>ENA-OSEO01004468-OSEO01004468.1-sediment-metagenome-genome-assembly--contig:-NODE-4468-length-14698-cov-3.580603_pt1 | contig 14698 bp, 12 predicted proteins | sample MGYA00237883_ERZ534232 | MGnify/ENA metagenome assembly ERZ534232 | reverse complement strand
AGCCGGGCGCTGACGTTCTGCAGACACTCGTCCTGTGTGTCTGCGAGATCTTCACCCTTCGATTCTTTCTTCTTGTTCTTCTTCCCGTTGCTTTGGGACGGGTCAGCCGCTTGCAGATCCTCCACAGAAATGGCGCCTTCGGCGACGGCGATGATGCTAAACCGTTTGCCTTTGCGGTTTCTGTGGACCAGTGCTTCGGCAACCGCCGCGAGGTGATACGGGATCTCCGGAATGAGAATCACGTCCGCTCCACCCGCCAGCCCGGCACCCAGCGCCAGCCAGCCGGCGTTGTGTCCCATAATCTCGACCAGCATCACGCGGTGGTGGCTATCCGCCGTCGAATGTAAGCGGTCGATGGCCTCGGCGGCGATCGTCATCGCCGTGTCGAACCCAAATGTGACATCAGTGCCGGCCACATCGTTGTCGATCGTCTTGGGCAGCGTGATGATATTCAACCCGTGCTGCATCAGCCGGCAAGCGTTCTTCTGTGTACCGCCGCCGCCCAGACAGATCAGTGCGTCCAGATGGTGTCGTTTGTAATTGTCTACCGCGACGTCGACCATGTCCACGTATCCGGATGATCCCACCGGAATCTTATGCGGTTTGTCGCGGCTGGTACCCAGGATCGTGCCGCCCAGGGTAATGATTCCCGATAGCGTTTCCCCTTCGAGACGGACACTGCGGTTCTCGACGAGGCCCCGAAACCCGTCCTGAAAACCGATCACTTCCATTCCGAAATGGTCTCGGGCAGCCTTTCCGGCCGCGCGAATTGCTGCGTTCAACCCGGGGCAATCTCCTCCGGAAGTCAAAATACCTATCGCTTGCCGTGGCATAAGTCCCCCCCCTCTCTTATCCGGTGGCGTTCAGGGTCCGTTCCTGCTTTCCGGCTATATGCACCTGTGCTCTGATTGTACTGCAGGCTGTCCGCTAAGTCCAGCAGGACACTATGGTTGAGCGTCTCCGGTGCAGATTTCCCATTCACCACCCCCTGTGGTAAAGTACACTGACTTTTTCCCGAATGTGCAGGAGGTTTTGTGGAGCCGGAGAGCCAGGAGCGCATGCGTTCGACGACCGTGTCCGGAACAGTGTTGGGCATCTTTTCACTCCTGTTCTGGAGTTCGACTGTGGCCTTGGGCCGGCGTTTGACCGAAGATCTGGGCGTCTGGACGGCGACATCCATCGCGTTCATCGTGGCGGGGCTTGCGAGCTGTCTGTTCTGGAGCGTACGCTATCGCGGTCTGCAGAAACTATATTGCCAGCGCCCGGCCTATCTGTGGGGCAGCGGCGGCTTCTTCATTCTGTACATCGTTTGCCTTTATGGTTCAATTGGCCTCGCCGGCAACCGGCAGCAAGTGCTCGAAGTGGGCATCCTCAATTACCTGTGGCCGGCGTTGACGCTGGTCTTGTCCGTGCCAATCCTGGGTAACCGCCCCAGATGGACGCTGTGGCCCGGCCTGTTGTTTGCCGTGAGCGGCGGTGTGCTCGTGCTGGCGCAGCAAGGCGCGCTCTCGTGGGACACCTGGCAGCGTAATATCACCGCCCAACCGATTCCGTATGTGCTGGCCCTGCTCGGAGCATTTGCCTGGGCATTGTATTCGAACCTCAGCCGGAGATACGGCCCGCCCTCCGGGGTCGGGGCGCAACCGTTGTTTGTGTTGGGAGCTGGGATCATTCTGCTCGTATTTCGCGCGTTTGCTCACGAACAACCATCCTGGACACCGGCGGCATACCTGATGCTTGCTTTCACGAGCATTTTCACTGTGACGTTGGCCTATGCGTTCTGGGATTATGCCATGCGTACCGGCAAGATCGTGCTCTTGGTCGCACTGTCCTATCTGATTCCGGTATTGTCAACCGCACTCAGCGCCGTATTGTTGGGTATCAAGCCGGGTGTGGTGGTCTGGGCCGCCTGCGTACTGGTAGTCGCCGGTGCGCTGGTGTGCCGTGCCTCGGTCATCGAGGACCGGGGTTGACAGGTTCGCGATGCTAGGCTAATATTGCACCAGCATAGTGCGCTTGCCCCCGGACGAGCGCACTCTGGCCAATTCTGCTACATAAACACACAAAGGAGAGAACCGGTGAATCGAAAACAAACCCTTCTCTTGTTCGTTGGTCTTCTGGCGATGATCAGTGTCCTGGGTTGTTCCTGTAGCTGCGGACCGGTCACGCAGATGCTTGCGGGCATCCAGGACGGGAGTCTGCTGGGGGTGGCGACCGATACGCCAACTCCGACCGCAACCCCGGTACCTACGTTCACTCCGACGGAGACAGCCACATTCACGCCGGTCCCGACGGATACTCCGGTACCGACGCATACGTCTGTCCCGACCAATACACCCGCGCCGACCGACACGCCGCTCCCGACAGACACGCCGCAGGCGACTGACACACCAGTACCACCGCCTCCTGCGCCGGCGGAAGCTCCGCCGCCGGAAGAGCCACAGCCCGAACCGGCTCAGGCGGTCGCCGGCGCACATGGGGTCGTGGGTAAGCTGGAGCTGCGCGATGGGCGTACCGACTATGGCGTCTCGGAGGACATCTGGTTCCGCTTCTCGGTTACAAATGAGAGTGGAAATGCCGTGTTGCCTTATGCCATCTTGGGCGTGGCTGCCAGTACCGGGCAATTCCAGAGCAGTTGGAGTGGTAGCAATCTCAAACTGGAGCGGGGCGAGACCATGAACTGGGAGGACAAGATCGCACTGAGCGCGACCGGTCAGCATTCGCTGATCCTGTCGATGTGTTTCTCCGCACTCGATGTCTGCCAATCACCGAACGGGGATTGGGAGAACGTGTCTGCACCGGTGATCGTCAACATTCATTAAAGACGGGTCTGCGGACACGAGTCCAGCCAGCCGGAGCATCGATTTGTTAAGATCCAGCGCTCAGGAATTGCCGCCTGAAACAGAGCGGCCCCTTCGTGGACCCGTCCGTCGAGTGCCTGGGATCTCTTCCCAGGTTCAGGGTGCGGATCCGCCAATCGTCTGAAATGCTGGATGTGCTCGGTTTGGCTGGCATGCCGCACAGAGGAGCGATCTTTCACGCGAATGGCCTGTTGGCTTGTGTAGCCATCAACCGGAAAGTCTGCGCCATCATTCATCAGTAAGCGGAAAGGAGTCATGCGATGAAAGCAATTCGGATTCATGAGTATGGCGGTCCCGAGGTCCTGAAGTACGAGGAGGTGTCACTGCCAGAACCGGGTGTGGGAGAGGCACGGATCAAGATCGGTGGTGTTGGCGTCAATTTCATCGATACGTACCAACGTTCCGGTCTGTATCAGGGTGAACTGCCATTCACGCCTGGGATGGAGGGCGCAGGCGTCATCGATGAGCTGGGCCCGGGTGAAACCACGTTTCGTGAGGGGGACCGGGTTGCCTACTGCATGGTGCGCGGCACGTATGCCGACTATGCGATTGCTCCGCTACATCTCGTCGTGCCCTTGCCGGATGATGTCGATGTCAAGCTGGGGGCGGCTGCGTTGCTCCAGGGTATGACCGCACACTATCTGGTCTACAGTACCTATGCGGTCAAAGCGGGCGACGTCGTGCTGCTGCACGCTGCCGGCGGCGCCACCGGTTTGCTGGTCACGCAGATGGCGAAACGACTCGGCGCGACAGTTTACGGGACCGCGTCGACTGAGGAGAAGCGCCGCTTGGCGAAAGAAGCCGGCGCCGATGCGGTGATCGCCTACACCGATGTCGATTTCGAGACCGAGATCAAACGCCTGACCGGTGGCGCGGGTGTCGATGTGGTGTACGATTCAGTCGGGGAACCGACGTTCGAGAAGGGTCTGGCCTGTCTCAAGCCACGCGGTGCGATGGTCTTTTTTGGGCAGTCCAGCGGCAAGTTGCCAACCCTGACACCCAAAGTCCTTGCTCCCAAATCGCTGTATCTGACGCGGCCGATGTTGGGTGACTACATCAGCGAGCGTGCCGAATTGGAATGGCGCGCCCGCGATCTGTTTTCATGGATCGCCGACGGGACGCTCAAACTGACCATTGGTGGTGAATTCTCGTTGGCCGATGCGGCCAAGGCTCACCAGCGTCTGCAGGAGCGTGAACGGATCGGCAAGTTGATTCTCGTCCCTTGATGCAACAAATGGTCTCCAGCCGGTGCGGACGAGTGTCCTGCCGCTCGGGACATCCGCTGGACGGTGGGAGAACGCGCTGCTTCGGAGTCGCTATCCGCGGCTGAACAGTCTCCGCCTAGACGTTAACCCTCCAAAGACCTGCGGATGCTGTTCATGCGCGGGTTGTGAAGCCCAATCGGGGATTCCGTGGCCGGTCAGAATCCTGGAGGTCCTTGATTCTTGCCCACTCGTGTGCGACCGGAGGGAGAATCCGCTGGAAGCTGCGCGAATGCCATACGGCTATGGAGTGCATAGCTTTGCGTGGTGTTCCCGGCAGTGCGTGCAGGATGGTATGGCGCGCACGGGCGCAACGGGTGTTTCGCAGACCTGTCCGGCGATTTGCTGATATTGCTTCAATCTGGAAGCTGGAGGCGTGCTGATGTCGCCTCGGCACGGCGGTATGCGGACGAGTTGCTTGCTGCGGCTGGCTCACACCCAGACGTGTGTTGCCAGTGAAGCTTCTGTTTTGGGGAAGAGAGAGGTTTATGGAGCGCTGGGTTCACCAAGGGGCGATGTTGGGGATCGTCGCGTTCGCCTTGCTGACGGTAGCTGCGACGCCGCTGCCCGAGGCGGCGACCGAGCCACCGGAGCAAGGCCAGGACGACGTCTATGTTGCCTACACTTATCAGCAGCCCGATGGCAATCGCATAGGCAAAGGATGGGGTGCCTTGCCCTACGTCGAACCGCTCGATGTTCCACTTGATGGTGTACCAGTCTGGCTACTCGGCGCTCCGCTCGGAGATGGAAGCGTTTGGGCTGCTGTCTTGAATGACGGGCGGGTACGAGGGTTTCAGGTGCTCGAGCGGCAGGTCTCGCCCATCGAACTGGGCTTGGAGAGACTCCCGCCGGGTATGCCTCCCGTGCTGGTCGTCCGGAATCAAGTCCCTGCGGTGCTTGATGTGCCCTCACCGGAGGCGTCGGTGCTGACTCACCCGGTGGTTCTCCCCGGCGCTGCGGGGGAAGTGGCGTTCGTCGATGGGAATGGCGATCTGGTTATCCGTAACAGCGAGGCAGAGATCACGCGGTTGGCGGTCAATGCTCTCCCCGACGCACGCTTGCTGCTGGCTGGGGAAAGCGGATTGTTGTTCCTCGCTGATCCGACCGACCGCTACGAACATGGCGCTCTGGGTGATGACCTGGAGGGTGGCAGCGTCAAGCTGGTGACATTGGATCCGAAGCCTGCCTTGCAACTCGAAGTTGTCCTGCCGGGTGATGTGGTGGCGGAGGGGATCGCGCCGCTGTGGGTGGATCTGTCGGGAGATGGCGTGCGTGACCTGATCCTGACATTGAGCAGCGACGAAGATGGCGCGCAGGTCGTCGTCCTCAACGAGCAGGGTGAGCCGCTCGCGGGCGCTGCTCCGGTTGGTGAGGGACAACGCTGGCGCCACGTCATCGCCGTGGATGCGCTCGGACCGCATGGCGAATTGGAGTTGGTCGAGGTGCTGACTCCGCATCTGGGTGGAATCGTCCAGTATCACCGCTGGGGTGATCACCGGCTCGAGTCGCTCGCGCAGCTCGGTGAGTACGGCTCGCACGAGCTAGGCTCGCGGAATCTGGACCAGGCCGCCGTCGCTGACTTCGATGGCGACGAACGCAAGGAACTGCTGTTACCCGGGCAGTCCGCGCGTACGTTGGCGGCGATCCGACGCACGGCGGATTCCGCGGAGGAGGTGTGGTCCGTGGCAATCGGTGGCGTGCTGCAGACGAACATTGCCCTGGTCTCGTTCCCGGACGGGACGCTGGCCGCCGGTGTGGGACACGATGGCCCCGGCTTGCGCCTGTGGCTGCCGCAGTGAAACACACACCGCACCCGGGTCGGGAAGAGGGGTATTGGCGCTATGATGGACGCGGTTGCAGCGGCTGTGCGGTGCCTCCGCTCGCGACTCTGCAGAGCCCTACGTTCTTGATGCCGGACGCGCGGCCAACCCCGAAATAAGAAAGTGAACTTCAAAAAATGACTGCTGAGATGTCCTACTAACCGCCCACAATCAGGTCTGTAGGCAAAGTGGTCCTCCTCCGCCCGCCGGAAAACACCCCGGAAATTACGCGCATCGCGCCGTTCACCCGCTTTCAACGCAGTATCAAAGGTGCCGCCACGGCCTACGTCTATCGCAACTACGCCTGTGCCCGCCCGACCACCGATGTCGCGGAGATGCTGCGATCGCTGGCGGGAACTTCACGGGCCTGATGGCAACGGCGCGGCCTGCGCACCGGCTGCGGCTGATTGTCTCATAAAGTGCGGTCCCTGAGAATAATGATCGCCGGCCAGGCAACACCGACAGGCTGCCGGCCACTGAAGAACTGGGCGGCCCAACCGATGCCACACCTGCGCGCCGGGCTTGCTCCACGATTCGAGTTGAAGCGGTTGTCAGGTTATCATCCATCGGCGAAGTATCGTAGCGGCTGGCCCTGTCGACCTGACGCGCTTTGGCAAAGACCCAATTCGCGTTGCCTCTCTCAAGGAGAAAAAGAGCAGCCGCATAGAGTCTCTTGTCGAGAAGGTCGGTTTCTTCTGTCGATCCGTCTCCGGTCCCGCGGTATTCAGGTTGGCTAGCCCTCGATAACGGCGATAGCGTCGATTTCTATCAATACACCGGCCCCGGGCATACCCAGACCTTCGACAATCACGACACTGATGGCGGTCGGGAAATTGCCCCAAACCTTCTGCGCTGCGACAAATCCATCCTGGATGTTTTGGCCCTTGACCACGTAGATGGTCTGCTTGACCACGTTTTCTTGAGAGGCACCGACGGATTTCAGTACCTCCAAGATGTTCTTGCATGCCTGTTCGGTCTGCGAGGCGAGGTCGTTCCCCGCCAACGAACCGTCAGGCAGAAACCCGTTTTGGCCGCCGATGTACAGTGTCTTGCCGCCTTCGGCCAGAACGCCCTGCGAAAATACCGGGCTCCTGTAGAGCGTAGCAGGATTAACGTGTGTAATCTTGATATTGATGATCGTGCCTCCTTCTGTCAGGTGCTCTGCTCTTCGAGCAGTTTCAACAGGTTTGTTGTCGTATTCCAGTTACGTATCGTAACGTATTGATACATAGGTTGCTGAGTGATCTGGCTGAGGTGGCTCTTGGGCGCGTTTGAGTATGAGTATCACGTAGGTATTCATTGATCTAAGACCCCTCCTTTTCGTTCGGGTTGGCGGAGGGCACATCAGCGGGCAGTGCAGAGGGGTGGCCCGCCTGGCTCAGTACTGAACGATCTCGGGTAGCTGTCGCGCCGCTGCGATGGTGTTGCGCAGCTCCTTCGGCAGTGGGGCGATGCCGTCGAAGCCAGTGCGCGCCACGAATTCGACCAGCATTTGCCGCAGAGGCTCCGGCTCGCACTGCGCGAGCTTTGCGGGCGTCTCCAGCCCGGCATCGTAGTACAGGCGGGCGCGCACGCTCTTGACCCCACCCAGCCGGGATAGATCGGAGAGCTTGACCAATTCCAGGATAGTCTGCGAGGGGACGCTGGTCTGTTCGGCCAATCGCAGGCGGGTTTCGGGTGTCGTGCCGGCGGCGAGCATGTCCTCGACTGTGACGATTCCGCTGGCCTCCAGTTTCGCGACGTGCTCCGGGCTGACGCCCCGAAACTCACGGAGCTTGAAGGCTTGCCGGGTTCCGGCAATTATCCGCTCGCGGATGTCGCTGGCCAATCTCGCCAGCGAGACGTTGCCAGCGAACTGGTAGTACAGCGCCAGGCCGCGCATCCGCTCTTTGACCTCCGCCGGAGGCAAAGCGTCGACGTAGTCGCGGATGTCCAGTTCGCTCGCGGTGTCCACGTCGATCCGGCGCTGGTCGGTCAGATAGGTCTCGGATGCCTGGACTTCTGCCACCAACCCATCCACGACGTGCGCCCTCTTGCCGGACTTCTTCAGGAATTGTCGGTAGCCTGTCTCGTCCATGGATCTCTCCATCATCCATCTTCGGCCTATACCACTCTCGATTCGACCGCCCGCGTCATGCGTGGCGACCGCCCGCCGGAAGCCTGAAGCAGCGAACACTCCGTCGCGTTGCACCAACGAAGGGCCTGGGCGGTTGCGGGAGATCAGTCCGTTCGCTTGCTCGCCTCAACATAGTAATTCACCGGCGCCGGGTGCAGGATCTCGGCATCCTCGATGACGAACGCATTCTGTTCGAACAGCTGGCGCAGCTCCTCAATCCTGTAATCCCAAACGAAAGGGATGTAGTCGACCAGGTGCAGCAGCTTCTGGGCATGCAACAGCAGCCTGACCCGGAAGGGCACCGACTCGGCGTAGCAATCTGTCGCGCTGACTAGGCGTCCGCCGGGCCTGAGCAGACGGTGCGCTTCACGGAGGAGAGCGGCTGGTTCCTTGACGATATGCAGGCTGTTGAACAACAGAACGACGTCGAAGGCCTCGTCGGGAAATGGGAGCGCATAGCTATCGCCTACACGAAAATCGATGTTGGTGATCGACTGGTTCCTCGCCTTGCCTTTCGCTACCGAAATCATCTCAGAGGATAGGTCAGTGGCGATGACACGGTTGACGTAGGGGGCAATGCCGAGACAGATGATCCCGGTGCCGCATCCCATGTCCAATACCTGTTGGTCAGGTGCAACTATCGAGCGGACCTTCTTGACGGAAAGATCGTACGCGTCCTGGAACGCCTTGAGGTTTCGGCCGTCGTACCCGGGCGCGTACTTGTCCCAGAACGATCTCTCCCGTGCTTGTCGATCGGTTTCGTTCGCGCTGCTCATCTCAGACCTCCTCTCCCACCGAGTCTGTGGGGCGGACCGCCGTCTCTGCAAAATCGCGGTCCGAACAGGTTCGGCCACCGTCAACACAACCTCAGCAGAGTATCGTCCAACCGGAGAAATCCGTCAAATGAAACGAATCCGTGTTGGCGACATCGTCGACGTCTGAGATACTTCCAGGCCAGGTGCGCGGGGCAGACCTAGATCGACTCAGTCAGTCGCTATGTCGTGCGTCACGACGAGCGTCACCCGATCCACAAAATCGTGTCAATCCATAGGCAAGCCCCCAGGCGAGCGCGAGGGCGCGGATGGCAGCGGCAAACCTGGAGCAGTCGCCAGTGATGGTTGCTCCATGATCGACTCGAAGGATTCACGTCGCCGAGACACCTGAACGTGGGGGATGCACGCTCACAATCCGACGCAATACTGTTGGTGAGCTCGTGGTAGAGACGTGCGCCAAGAGATCTTGCGCGCCGGCAGAACGGCCAAACGTCTTCCCTGGCATAGGAGACTGCCGAGGTTCAATCCTCGAACCGGTCGCGGTCTATGCAATTTGCATAGGCGGTATGCCACTCGTTAGGTTCAAAACTGCCAATAAACTCCACTTTGTACTCGCCACCTTCTGCTACGTACCGTACAATCACAATATCTGCTCTGTCGTAGCTATGACTACCGTAGAAGAACAGATCGGTGGCAACTCTTTCGCTCATGTAGCAGGGTTCATGGTACCACGCTTCTGAACCCAGGACATCTACCGCTTTCTCTCTGGTGTCTCCTATCGCAACCAATTCCCGTGCCCTCTTCCAGGGACTAGGCCTGACCTGACCTCGACAACCAAAGACCAACAAACACACCAGGAACAGGAGACCAAACGCAATCAGATGCTTCTTCATTTTTCCACTCTCCTACCGGAATTATCGCATGATGGGAAGACCAAGCAGATCATCCACATGTTGCAGTCCAAAAACTCTCAGGCCAGAGCCATAGGAGGCTCCGGCGTTTCCGATCAGTATGTCAGTCGCTGCATTTCGGAAATCCGTTTCTTCGTGATGTCCGTAAGCTTCCACAAGCTGATAGATCTCTCGGCCAGTGTTGATCAAACTCCCACCAGGCCCATACTCACCGCCCATCGCAACCCCCCAGGCCCAATGGTGGATGTTGGCATCGGGGTCCTTCACACCTGTCAACGAAATGGGTAGTCCATTGCAGCGCACGTACGCCCAGACCTGTACCGGGTTGTTTGGGTGGCTGATTGCCTCCCACGCAGAAGCATCGAACCGGTCCTGCAGGCCACCATAGAGTGTCCCGATGTCGCGGGTGAACAGCCCTGCTTCATCCTCGTTATAGGAGGCTGCCAGGTTCTGCAAAGCTCCCGGCACACTGGCCCAAGTACGGCTTTCCGGAACCTCATCGCGCAGGTATTGATCGAGGCTTCCATCGATGTACAGCCCAACATGCGGTCCCACTGATGAATAGCGATAGAACCTCGATGGATCCCACTCCTCCGGATATGCAAGCGAGTACAGGCGGAGTAGACGGTCTTGCCATAGCGGCTCCCGGCGATAGGCATCTTTGAACGCCTGTCGCCACGCTTCATCCAGCGGATCGAGTCCACTCGGGTCGGTCAAATTGACCGGGTTGTTGGTTACGTACGCGTACGGGTTGAGCGTCTGCGGCAGGTTCAGCAGCCAGACTTGTCGTGCGATTTTCGCGTCTGCTGTCGCTATGTTCATTTCCCTCACTGGCAGCACTATCCCGCCACCGTTGCGTCAGGAGAGACATCGAGTCGTTCAATCAAGACGAATAGGCCGACTACAACCCAATGTTTTTGCATCTTTGCCCCTCTCCTAACTGAGCCACTACATTGTGCGCCAGGTCAATGATTGAAGAGAGCTGCAACGTATAGGCAGATAAGGCCCCAGTCGTTGTATGCCGCATGAACTATCACATCCATCCGGTCACTCAATTGGATCCCACCAAGTGCAACTCGAGATGACACCCCAGTCACACGGTCTTTCAGCTCTGATCACAAGGGAACTCCCTTTTCCCCAAACCTTGTGAGGTTCCCCTGAGCGCACTATCCACAATAGACGAATACTCCTCGTCATCTCTAAACAAATCATCCAATTTGCCTGACTCCAACATCGTTCGCAATGCTGGATCCCGACCAAGTGTTGTTTGAAGATCCAGAGGCCAATAGTCTGAGATGCCCTGCAGGATCAAGCTCTCCTCTGATCGATCACCCCAAGAGTTCAACACTGTTTCCACATCTTCGAGGAAAGATATCATGAAAGCGGTAAACGAAGAGGCAATGGGAAGCGCAGTTGCTTCAGTAGACTCACTCAGAAATGCAAGACAACGCGTTTGTGACTTTGTACGAACAAATCCAATGTCCATACCAGTGGTGTCACTTAGAAATGAGATGTAGTTCTTGTGCATTGCCCAAGGATTGGTTTCTCTGAGAATCTGTGTCGCCAGAATGATACCATATTCAGGTGGCACCAAGGCTGGCATGAATCTGTAGTCAAGAACACGTGCCCCATTTGTCATTTCCAAGAATTGCAGCCATGCAGGATCAACATCATCCAGTTTACATCCTAAGTGGCCCTCGCTATTCTCGACTTCAGCCTGGGTGATCGGAGGATTGAACCTAATGGCTTCTGGGTAAGCCTTCTTCAATTGTCGAAGGCGCTCCTCCCACATTGTCTACTCTCCCTTCAGTAATAAAGAGTGATGTTCCACGGAATAAGTCTATCAACTTCGGCGGCGTATAGCAGAACCTCTTCAATTGTGGGGTTGGGATTGGTCACTCTGAATGCCGTCCAAGCAGGGTTGATCACCTGTCGATGGAATTGTGCAGATAAGCCATAGAGATTGGTTAGCCGGTTAGGATCTTCGCCAGGGAAAAGGTGTGCGTATTCCAAAGGGATACGGTGATGAACTTCTATGTTCTCGCCTAAGGAATCAACATATTTCATGAAATCAGGATTTACCTCACCAAGTATTGCCCTCGCTTGAGATCTAATCTTGCTTTTTTCTAGCCTGGTGAGCGGTCCCTGTACGATACGGGCAGAATGGTTGGCTCGAACTACAGCGGGACGTAAGAGTCCGCGGCCATAATTCCATGCCGTACTACCGTAGCGTTGTACAGAAACCCTAGTCGCTGCAATAGCAGCAGGTGCAGCCCCAGGAGCCATCCAGCCGAAATGGATAGCCAGCGCATATCCACCATAGCCAGTTCCATACATCCCGAGTCCAAGCAGACCGCCCCCGCCACCCCAGACCAGCGCGTACACTGGGTCCCATTGCACACCCTCGCAGGGATCAGCGTGCCAGTATGCATCGATGGTGTAGGCCCCCACTCCTCCCAGAACACCGCCTCCGAGGAACACCAAGGCCAGAATTATTACTGGCGCGATCTCCCCGCTCGGGTCGGTCAGATTGACCGGGTTGTTGGTCGCATACGTGTACGGGTTCAGCGTCTGCGGCAGGTTGAGCAGCCCCGGGAACGGATCGCGGGTTAGAAAGCGCCCCTGCGCCGGGTCGTAGTACCGCGCGCGCAGGTAATACAGCCCGCTGCCGGCATCCCATTGCTCGCCGCCGAAACGGAAGGCGGGATCGATGCTCGCGCTCTCCGCGTAGTGATGCACGCCATAGGGATCGTATTCGTAGCGGTTGACGATATCACCGGTGCCGTCCAGCAGGAAGCGCACCGACCCCAACGCGTCCCGCCCGTAGTACAGCCGCTGCCCGGAGGGCAACTCCTCCGCCAATGGCCCCAGCAGCCCATACAGATACGTCGTCACGCTGACGCCCTGCCGCGCCTCCAGCACGTTGGTCAACCCATTGGGATCGAGCGTGTATTCGACCGTCTGGCCGCCCGCCGTCGTGCTGATGCGATCACCATCGCCGTTGTAGGCATATTGTGTTGTCAAAGTACCTGAGATCACCTGTGCCAACCGGCCCGCCCCGTCGTATTCGAAGCTGCGCAGCGTATCGCTGACCAGGTTACCCTCATCCCAAGTGTAATCTTGACCATTGACTGCTGTCAAACGGTCGGCATCGTCATACTCGAAGGTGCGGGTCGCCAACGGCTTGACTTTCGATACGCGGTTGCCCGCATCGTCGTACTCATAGTCGTATGCATACGTCGGATCGGACACCCCCGCGGAGGCCGTGTCCAGCCGGCCGATATCGTCGTAGTCGTATTCGACCGTTCGCTCGAAGAACTGCAGGCTCAGCGGCACGATGGAAACGAAAGACGACTGTCCCAGGCTCGTTGCCTTGCAGATGATCGGCAGGTAGCGGTGCTCCGGCCTGTCGTGTTCCTGCGGCTCGCCGCCCTGGGTAATCTCTTTGATCCGGTTGCCGGTCGCATCCAGATCGTAGGTGAATGTGTAGTAGTCCTGCGTGGACAGGCTGCTGTAAATGATCTGGTCGAGGCGATTCGCCTCGTCGAAGTGCCGGGCGAAGGTCCAGCCGTTGCCGTATGACCCGCCCACCAGCCGGCCGGCGTCATCGTAGCTGTATGACGCGATGACCGAATCGTCCCAGTCCGCGACCTGCTCCAGCCGATCCAGCGCGTCATAGGAATATTGCACCGTCCCATTTTCCGGGTAGGTCAGTGTGGTGAGGTTGCCGGCGCTGTCATACCCGTATTCCACCGTTTCGCCGCCGGCCGTGACGGCGGTCAAACGGTTCAACGCGTCGTAGCTGTATCCGGTCGAGCCCGTCCCATCGACCATGCTTGCGCGGTTCCCCGCCCGGTCGTACGCGAACTGGATCAGGGTCTCGTTCGGATACTGGATGCTCGTCACCCGATCGACGCCGCGCGTGCGGCGGGGGTCTGATCCGGGACGGATATCGGGGAAAGCGTCTTCGCTGGCTCGAAGTGGGACAGCTATTCGCAGGCTGACGGCCTGGTGTTCGACCCAGTGAGATCAGTCTCTGTGGATAGGGATGGCACTGTGTGGTTTGCGACGTTTGCCGGGGCAAGTCGCTTCGACGGCGGTCCGCGCTGCCACACAACGATCAAATGATGCGTACGTTTTGCAGGGTCTGCTGTTGAACCTCGAGTCGCCGGTGCGTTCTGAATTCGATGGACCACTCGATGAACTTCGGAGTTCTCTCGAGCTCGCCGCTCTCGAAGCGCCGCTCGAATTCCTCTGTGGTCATGCCGTGTTCTTGCTCGAAGCTTTGCAGAAGTCGTCGGGTCCGGTTAAGCTCTAGTTCCAGCATGCGCACCTCAGTCCGGACTGCAGACTGAAGCAGCGGTTTGAGATCGACCTCTGTTTCTGAAGTCACGGTGACTTCTTGAATCATTACTTGGTCTCCTTTGAATGACTGACCGTCGTCCGGATTCGAGACACAACCCAAAACTACCTTCCGCGTCGCTGGAAATGAATCACGCTATCTGGGTATTATCACGAGAGCCGCCTCGACATCGAGATGGCTCTCTGTGGTCAGGCGCAGATGTCGCTTACGGTGCCCAGGAAATGCGTTCTTCCGTCCAGCCGCGCGAGGTGCCTTCGTGGATCTTCCCATCCAACTCGCCGTCGAGATCGAAGAGCTTGCCCATGCGCTGCGCGTCGACGTCGAACGCCCACACGGCCCACTGCCCGCCTCGGTTCGAGACGAACAGCACCGTTTTGCTGTCGGGCGCCCAGATCGGCAGCCCGTCGATATCGCCATCGGCAGTCAGGCGGGTCAGATCCGTGCCATCAGCATTGACGACGTAGATGTCCCATACCCCATCTCTGGTGGACATAAATGCGACACGGTTGCCATCGGGCGATACGGCGGGTGCCTCGTCAGCCGGGTGGTCGGTCAATTGTGCCAGGACCGTGCCATCCAGGCTAACTCGAAA
>ENA-OSEO01004466-OSEO01004466.1-sediment-metagenome-genome-assembly--contig:-NODE-4466-length-14702-cov-7.268718_pt1 | contig 14702 bp, 14 predicted proteins | sample MGYA00237883_ERZ534232 | MGnify/ENA metagenome assembly ERZ534232 | reverse complement strand
CAAAGAGCCAGTTCAGCTCCACCGGCTTTTAATGCCAGCATAAGATTGGCAGTCTCGGTGGTAACATGCAGGCATGCTCCCAGTCTGACTCCCTTGAGGGGCTTTTCTCTTTCGAAATTTTCTTTAATTTGCTTCAGAACGGGCATTTCCTGGGCTGCCCATTCAACCCTTATCTTTCCTTCTTCTGCCAGTGCAAGATCCTTTACTTCATGTTTTGGCAGCTCTTTTGTTTCGGTTGTCATTTCTATTCTCCTCTTCCATATATTTTTGCAAAAATCATGCACGCCACACCATTCCGCCCTTAAACTTACATCACCAGGATCTTTAAAAATCGGGGGACAGGAGCCCCCGGCCACCCGGATAATGGTTTTTGACACGGAAAAGAGTAACCCGCTGAATTATCAGATTGTACTATTAATACAAAAAAAATCCAAATTTGTCATTAGTGGCGAAAAAAAACTTTCTGATTTTTATCATGCCGGGATCAATTATCCCTGAGTTCCCTGATAACCTTTTTGGGCTTTTTCGTCGGCTTGCCTTCAATCATATCGCCTTTTCCTCCCTCACCTTCCTTTTCGTCTCCTTCGGGTTCGGGGGAAATCACCAGACCTCCTTTTGGAGTGGTGGGAACCAGGAAGGGTGTCTCTTCGGATTCTTTCTTTCCAAATATATCCTTTCTCCGGGTAAACTTCGAAATACGGTTATTGCCCGCTTCCACAAGATAGATCACACCATTTTGAGAGACAAAAATATCCGTGGGGTTGAAAGTATCTCCCGGTTTGCCTCCCTTCTTTCCCCATTTCATAAGGAATTTTCCATCGTTGGCAAACTTCTGAATCCTGTTATTTCCCGTATCGATTACCAGGATATTATCGTTTTCATCGACGTCAAGGGCGGTGGGCTTATTCAATTGCCCGTCCTTATCTCCTTTAATTCCCCATTGAGCCAGAAAAGCACCCTTATTGGAAAATTTCTGGATGCGATGATTCATGGAATCCGCGACATAGATATTGTCTTCGTAATCAACGGCAACATCCATAGGCATCCGGAATTGATTGACAAGGTTGCCCGGTTCTCCCCAGGTGCTGATAAATTTTCCCGAGGGAGAAAATTTCTGGATCCGGTTATTCGCTGTATCGGCTACATAAAGATTATTTTTTGAGTCAAAAGCAAGTCCCAGGGGCTGATGAAATTTGCCCTCCTCTTCTCCCCAGTTGCCAATTTCCTTGATGTATTCTCCTTCAGGGGAGAAAACCTGTATCCTGTTATTGAAGTGATCGGTAATAAACAGATTCCCCTGGTTGTCAATTGCAATACGGGCAGGCCTCTGAAATTTACCTTTCTCGGTTCCCGGTTCTCCCCAGAAGGCTTTGACCCTGCCCTCGGGATCCAACTTCTGAACCCTGTTGTTCCCGGTATCTGCCACATATATATTTCCCTGCTGATCAACACAGATACCCCCGGGAGAATTAAACTGTCCCGGTTCATGTCCCGTCTCACCCCATTCTTTCGACATTACGGGAGCCTGTTCGCCCTGAAAATAAAAAAGGTAACCCAGTCCCGCCGCCATTGCCAGGAGGAGGACAATAATTACAATTATAATAATCTTATTACCCAATTTAATAACCTCGCTTTTTAAGGTTCAAATCCAGCTATCAATTGAACAATTATTTTTCTTTTTTTAAAGCTAAAAGAACGCATAATTTATAGTTTTTCCGCTCGTTATCCTTTTGCTAAGCCTATCAAATGTCATCGATAGTCAGTTCAGGAGGTTCCCGCCCTGCCCGACGATCTCTATCGTCCCAAGAACGTTTGGCGGCCTGGAATGTCTTCCACTCGATCTCGCGTAGCTTTTTTGCGCGAGGGTGATCGATGTCATAGTGCCCGTATTCATTGGTGCCGAGAGGAGGACCTTGACCGCCACCTGAAATAATTGCGGTACTGAATGTAACTTTGCGAGGGTCTGGGCACAGAAAATACCGCCCGCCGAGCTTGCTCCAAAGCTTCTGCCTAAGGCGCTGCTCAGGATATAACCAGTCTTTTACGGGGGCCGCGATGTAGCGGGTGGCGTTGGACTTCAAAACGTGATTGATGGCGAGAACCTCACCTTCGTCGATTTCTCTACCTCGCTGGATTTTTCTAAGATCGAATAACCCCTGACCGTAATAACGAGGGTTCTCTCTGATTTTTAGAGGATTAACCTTTGGATTCCTCACGTATTGCAAATTAGTAAGGCAGAGGCAGTGATCTCGATCAATAGGAAAAAGAACACGCGTTCCAATTCGTTCAAATCTAGCTATGCCGTAACGCTTGACTTCTCGTGAACCAGAGAAGACCTTTCGATTGTATGTGGCAACCGGGGCATCAGTGATGATGAACTTTGTAGGCGAGCTGCGGCAGTTGAATACTTCCCAAACAGCCTCGGCCCAAATCGTTTGGTAAAGCTGCCACAAACGCTCCATTGCAAGCAGCGTTTCCTGGTGGTCCACTGTTCCTGCAAGCTGTTGAAGTAGGCGAAGCCCACGAGGTGTCCGGAAGAGCTGCGCTGCTAAGTAATTCTGCATGCCTGGGAAAGCCTGATGCGCTTCACCGCAATAGTGGTAATCGGCAAAAAAGGAAACTGCTTTCTCCCCCATTTGGTCAATTGCGCCAAAAAATTTTCGTTCAATGATGTCGTCTGCATTCTGCCCGAAAAACAAGGTATACAGATGGTCTTGTTTAAAGCAATTGACTGGGCCGAGCCTCCTCATCGCAGTACGTGGTTTGGTTCGGCCACCCGGAAGCTTGATAAGGTCTGGAGCAAGATCAAGATAGTACAGATGGCTTTGATCAGCACCTGGTTCGAAGAAGCGGCGCTGATACCACTGTGGTACGTAGTGATTCCGGACTGTAAAATTACTCATATTTTCCTGCATCACTACCCATATGAAATGAAGATCTCAACTGAATACTCTTGACCGGTCAACGACCTGGTTAACCGGGTCAACATGCCACGTCCAACCAGAATGGAATGCAGAAAACACGGCCTGCGGATCAGGTTAAACCGTTATACCACGTGCTCAGTCACACCATGCCTGAAATCCACCTTAACACACTGTCCGATTTTTTGGAGCCATCTCTTTATTAACTGTTTCGCTAGTAATTGGTGGTAATAATAATTTTGTGGTTTGAATTCTTGTCATTAGTGTATTCTTACTATTAAAATCACTAACAAGCTCAGTTAGTTAATTCTTTTAGGATATTGCAACATGAATTACAGGGATACTGCCAGAGATTTGATTAAAAAAGCAAAATCTGCTCTTAACCAAAACGATGAACACTATTTGAAGTACGCCGCTTTGGATTTAAGGATGGCTCTTGAGTGTTTTGTTTATGAACGTGCAGGACTGTACAAAGAGGAACTATCAAACAAGTCTTTGAGTACTTGGCAACCGGGAAGACTGCTGAATATATTGCTAGAGATAGATCCTTATACCGATCAAAATTCTACCATTTATTTTGGAAAGGAAGACGAACCAGGAGTACCTGCCAAAAATATGCGATATCTTGGTGATGAACGTGTACTGAGCTTGAGTGAGATTAAGAAATATTATGACCGCCTTGGTTCTTATCTTCATACAAGAACAATTGAGCAAGTTGAAAAAGGTAAAGGAGCGACACCAGATAAAATTAGAAGCCGGTGTTTAGAATTATTGAAAATATTGGAGAAAGTTGCTCATTCTTCTCTGTTCAATATCAATTTTAGAACTACCTCGAAAATGGAATGTTCTAACTGCGGAAAACTTATTGTTCGAAGAATATTACCTGAGAATAAAGAACTGGTCGCTAACTGTCTAGAATGCAAAGCATCGTACAAGCTGACAGTAAAAGAAGATAACATAATTGAGTGGAAACCGATTGGTGAAAATATACCATGTGCCAATCAATCATGTGGCAATAAATTCTTTCTTTTTGAAAATGAAATTTCTTTCGGAACTCATTGGACTTGTAAAGAATGCGACAAGAAGAATGTTATAAAATTGGCATTATTTTTAGAAGATGAAGAGCGATGAGTAAGTAAAAATTGTACACGTATGAACAAGAAGGAACTGAGAAAAAAGTATTTCAATAAAGGTGCAAATGCTCTGAGTAGGATTATTTCAGACTATCAGGGCTATTACTGTTGTCCTTTATGCAACCACTTGTTTACGCTACACGCAATTTATGAAGAAATACTTACAATCGAACATGCACCACCAGAAAGTGTGGGTGGAAAACCTTTGGCTTTGACATGTAAGAAATGTAACTCGAAATCTGGTGACTCAATTGATGCAGCTATAGCAAACAGGGATAAATTGACTGAAGCGATAAAGGCAATCACCGGCCAACAAGAAAATTACCAAGGATATGCTTCTCTAAAAATGGCAGAAGAATCAATCAATGTAAGAATAGAAGTAAACGAAGGTATTATTTCAATTAAACCTCCTTTGAAAATCAATAACCCAGAAAAGTTAGATTCTTACAAAAAAAATATGATGAATCTGCACAATGAAGGAAAATGGGATGGCGAGAAATTTACTATAACGCCAACAGACAGATTTCATATGAAATATAGCAAGATTGGCGACTTGAAGTCTGCTTTTATCATTTGTTTTGCTCTTTTTGGCTATCGTTATGCTTTAAATAAAAAACTGTCGCCAGTACGCGAACAAATTCTTAATTACAAAGCTGACATAATTAATTGCTTTTGGCTTGCATCTGACCCTAATGTTGAAAAAAAATATTTCATTTGTTTGCTAGAAAAACCAATACCAGCAATTGCTGTAAAGCTTGATAAAGCTACTATACTTCTCCCTTGGTTTGAGGGGCCAGAGAATTTTTACCAACATATTGAAAAGAACTTTAATCTTGATAAAAATATAAATTTTAGTGGGGAGTTTTTAAAGTGGCCACAAGGTCTTGAAATGAGGATGGATTACCCGGTAGAGCAACAACGAATTTAAAAAAATAATACACTATTCATCAGAAGTCGACAATATGGCACCGCATCTTCGAGAAGATGAACAGATTGTGATTGAAGCATTGTGCTCTTCGTATGGTGGCACTTGGCGAATTGGTGAAGACCCGCCTGATGCATATTTGTTGTTGCCTGAAAATGAAGTTGCTGTAGAGATTTCAACTTTAACACAGCACGTGGTTAGTAATACTGGTTATACGGTTTCTCGTCTTTCTCAAGATGCTGGGGCTATTCGTCTTTGCGATGAAATTAATGATGAACTCAAAAATGACCTACCATCTGGGACATATATCATTCTCATCGTTTCATCACCTTTAAACAAAATACGGCAAACAAAAGCCGCTTTGATTGGCGAGATTAAAGAAATAGCCAGCAATAAAGAGCCTATCGAAAAAGCTTTAGAAATTAATCAAAACAAGATTGAGATTAAGTTGGTTTTTGGTGTGAGGCCTTCTGGTAAAAAAGTGGTAGGCTTTGTACCTAATCAAAACTCAAGCCCGGATATTCTTGCCAATGTTCAGTATATGTTGAGCGAAAGGATTAGTGATAAAGTTACGAAATGCCGTGACGTAACTCATAGACCGCTGTGGCTTGCTCTTTTTAATGATTATTGGCTTGCGGAATTAGTAACATTTGAACATGCGATGAAAGACCTGTCTGTTTCTCATTCATTCGACAAAATTTGCTTGGTAATGGGAAATAAGACAGTACACACATTATATGAAACCAAATGAGCAGGTATTATTACGCAATAGAGAAATTCAGCCGTGCCATACATACCTTGGCTACTGGTAAAGAAGAAGTAAGGAAGAGATTGCTAAGTGCTTTTCAAGATGAGCTTCTAATGATTGACCTTCATCATTTACCTGAAGAGTGCCAAAAGGACTATGCATGGATTTTGAAAACAATTACACGGTTTGACGAAAAATACAAAGGGCAGAAAGCGTACTTTTCTTCTGATGATGGGCGTTTTGATGATCTTATACCTGGTAGGATAGAGTGTACATTGCATAGAATAAGGAAGGAAACCGGGGCGAAAATTGCTGAGAAGATTTATAGCATTTGGTACACATTGACTACTCATTATAACAGCTAAGAGTACATAGTATAAAATATGGCTATTTGCATATTGATGGAGAGCAACAGAAACTAGATAAAGAACTTTTTGATGCGGCTATTGAATCTGGTCGAAGTGCATTGAAAGCCGGAATGGTTATCAACGGAGCCGCTTCAATCTCAATGCCTACTTTTATTGGTAAAATTGCTGATGGTGAACATGCGAAAGTAACAATTAAATCTTACAATTAAATAACAATAATTTTAGGTATTTTTTATTCCTTGAAACCATCAAATAATAATGAGCCTATATGGCAATATTCGTTAAAAATCCAATCAAGCATTCTGAATCAGGGATTTATTAGGTAATGGTTGACAATAAGGCGACATGGAAGTTTAAAGCAGACCCCAATCGCCAGGCTACAGATCCTTTGAGAGGTTATGTGTATCAAGCCTGGCAGGCACTCCATGCATGGCTTGAACTGAAAGACAAACAGGTGATGTACTTAGAAGGAGCAGAGGACTTCGATATTATTGACTCTGAATCTGGAAATCCTGTTCAGGTCAAAGATTCATCTGGCCGAATAACACTTAGGTCCACAAGTGTGACGGCCGCCATAGTTAACTTTTGGAGTCTTTGCCAAAAACATCCCAAAATTAGCATAACCTTTACCTTTTTAACCCGCTCTAGTATTGGAACGGAAAAGGGGAGCCCATTTGGCAAAGGAAGCAAGGGATTAGCTCTTTGGCAAGAATGCCGTGGTAAAGAAGAAACCGTTAAGAAAATTGCCGAATTTCTGAGTAAAGATTCTAAAGTGGCGCAGCGTCTTCCTGGTGATTTAGTTGAGTTCCTAAAGAACGAAGAATCCCCAGAAATATATAATAACTTTATCTCCCGTGTGAAATGGTTTACTGAAGCCCCTCCTGTAGAAGCTGTGACGGATGCTATTAATCATAAATTGATCACACACGGTGATAAATATAACGTCCCCCCTTCAGAAAGCAAAAAAACCGCAGACCGTTTATTACGTGAAGTGCTGACAGTTGCCTCTCGGAATGAATATGAAGACCGCGTAGTCGATTTTGCCACTTTTGCAATAATATTTGAGGAAGTAACCAGTATCAGAATTCCGAGAAAGGAACTCCAATCTTTGCAGGCTATCCAGGGGATTAGCACACAATTATTTCCTTGTATACCCGCAGGTGGACCTGTTTCTTTCCAACCGCTTTTGCATGTATTGTCTCCAGGATTACCGCCCCCGCTGCCTCCATATGTTGCAGAAAGGCACGAGCTACTTGAGAGTTGCCTTACAATTCTTAATAAATATGGGCTCCTCTGTATCACAGCTTCAACTGGTATGGGCAAGACAACTCTTGCAAAGTTTATAGCACGAACACAAGGAGGAGGCTGGGCTTGGTTAACATTCACTCCATTTCATGGTGAACGATTTACTTGGGCACTAGCACAAGCGTCTCAAATGATCGACGACTTGCCCCGTAATAGTTACTTGGTACTGGACGATCTTCCTTTCGACCCAGGGCTTGTCAACGAATGGGAACAAGCCTTTGCTGGATTAATTTATACTACCAAGGAAAGAGGGACTTCTGTCGTTACGACAAGTCGAAAAATTGTCCCATCTCGTGTAAGGAACCTTTTAGGATCATTGGTTCCATCTGAATTATCTGTACCCGGATTTGATGTAAAGGAGATAGAAAAACTGTGTTTTCAGCTAGGTTGCCCAGCTGAGTATGCAAGTTCTCAAGCAAAGATTGCCTACTTTCACACATTAGGTCATCCCCAACTCGTACACGCTCGTCTTATTACCTTATCGAGACAGAACTGGCCAAAGGCTACAGTCGATTCTTTTTTAAAAACCCCGGAGGATGTTAGGGAACAAAAACAACAAGCGAGACAGTTGTTAGACTCTCTCGATTCTGATGAAGCGGATCTTTTGTACCGTGCAAGCGTGGCTCTGTCCCCTTTTCTACGAGAGAGTATTATATTACTTGGAGAAAAAGCCCATTTGCCTCGTCCGGGGGATCTCTTTGATCGTCTAGTGGGTCCATGGATTGAGAAGACTGCAGGAGATCGTTTCGAGCTTTCACCACTATTAAAAAACTCAGGAACTGAAGTATGGTCAAAAAGTACGATCAACGATATCCACTCCCAGTTAGCCGATTCAATCATTCAAACATCGAATGGATTGTCCATTATGGACGCATCTCATACGCTCTTCCATGCTTTTTTGGGGAAGAATAGAAAGGTCCTAACAGGTTTGTGTACATCGTTGATAACAGAAGCATCAGAGGAAATCCACAAAGCATTAGGGGAAAGTGCATTCTGGTTCTTGAAAGTTTCCGTTGAAAATCATAAAAGCCCTCTTTTTGAAGGTGATCAACATTTGAATTTAATACTTCGCATGACACAATTTAAATTATGTGTCGCTGCTGATCCGGATAATGCCCATCTCGTTTTAGACGCATGGGAGCGAGAGTTGACCCAGCTTGATCAAAGTCCAGAAAATCTTCTCATCAGGATGCTATTTGACGTTCATGCCTTACTCTATGTTCAAGCGCCGATTTCAATGTATCGTGTTATTGAGTTGTTCAGGGATTTCGATGATATCCGACAAACGATAATTCGATCTGGTGATAAAGAACTTTTAGAAGCGTTACCTTGCAGGCAAATAGACATGGATGGCAAATCCGTTGATTCTATACCGACACTTTTTGGCTTAAATGCTATGAGATGTCGAAACAAGCAAGATCTTGGCGAACTTCTTCAAGGAATAAAAGGACTTTCAAGGGATCTTCGTCAAGAATTGCTAGAAGTCTTTGATATGCCAGATGGTTATGCCTCCGTCTATATAGACCGCGTTTATCTTAATGAATTCAAAGCGGAAGAACCTGATTGGAATAGTTGTTTAGAGGTGTTCTCTAAAACTATGGACTGTGCAACTGAGTGGGAATCTCCTTATTTAGGGGCTTCGGCCGCAAGAGCTTCAGCGATAATTTTGGATGAAAACCTCGATCGGACCACTGATGCACTTGGCCTTCTCGATGAAGGGGTTGTGCGCTTCCCATCGCATTACTGGATCATGGAGGAGCAACGCGGGACTATTTATTTACGCCATGAGAGATACAATGAAGCAGTGGAAGTATTCACACGAGCATTAAAAGATAGGGAAGATTGTCAGTTGAGGTCGCTTAACGCGCCATATTTTTCCTTCCGTAACGCAGGGATAGCAGCATCCCATATCTCCCGTTGGGACCTTGCTGCTGAATTCTTTCATAGAGGTCATCTTTGTGCTGAAGTGTTGAATGATTCAATTTTTTCGGCAGCATTTCAAACGGATGCGGCATTTTCCTTTTGGAAGGCAAAACGTAATCAAGAAATGCTTGAGTCATTTAGAAATTCTGTAGCACTTGTTGACTCTATGGAAAGGAGTAAAGCTGACTTAGGCCAGTTTTGGGTCTATCGAATAACTTCTCATATTCTCAGTTGGATTCTTAGAGATGTTAAAGACGAGCAACATCCGCCTGAATTAGCGAAACCTTATACTGGAATGTGTAGCAATCCAGAACGCAATAAAGAAATTCTGACGTTGCCGGATGTTCCTTTTGAACTCACTTTGTTTTTTCTCCTAGAGTTAGAGAAAGAGCTAAAATCTGAACCTCAATCTCTCGATTTATATGGCGCTAGGTTGGATGCGATAACCCATCCAGCTATTTCATTATTCATGACTCCATTAAGGATCGAACAAGCATTTTCAACTGGATCACTTGGTAATCTTCCGAACCTTATTGACAAATTTATACGCGCTTACGTGGCATCTAGAAATTTAGGAGCCACCGGTAAGAAGATTTATAACGAAACCGAACCAGAAATATCAGATGATCAAGTGAAACAAACCTTAGTCAATGAAGATTTTTTAGTCACTCCGTTTTTGACTGCCCTTTTACGTTCTTTCTCAAACCGGCATCCTGATATTTACCTAAAATACATCGAGGAATGGAGTAGCTCAGGTGCTAATTTATCTTGGTCAGATGAATTGATGAAGTATTTAGATAATATTAAGTCTATCGGCCGTTTACCGATTCGCGAGTTACTTATAATTTTACACCGAAACGAAAGCAGTTTAATAGACAAATATCTTGCAGCTTTATTTCTCGTACAAAAACCAACTATAATTGGATTGCAGGATCTTCTCCAGGTGCATGTATATCTCTTAGACCTGTTTATTAATAATAAATTTTGGGGGCAATATATTGAAAAAAAATTATCAACTGTGATTGCCTCTGCATGGTCACAAAAAGCACAATTACGGTTCGCCATGCGCATGCCGAATATAACAGTTCCAAAACTGGAAGCAGTTTGTTCAATGAAGCCAGATTGTTTTGGTAAATCGGCAGGAGTTTTATTAGAAGCAGCAAACGCAATTGGAATTACGATACCCCAGGAGTTGGCTGATAGATACCGTCAACTTCGTGACAGTTAATTTTCAGATCAGATTGTTAAGGTGAGTGAGACAATGAAAGGAGGTCGGCTGTTGAATTTTGTTTTCTCACGGAGAATGTTGAGGGCACCCACTCAATTATCACGGTGAAAAGTGAATTCAGTAATCTCGAAAAATTCCATTTTCCGTGTGAGAATCCGTGTGAGAAAAATATTCCAAAATAGTCTGTTTTGTATAAAATCGGAAAAAATGTGTAAAATTTAAACCTAATAATTTCATCATGTTGCCGAGTATTGGAGGTTGTGTGAGCTCGGAGTAATTTGCTTGAGAATCAGTAGGTCAGCGGTCAAGTCCGCTTATCGGCTCCTGAATTTTAATTTCTAGGGGTCTTGCAATCAACCAGGTCTCCGTTCGGCATGCTTGACCGCACGGCTTACGGTTGAATAATGAACACCAAAACAGTTGGCGATCTCCAGCATGGTATAATCACCTGTGGCATAAGGCTGTTGCCATAGCCTCCTTAGCATCAGGAATAGTGTCCCGGTATTCGGCGAGAGGACGGGCACATGGACGACGTTGTGCCCGGGGAATTTCCGCTACTTTCGATTGATCGGCGGTTATTCGCTGCATCCGCTCAACAAATGCATCCGACCCCAGATAAATCTGCCCCCGGAGAGATTCCCACAGCCCTAGCTGACCAATCCCGGCACGAACAAAATCAATATAGCCCAGTATCGCTTTACCTCGAAATTGGCTGAACTGCCCGGTATCCAATCAGTGTGGTGGAGCCACTCCGGTCGACTTGCTGTTCTGACCATGGCACCATAAGAACTCCAGGGCCAGTCAACGGCATCGGCTACCATCACCGGCCTCACTGGATTGAGAACTACATAGCGCATCAACTCCAGGAGATAAGCTTCTTTTTCAACTATGATCCCCCGGTAGTGCCCTTGAAAAACATGACCGTTGGATTTTTCATTGTTAGAATTATACCCTTGACCCTGAAGTATACTTCAGGAGTTATATTATAAATGAGTGAAGAACAATTGAATTCTGTAAGGAAGTGGCATGAGAATCGGTAAGGTAGCAAAACAAGTTGGAATCACTGTTGAAGCAATTCGTTTTTATGAAAAACAAGGCCTGATAAAGGCGCCTGGAAGAAATCAATCAGGATATCGGGATTACCCGGAAGATGTTGTTCTCCATGTCTCATTTATCAAAAGGGCCAAGGAGCTCGGATTTTCCCTGAAGGAAATTAAGGAGTTGATGGTATTGCAGTCCACACCAGGCACGAGCTGCGGTGCAGTTAAAGAGCAGGCTGAGGCAAAAATAGCGGATATTGATGAGAAGATGGAAGACCTACAAAGAATAAGAAAAGCACTGACGGAACTTGTTTCCGCATGTCCTGGTCAGGGACCGCTTACCAGGTGCCCGATTATCGGGCCGGCAGACATGAAAGAAAAAAGAAATGAGTGACTGGAAAAAAATATTGGCGACCGCGCCGGGCGTAACTGTTGCCTTGTTGCCAAGGATAGCATGACCTGCCTGCTGGCCCGCGTATGCCGGGCTGCTCAGTTCGGTCGGACTGAATTTTCTCATCGGTGATACGTATTTACTGCCGCTGACAATCTTTTTCCTGCTGTTAGCTGTTGCAATGCTTGGCTACAGGGCACGTCAGCGACGGGGATATGGCCCGCTTATTATTGGAATGATAGGGGCGGCTGGTATTGTGGCCGGTAAATTTTACCTGGACAATGATTTTACAGGATATGCAGGGGTTTCCCTGCTGGTTACGGCATCGGTTTGGAACGCTTGGCCCCGGAAAGGCGCCACCGGGATGAAAGGTATCCATCTTGAGCCGTATGATGAAAACAAAGACTCAATAAGGAGGTGATAGTATGACCACCAGAAATATAGAAGTATTCAGTGCCGGATGTCCTTTGTGCAAGGACACGGTGGAGCTTGTGAACCGGCTGGCATGCCCGTCCTGTGACGTGACAGTTGTTGATACGCAGGATATTCAGGGGGCTACCCGTGCCCGGGAGTTGGGTGTGAAATCCGTTCCTGCCGTCGCAATTAATGGCAAATTGGCTGATTGCTGTGCGGGTCGCGGCCCGGATGAAGCCACGTTGCGCGGCGCTGGTCTTGGACAACCCATCGGTTGATTGAGACAAACCAAACTGATCAGGTGACGAAAGAAGGACTTTCGTCACCTGCCATTGTTTAACTCAAAGTGAGGATGACATATGAAGAAAATCAATCTCATTGTTCTGACAGGAGCACAACTTCTTGTTTTTCCTGTTCTTGTCCTGGCGCATGATGATCAGTATGGCATGTGGCCGGGAATGATGGGCTGGGGGCATTCCATGGGATGGCCCATGATGCTGTTCATGTTTCTCTTCTGGGGAGTGGTACTGGCAGGGTTTATTCTCCTGATACGATCATTTTTTTCCAGGAGTGGCCATGATGTTAGAGAACACCATGAATCAGCCCTCGATATCCTCAAGAAGCGATATGCCCGAGGTGAAATTGATCAGGCGGAATTTGAAGAGAAAAAGCGGGTGCTTGAAGATTAGCAAAAGCTTGCATGTCTTTTGTTATGAGAGCGGTGCTGTAGTTCACAGCTACCAAGGACTGATTTTCTATTACGTTATGCAGAATAACCCGCCAAGCTAGTCCATAACTGAAACCTGTTCAGCTTGCTTCATACTGCTCAGGCAAGTCTTTCCTCCTATTGCCTTGACCCTGTAGTGCGGTACGGGGTTATAGTATAGGTATAAGAAGAATTATGGAACAGGAGGCAGAGTCGGGATGCAGGGTTTGACTATTGGCAAAGTAGCCGGACAAGCCGGTGTTGGAGTAGAAACGGTACGGTTTTATGAACGGAGCGGATTGATTGACCAGCCTCCCAGAACCGGTGCAGGCTACCGCAAGTACCCGGAAGAAACCGTCCGGCGCATCCGGTTCATACGGCATGCCAAGGAATTGGGTTTTTCGTTGAAAGAAATTGGCGAACTCCTGGACCTGCAGAACGACCCTGCTGCGACATGCGGTGACATTCAAAGGCGGGCGGAAGCAAAACTTGATGATATTGGCAGAAGAATTAAAGAACTCGAGAAAATGAGAGACGTACTTGCCGGTCTTGTCGAGTCGTGTTCGCACAACAAACCGATTGGAGAATGCCCGATTCTGTCGGTTGTTGAAGAAAATAGGACCAGAAAGGAGCAAAAACGATGAACGGTAAACAAATATGCTACTGTTTCGGACACACTGACACAGACATTGAAAAGGATGTTCTTGCGAATGGCAAGTCCCTGATCATGGAAAAAATCATGGCGGAGAAGAAAGCCGGTGGTTGTCAGTGTAAGACAAAGAACCCAAAAGGTCGCTGATGTCTTGTCGATGTCCGCCAGGTGGTGGACAGGGTTATGCAGGAACAAGGCATGGAACCACAGATCAACCTGTCAGGCATGTAATGCTGTCATAACCAGAATGGGGACCGGTCATGAAAAAAGAAAATATTTCCAGTGCCGGAACGATCATAGCCTCTCTGCTTGCCACGTCCTGCTGCATAGGTCCGGCAATATTTGTGGTCTTTGGCACATCGGTCGGCTTCATGGGCAAGTTGTCCATCTTTGAACCGTATCGGCCCTATTTCCTGGCAGCTGCGGCGGCCATGCTCGGTTTTTCTTTCTGGAAGCTCTATCTGAAAAAGCCTGACTGCGATTGCGAGGAAGATGTACGCGCCAAAAAAATTGCCCGGATTATCCTCTGGGTAGGCACCGGGCTCTTCCTGTTTGCCCTGTCATTCCAGAAATTACTTTTATGGGTGTATGGATGATAATGGAGGTGGCGATATGAAAGCACGACGTATTTTTTTCATCCTGGTGATGCTTGCCGCATTTCTGGCCCCGGTCAATAATCTGATAGCTGCTGAGGAGAATGTGGTACTTGATATCCAGGGGATGACCTGCGACCTCTGACCCATTGCCATTAAAAAATCCCTGGCAGGGATTGAGGGAGTGAAAAAGGCAAAGGTTTCGTTCAAGGAAAAAACCGGCTGGGTGGTCGTGGATGACGCTGTAACAGATGAGCAGTTGCTGGAGGCCGTCAAGAAGGCTGGCCCTTATACCGGAGAGGTAAGGAGCCGGTCTGTGGATAAACCATAAGAATGGGAAAGGGGGCTGTTATGA
>ENA-OSEO01004463-OSEO01004463.1-sediment-metagenome-genome-assembly--contig:-NODE-4463-length-14705-cov-8.514219_pt1 | contig 14705 bp, 11 predicted proteins | sample MGYA00237883_ERZ534232 | MGnify/ENA metagenome assembly ERZ534232 | reverse complement strand
GCGACGATTTTGGGCTATTATACATCATGTATTAACAGATGTCAAGATAAAAGTGAGACGTATTGTATTTTTCAAGGGAAGGAAGAAATGTTGGGTTTCGCTTCGCTCTATCCAACCTACTATTTTATATTTATTTCAATATGTTGACCAATAGATAGATGGAGATTCCGGTAGGGGGCCATCCCACAGCAAAGCTGTGGGGCGCCCGCGCTACCCGCTGGAGAGGCGGATAAAAATGCGGCGGAGCCGCGAAGATAAGGCATTCCCAGGCAGAGCCTGGGAACGAGGGAACATTATCTCTGACCTCTTGCGGCCTTTGGCCTGTCGGCCTCGGCCGCCCCGACAACAAGTTGTCGGGGCCACCCGCCATGGTTTTGTCGGGCGGACACATAGGTCCGCCCCTACGCAGACAGGCCGGGGGTCCGGGGTAGGGGCGACCGGCCGGCCGCCCCTACCGGATTATATATTTTTCAATAGGTTATCTCATAGGGAAGCGGGGGGTTTCGGGAGGGGGCTATCCCGCAGCAAAGCTGTGGAGCGCCCGTTGCCCGGGCCTCCAGGCCGTGAAAATCATGGGCAGGGCGCCCATGCCGCCTGGCCCAAAGCTGTGGGGCGCCCAGGCAGTTCTGCTGAGGCGGACAAGCCCGCCAGAGGCGGGCAAGCCCGTCAGAAGCTAAACAGGGGCCGGCCGGGCGGAGCTCGCCGGGCGGAGCTCGCCGGGCACAAATCGGTCTTGTCGGCAATTCTTGTGATGAAGTCCGAATTTTGTCTTCGGCTGATAACTTGCGGCCTTTCCGATGTTTTGTTCTGAGACTTGAAAAACACGTCCGATTATTCGGATTCCATCCGGTTTATCGGACAAAAAAGATCGGAGCTGCATCGAGGTGATGGTAATAAACTCATATATTTCAAAAGATTATTTATAGACAACCTTATTGGCATATTTTTTGATAGTGTCGGGGCGTCAGACTGTCTATCAGATTGGTGCGGGATTATTTTTAGGTATTTTTCGGGTTGACTTACATTTTGAGGCGTAGGTATATTTTGGGTTAGAAAGTCAAATTGACGGTTCAAGAGATAAGGTAATCGTTCAGTGATCAATGGTGCGGTCCCAGGCGGAGTCTGGGGCCGAGGATATAAAATTCGGAAGCGGAGGCGACATTTTGAGGCTGGACAACAAGAGCCGGGAACGTCGCCTACGGCTGCCGACTGACGGGTTTTTCCTGAGTCTGTTTTGTTCAGACTCCAAACCTGACCCAGTAAAAAATTAGGAGGGTAAAGAATGGCAGGTATTAAATCGATTTTCGGTTTCAAGGACGGTAGGCGCTCTTGGAAGAAAATCGCGATTTCATTGTCAGCCGTGTTGATTTTGGCGACCGGACTTAGTCTGAGCGTCGGCTGCGGCGGCAGCGGCGGAGGAGGCGGCGGCGGTGCGGCCGCTCCTGGGGCCGCGGACACAGGCACGGTAAGCGGGAGCGGCGAATAGTTCGCCGGGTGACGATGAAATGAGAGTCTTAAGAGGTGCAACCATGCGAGGGATCAAGAGTCCGATAAAGTTTTTTGTGGTTTCGGCCCTGGCCGTTGTTTTTCTGATGGGTTTGACTTCGGCTCCGGCCCAGGCTTTGACCGCGGGCGCGGAATACACGGTGATTTTGTATAAATTCAAAAGTGACGGGACGTTGGAAGAGGTCAGTTCCACCAGCGTCACTGCCGACGCCAATGGAAAAATCGAATTCACCCTAAGCGACGTGCCCACCAATGAGGAAGCCAACTTCCTGGTGTTGTCTGTGGAAGACGCCGACGGCAACGTGGTCCGTCAAGGCTTCGCTCCGGCTCCGCCGGCCGGGTCGACGAGTTTGACCGGCATCAACAACCTGTCCACGGCCCAGGCTCAGGCTTTAATCGAGGCCGGGGAGCTGATCGGGACCGATGATCCCATCCCGATTTCTTTTCTGTTGACGTTTATGAGGGTGGCGGACATGACCACGGGCGACGTGGAATTGATAGTGGCTTTGGGACGGGACGCCATTCTCGGGACCGGCGGGTTCGAGGATTTTCTTTTGGATAATGGAGTGTCGGCGGCGGAGCTGGAGGCTTTCAAGGCGGCCCTGGTTTACAATTCCGTGGCGGGGACGGTGGACCTGGCTGATTACACGGCGGCGTTCAAGACGGCCATCGACACCGGCAGCGAAGAGGAGATGGCCAAGGCGGGCGGATTCATGGCCGACATGTTCATCGATGCGGCCGTGGCGGCCGGGATCAAGCCCGGTCTGATTCAGGCCGCCCACAATGCGGCCGGAGAGGTGACGGCCAACGCCGCCAATACGGCTCGGATGGCGGCCCTGTCTTCGTCGGTGGCCCAGGCCATGAATCAGTCCATGAATGGTTTCCACATGCGCCTTGCCGCGTACACCATCAAGCAGAACTACACCAACGCCCTGAACACCCTAAACGCCACCGGCGACCAAGTGACCAGGTTCCTGGCGGCGGTTCAGACCATGATGGATACTTTCGCCACGATAGAAACCACTTACAGTGATTACTGGATGGACCCGGACGGATATGTGGCCGATCACGGGACGACCCATGAGGCGGTCCAGGCGGCCATGGATGCGGCCTGGATGGCGGCCTTTACGGCCTTCATGACCGGTATCCAGGCCACGGATGCGGAAATTGCCGCCATGAAGCAGAACGTGGCCGACGCCCTGGGCATCACCGTGGCTCAGCTTGAGGCCGATGCTCCGGATTTGGGCACGTACCGTGATTTCGATGACACGGTCCGTAACAGCCCCATTCTCGAGGTGGTCCTGACCAACTGGGTGGCCGACATCATCGAGGCCGGGGGTGAACTGACTTACACCAGGGACACTTTGGAGGTGCCGCTGCCGCAGATGCAGTGGTTGAACAACAACACCGGGACGCGGACCGATTTTGTCGGTCAAGGTATGCCGGCTTCTTTCGCCGCCTTGATGGGCATCAGAGAGGACTTGGACATCATTGAACACCACCGGTACCTGGCCTGGGATAACCTGGGTCCGGACGCCACCCAGGAAGAGCAGATGGCCACGGAAAGGCAGGCCCGTTTGACTTATGAACAGCGGCTGGCCGAGACGGCGGGCCGGATCGGCGGCACTCTGGACGGAACCACGCCGATCAGCACCGCTTTGAAGGAGGCCATGTTGTACCTGATGGTCCAGCCCAGTATGTATTAACGGCGGTATCAAGGGGGATGTTGTCTTCTGTGTTTCCAGTCATTTGGGATAGCCTCACCCCGGCCCTCCCCGTCAACGGAGAGGGAGTCCCCACCCCGGCCCTCCCCGTCAACGGGGAGGGAGTCCCCACCCCGGCCCTCCCCGTCAACGGGGAGGGAGTAAGAGGAATCTTCCCGACTTCTTTCCCGGTTGACGGGGGAATTAAGGGGATTCTTCGTTAATAGTCCGATTCACGTCAGGCCGGCCCGGCGTTGAAACGCCGGGCCGGTTCCGCCCATTTCCGGCCTTTGGTCCTTGACAATCGGTGAGACCTGGTACAAAGCTGACCAGGAATGGCCAAGTCAACCAGACGTCCAGTACATCCGCCGAGACGGAGGCCGACGGCTTCCGGGCCTCCTGGGCCGAAAACGCCTTTTGCGCCTCGAGTCAGCCGCCATTTAAAGCCGATTTTGGGGGAGATCGGCGCGCCCGAGGACCGGCCTTTCACTCCGGACCCCTTTCAAATTGAAGCTTTAAGGAAACTCAAGGAAGGCGATGTGGTCGTGGCCGCGCCGACGGGTTCGGGCAAGACCTACATTGCGGTCGAGGCTATGGCCGAGGTGCTGGATAGAGGCGGCCGAACCTGGTACGCTTCGCCGCTCAAGGCCCTGTCCAATTCGAAATTTCATGAATTCGGGGAAAGGTTCGGACCGGAGCGGGTCGGATTGCTCACCGGGGACCACAAGGTCAACGCCGAGGCCCCTCTGATCGTGGGGACGACGGAAATTCTGCGCAACCAGCTTTACGACGCCATGAGCCGGGGGGAAAATCTGGCCGCCGACCTGGTGGTTCTGGACGAGGCCCACTTTCTGGGCGACCCGGACCGGGGGGTGGTCTGGGAGGAGGTGATGATCTATCTGCCGGCCCGGGTCCGTCTTCTTCTGCTTTCGGCCACCATCGCCAACGCCGCGGAGATCGCCGGCTGGCTCGGCTATGTGCGGGGGGAAAAGGCCTCGACGGTCATAACTGAGGAACGGCCGGTCCCGCTCCATCCTTTGTTTCTTTTTCCGGACGGCGAACTGGTCTCTTTAAGCAAAGGCCAGGCCCTTTCCCCCCGGGTCAGACATTTTGTCCAGACCAAAAAGGTCCGGGGGCCGGGAGGCGGCCGTTCCCGGATATCTTTCGGCCGAATTCTAAGGGTCCTGGGTGAAGCCAACTTGCTGCCGGCCATCTTTTTTCTCAAGTCGCGGGCCGACTGCGATGAGGCCCTGTCCCGGAGTTTTCCGGCTCAAGACCTTATGGACGAGGAGCAGCGGAGTCGTCTCGAGGCCAGGTTGGAGGAGTTTCTGGACAAGTACCCGTTTTTAAAGACCCATCCCCATTTGAGATACCTGCGGGGGGTGGGGGTGGCCGCCCATCACGCCGGGCACATGCCCCACTGGAAGCTCCTGGTCGAGCGCCTGATGCAGGAGGGTCTGCTCAAGGCCATATTTTCGACCTCGACGGTGGCCGCCGGGGTCAATTTTCCGGCCAGGACCGTGGTGATCTGCCAGAGCGACCGTTTCAACGGCCGGGAGTTCGTGGACCTGAGTCCCACGGACTTGTTGCAGATGACCGGCCGGGCCGGCCGCCGGGGGATGGACCGGATCGGCTTCGCCTTGGTTGTGCCCGGTCCCTTCCAGGACCCCCAATTGATCCAGACCCTGTTCGAGACGCCGCCGGACCCGGTGGTCAGCCAGATAAAGATCAACTTTTCCATGGCTTTGAACTTGCTGGAATCCCACCAGCCTCCGGAGATAAAACACCTGTTGGACCTGTCTCTGGCCGCTTATCAGCAGGGCCGGTCGCAGCAGGAAGGTGAGATAATCCGTCTGACCCAGCGCCTGGACCGTCTTGTGGCTGGAGGAGCTTGCCGAAACGCCGAGCAGGCCTTGGTCTTGTTTCAACGCCGCCGCCGGTTGACCCAGGAGGCAGACCGCCTGACTCAGGCCAAGCCCGGTCTGGTCTGGGAGAAGGCCCTGGAAACGGCCTTACAGCCGGGACGTTTGATTGAAGTGGGCAGCGGCCGCCGTTATTGCGTCCTGGAGAAGAAGGAAAAGCGAGGCCGGGCCGGAGTGCTGGCTGTGCCGGTGCGCGAGGATGTGGGTCTGAAGAAAGGCCGGCTGCGGCAAAAATGGCTTCCCCTGGGCCGGATCGCTGTTTTGTTGGACGTCCAGCTTGACCTGGAAGCAACCAAGCCCGAACAAGCCCTTAATTTGATCCGGGAAGCGGCCGGTCGGCGTCACCAGGTCCTTGATCTAGGAAAATTCAGGCCGTTGAAAGAAAATGAGGAACTGAGGGGTTTGAACGCCCGGCTGGAAGAAGCGGCGGCGGAACTTCAGCGGCTGCCTTGCCGTCAATGCCGGTTATTGGACCAGTGTTTGGGGGATTCAGGCAGTGAACCATACCGGCTGATGAGCCGTTGGGAAAGATTGGAAGCTGCGAGCCAGGCCACGGGCCGCCGGCTCTGGTCTTCATTCTTGCGGCACCTTGATTTTTTGAAGCTGGAAGGTTTTGTCGGAGCGGATGACGAGCTGACCGATGACGGCCGCTGGGCCGCCCGACTCAGGCTGGACCATCCGCTGCTCATGGCGGCCGGGATCAGGGCCCGGGCCTGGCCGGAGGATAATCCGGCTTTGCTGGCCGGGGTGATCGCCCCGTTTGTGGTGGATAAGGAGCGGGAGATTGAAGGCGACCGGGAGAAGAAGACAGCCCCCGCCAACCTGACTGCGGCCTGGGCCGGTTTGGAGACGGCGGTCGGCCCTATGCTGGAGAGATTGAAGGCCTGGGGGTTCGAGACGCCGCAACTGGATTTTCGGCCGGCCCTGGCGGTTTATGCTTGGGCCACCTGGGGCGACTGGGAGGCGGCGGTGCGTCTGTACGGTTTGGACCCGGGCGATATGGCTATGCTGGTCTTTCGCACTGCGGACAACCTTAGGCAGATGGCCGGCTTGAGGGAAAGTCATCCCGGGTTGGCTTCCACGGCCAAAGCGGCCGTGGAGTTGATCCTCAAAGAACCGGTGACTGTGCCTCTTTGAAACACGACGCCCCATTTATATTATTTGATCGGGCGTTTGGTAAACGGCCTTGACAGAAGGACCGGCCTCTGGTTCGATGTCCGACAAGTCAGCTACTTTTCAGGAGAGGAAACCCATAAGATGACTGAAGAACTTTTAATCCAGGAAAACGGCCGGATTTTGACCTTGACCATCAACCGTCCGGAAAAACTCAACACCTTGGTGCCGGAAGTTTTATGGAAAATGGCCGATACTCTGAATGCTTTGGGCATGTCGGCCACCAGCCGGCCGGTGGTCATTCGGGGGGCCGGGGAAAAATCATTTTCCGCCGGGTATGATATTGCTTCTTTGCCGCGGGACGTGCCGCCTGAGATTCAGGAGGAATTGAAGAGCAAGCCGCCCATGGAGACGGCCATTCAGGCCATTATGAACTATCCGTACCCGGTCATCGCCATGATTCAGGGTTATGCTTTCGGGGGCGGCTGTGAGATGGCTATTGCCTGCGACCTGCGGGTGGCCGGGGAGAAGGCCCGCATGGGCATGCCGCCGGCCAAGATCGGCCTGGTCTATCCTTACAGCGGCTACCGCCGTTTTCTCAACGTGCTCGGGTACAGCCGGACCCTGGAGGTTTTTCTGACCGGCCGATATTACGACAGCGCCCGGTGCCGGGAGATGGGGCTGGTCAATTACGTGGTCCCGGACCAGGAGTTGGAAAAATTCACGTATGATTTGGCCGAAGAACTGGCCGACAACGCGCCCTTGTCTCTGCGGGGGACCAAATCGATCCTCAATCGGATCGTCAAATACCCGCACCTTCCGCCGGAAGAGGAAGAGGTCATCAGTTCGCTGTTCACCGCTTCCCTCCAGAGTGAGGACGTTGAAGAAGGGAAGAGGGCTTTTCGGGAGAAAAGAAAGCCCGTTTTCAAGGGGTGTTAAATCAAAAACTTAATGTGATTTATCAGCAAGGATTCCCGGAAGAGCCGATCCGGCTGTCTCCTCAGGGCGGCCGGGAGGGGGTTTTACTCCAGTCCTTCCAGTATTTCGATATAGGCGTCTCTGGTCAGCAGCTCGTCTAGTTCTTCCCGGTCCTCGGGTTTGATTTCGATCAGCCAGCCGTCGCCGTACGGACTGGCGTTGACCAGGCCGGGGTTGTCCAGCAAGGCTTCGTTGACTGCGGTTATTTCTCCGGAAACGGGCATCAACAGGTCGGAGACGGCCTTGCTCGATTCGACGACGCCGTATTCTTCTCCCTGCTCAAAAGTATCGCCGACTTCGGGCAGATCGACAAAGGCGATGTCTCCCATTTGGTCTTGGGCGTAGTCGGTGATGCCGGCGACGACTTTTGGTCCGATGAGTCTGATCCACTGGTGTTCTTCGGTGTAGCGCAGGTCGTCGGGAAAGCTCAGGTCGCTAAGTTCCGTCACGATTTTTCCCTCCAGATAATCACCTGATTTGTGGGTCAGCATTATGGTATTTTAGGTTATTTGTCAATGGTGTTTTGGCCGGGCGGCCGGCGGTATATTTTAGGTATGCTGATTGTATTTATTGTGTTATCAAATTTAGAGGAAATGAAAATCCGGAAGACCCGGGAGGTAGAGGATATGGCCAAGAAGATCGCCGTGATCGGCGCCGGTCCGGGCGGGTACGTAGCTGCGATTCGGGCGGCCCAACTGGGCGCGGAAGTGACCGTGATTGAACGGGATAAACCGGGCGGAACCTGTTTGAACTGGGGCTGCATCCCTTCGAAGATACTTAAAACCTCGGCCGAACTGCTGGAAAATTTCCACCGGGCCGGGGAGTTCGGCTTGTCGGTGGAAGGTCGGGTCAGGGTGAATCTGGAAGCTCTGATGGCCAGAAAGCAGAAAATCGTCGACCTTCAGGGCCGGGAAATCCTTCACTTGCTGGCCCAGAAAAAGGTCCGGTACCTGGAGGGGACAGCCCGGCTGGAAGGTCCGCATCGACTGGCGGTCGAGCGGCCGGACGGTCGTGCCGAGAGCGTAACTTGGGACGGTTTGATCCTGGCCCCGGGGTCCAGGCCGGCCGGTCTGCCGGCCCTGCCCCTGGACGGCCGGAGGATCATTTCCAGCAACGAGGCCCTCAGCCTCCAAGAAATCCCCCAAGCCGTGTTGATCGTCGGCGGCGGAGTGATCGGCTGCGAGTTCGCTTTTATCCTGGCCGCTTTGGGGGCCGAAGTGACGGTGGTCGAGGCCCTGTCCCGCCTACTGCCTCTGCCTTCGGTCGATGAGGACTGCTCCAAGATCATCGGCCGGGAAATGAAGAAGATGCGCATCAAGTTCATGGTCAATCGAGTGGTGGAGCGGGTGGAGGAAGCCGGCGGCCGCCTGAGGGTCTCCATCGGACCTTCTCCTTGGGCCCAGGATTTGAAAAAGAAGGATTTGTCCCCGGTGGAGGTAGAGGTGGACCAGGTCCTGGTCTGCATCGGCCGGCGGCCCAACACGGATGGACTAGACCTGGAGACCATCGGGGTCCGGCTGGACGAGCGGGGTTGGATCAAGGCGGACGACCGGCTGGCCGTCAACGTGCCTGAAGTTTACGCCATCGGCGACGTGCTCGGGCCGGAAAGGATCATGCTGGCCCACGTGGCCTCGGCGGAAGGGTTGACCGCGGCCGAGAACCTGATGGGCGGGAACCGGGTCATGGATTATTCGGCCGTGCCCGGGGCAATTTTCACCAGGCCCGAAGTGGCTGATGTGGGTTTGACCGAAGCCCAGGCCCGCGAGCAGGGGCTTGATTATCGGGCCGAGACGGTCAATTTCCGGAACATCGGCAAGGCCCAGGTCATCGGGCAGATCGTGGGGCAGGCCAAGATCATCTCGGAGGCCGAGACCGGCCGGGTTTTGGGTGTGCACATCATCGGCCCCCAGGCCACGGACCTCATTGCTGAAGGAGTCTTGGCGGTGAAGACCGGCTGTCGGGTCCGGGACCTGGCCGAAACGATCCATGCTCATCCCACCCTGGCGGAAATAATGGTCGAGACGGCTTACAAGGCTTTAGACCGGTCGGTCCACGGCTGATTTTTGGTGTTTCGGTTCGATCTGGAGTCTGGTCCCGGTTAATCGGCGATTGACTTGTCGGGGCGGTCTTGATAAAACGTTTTATCCGATTCGGGCCGAGTTTTAATCTTCAGGACCGAGGAACGTGAGCCTCACTTTTTAGGAACAAGGTTTCCGCGGGATCGGTTTCGGCCATGAGAGGATTCGGGGAAGCCTGTTGAGTAATTTTACTTTTTTCGGAAGGAGAATGAAATGAAGATTTATTATGACAACGACGCCGACCTTAACTTGTTGAAGGGCAAAAAGGTGGCCATAATCGGTTTCGGTAGCCAGGGACACGCCCAGGCCTTGAATCTGAGGGACAGCGGCGTTGAGGTGATCGTGGCCGAACGGCCGGGGGTGGAGAATTATGAATTGGCCAAGCAGTACGGCTTCCAGCCGGTCTCCGCGGCCGAAGCGGCTGAAGCCGGGCAGATCATTCAGATTCTGGCTCCGGACGACGTCCAGGCCGCTTTGTATGAAAGTGAGGTCAAGAAGCATTTGACCGAAGGTAAAACCCTGTTTTTTTCACACGGGTTCAATATCCATTTCGGCCAAATCGTTCCGCCCCCCAAGGTGGACGTGTGCATGGTGGCCCCGAAAAGCCCGGGACATCTTTTGCGTTCGGAGTATGAGCGAGGGGTGGGCGTGCCGTCGCTGGTGGCTGTGCATCAGGATGCCAGCGGTAAGGCCTGGGATACGACTCTGGCCTACGCCAAGGGCATCGGGTCCACTCGGGCCGGGGCTATTGTCACCACCTTCGCCGAGGAGACTGAAACCGACCTTTTCGGGGAACAATGCGTATTGTGCGGCGGTGTTTCCGAATTGATCAAGGCCGGTTTCGACACCCTGGTCGAAGCGGGCTATCAGCCGGAAGTGGCCTATTTTGAGTGCATGCACGAAATGAAGCTGATTGTCGACCTTTTTTACCAGGGCGGGCTGGCCTATATGCGTTATTCGGTCAGCGACACGGCCGAGTACGGCGATTACAGCCGCGGGAAACGGATTATCAATCAGGAGACCCGGGCGGAAATGAAACGGATTTTGGAGCAAATCCGGACCGGGGAGTTCGCCCGGGAGTGGATTTTGGAAAATAAAGCGGGCCGGCCGATGTTCAATGCGGCTCGCCGCCGCGAGGCTGCCCACCCGATCAACGAGGTGGGGGAAAGGCTGCGGGCCATGATGCCCTGGCTGAAGAAAAAATAATAAGTCACCGAGGCCTTTTTTTCATGGCCTTTCTGGGCCATGTTGTTGGGTGGTCTTGGGGCTAAAGTCATCAAGATCTAGGGACAAGTTGAGAAAGGCGGGCCCCTTTGTCCAAGGAGAAGGGGCCTATTTTATTTTAGGGTAGAAAGTAGAGCCTCTGGGTGTTGATTTTCAGGGTGTCCAGAATGCGGTCTCGGGCTCCGCGGGTGTGGTGGTGGATGGCCTTCATCAGCAGGGTCAAGTCTCTTTTTTTCAGAGCCGTGACGATTTGTTCGTGTTCGCCGGCGCTGCGGATGCAGGTGTCCAGGCTGTTGCAGGTCCAACTGATCAGGATGATTTTCTCGAAGCAGTTTCTCATGGATTTGATGATGAAAGAATTGCCCGTGCAGATTTGGATGCAGAGCAGATGGAAATCCACGGCTCGGACCAAGGCGTCAGCCGGCCGGTTCTGATCAATGATCTTGCGGACGTGGTCCATTACCGCGTTAAGTCTTTTTATGTCCTGGTCGGTGACGTTGGCGATGAGGGCCTGGGCGGTGGCGGTTTCGATGATTTCCCGGTATTCGTAAAGGTCATAGACGTCCTGCAGGCTGTATTGTTTGACGTAAAAGCCCCGGTTCTGGTCGTACCTGGTGATCAGTTCCTCTTTTTCCAGCATTATCAAGGCTTCGCGGACCGGGGTGCGGCTCAGGCCGAACTCTTTGGCCAGACTGATTTCGTTGAGCCGCTGTCTGGTGTCCAGTTCGTTGCGGATGATCTTGCCTTTGATCAGGTTGTAGGCCTTGAAGCAAGCCGGGTTGGAGTTTTCCATCATGGAGACGGTCTCCGAAGTTGGTTTTGGTTCGGGTTAAAACAGCCGAGTCACACCGCAAATTTATAAGTGGTCCTCGCGGGTCCCTGAGGACCTCCCTGACCCTATTCTCCGGGGTCAGCCGGAATCAATAGAACGTTCTTTCCTTAAAAAAAATTCTTGATTCCGTCAAGAGATATCACTTGGATGAGCATTTTGCGTTGTCAACTATTCCCCAAAATAAGCCGGCCGAGCCCGGGGGCGAGAACCATCATCTGTAAGGGCGAAGCCAGACCACCTGAGGCGGGCTGGTCTTCTCCCAAAGGAGCACAATAAAGGTCGTTGAGCCATAACCCCACCCCAGCCCTCCCCGTCAACGGGGAGGGAGTTGGTTTCCCCCCCGTTGATGGGGGTGTACAGACCGGGCTGGTTGGGTGAAAAATGATTGGAACCGCCCATCTTTGCGGTCTGATTTGATGAATTTAAGTGGTTAAGGTTGAAGGTTATCGGTCTGTAGGGACCCTCCACGGCCTGGGCCGGGCCGGTGGTGAGTCGTTGGGGTCTTGTTGAGGTATTGCCTGGAATCATTTTTTATAACAATAAGTTAGTTTTAAAATCTTTTTTGGATTTTTCTCCTTGACAGCGGTGTTTTTTTCTAATATATAATGTATGCAAACTGTATACACTAAACGCGTCTTCAAGTCAACTCAAAAATGTCCGCCACTTTATTAGGGACTCGCAAAATAAAAACCATATAGGTCTTCAGGGGCTGTTTTCTTCGCCCCACGTCAATCCGCCGTCCGGTCTTGGCCAAGTGATTAGGCCAGGCTGGTTGGTGAGAATAATCACAAAGAAAGGGGGGATAAATCCAGCGGGGGAGCCGTCAACCAGGGATGCGGCTGTCACCGGACGGCCGCCGAAACATTTACCAAAGCGAAACACGGGTTAAAGTTAAATGTTTAAGGAGGACGAAGGAGGGGAATATGCCGAAAGTCAGTGATCCGATAAAGATAGGCGCTCTGGAGCTGCCCAACCGTTTGATCTTGGCCCCCACGGTCAAAAACCATGCGGGCGAAGACGGGTATATCAACGACCGGGTCATCAGAGGGTTTATCGAGGAAGCCCGGGGGGGCTGGGGGCTGCTTCAGTGCAGCGCCTCGTTTATCCACCCGGAGGGTTGTATATTCAGGCAGGAGATAGGCATTCATGACGACAGGTCCATAAGCGGCTTAGAACGCTTGTCTTATGCTATTCACCGGGAAGGGACCCTTTGTTCCATCCAGCTCATCCACGGCGGGGCTATCTGCAATTCGGCCATCACCGGGCTACCCGTGGTCGGGGCCAGCGATAAAGGCGGGGTCTTCGGTCCGGTCAGGAGACTAAGCACCGACGAGGTTGACGAGCGGGTTCAGATGTATGTCGACGCCGCGGTCAGGGCCAAGACGGCCGGGTTCGACGCGGTCAACATCCATAGCTGCCAGGGTACCCTGATTCAGCAGTTCATGTCGCCTTACACCAACGACCGTGATGACAAATGGGGTCAGGATCCGGGCCTGTTTCCCGAGACGATCGCCAAGCGAGTCCGGGAAGCGGTCGGTCCGGACTTTCCGGTCATCTGGCGTCTGGCGGCTCACGAGTTCATGGGCGACTGGCTGGGTGAGCCGGGCTACACCGAGGAGTGGGGCCAGAAGATGGCCAAACGTCTGGAGCCTTATGTTGATTGCTTCGATGTGACCGGGGGACGGATCGGTTTTACCTCGATGTTTTCCTTCCCGCCGGTTTACGCCGAAAGGGCGACCCGGGTGCCTTTGGCCACGGCCATCAAACAGGTGACCAGCAAACCGGTCATGGGCGTAGCCAAGATCATGGACGGCAAGCTGGCGGGTGAAATCGTGGAAAGCGGCCGGGCCGACATGGCTCATTTCTGCCGTCCGGCTATCGCCGACCCACACATGGCCAAAAAGATATTGGAAGGGCGGGAAGAAGACATCCGCAAATGCATCTCCTGCAACTGGTGCCTGGAGACCCTGTTCCGACAGCTCTGGGTCCTTTGTGCGGTCAATCCAGGTTACAGCCGTGAAGGCGAGTACGAGCTCAAGCCGGCGGCCAAGTCCAAAAAGGTCATGGTCATCGGCGGCGGGGTGGCCGGGATGGAAGCGGCCATCACTTTGGCTCAACGGGGCCACAAGGTCGACTTGTATGAGAAGGACGAGGAATTCGGCGGTCAGGTCCAGTTCGTGGCTTCGACCCATCCGCGGCTCAACACCCGCGACCTGCGCAATATCGTGGACTATCACGTGGCTCAGGCCGAGAAGACCGAGGGGCTGACCTTGCATCTGGAGACCGAAGTCACGCCGGAGCTGGTCGACAAAGAAAAGCCGGACGCCATTATTGTGGCCGTGGGTTCGGAGGAGTTCATTCCGGACATTCCCGGCGTGAACAACAAGAAAGTGGTGACCAACGAGGCTTACCTCCGGTCCGAAGGGGCCATGTCCGTGGGCAACAAGGTGGTGATCCTGGGCGGCAACTACGGGGCTGAGACAGCGGTGTCGCTGGCGCGGGAAGGCAAGCAGGTGACCATGGTCGAGGAAAGCGACACAGTGATCCGGCCCAGGTACATCCAGGACCTCTATTCCCGGACCTTCATGCTGGAACGGCTGGTGGAAGAGGCCAAAATCAACGTCATGAAGAACACCAAGGTCTTGGAGATCACCGACGCCGGCGTGGTGGTGGAAAACGCCGAAGGCAAAAAGACCTTGGAAGCCGACACGGTCATTCTGGCGATAGACCGGAAGCCCAAGCGGAAACTGTACGAAGCCCTCAAGGGCAAGGCGCCGGAAGTCTATGCGGCCGGCGACTGCGTCAAGCCGTTTGATATCTATCACGCCATTGACGATGCGGCTTTTTACGCCCGCAAGATCTAGGTCTTAGACTGCGGCCTTTAGTTAATTCGGCAGGTCTTGATCCACAGGCGGCGGGGCGGGTCAAGCCCGCTCCTGCCGTCCCGAAGGGTTAAGAAGATTTCCTAGACCTTCCCATTTCCCGTCGCAAGTCGGACGGGCTTAAAGAGAGGAGAAGAAAAAATGATCTTTGTAGTTCTGACTTTAGTCGCCTTGATTCTCTTTTTCAACGGGTTGGTCGTCTTGGGCCGGTTCGGCGGCAAACAGGTGGCGGTCTTGAACCTGGGGGTGGGCATCGCCATCGGGATCATGGGCCTTCAGATCGGTTTCACCGATGCCCTGAAATCCGTCGGTCCGACCCAGTCTTTCGCCGCGGCGGCTTCGTGTCTGACTTTTTGTTTTGTGTATATTTTGCTGGCCGGCGAAATTTTCGCCGGGACGGACTTCAAGGCCCTGGGCTGGTACTGCTTCATGGGCGGGATTGTCATGTTCCTGATCGCCCTGGGTTA
>ENA-OSEO01004462-OSEO01004462.1-sediment-metagenome-genome-assembly--contig:-NODE-4462-length-14706-cov-4.388543_pt1 | contig 14706 bp, 8 predicted proteins | sample MGYA00237883_ERZ534232 | MGnify/ENA metagenome assembly ERZ534232 | reverse complement strand
GCCGAAATAGCAGGTCTTAGGCGCGCCCAGGTCGTCCCGGTTAAGGTTGGAGGGGCTGTGATTTTGAATGGCATGAATCTCGATCAACATGGCTGTCCTCCTTTGTCGGTATTCAAAAATTGTTCGGCCCATTTGAGGCGGGTGGTCTCCCTTTCCCAAATGGATAGATCATCAGTCAGTTTCACCCAATCGAGTCTCGGCCTGTTTGAGGCAATCCAATCAATCGCCCATTCCAGGGCCGGTTCGATTTTGTCGAGTGGCAAGACCAGCATCCGATTGAACTTTTGCCGAAATCGTTTTCTGGCCTGCTCTTTGGTCGGCTGTGAGCGGCGCAATTGTTGGGCAAGATAATAGTAGGGAGAATATGGGATGGGACAAAAGGCGTAGAGTTTAGCGATGATCCAGGCCACTTCGCGGCGGGGGGCACGATGATTTTTTTGGCGCAAGGGCCACCAAAGTCCGGTGAACAAGTCGAAACCATCAACCGATTCATCGAGTCCCTGGCCAGCATGGGTGCGAAGCAAGCCGAGTTCGCCGGTCTTGAGCCGGGTCAAGGTGCCGATGAATTGTTCCGTGGGGGTCACTTGTCTCCTCCTTTCTTTGGGTCCGGGTTTTCACTCGCTTTTGTTTTTAACCGCATGTCCGGAGACACGCGGGCAATTTCTTGGCGGCGTTCAAGCGCAGTCGTGGTAAAGCCCGGAACAAGAGATCGGGCGACTATCTGCATCATCGGCCGATATTCGGCGGCCGCCTGTCGCCAAGCCTCTTCGCCCCCGGCCAGCAACTGGCCGGCCCGGGCGGAGACAAGGCCTTCGACATGGGGGCGAATGGCGGCGAGCATGGCAGACCCTTCTCTCTTCGATCTAACAATGCGCGTCATCTCTTTCTCAAGAAATCTGCTTTGATTTTGCCATAATAATACCGGGCTTTCTTGGATTGACTCCGTTGAGGGCAGATTAATGGTTCGCTCCCAAACATCAATGTTCTTTGCCTTGTTCGTTGCAAACCCAACCATTAATAGCGATGTTGATTTGCCCACTTTGACTATGCGGGCAAGCAGATCGGGCCACGGGCGATCCATTCTGAACTTGCTTGCTGCCATCAGGTCCGCTGCCCTCAAGGCCTTTGCGCAGCCTTTCTGAATAATCCCCGGCCGCAGTGCGACCTATAGTAGCACGGGCATCTTGCCCGTGTGGTTTCGTGGCATCGGCAGGATGCCCGTGCTACGATGTGTCGTGCTTGAGATGACCGCTGAGGCTACCGGGGTATGCGATGGCTGAGAATGAGACAGTCCTGCTGGAGCGGTTTTCGCGGCGGGCCGATGCGGAGGCGTTCGCCGAGTTGGTGCGGCGCTACGTCCGACTGGTCTACTCGACCTCCTGGCGGGTCCTGAAGGACGAGACCGACGCCGCGGATGTAACGCAGGAGACCTTCTTTGAGCTGACCCGCCATGCGAGCCATATCTCCGGCTCACTCGGCGTCTGGCTGCATCGGGTGGCCACGCGGAAGTCCATCGACCTGGTCCGGCGCAGCGCGCACCGAAGATCCCGCGAGCGGACCTATGCTCAGCGCCGGCCCGAGGAGGTCTCGACCTGGCACGATCTGTCGAGCTACGTGGACGAGGCCCTGGACAAGCTGGAGGGATCGACCAAGTCCCTGCTCCTGGACCATTTCCTGGCGGGCAAGACTACCAGCGAGATCGCGCGGGAGCAGGGCCTCTCCCAGGCGACGGTCTCCCGTCGGATCAATGACGGATTGGAACAACTCCGCGGCGCACTGAGACGCCAGGGACTGCTGGTCGCCGCTGCTTCGCTGGGCGTCATGCTGATGGAGAACGCGTCGCAGGCCGTGCCCGCCGCTGTCGTGACGGAACTGAGCAAGATGACCCTGGTTGGGACCACTGGCGCCGCGGCCGCCCTGGGCGGCAAGGCCGCGGTTGCAGCCAACGCCGGTACACTCAAGGTCATACTCGCCACCACGACCCTCGTCGCGGCGGCCTCGGTGATCGGCTATGTCCATTACTCGCGCCGACCCGAGCCAGGGGCACAATCATCCGTTCCGACCCAAACCGTTCGGCGACCTGCGCCCCAAGGTGGCAACACTCGGCCGAACAGCGTGCGACGCACGACGGCCGGCGAGGCACAACCTGAAAGCGATGCGATGCCTGCCGCCGGGTCATCCACAGCCGAGCAGCCGCAAACGGAGGAGCCTGTTCTGGAAGCCTTGGAGCCTCGGCCGATAGGCGGGGCGATGGGCGGCATCTCCGTGGGCGATCCATACAGCGGGGTCCCGACCGCCGACCTCAGAACGCCGGAGGCAGCGGTCTACAGCTACCTGGCCCTGATCGACGAAGGAGCCACAGACCAGGTGAGCGAGTGCCTCGCGGAAGGGCACGAGGTCCCGGCGGATGGTCCCTACCCGCGCTACCTGGGCCGGCCCATCCGTCTGGTCGAGGTGATGCACAAGGGCGACACGGCCCAGGTCCTGTGGGAGGCGACGGTCCACACCGCGTTCGCGCACAAGGGTAGAGATCGTCTGCCCGGCGAATTCGTGGCGCTCTCCTCCCGTCTGTTCCAGGCCGACGGTCTGTGGAAGCTGCTGAAGCTCGATGAATGACATCGTTGTGCGGAGGCAAGAGACGTGAGGAACGAAATTCCAAATCTCAAACTCCAAATCCCAAACAAACCCCAAGCACCAAATCCCAATGACGGAAATGCTGGCGCCCGTCGGATAGCCCGTTTGACCTTTGGGATTTTGCATTTCGAGTTTGTTTGGGATTTGGAGTTTGGTGCTTGGTGCCTGCTCATTGTGTGTCTCCTGGTCGCAGGGGCCCAGGCTGGCACGCGGGTCCTGCACTTCCCGCGGGACCGGTACATGGGCAGTCTGTACATCGAGGACCCGTGTCTCGGGAGTCCGTACAAGGAACTGGGCCGGGACCTGTCCCTGCCCTACGGCCTGAGCCCGCGCGGGCTGACACTGGCCGGGGACTGGGATTACGTGGGTCGCGCCCAGGGCGACGCGGCCGTGCCCGCCGGTCGGAACGTCCGACTGGTCGTCAGGCTGGGACACAGAAGGGAAGACGCCGGCAGGCTGGCGGCGCTGCCGCCGCGCCAACAGAAATTCGATATTCTGGACCGTTGGCCCCAAGGCCCGCTCGGTCTTTCGGGATTGTCCGCTTTGGAGCCGAATGATTTGTACTGTCTCTACGTCTGGAACCTCGTCCGCCGGGCGGACGCAGACGAGTGCGTGCTCAAGCCGATCCGCCATCTGACCGGCTTGCAAGTCCTGACCCTTCACACGACCGGTGTGACCGACAAGGGTTTGGAATACCTGCGGGACCTGCGCTCGCTTCGCGCGCTGGAGTTCAGCGTGGAGATGTCCATCACCGGCGCGGGTCTGGCCGTGCTCAAAGACCTGCCCCATCTGGAGTACCTGGACTTGGGTGCCGGTGTGACGGACGCCGGCCTCAAAGAGCTGGGGCAGCTCACCAAGCTGCGGTGGCTCAGGATCCACACGGGAAGGATCTGGGGTCCCGGCTTGGCGGAGTTGGCCAGGTCGCCCCGATTGGAGGGCTTGTGCTTCCTGGGCAACGACGATCTCTCCGACCAGCACATGCGGTATCTGGAAGGTCTGACGCAGCTCAAGAGCCTGACCTTCTGGGGAGTGGCCGACCGCCTGAGCGACGCTGGCATGGCCTCCATCGGCAAGCTCAGGAACCTGGAAGAACTGTACTTCATCGGCTGGTCCGCACCGAGCTTCAGCCTCGCGGGGATCACCCCCTGGAAGGACCTCAAAAAGCTCCGGAAGCTCGACTTCGGCCTGGGGTGGGTCGGTCCGCCGGGCGTGGTTTACGGCGACGACGTGGCGCGCCAGTTGGCCCAGATGTCCAGTCTGGAATCGATCAAAGGCGTCGCCTATCTGTCGGCCGACGGCCTCAAGACGCTGGCGACCTTGCCCAACCTCAAGTGTCTGCACGTTTCGCTGAAGGACCGACGCCAGGGCTACGAGGGGCCCACAGGCGTGGCTCACCTGGCGAAGCTGCGCAGCCTGGAAGATCTCGCCTTCATGGGCGGCGAATCCCTCTCTGATGACGATGCTGCCCAGTTCGAGTCCCTGCCCAACTTGCGAAATCTGTTCATCGCAGACAGCAATATGACCGAGCGAGGCATGGCCTCCCTTGGCAGGTTGCGATACCTCGAGCACTTGACGATTGGCGGGCACGGCTTCTTGACCAAGCAGGCCTTGAACGAACTGAAGGACCTGACGAACCTCCAGACCCTGGACGTGAGCATGCTCTCGCTGACGAAACCCCCGATCGACGAGACCCCGCTGAACCTGTCCTTGCTGAGGAAACTCAAGACCTTGGAATTGCAGGGAGTCGATTTGCAGGACGCCGACCTCGCGTCTCTGGCGGGCTTGGCCGATCTCGAATGGCTGATGATTGACGGTTCCTTTACCGAGAATGGTCTCCGTCATCTGAACGGTCTTGACTCGCTCAAACTCCTGTCGTTGACGGGCCTCTCTTCTTCCTCGGGAGAGGGTCTGAGCCGCTTGGCGGAATTCCCGAAGCTCGAAGACGTGCACCTGCGTGGGCGGACCACCGATGCAGCCCTGCGCAGACTGACCGGCTCGTCCTTACTGCGGTCTGTCAGTCTGATGACCGACGAGCCGATCCGCCCAGCGACGATCGAGCATCTCAAGCAGACCCTGCCCGGCATTGAATCCATCCACATCGACAGGCTGACGCCGGACAGTCCGCCGTTGATTCGCAGCGGCCCGGCCCGGCGCGGACGCCCGCCGGCGCGGGGCACGCCCCAGCGTCAACGGTGATCCCTGGATCGGGAGGCGAACCGACATGAATATGAAGATGAGCAGTCGAGTCATCCTGGCGGCGGCATTGGCCGCCTCCGCCGGGAGCGCGGGAATGCGAGCCTCGATCGCGCCGGCGACCAAGGTCCTGCATTTCCCGCGGGACCAGTATATGGGCAGTCTGTACATCAAGGACCCTTGTCTCGGGAGCGAGTATGCGGAACTGGGCCGGGATTTGTCGTTGCCCTATGGACTGGACCCTACGCGAGTGGCCCTGGGCGGCGACGACGATTTCGTCGGCTTGGCGCGAGGTGACGTGGCCTTGCCTGCCGGTCGGAACGTCAAGCTGCTGGTCATACTGCGGCTCCCGCAGGACCGCAACCGGCTGGCCACACTGCCGCCGCTCCAATACCAGATGTTCGGCACGGATCGGTGTCACGAAGACCCCGAGGATCTATCGGGGCTCTCGATGCTCGATCCGGACGACCTGTCGGGAATCGTCGTCAACCGCCTGATTCCGACGAACCGGGCGGGTGAACAAATCCTCAAGCCGATCTCCCGTCTGACCGGCCTGCGGGTCCTGCAACTGCACAAGACTGGCGTGACCGACAAGGACATGGAATACCTCAGACCGCTGCGCTCACTCGGGGCGCTGGAACTCGCGGGGGAATCATCCCTGGGGAATCGGGGCCTGGCGGTGCTAAAGGATCTGCCGAATCTGGAGTACTTGGACCTCGACACCGGCGCGACGGACGTGGGCTTCAAGTTCCTGGGGCAACTGCCCCGCCTGCGGTGGATAAGGATCCGGACCGGGAGGATTTGGGGCCCTGGCTTGGCGGAGCTGGCCCGCGCCCCGAAACTGGAGCGCCTGTGCATCTGGGGCGACAGCGAGATTTCGGACCGGCACATCCAGTACCTGGAAGGTCTGACGCGACTCAAGAGCCTGACGCTCTGGGGGTGCTACAGCCCTCTGACGGACGCCAGCCTGGTCTCCATCGCCAAGCTCAGGAATCTCGAGGAACTGCACTTCATTGGCTGGGGAGGCTGGCCGGATTTCACACCCGCCGGCGTGGCCCACTTGAAGAACCTGAGGAATCTCCGGAAGGTGGAGTTCGGCCCCACCTGGGCAGGTCCTGCAGGGGTTCGTTATGGCGATGAAATCGCGTGTCTGCTGGCCGGCATGCCCGATCTCGAATCAATCCGGGCCATCGGCTATCTTTCCGCCGAGGGTATGAAGGCGCTAGCGACCCTGCCGAAGCTTACGTGTCTGCATGTGGCGCTGAAGGACCGTCGCCAGGGCTACGACGGCCCCACAGGCCTATCTGAACTTGCCACGATGGCGTCGTTGGAGGAGCTTTTCTTCACCGGCGGCAAATCACTGTCCGATGCTGATCTGGCCTCGATGACCGGCCTGAAGCGACTTCTTCTTCGTGGAGACGAAATCACCGACGAAGGCATGGTCTCGATCGGCAAGTTGAAGCAGTTGGAGTACCTGCACGTGAGCTTGAGCGGCGCGACCAAGAGGGGATTGAGGCAGTTGAACGACTTGAAGAACCTCCAGACGCTCTGCGTGCGAGTGCACCCCGACGCCAGGCTTGCGATCGATGAGATCCCGCTGGATCTTTCGTCGTTGACGAACCTCAAGACCCTGGACTTGGCGGGGTTTGCACTTCAGGAAGGCGATCTGGCCGGTGTGAGCGGCCTTCACCATCTTGAGTGGATGATGCTCCAGAACAATGATCTTCCCGAGACCTCGCTGAAGTATCTGAAGGACCTGCCGGCCCTGAAACACCTCGACATCAGCGGGGTCCAGTGCTCGGACGGCAGCGGTCTGGCCTCTCTGGGCGGGTTGACAGGTCTCAGCGACCTGACGGTCCGGGGCCGGATCACCGACCGGGCCTTCAGCCGCCTGGCGAGCGTGTCTTCCGCCTGGTCGCTCTCGGCCTGGACCAACGAACCGATCCGTCCCGAGACGATCAACCACCTTAAACGAACCCTGCCTAACATCGAATACGTCCACATCCATCCGCTGCCCGAGTGGAATCGCGAGGGTCCTGGAATCCGTTCGCAGCAGCGAGAGCGAGGCCCTTCCAGTCCCGCGCGAACGACCCGCCCGACCCCGCAGAATCCCCGCCGGGGCCGGTAGGATCGGGCCCCGTCCCCATCCGGGGGTGGAGGTCGAGAACGTGGCTCGGAGTTCCCCCTTCAGGTGGCGGAAGACAGCGCAAACGCGGAACTCTGGGCGGCAGATTATTCTCGGACGTGGCGCTTGTAGCTTCCAAATTTGACCTGCTTCGGCTATTTCCTTAGGATTATGACGGCGTCGCAGCCCATCGATCCTGGTTCGGACCTGTCGCGGGGACCGGTGTTCCTGCGCCTCTACCAAGCCAATGAACGTCGCATCTATGGGTTCATTCTGACCCTGGTGCCCGACTGGGCGCAGGCGGAGGATCTGATGCAGGAGACCACGTTGGTCCTGTGGTCGAAGTTCGCGGAGTTCGAGCCGGGGACTGATTTCGCTGCCTGGGCTTTGTGCATTGCCCGCTACCAGGTGATGCAATACCGCAAGCGCCGGCGCGCCCAGCGGATCCAGTTCAGCGACGAGGTCCTGGAGGCCATTGCCGAGCGGGTCTGCGCCGCGACGGAGAGCTTCGACGTCCGGCGGGATGCGCTGCGGGACTGCATCAAGAAGCTGGGAGAGAGGGACCAGGAATTGTTGCGCCTGCGGTACGGCCTGGACGCCACCGTCAAGTCGGTCGCCGAGCGGGTCGGTCGGGGCATCGACGCGGTCTATAAGGCGCTGAATCGCATTCACGTCCAACTGTTGCACTGCATCCGCAAGACATTGACGGCGGAGGATTCGGCGTGACCGGTCTGCTGCCCGAACATCCGGAGTTCCTGGAGCTGCTCGGTGCCCTGCGGGAGGGGAGGATCACGCCCGAGCAGTTCACGCGTCTGGACCGTTGGCTCGCGGATGACCCGGCGCTGCAGCGGTGTTATGTCGAATACATGCTACTCTGTGCGGAGCTGCGGAGATATCACGGGTCGCCGAAGCCGGCGGCAGCTTCCGAGACCGGGTCAAAATGGGAAGGCGGGGTCGATACGCCGGTGGAATCTTCCGGCGCCCCGATACACCCGATCGATGCCCTGCTCGACGAGATCATCGAGCAGGACAAGCAGGCGGCCCACAGGCTGTCCGCAGAGGAAGCCCGGCATCGGAGCGAGACCCGCAAGGAGATGATCCGTGAGGTCGCCGAGGCGGCCTTGGAGCAGTTCAAGGAGCAGGAGCGAATCCGCCAGGAAGAGCTTGCTTACCGGCAGTATCTTGCCAGGCGGCGCCGGCTACTCGTGGGCGGATGCGCCGTGACGATTCTGCTGTTCCTCGCGGTCTTCCCGTGGATATCGGGGTCGCACCTGAGGCCTGCCGCCCCGCGTGTCCCGGTCGTCCCTGCGCCGCCCGTCGTGGCCCGCATCGCACAATCCAGCAACGCGCAATGGCTCGATCCGGATCTGTCCACGCTGCGCGAAACGCCCTTGACACCCTCGTCGCTCTGCCTGACGCAGGGGCTGGTGCAGTTGGCCTACGACGGTGGCACGACCGTGCTCTTGCAGGCGCCCGCGTCGGTCCGGCTCGAAACCGCAGAACGTCTCTTTCTCCGTGGCGGCACCGTCTCCGTCCGGATCGGCGAGGATTCCACCGGTTTCATCGTCCGCACGCCCACCGGGACGGTCGTCGACTACGGGACCGAGTTCGGTGTGCTCGTCAATCGGCAAGGGGAGACCGAAGCCATCGTCTACGAGGGCAAGGCCGGCCTGCGCAGCGGCTCGGACCCCGTGCGGGCCGTCACGTCGATGATCCTGACCGAAGGCCAGGCGGGCGTCGTCGACGCCGGCGGCCGTCTCGCGCCGGCGCCCTTCGAGCACGGCCGGATCGTCCGCTCGATCCCGTCGATGCCCGGTTTCGGCATCCCCGGCCGGCGTCTGGATCTGGCCGATGTCGTGGCCGGCGGCAACGGCTTCGGCACCGGCCTCCCAAGGGTCGCTATCGATCCCGCGACCGGGCAACAGGTCGCCCCGAGGGAACAGGACCGGACCGGGCCGGGACAATACGCGCTCGTTCCGTGGAACCGTTACGTCGACGGCGTGTTCGTGCCCGACGGGCGCATGAGGCAGACGGTCAGCTCCGAAGGACACAGCTTCGTCGAATGCCCGCCCACGAACAATATCTTCTACCTGGAGATCACGAACACCGAAGAGGCAGGCGTCGGCCTGCAAATCCTGAGCGGGGGTGCCTATGGGACGCGGAACCGACCCTGCATCCTGATGCATGCCAATCTGGGTGTCACGTTCGATCTTATGGCGATCCGCCAGGCGGTTCCCGGCGCCCGAATCGACCGGTTCTGTTCGGGGTTCGGCGTCTCCGAGTCCGGCACGAGCCGGCCGTGCCACGCCGATTTCTGGGTGCTCGTCGATGGCCAGGTTCGTTTCCGCCGGATCGGGGTCCGGGAAAAGGGCCGGATCGGGGAGATCGGGATCGAGTTGAAGGACCACGAGCGGTTCCTGACACTGGTCACCACGGACGGCGGCGACGAGGATACCACGCTGCCCAGCGGACGCGCGACCGACAGCGACTGGTGCGTGTTCGCCGAGCCGGTCATTGAGTTAGTGACGATATCCGAATCGCCGAAATTGGTTCATGAGTCAAGGGTCATGCCCTGATTGAATCGCGTGCGGTCCGTGGGACCGCCGCAGCAAGTATGCCTGGGAGTCCCGCCGTGATCGTGGCGGGGGACTCCCCGGCGTGGTCGAGTTCATGTATCAGTAGGAGGAAGACGAGATGGTTAAGAAATGTGTGTTTGCCGGTATCGTGCTCGGCCTGCTCGCTGCGAGTGCCGCGGTTGCCGCCGAGCCCATCGTGTACTACACGTTCGATGACCCAGGCCCGTCCGTGATCGACGAATCGGGCAACGGGAACGACGGAACTGTCCATGGCAACGTCCTGCTCGATGACGGCGGCTATCTGGGTAAGTGCTTTGCCTTCAACGGCACTGATTCGTACGTTGAGTTGACCCGTGTCATTCAGGACAGCTTCACCATCGGCGCCTGGATCAAGACGAGCACGCCCGGCCGGGCCGGCAGCCAGGCCTACGAAGGCAGCGGTATCTTCTGGTCCGACGTCGCCGGCGTCGCGAACGACTTCGTCGTGGCCTCGTTGGGCACGAAGCTCTCCTTCTTCTGCGGCAACCCGGACACCTCGGTGAACTCCAACGGCGACGTCGTCACCGGCGAGTGGGTGTACATCACCGCGGTCCGCGACACCGCGGCCCGGACGATCAGCGTCTACATCAACGGCGTGCTCGACCAGAGCATCGCGCACAGCAACACCGGTCCGCTGAATGCGCAGTCGCAGTTCGTGATCGGCGCCAATACGCTCGATTCCCGCTATTACACGGGATTGATCGATGAGGTCCGCCTCTTCGGCGTCGCTCTGACGGAAGAAGAGATCCGCAAGGCCATGACGGCCAATCAGGCCCAGGCGCAGGAACCGGTCCCGGAAGACAAAGCGGCCGATGTCCCGCGTGATGCCGGCCTGAGTTGGGCGCCCAACGAATTCGCGGCGACCCACGACGTGTACCTCGGCACGGCGTTTGCGGACGTCAACACCGCCGACCGGGCTAACCCGATGGGTGTTCTCGTCAGCCAGGGTCAGGCGGACACCGCGTACGTTCCCGAGAACCTGCTCGGATATGGTCAGACGTACTACTGGAGAATCGACGAGGTCAATGCGCCGCCGGACAGCACCATCTTCAAAGGTGCGGTCTGGAGCTTCACCGTCGAGCCGTTCTCTTACCCGGTGACGCCCAGCGCCGCCACCGCTTCGGGCTCGGGCTCCAACATGGGTCCGCAGAACACCATCAACGGCTCGGGTCTCAACGCCGACGATCAGCACTCGACCGAGTCCACGCACATGTGGATGAGCAGCGCGGTCAAGCCCGTCTGGATTCAGTACGAGTTCGACCGGGTCTACAAGCTCGACAAGCTGCTCGTCTGGAACTCGAACCAGTTGATCGAGACCTTCCTGGGCTTCGGCGCCCGGGACGTCACGATTGAATACTCCGCGGACGGCGAGACGTGGGCGACGCTGGATGGTGTGCCGGAGTTCGCCAAGGCCACCGCTTCCGCGACCTACACGGCCAACACCACCGTCGATTTGGGCGGCGTCGAGGCCAAGTTCGTCAAGTTGACCATCAACACCAACTGGGGCGGCGTCGCCCCGCAGAGCGGCCTAAGCGAGGTCCGCTTCTTCTATGTCCCGGTCCAGGCCTTCGGGCCCCAGCCGGCGGATGACGCGACGGACGTCCGTGTCGATACCGCTCTGAACTGGCGGCCGGGCCGGGAAGCCGAGTCGCATCAGGTCTATCTCGGCGCCGATGAGAACGCCCTGACCCTGGTCGACACGACGGCCGAGCACAGTCACACGCCGGATTCCCTGAACCTCGGAACCACTTACTTCTGGCAGGTCAACGAAGTCGGCGGCGCCGGCCCCTACGAAGGCGAGGTCTGGAGCTTCACGACCGAGGAGTACGTGACGGTCGATGATTTCGAGAGCTACAACGATGACGACAATCGTATCTACGACGCCTGGATCGATGGCCTGACCGACCCGGCCAAGGGCGGCTCACAGGTCGGCTACGACGCGTCGCCCTTCGCGGAGAAGACGGTCATCCACGGCGGCAAGCAGTCGATGCCCCTGATGTACGACAACACGGCCGCGGCCAACTCCGAGGCCACGCTGACCTTCGACGCCGCTCAGGACTGGACGCAGCACGGCGTCACGACGCTCGTCGTGTACTTCCGCGGGCAGGTGACCAACACGCCGGCTTCGCTCTATGTGAAGATCAATACGACCAAGGTGCCCTTCGGCAACAACGCCGCGACGGCGATGCCCCTGTGGAGGCAGTGGTCGATCCCGCTGGCCGCGACGGGCGCCAATCTCAAGAGCGTCAAGAGCCTGACCCTCGGCGTCGAAGGTAGCGGCACAGGCACTGTCTTTATTGACGACATCCGCCTGTACGCGACGGCGCCCGAGGCGGTCAATCCCGCCGACCCGGGCACGGCCGGCCTGGCTGCTCTCTACACGATGAACGGCAACGTCCAGGACAGCTCGGGTAAGAACTACCACGGCACCATCCGCGGCGACGCGAGCTATGAGCCCGGTTACGCAGGCCAGGCCCTGGTCTTCAACGGGACCAACGCCTATGTGGACCTGCCCATTGGCCCGTTGATGAATTCGCTGACGGACACGACGGTCGCCACGCACGTCTACTTCGGCGGCGGCAGCGGCTCCTGGCAGCGGATCTTCGACTTCGGCTCGGGTTCCGGGACCGCACCCTACATGTTCCTCAGCCCCCGCCAGGGGACCGCGGGCAACATGCGGTTTGCGATTCGCTCCGCGACGGTGGCCGAGCAGATCGTCAACAGCCCCGGCCCGATGACCGTGGGCTGGCACCACACCGCCGTCGTGATCGACAGCCAGGCGAAGACCGTCACATTGTACCTCGATGGTGAGCCCGTCGCCTCGGCCGCGACGACCGTGCTGCCGAAGGACATGGGCAACACGACCCAGAATTGGATCGGTCGCTCGCAGTACGCCGCCGATGCGTACTTCTTCGGCTCGATCGACGACTTCCGTATCTATAACCGTGTCCTGTCGGAGGGCGAACTGCGTTACCTCGCCGGCGATCGATAGGTCCCGTTGAAAGGCATTCCGGGTAGCGGCGTCAAGGAAAACCTGTTCGTAGTGTGCCCGTAAGGGCATATCTTCGATACCGAGAGAACGTAGGATAACGCCTTACGGCGTCACTACAAACAGGCCTTGACGCTGCCGCCCGACCGGTTTCGCGAAGGATTGGCTCGCGATCACCGCTGTTGCCCGGCGGCGGCGATCTGCTTGTCGAGATCGGTCAGAGTGAAGCCCTCCGCGATCACGACGTGCTTCTTGTTCGTGAGGATCAGGTGGGGCAGTGCGACCACGCCCCAGGCGAACCGCGTCTTGTCGACGTCCTCTGCGATAAGACCCACCGGGAACGGGATCTTGTTCTCCTCGATCCACTGACGCAACGCGTCGCTTTCCACGGCAGCGGCCTGCACGCCGACGATCAACGCCCCTTTCTCGCTGAGTTTCGCTGCCTGCACCGCCAACTGCGTCGCGTAGTGGCGCGACGGCCGTTGGCCCACGTCCCAGAAGCACACGAGCAGCATCCTGCCCTCGGTATCATCCGGCAGGTCAATCCCGAGGCTGCTCAGCGACGGCAGGGGCTTGCCCCTCAGCGCCAGCGGCGTGCGCGGGACGTACCGCTGGGCCGTGGCTCGGTCGGAGACGATGATCCTCACATCGGTGGCGCCCGCTTCGATCTGGGCGGACCCGGATAGATGCGGCGCGTCGCGCGTGTTGACGATCAGGCGAAGCGAGCCCGCAGAGAGCCCCCTGACCGTGAACCGGCCTTCGGGATCGGTATGGACCGCCTGCATGTTCACCATGTCCGGCTGCGTGTCGCCCATAATGCGGATGTTGGCGCCCGCGACGGGTTCATCGTTTGGATCGACGACGATGCCGGTCACGGAGAGATTGGCCAGGGGAAGCTCGAGCTTTCCTGCGTCGTAGCGATGGCCCTGCAGGTTGGAGGCATCGACCAGCGTAGCCTGCTTGCCGTATCCGCCGGCCGTGGCGGAGATCGTGTACTGGCAGTCCGCCGGGATCGTTCTGATTTCAAAGGTCCCGTCCGGCCCGGCGGCAATCGACTCTCGCCCCAGCGGCGCGGTCCACCGGTACCCGTGCAGCATCACGTGGATGCGAGCGCCCTGCAAGGGATTGCCCTCGTCGTTCAGCACGGTCCCGGTGATCGTCACGGCCGGCTTGACGGTGACATCGAAATCATCGGCTCCCTCCTCCATCTCCATCGTGCCGGCCAGATCGCGCTGGGCATCTCGCGCCATCAGCATGCATTGGATACCCGGCGCGCCCGGGAAGAGCGAGCTCCCGGTCAGTTCGAACCGGCCCGATGCGTCGGTCTCCGTCTCGTTCATCGCCATGGGTATGACGCTGACTTTGACGCCGGGCAACGGGTTGCCGCTCTCGTCCCGGACGATCCCGGCGATCTTCGGCACGGGATTGAGCACGTACTCGATTCGTGTGGTTTCGCCGTCCGCGACGGTGATGTGCTCCTGGCTGATCTGGCGGCTGTACCCTTCCTTGTAGGCGTTCGAGAGGATGTACCGCCCCGGCGCGACCCGCATCCGCGCGAGACCCCGGTCGTCGGTCGTACTGTTGAAGCCCTGGTCGGACTCGATGCTGTGAACGTTCACCCGGGCTCCCGGGACAGGCTGGCCCGCTTCGTCCGTGACCAGGACCTCGATAACGCTGCCCTTGGTAAGTTGGAGCGTGACGTCGCTCTTCGTGTCGCCCGCCCGGAGGACGACCTGCACCGGCTCGGCGGTCCATTCCGCTTTGTGCTCGCGCGCAGCGGCCAACTGGACGGTGTACGTCCCCGCGGACAGACTCTCGATGCGGAACGTGCCGTCCGCGCGCGTGGTCACCGGACGCCGCGATTCCTGTCGGTCCAACACGGAGGCAGGCAGTGCGACCACATCCACTTCGCCGACGGGTTGGCCGGAGGCCTTGTCCACGACGACGCCCGCGATGGCAGCGCCGCGCACCAGCACCAGGCGGATGCCGGCCTGGCCCGGCGCGAACTGGTATCCGTCTCCCATGTACCTTCTGCGATCGTACGTGCTGAGGGCCGCCCAGCCGGGCTTCTCGACCGTGAATTCCACCGTGACATCGGCCGGCAGATCGGCAAAGAGGAAGCGCCCGGTCTCGTCGGTCCGCGCCAGCAG
>ENA-OSEO01004461-OSEO01004461.1-sediment-metagenome-genome-assembly--contig:-NODE-4461-length-14711-cov-7.774976_pt1 | contig 14711 bp, 10 predicted proteins | sample MGYA00237883_ERZ534232 | MGnify/ENA metagenome assembly ERZ534232 | reverse complement strand
ATAGCTGTGGCCGGATTGAATCCGCATGCCGGTGAGAATAACTCTTTCGGGACAGAAGATTCAACCGAGATACTGCCGGCCGTAATACGTGGGAAAGAGCATGGATTTAATGTTACCGGACCGGTACCCGCAGATACAGTATTTTACCAGGCTGTAAAGGGAAAATTTGATGCTGTTGTCTGCATGTATCACGACCAAGGGCATATACCTCTTAAACTGCTGGCTTTTGAATCGGCTGTGAATGTGACGCTCGGACTGCCTGTAGTCAGAACTTCAGTGGATCATGGTACAGCATTTGACATTGCCTGGAAGGGAATTGCATCATTGGAAAGCTTTTTAAATGCATTTGATCTTGCAGGTAAACTTGCTTCCTGATTGTCAGATGTAAATTTAGGGTGCTGACTGGATTTAAAAATTTAATACTGAACAGCAATTGAAAGGGGCAGATATTGTTTTTAATTGAAGTAACAATTTACAACAAGTTGAAAAAATGAAGATAAAGGCAGCAATTGAAAAAATTCCGGGTGGGATGATGATCATTCCCTTGATACTTGGTACACTTATTAACTCATTTGCTCCGAAGGTGCTTGAGATTGGCGGATTTACAACGGCAATTTCCAATGGGGCACTGGCAATTATCGGTGTATTTTTATTTTGCATGGGTGCGGGTATCGAGCTGAAAGCAGCCCCAAAAGCTTTAAAAACGGGCATCGTTGTTACCACAGTAAAGTTTGCTGTGGGCGTGGTCATTGGTTTGGTAGTGGCGAAATTTTTTGGTTCAGACGGATTGTGGGGTTTGTCTGCACTGGCAATAATTTCGGCAATGACAAATACAAATGGCGGAATTTACGCAGCTCTCACAGGTGAATTTGGTAACAGGTCTGAGATTGGAGCCATAGCAGTCATATCAGTCAATGACGGTCCGTTTTTGACCATGATTGCATTAGGCACTGCGGGTATTGCATCTGTTCCCCTGTTATCTTTACTCGGGGTTATTCTTCCTATTGTTTTAGGTATGATTGTTGGCAATCTGGATAAAGAGATGCGTGATTTTTTGATGAAGGGCGGTCCCGTGTTGATCCCGTTTTTTGCATTTGCCCTGGGTTGTGGTCTGAGTCTTGATATGCTGCTCAAAGCCGGTTATCCCGGAATACTTCTCGGACTGCTGACAGTGGGAGTAGGCGGATTTTTTAATATTCTGTCTGACAGAGTTACGGGCGGAACGGGAGTTGCCGGTGCTGCCTGTTCAAGTACTGCCGGGAATGCTGTGGCAACGCCTGCTGCTGTTGCAATGCTGGACCCTTCTATGGCGGATATTGCGGCAATCGCAACTCCGCAGGTAGCAGCGTCAACAATTACTACAGCATTGCTGGTACCGGTCTTAACAACTTATATTGCCAGACAAAATAAGAAGAGGCGTTCACTCAGAAAAAACGGGGAAAGTTAGTCGGCAAACAATTCTTTTTCCACGAGACTTACAGCCTTTACCATATCCTCTTCTCTTTTTAAGTTGATGCTGTTTCTTCGCAAAAGCCTTCTTACGATCTTTTTCTGTTCCGGAAAAAGATTGATAAATGAACGCCTGTTAGGAAAAATCTTTATCAGATCATTGTCGGGGAAAAGTAAGAAATATGTTAAAGTCAGTTTAAATTCACTGTCTCGCATTAATCCGTTTATGTCTCTGTACAGGTTTGTTTTTTCTTCATTGGTTTTATGCCAAAGCAATAATTTTAGTTTATCACCTGGATAGAGCACATTAAAGTACCTTTCTCCCCTTGGGAACCTGTCGAAGTATAATTTGCGGAAGAGCTTCCCTGAGCCGTTTCCCGTACCAATTTCGAATTGAGATACATCAGGTTTATCAAGAATATAAATCGCTCCGGTACGTTCATTGAAGATGATCAGTTCTTCAATGAATGTATTGTATTTCATAAATATGCTGTCATGACGGTCTCCGTTTTCAAGTACAATGGAACCTTTAAGCCAGTCGTTATTATAATATACTGTTCCTTTCAGTGTAGAGTTGAAATGGTATTTTCTTCCTGTAAGTTTCCGGTTAACTGAATTAGCTTCGGTAGTAAATGGTTTCCAGGGAATATGAAACTCCTGTGCCCCGGAAGTGGAAATAAGAAAAATGAGAGGTATTAATATTTTGATCCTTAGGTTCATTCTGCTTTGATTGTCTTGTTATTAATAAAAATCTGATGATCCTGGGTAACAGTTATTACCCTGATAATTATATCACAGGTAAAATCAGATGTGTAAAAATCAAACTCTTTCCCTTTGACCACTGACTCACAGCTCTCCCTGTATAATACCTGATTAAAATCGGGTATATTGGAATCAGACTTTGACCTGTTGTTGAAGTTCCATGTTACAGGAGGCTGCAGACAGGGATACATCATGTGCACTAAGCCTGGCATTGAATCTGTCCATCCAAGTGACCTGTTGTTGGTATAAACGGCCAGCACACCTTTGAAGTTCAGATCTCCAAAATACCGCTCAAAGAATACAGCATCAACCCTGTTAATCTCCCTGGTTCCCAAAGGGGTAAAAACGCGGGGATTAAAAACAGGAATCCCGTCGAGCAATTTTAGCGGTTCTTCCCTGAATAACTGGCTTGCTCCCTGATCCGAAAGTCTGATCGTGATCTCTTCATCCCTTTCCCGATACTGTACCCCATGTAGAATTTCCCTGGAAATTTCCTGAAAATCAGGCAAATCTATAAATAGTTCCGGATAGAATGTTTTTGTGGGTTCTCCGTAAAACGGGTATTTAAAGGGATCAGGCATTGAGAACGGGGTTGCCTGGGCTAGTTTGCTTCCAAAGAAGAGTTTATTTAAATAAGCAGCTTTAATGAAATCATCAATAAAGTTACTCTCCTTGTTTGCAACCCTTTCATCTATACTGGGAATTGGATCACTGATAATGTTATTTTCAATGATTTCAATTTTATATTCTTCATAGTTTCGTGGTATTGCCTGTAAAACCAGCTCTGCTGTTCCTGTTGCATTGCGAAGGTAAAAATAAAATAATCCTGCTGAATCGGTAATGCAATAGTCAAAATATGGCGATGAGCCGGAGATGCTGAGCATTACCACTGCACCGGCTAAAGGTGTGGAATTTTTAGGATTACTGACTCTTCCTGAAATCAGATTGCCATTTTTTTCTGTCAGTGAAACAGGAAGCTCTGTCTCTGTATTTATTGGTGAAGCAATCCATGACACGCTGAATTTTTCTGACACCGGATCAGCTACACCTGCTGTTATAAACATATTTGCAACAGTGCCGGCAGTCTCTTCGGAGACATTTACACTAACATTTACAGGTTCTCTCTTTTTATATATCTCTTTATCCGTTTCAATCTTAATATGCGCATTACTCTCATAGTCTTTTAAATACTCTTTGTCGGGTATTTTCAGTGAAAGTATCTCTTTGTCGAAACGGTTGTAAACAGCTAATAATCTTTGGTTAACAATTGCTGATTCCGTATTTTTCTGAATTAATGAAAAGGCTTTTAGAACATAAATACCTGTTGATAATGAATCAGGGATGAATATATAACCTTCACCCTTGTTTTCATTGCATATTACCATGACTTTTGAAATATGTCTGTTTTCAGTGTCGTCCAGTTGGATGTGTATAACATTACTCGACTCCAGGGCGCTTCCGTTTTGTATCACCACACCGAACCAGACTGTATCACCTGATACTGCATAACTCCTGTCGGGGAACAGGGAAATCTTCTCCTGAGCATTGGAATAAATGCATGTCAGAATCAGAAAAGGCAGTATCAGCAATATGCAGTTTATATATTTATTCATCTGTATCAACCTGTTAATAGCTTTTTAATTTTTCCCAGAATTCTGGCATGGTATCTTTGATAAAACCTTGTTCCGGTATGTCATAATAATACGGTATACCGTGCATGCTGAAATTGTTGGCATCTTTATAATATTGAATAAAGTAACGGTGTTCGGTAATTGTTGAAATTTCAAAATTTCCCAATACAACTTCATAAGGATCTGATGTACAGGTAATGTTCCCGTTAGTCTGGACATACACCGGATCAAATATTTTTCCTTCGGCATCAAGCTGACTGTTCAAATCATTATAAATATTATATGTGTTCTCATTTAATCCATATTGGTATATTATATATATCCAGCCGGCAAACAATTGTGTATCAGCAATAAATTTATCGTAATCATCGGGGAAGAATTCCAATGGATGTCTGGATATGTTTTTTTCTGTGCTGTACTGCGGCGGACCGGCTATGTTAAATGAGCCGGCAGGGTAAAGCGATTTCCATCTGTAAACCGGTAATTTCATTGGTTCCGGCTCAGGCGGTATTATTGTATCGTAATAGTCATAATACTGAAGGATTTTTCTGCCGTAAAACCTGTAATGGTTAAGATCTCCTTTATAATTCATGTCTGAATAGATCTGAATGCCGTAAACAGATATAATATCTTCAGTTGAATTGACGGCACCCGTCGTATTAACTTTAGTTATATAATTGCCATATATTGAGTCTATTACAGGTATCTCCGGAACTGTTTCCCATTCAGATCTGTAAATTTCCTGATTAGCTTTTATTAACAGGCTATAGGATTTATTACTCTCTATGGTCAGGTCTGTGATGTATTCTCCAGGATTTTTTTCGATACACTCATAAAAAATGCCATCGTCATCGTTCACATATACTATGGCCCCTGTTACCGGTTCATATTCAGATTTTTGGTTGTTGAATCCTGCCGATTTATGCAGATAAACCGTATTGTGAGATCTGTTTGCCAGGAAGATTGCCTCTACAACTAGAAGATCATCAACCGTATCCAGATGAGGTGTATATATCTCTTCACATGAGCTGAAGATCCATATTAGTATTGCTATGTATATTAAATTCTTCATCAGAAAGTAAAATTGTAGGTTAACGATGGAACCGGTATTCCGATAACCGAGAGTTTAAACAGGGAGTAATTTTTATATCCTGTATCTGCAGCAGCAACAGTTTTCCGGTAATAAACAGAATAGGGATTATTCCTTCCGTAAAGATTATAGACCGAAAGCGTCCAGCTGCCCTTCCACATTCTTTTCCTTCTGAGGTTTTCATCCAATGTCACTGCAAAATCAAAACGATGATAGGGAGGCATTCTGTATTTATTCCGGTCAGAATAATACACCAGCCTTTCTCCTGCATACTGGTAGGTAACCTCAGGTAAAGTTACCGGTCGGCCCGAGATGAAGACAAAATTACCTGAGACCCTCCATCTGCGGCTTATTTGATAATTGGCCATTACCAGGAAATCATGAGGTTTATCATAAATTGACGGGTAGTATTTACCTTTATTTATCTGCTCTTCTTCAAATTGCCCGGAAGTTTTTCTCATAGTTCGTGAAAATGTATAATTCAACCAGCCTGTCAACCGGCCCGACTGTTTATTAAGAGAAACCTCTGCTCCGTATGAGTAACCATCTGAAGGGATCAGGTCTGTTTCCGGATTGGAATTCATTACTATCCTGGCTCCGTTTTTATACTCTATCAGATTTTTTAATTTTTTATAGTATATTTCTGTTGATAACTTATATTTATTGAGAAAGTTACTATTCTGCACTCCAACGGCTATCTGGTCATTTATCAGTGGTTTCAGGTGGTAATCGCTTGTTTTCCATATCTCTGCCGGTGAAATTACGGCATTATTGCTGATCTGACTGACATACTGACGTGTTCTCTGATAGCTGAATTTGAAGGAGTAACCTTTGTCTGCCTCTAAATTAAGTGCTATCCTGGGTTCAATCCCGCTATATGTTTTTATTGCGTCTCCCTCCCGGAATATAAGGGAATCAATCACACTGCCCGGATTTTTTGCTTCATTGTTGTCGTATAAATAAACAGTTCCCGGACCGTATAACGAAAACCTGCTGTATCTTACTCCTATATTGGCTGTAACTCCCTCTGAAAGATTAATTTCATCGCTTACATAGAGTGCAGACTCGAGAGCATTTTCCTTGTTTAATTTCTTTTCTGCAATAATAGTATTTGAAAATACCGGAGATATTTCTCCCGGATTATTCAGATAGGAGATGATATTAATTCCCGAATGTATGTTATGGTCATGGTTGGGATACCAGATCAGATTATATTTAAACGAGTTATATCTGATGTTGTTATCAAGATAATATGCCTCAAAGTTCTTTCCGTCAGTAAAATCAGTCAATCTGAACTGGTATTTGCTGTGTGACAGGTTCACTTCACCGGTAAGTTTTTCACTGTATTTATTGTGTGATGCAAGATTCATCAGTGTATTGCCGTATTTATTTTCCGACTGACTGCTGGTGCTGAACTCATCGCTGCTTGTATATCCCGTAAAATTTATCCAGTTATTATTATCAAATTTATATGACATTTTTTCACTGACATCATAGAAGTTTGTAACGCTTTGTGAAATATCAGCATCAGGAACTTTTTCCAGGGCCCAGTCAGTATATGACATCCTGCCACCGGTAATGAATGTAAGCTTCTTGTCTTTTGTCAGAGGCCCGTCAACTGCCAGTCTTGAGTTAATAAGTCCGAGTCCGCCGTATAATTTAATATGATCTGTATTTCCGCTCTTCATATCTACTTCCATTATCGAGGAGACTCTTTCACCATACCTGGCCGGTAATCCTCCTTTAAAAACTTTCAGATCTTCAACCATATCAGGATTTATCATGGATAAGAAACCAAAGAGGTGTGATGTGTTGAAAACAGGGGATCCGTCAAGCAGGATGAGGTTTTGATCAGAATTGCCACCACGCACGTTAAATCCGGAGGATAATTCACCAACAGACTGAATGCCGGGAAGCATTACAATACTTTTCATAACATCTCTCTCACCCATTAGCAGGGGCAGGTTTTTCATCTCCCGTGTGGTTAGTTGTACCAGGCTCATCTGCGTGCGGGAAGCGCTTAGCTCATCGGCAATGACAAGCACCTCGCCAATACTCAGGGATTCTTCAAACAGTTCAAATTCAACCTCACCCGATTCGATCAGGTTGACTTTCCTCTCATACTCAGGGAATCCCATATATGAAATCCGGAGAATATGTTCGCCTGTGGGAAGTTCCATCATGAAAGACCCGTCTTCGCTGGTATTTGCTCCTCTATTTAATTTATTATTGAAGATAACAGCTCCGGGTAAAGGATCTCCGGTTTTTCCGTCAATAACCTTTCCTGAAATTGCCGCGGTTTTATAACGTCCTTTGTTTATGGGATCACCTATAACGAGGGTTTGGTCTGATTCTTCGACACTTGCACGGGTGTCAAGCCTTCGCGGGAAGACCACAATAATGTTGTCCTGAAAAACTTCCCAGGTAAGTTCGTGATTCAGGAAAATAGCGTTCAATGCACGAATCAGAGGATTGTTGGTAAATGATGTATTGAGAGAATATGACTCAATCCATGATTTTTTATAAAAAACTTTCACTCCATACTCCTTCTCCAGAGTATCAAAGAAAGACGCAAGCGGAACATTCCGGAAATTACCCGTAATCCTGATATCCTCAAGCGGTTGACTGCCAGCAGGTGTCTGAATAAGACAGATTAATACTGCCAGAATTAGTGATGATCTGCAAAATACCTTTTTCAAGATGGTTTATAGTTAAGTGCCATACGGTAACCGGATTGATAAAATTTCTTAATTAATTCAGAAGTTTTTCAAACTGAATAATTTGATCTTTTTTATTTAAAAAAGTTTAATGACATCTTCAAAAAAATTTGCGGCTGAAACCCGGATCAGAGTATTCCTTTAAAAAATACAACTTAAACCATAAATATTTTATGGAATTAACAGGAATCTTCCTGAGAAGGAGCTTGATAAACAGGGATAGGGAAGAAAACTATTAATGATTGGATGCCCGTATGAAGCATCAGACTTCATATAGATTATTTTTTTGATAACAGACTCTGTCTGCACCCGGAAGCTATTCGTATATTTCAACCAGTTTTATATTAAAGACAAGCGCAGAATACGGAGGTATTGAACCGTTGAAATTACCATCCTTTCCATAAGCTAATTCAGAAGGTATCAGAAAAATACCTTCTGCACCTGTATTCAGATGGCTGATTGCATCATCGAATCCCTGTATTAAATCAGTTGACAAATAGATGAATTTCCATATTCCATCTTCATACCAGTATTCTGATGAATCAAAAATATTTCCGCTTTCGGGGAAGAAGCCTGTATAAATTATGCCAATTGAGTCGTCAGGTTGTACAAAATCACCCTCACCTTCCTCTGTAATGACATAATAAACACCCATACTGGTGGTATCAACATCATAATCTTCATTAATCAGTGAATTAATAAAATCTTCCGTAATTTCAGCTTCTCTTTCAGGAGTGTACCTGGTCTCTATATTATTACAACTGAAAAAAGTCATAATAACGGAAGCTAATGCAATAATCCTTAGTATATTACCTGTGGTTTTCATATGATTAAAATTAAAGATTTTCAAAGGTATCATATGTAACTCGCACATGTTTTAATCATTCTCATGGGTGATTTTACAATCATGCTCGTTTCATTTTAATTCTATTTATTAATCAGGGACTAAATAAAGTAACACTATTTTCGAATTTTAGTTCACAAAGATACCTATTCATTTTAAATAGCAGCAGACCTAAATACTGAAGAAGTATGATACTTTTAACACAATAGTTCTGTCGTTAAATGAAAAGTATCTTGAATTCAGAGGACCGGATTCATCAAAACGACTCTCGTTGTATGCCAGGTAGAGGAAACTTCCCGGTCTGTATTCCCAGCTTATCAGGCAGCTTAACAGATAATCATTATACATCTCTTTTTGATCATACCACGTAGTGCCGAACATACCCTGGGCATGGAGTCTGAAAAAGAAATCCTTAGTGAACATCCATGTTGTATTCGATGATAATTTAAAGTACCTGCCGTCATTACTCCCTGAATTATCGAAAGTTTTGGTATAACCACCCTGCAGTTTTGTAATGATCTTGTGGTGAAGCCTTCCCTCGCCGTCTATTGTCAGGTTCCTCTGGCTCCCAACATATTTTTGAGTAAAATTATAATATGTCCCGCCACTTGTGGCAAAAATACCGGCAAATTTTGTACCCAGTCGGAGCGGCCTTGTGGAGTAGCTCATTTTATAAATATTGCCGGAATAATGGCCTGTCAATTCGGTGGCGGAGAAATGCCTGTATTCGGCCAGAAAAGACATTTCATTTATCAGGTTGACAGTCACGTCACCTCCGGCTGTATAATTATTGGCACTTCTGGTTCCCCCGAAAACTGATCTTTCCCCCTGATCATTTGCTATTACATTCCCAAACTCAGTGTCAGGTGTAAACCCGGGATATAACAAAAGCCATCTGTTTATGTAGTCGGATGTGAACATATCATTGATATGTTCGTATTTAATGTTGGTAATTACTCTTCTTATGCCGTATTTATTAATTCTGGGACTCACTCTGAATGTTCCTGTACCCTTGTTCCAGCCTCTGTCCGGCTCTTTTTGTATATAGCCTATTCTGTTTATTTCAAAGGCAGGTTCTATACGTTCAAAGTTTAACTGCATCCCCATCAGATCACCGGTTCTTATATAAGCCATGTTATAGGCCATATTTTGGTCATGCTGCAATTCAGTTTGCCCTGTTGCGATCTGGCAATCGAATATATCATTTTTTGAAAGTAAAAAACTGCCGTCAACTCCCATTATTCTATTATAATTTCCCGACTCTTCTTTTGTTGCGGCAAGGATTCCGATACTGCTTGATCCCATAATATCTTTTTTTACTCTCATAACTCCAAAGAGGGCATCCTCATTTGTCCGCAGAGAATTAGAGAAAAATGCGTCTCCCGTCATGTTGCCTATTATTCCAAATTCAACTCCATGTTTTAGTTTTCCAGTCATCTTAACGCCACCCAAAATATCTCCTCTTGATCCAATTCTTCTGGAATAGAAAAGTTCAAGAGGTGTATTAAATACATTTATCCTTTCAGTAAAAAAGGGCCTTAACTCCTGAAAACGTGTAGGAAACCGGGTAAGATTGATCTCAAAAACATCGGCATCTACCTGTGCAAAATCAGGATTAAAGGTAAAATCGGCTGTTAAATTCGGCGTAGGACTATAGCGGAGGTCTCCGCCAAAGTTTATCCTTCTCCGTGGATCTATGCCTGCCATTTCTGTTGAACTTAATACACTGTATGGCCTTATTTCCAATGTTCTGCCCGAGGTTATTCCGGATATGCCCTCAATATGCCCGTTTTGTGACATACGTGTGGTATTATCCCATTCGGGGAGATGAGGTTTCCACTGTCCCCGTGACCCGTCCTTTGCAATATTTCGCATTATATTGAATCCCCATGTCTGGTTCTCCTCTTTTGAATATCTGAAATTGAAAAATGGGATTTTTATCTCTGCATACCAGCCTTTATCATCAATAGAGCCCTCAGAATACCAAACACCGTTCCAGTTACCATCTCTTTTTATATCATCATATCTGAGTTCGTCATTTTGCACCCCGGTAGGGGAAACTCCAAATTTATATCCGGTACGGTGATCATGGTAACTGTCAATAAATATCATAAGATTATCAGGTGCGGAGGTTCCTCTTGGTGAAACCTGGGGAATTATCTTTTCCGGTTCTGAATCCCAGCACCAAACGCCAATGTAAAGATTTTCACTGTCATGCAAAATAGCAAATTCTGTCTCTTCGCTCATCTTTATCAGCGGGTATGGCTCTTTTTCCAATAGATTGCCGGCATGCTCTGCTTCGTACCAGGCTTGTTCATCCAGTTTGCCGTCAATGATAATATCCTGTGCTTCAGACAAACGATAAGCTTTAATTGTATAATGCTCTTTTGCAGTATCATAAACAGTAACCCGTATGGAGTCAAAGTACGCTTCAGAAAATTGATCGTAATCAATTACTCTCTGACTCATGACTCCGGTATTAAAAAACAGAAGATTAATTAACAGGAATGTTACCGGTATTACCCTTATAAGCTGGTATTTTATTCTGTATTTATTTCCGGTAATTTTTTTCTGAGGATTAATATTCATGTTCCAAGTCATTAATATGGTATGTCAAAGAGTTTGTTAATTTAATTGCAAAATCTACTTACAGTTCATTTATTACACTATAAATTAAACAGAACTCATGACCGTAAAAATAGAATATTTATATTAATTCAAAGTGTTCCATATAGTATAAACTAAATTCTTTAATAAAATTTTGTCTTATCAGCGTGTCAATTTATGTCTAACAACTGATGACAGTTCTGATTCTAATTGAGGATATTTTTTATGACCGGCTTTATTCCTCTGCAGAGCCTGTTCGAAAAATTAACGAATCACTTTTTGTAATGGCATGCTAATTTAAAAACTTCAAAAAGTAAAATTTATTATTTATGAGGCATAATGAGTTCAGTTATTGTCTTTAACCGGGAGATGTTCATTAACTTTGAGTTGAAGAGGCTTGATCTCATCACCCCAGTATATTGTCGTATGAGGAAATGGGATTTCGATATTTTTTAAGTCGAAAGCATTCTTGAGACGTTTTCTGTACTCTCTTCCTACATTCCACTGTTTCACAGGTTTTGTTTTAATCCTTGCTTTAATTACCAGTGCGCTGTCGCCGAATTGATCAAGCCCGAATATCTCGATCGGTTCCAGTATGTCATCTTTGAAATTTTCATCTTTCTGAAGTTCATCGCCGACCTCTCTCATTACGTTCATAACTGTATCTATATCTTCCTTATAAGCAACGCCTATATCAAAAACCATGGCCGACCACTCTTTTGTCATATTTGATATTGTGTTTATCTTACCGTTTTGAAATATATGTATCACGCCGGAAAAATCACGCAATGTTGTCGTTCTCAGTTCGATCTTTTCCACTGCACCGCCGGTTCCGTTAATGATAGCTACATCCCCTTCTCTTATCTGGTTCTCAAGAAGCATGAAAAATCCTGATATAAAATCTCTTACAAGTTCCTGGGATCCGAATCCAATAGCTACGCCTACGATACCTGCACCGGCAAGAATGGGACCTATGTCAACCCCGAATTTCTTAAGAAGGATCATCAGGAAAATTCCCCACATGACAATTTTAATAATGCTGTTGAGTATGCCGGTTAGTGTATTAATCCTTTTTCCTATCTCATCAGCATCTGACTTTTCACTTTTACCAGATTTGTAAATCAATAATTTTTTAAGTTTCCTGATGAAAAAAATTATTATGTGGTAGCTGATAATGAATACTATAGATGTTATTATAAGTCCGGGTAACTCAGTAATTATCCAGTTTTGCAGATTTGTCAATAAAGTTTCCCAGAATTCGCTGGTGATAAATTTTTCCATGACTTTTTAAATTTTTAAATCCGTAGTGATTAATTCATTAAAATATTCACAATATTGTGTTTTGTCGAAAATGCCGGCAGGGAGTGTATAACTTTTCACTCTCAAATTTACTTTTTGTATTCCCGGGTATAACGACTTAAACATCAATGAACGCTTAATGTTAAAATATAAAAATTATGCAGAATACCAAAATTAAAAAGCTTAATTTCAATTTATTGTTAATATTTACATAATTTCTATTAATTTATGGTAATCAGGAATTAATAAATATTTGAATAAGGGAATTATTATATTTGTGAAAAAAGTGAAAGCATACGATCTGTCCCATAAACTTAATCATCGGACTCCGGTTTATCCGGGTACCGGAAAACCCGGTTTTGGTCCGGCAGCAAATTTGCAAAATGAAGGTTACAGGGAGACATGGATATCTGTAAATTCACATCTCGGGACACATATAGATGCCCCTTTTCATATGCTTGAAAACGGTAAATCACTTGATGAGTACCCCGTTGATTCTTTTATGGGTAAGGCTTTTATAATAAGGGTTCCGTCTTATGGCCATTTAATAACAAAGGAGCTTCTTCAACTTTATGAAGAGAAAATTAAAAAGGTTGATTTTGTACTTTTCAATACAGGGTGGTGCAAATATTGGGGTACAGATAAATATTTTGTGGATTTTCCTGTTTTCTCCGGTGATGCTGCAGATTACCTGCTTTCATTTAATCTCAAGGGCACAGGATTTGACACTATTTCGGCAGATCCGGTTGATTCAACAGATTATAAAATACATATAAACATTCTTGAAAGGGGACTTATAATAGTTGAAAATTTATTTTTCCCTGAGGAGTTAGATTGTGAAACAGGTAATTTTTTCTGTCTCCCGTTACCTTTTGAAAAGGCTGACGGTTCTCCTGTAAGGGCTGTGTTAATAGCTGATCCGGTTTAAATAATCTGAACGTTTTACTATCTTTCTGATAAAGAAGTCACGCTTTAAATTCACCATATCTGCCGGAAATTTTATTTTTATAACTGCTGACTGTAGTACCGGTATTTTTTTTAAATGCCCGGTTAAATGAGCTTAATGATCCAAATCCGGATGCTGCAGCTATTGCCTGGAGAGAATAATTTTTATCCATTCCGTCTTTTAACAATGAGATTGAGTGATCAACACGGTACTTATTGATCAAATCATTAAAGTTTAGTCTGAATTCACTGTTTATAAGATTTGATATATATGTCCTGTTCGTATTTAATTCACTGCACATATCAGTGATTTTTAATTCCGGATCGAGGTATCTTTTTTTATCTTCCAAAAGTGACAACAATTTGTTTTTTAGTTTTTCAATTTTATGGTCAACCGGTTTTTTAAATTCTGTTTCATCTTTTTGCTCATCGTCATTAAACGATTTGATAGTGAAATCCTGTTTATTCCCTAAAAGACCTATAACAAAGAAGAGTGAACTGAATAATGCGGAAGGCAGGGTAAGTAAAACAGTATTTTTCAAAAATAGCCCTCGTCCTAAGAGGTTAGCCACTGAACTTGCAACCGATGTTATCAAAAAGGATACTGTCAGTAACTTTACCCATGTAAGCTCTCTTCCTTCAGTATTTGAATAGAAATCTGCAATTCTCCTGTTGTATCTCCTCACCAGGTTATATCCTAATAACAGATAGCCCAGGGCCTGAAACCCAAAGATGATCCGGCTTAGATAAAAGATTGAGGACAGGAACATAAATCCGGTGCCGGCACCTTTAACTGACCACCTGTTCTCTATTAATACATTGCTGTAATACAATTCCCTCTCTGCGGGTGAGGCATTCATGTGAGCAATAAAAAGAGCAACTCCTAATATAATCGCCGGGATAAAATGTAAAATATATGATCTCCTTATATTTAAATCACATGTGAGGAGTCTGATATATATATAATACATGGGATAGACTGAAAGTCCCGTGATAAGATAAAGGAAATCAAGGTTGAGATAAATATTTTTCATTTTAAAGAAAAACAGAGCATGGCAAAAATACAGAACGGTATTAACCAACATAAACATACCAAGCCAGTATCTCGCTTTGTTGGCCGAAAATTTATTGAGCAAAAAAGTCAATGTCCAAAAAAAAGAAACATAAACAGGTGTTAATATTACTAAATCTCTAATTATTGCGGTCATTGATAATTGTACATTTTGACTTATAAATTTTTCTTTTTACACCCCGGGAAATATACGTCCGTATAAATTTGTAACTACAAAGATAGGACTTAGTTCCAATCAGCGGATGCTTTTGAACAGCCTTAATCACTTCTCTTCATTAAATAACTGGCTGAAAGG
>ENA-OSEO01004460-OSEO01004460.1-sediment-metagenome-genome-assembly--contig:-NODE-4460-length-14718-cov-3.989140_pt1 | contig 14718 bp, 12 predicted proteins | sample MGYA00237883_ERZ534232 | MGnify/ENA metagenome assembly ERZ534232 | reverse complement strand
TGATCCGCTATATTCTCCCTTTTCCGTAAAAAAGATATAAACGGATGGGGGTTCGCCTTTGCTGCGGCTGAATTTTACGACAACCTCTCGTTTTTCCCCAATTTGGCGTGGAAGTACTTCGATACTTTGCAGGTCTGTTTCCCAGGATTCTTCAATCTTTCCGGATGCCAACAGTTTGTTATACAGCTCCATTCCTTTATTAGCGGCCTGCAGCGCGGTGAATTCAATATCGCTATGACCCTTTGGGCCGTGCGCTGACGCCATGGAAATACTTAGATGGGACATCAATAAAAGTGCGATCAGGGAAAAAATATATTGGAATGCATTTTTAGATCTCAGTTGATTGGGCATAAGCTCTCCTGATATCTTAATATTGAATTTAAATAAGATAGTAATCAATAAAATACAAATTAAATTTAAGATAGTTATCCCCAGGCGGTCTGTCAAATCGGTCAGATTGTGCTTTAAGAATTGGTAAGCGTTTAGCTTTTTGAAATTGAATCGCTTCCTCTGCTCATGAATCCTTATTCAAGTTTTCAAAAAAATTTGTATTTTATTAAAAAAACACTTTACGACGCTTTATTTTTTTGTTAGCGTCAATACGACATTGTGGTATTAAGTGTTCTGATTGCTGCCTGTTCCGGTTGCGCTGATTTGAAACAGCTATGCTTTGCCCTTCCTATGATGAAAACATCGATTTCGAATGAAGCCGTCTTATACGGTTGAATCAAACCTGAATTTCAGGCAGCTTTTAATGATGCTGGTGTTCTTTTTCATTCATTTCTTTTTAAAATCTCATTCCATGACCGCCTGGATCGCACAGGCGATCCAAGACCTTGAGGTACCATCGACCGATGGAAATAAAAAATCCATAAATAAAGGAGGTGATGCCGTTCATAAACCAAGGGGGGTGTTAACCTGAAACTTCATGGATTTTGTCTTTCTTTGGATCCGATTGCCGGCGGTCCATTTTGAAGCGCGCGTGGATCAAAGGTATTGGTTGGGGGTTAATACCCGTCAAAAAATCCACAAAGGATAGATCAAGGAGGAAACAGAAATGAAGAGATTGAAATTAGCATTTGTTGTTCTACTGGTGTTGGGATTGGCCGCTCCCGTGCTTTGCGCAGAGGTCGCCTTACACGGGGATTTTAACAACCGGTTCATGGTGTACACCGATCAGGCCGGTTTATTTGCAGGGCCCGGTGACCAAACCACTGCCGCCAACAGACAAATCGCAGATGACGGTGTCAGCGACAGCTGGGGGGAAATCAAGTACCGGCTCTGGGTGGATGCCGCCACCAATGATGATAAGGTCAAGGCGGTTTATGGCATCGAGCTGGGTGCTTTGCATTTTGGCGATTCCAATGATAGCAGCGGCGACTTTTCGGGTGACGGCGTGAACATTGAAACCCGAATGGCCTACACCGATTTCCAGTTGCCCTGGGTTGAGAATAAGGCCCGATTAAAGATCGGCCTCCAGCCCATGGATGTCAGTTACTATCTCTGGAAAGAAACAGCGATGGGCGTTAATTTTGAGAGCGAGCGGGATTCGTTCGACTATCAACTGGCCTGGCTTCGCGGTTATGAACACCAAAGAGATAATGCTGATGGGGGTGACGATGTCGACGCCTTCCTGGGCAGGTTGAATTTAAAACCCGCCGAAGGCTTTAAGGTCGGCGTTTTCGGTCTTTATACCACCAGCAACGCACCCGGTAGTTCGCCCGAAACGCCCGGACAGATTACGGCCGAATCATACCAAATCAAAAGATTTGCACATCTGGTGGATTTAGACCTCTGGAACTTCGGGATCGACGGGAGTTATAACGCGCCAATGAGGGACGGCAAGTTTTTTATCAACTGGGACCTGATCTACCAGACCGGCGATATCGATAATGTTTCATTTTTAGGTTCGGACGGAATTCCGACCGACAATGCTTCGGTGGATGTAAGTGCATATTTTGCCCATGTGGATGTCGGTTTTGGAGCGGGCGACTGGAAGTTCACCTACACCTTCTGGTATGCATCCGGTGACGACAATTCCGGGGACGCCGATTTTGAAGGCTTTGTGTCCTATGATGTCGACAGCTTTGACGGCGTGGTTCTCTTCGAGGCTTTGACCGACGACAATTACTTCACCGAGAGACACTATCTGCTGGACAAGGGGTTTATCATGAACAAGATCGCACTGGATTACCAGGCGACGCCCAAGCTCAAGGTGGGGGCAGCCGCTCTGTATATGATGACCGCCGAAGATATTGAATATACCGCCGCTCAAGGTCAGCAGGTGGCCGAGGATGAGGTGGGCATCGAGATCGATGTTTTTTCCAGTTACAAGCTGTTCGATAATATGACGTTTAATGTTGCGGCCGGTTATCTCTTTGCCGGGGATGCCATGGATTATTGGGAAGCGGATGATATCCAAAACGGGTCTTCCGATGAGGACATCCTGAAAATCAATGCCAGTGTCCGGTACAAGTTTTAATCTAAAAATTGCAGAACACGCGTGAGTATGTTATTGTAGTGGTTGGAAAATGTGCTTAGACACGTTTCCAACCACTATTTTTTGCGGTAATACCCCTTTGAGGCGGGATGTGCGGGTATTTATCGTAAAGGAAACCTTCGTGGCAACTGTTTAGGTATTCGCAGTAAACCAAGGCTAAAGGAACTGAACGCTTATCCTTCGTATTTTGAACGTTAAGGACCGATATTTGGGAGGTTGATTCATGAAAAACCGCTTGATCCGGATACGGATTTTAATGGTTTCCGCACTTATCGTTGCTTTCACCGGACTTCCGGTGGAGGCTGTTGTTGTCGCAGATGTCGCCGATGATTTCAAGCCGGTGTCCGGTGTCATCATTATGCAAACGGATGGAGAGTATATTGTCGATCTGGATGCAAGCAAGGGGATCCTCACCGGTGATCTGTTAAGTGTTGTTCAACCCGGAAAAAAGATCATCCACCCGGTGAGCGGAAAAATTCTCGGCACCCTAACCGAAGTTAAAGGGATACTCAAGGTGACCCGTCTGGAGAAAGGTTATTCCTATGCCCGGGTTCTGGGAAAAGCCAAAGGAATGAAACGGGGTGATCCCATCCGCCGTTATGACAATATTCCGGCGCTTTTTTGGGATTACACCGGAAAAGGGGAGCCGTTTTTCCTGAAGCTCAGAGATGCCCTGCCCAATTTAAAATGGCGGGACTATGCCGCGGCTCAGGCGGTGAAACCAAAAGTTCCCGGGGTTTCCGGGATCGAGGGCCCAACCGTGTTGTTTATCCTGAACCATACAGGTCTTGAAGTCCGGGATTCCGAGTTTCAAATCATTCGTACTTACGGATCGCCCAAATCGGAACCTCCTTCCGCACTACTCGGCGCCATGACGCCACATGCGGCAGGGAAACCTGAAGGAAAATCCGGGGAAATGACGGGATACGCACCCGACTATCCGGGCTTTCGCTCTCTGGGAGAACTGCCCGGTGCGATAATAATGGCCGATTTTACACGGGACGGAGATGGGAAGCTCATGGCGACCACCGACGGATCTTCCGTCCATATTTACCGTGTTGATAAAACCATGTCCACGTTGTTCGGAGATCGGCCTAAGGGGTTTGAACAGGTCTTATCTGTCCAATGGTGGCACCCGTCTGATGAACTTCCCTTACATCTTGCGGTGACGGGTATGAAGGACCAGAAAGTAGAGGGGAAAATTTTTGCTTTTAAGCAAAACAGACTCGTCCTTGTGAACGTTTGGCTCCCTTACTTTTTGGGCACTGTTGATCTTGACGGGAACGGCAAACCGGAGACTTTGTTGCGCCAATCCTTTGACCCGGATCTTTTCTGGGGACGGCAAATAAAACAATTAAATCTGGTCAAAGGAAAACTAAAGGCTTCAAGACCCACATTCAAATTACCCGGCAACTTTGTTGTACTGGGGAGCCTTTTTGCGGATGTAACCGGCGACGGGCATCCGGAGTCCATTTTTGTGAGAAACAAAGCACTTTACATCTGCAACGGGAAAAAAGAACTTTACCGATCCCCACCGGAAATCGGCGGGAGTCTCTCGGTGGCGACCTACGAGGTGAATCCCGATGCCAAGGAGCTTATGATTAACTCCGAGATGGTTGAAGTATCTCCCGCGGCAGCGGATTTGGACGGCGACGGCCGTATGGAAGTGATTGCTATAGCTTCAGACAGGCCCCTTATCACAGCTCCGGGCATCTCACCAGCCATCAGAAACACCAGGTTGGCAACCGTAACGCTTCGAAACGGCATGTTTGTCAAAGGAACTTTAGGGGAAAACATCGGAAAGCCGATTCAAGGGATCACCGTTTCTCGCAGGCAACTGCTGTTTGTAGCCATTGAATCAGGTTCTATTTTCGGCAAAGAGGGAAAGAGCCATCTTCTTTCCTACCCATTGGCGCAATAATGTTGTCCGGGTAATCCGTATAACCGGTAAACCGATCTGAAGTTTCAACTCCCTCCCTTCTGCTCAAGATTGAAGACATACATCTTATTATCATCGATCATTTTGAGGGTCACATGACCGTGTGAATAATAAAGATATCCGTAAAATCGGCCGTCTGGCCCTAAGATTTCGTTGATCCTACGGTCATGCTTTATCCACTTAAGCTTTTTAAGCAAGGTTTCCTTATCCGTTATCTTTTTCCACATATCTCCCGCCAGTACCGTGTTATTGCTTTTGGGGTCAAACATAATCCCCAACGAAAACGGGCTGCCAGAGCCAGCATAATGAATATCGAAATCTTCCCATTTGTCTATTAAATTCCGGATGGTCACTTCACTCTCGCTTTCGGGCAAAGATTTGAGCCTGCCGTAGTTCTTTTGCCATGACGCACAACCAAAAATAACCAGAGCAAATAATATTAAAATTAAATTTAAATATCGATATGATTTCATTTTAGATCTCCCTTTTTGTATGTGTCAGAAAGAGATTTTATATTTTTACAGATCACCTGATGGATCTCCGGTTCGCAGGTCCTATGCCTCAGAGAGGGATTACTGTGGCCCAATTCAAGGGTCTAACCCTCACCAATGCATCGAGAAAGCCGAGGCCTATGATATCACGCATGGCGACCAGCACCAGCGGCAAGCTTAATACGGCGTCCAAACAGAACCGATTTCGCATGTAAATGAGAACTATATCCCGGGATTGCCCATCAAATGCCAGAGAGTCATTGCTACCATCGATAAAACCGCAATGATAACAGCGATCCAGATCCACTTGGGTTTGTAAATAAATGAAATATGTTTTGGTATGGTAAGCTCTCCGGTTGCTGTTTCCGAATTTAAAATGTCAATAGCGCCTAACAATAATTTGTGAAGTTGATCCACTGATTCCAGACGGTCTGTTTTTTCCTTTGCTGTAGAATTTTGAATAATCTGGTCCAGCTTCCGAAAAAAGGGTGTCTCAGGATTCAATAGTCTTTCTTGTTGAAACGGTTTCATTTTAGACGTTAATTTACCGGCAATCGCTTCATATAAGATTTTACCCAGGGAATAAACGTCCGCTTGCTGATCGGCCATTCTGAATTCGAAAAAATGCTCTGGAGACATATAAGGGGGTGTACCTTTGATATCCAGCGACTGGGTTACGGGTTTCAACCGGCAGGAACGGGCCAACCCGAAATCGACAATTTTTGGTTTGTTTCCATCCATGAGAACATTTTCGGGTTTTAAATCTCTGTGGACTATTCCAATATGGTGTAACGCTTGAACTCCTTCGAGTACCGGGAAAAAGTAGCTTAAAAGCCAATCTTTTATAAGATCTTCTTCCGGGTAAAAACCCTTCTCAGACATGGTTGCTCTTAAGGTATTGCCCGGAATATATTCCATAACTATATATTCTAACTGGACAGTTTCATCAGTCTTTTCAACCAGAAGAGTCCCGTAATCGTAGATTTGCACAACGTTTGGATGACTAACTTGGGCCATGGCCTGAACTTCATTTCGAAACCGCTGAAGGCCGGTCTCTAATTCTTCTACATTGTCAGCGCAGGTTTCAAGCCATTCCTGCGAAATCACCTTTATAACGACATCGCGTTTCAGGTTCAACTGGAGCGCACGATAAACCTCACCCATGCCGCCCCGGGCAATGAATTCAAGGATAATCCAATTGTCTTTGATTATCTGACCGATCCGGAGGCTGTTTTTTAAATTATTATTCATGATAATTGTTTTGATTCATGAATATGTTTAGAAATTATGGATTCAACCTTTATCTAAACTTGAACAACCAATACGGTCACATTGTCTTTTGCGCCCATTTTTAGGGCTTTCTTCACCAACCGACTGCATTTGTCCTTAAGTTCAGAACCACTTAACAGAATATCTTTTATCTCTATATCCGTCAGTTCATCGTTCAACCCATCACTGCACAACAAAAAAATATCACCTTTCTTAATTTTTTCAATCCTGCTGTTGATAACTTCTATTTCCTGCCCAACCGCCTGTGTTAAAACGTGACGTGACGGGTGCGTTAAACTTGTTTCGGGCGAAAGGTGGCCCAGTTCCATAAAAATCTGAGCCATTGTATGATCTTGGGTCATCTGTTCTAAAGAATCTCGGCGTAACCTGTAAATTCTGCTGTCCCCCACATGCGCAATCAGTGCCCGATCTTTTATAAGAACCAGAACCGATAGGGTGGTTCCCATATTTGCATATTCACTGTTTTGCTCACTATATTCACAGATCTTTTCATGGGTATTAGAAATGATTGTTTTCAGATGACGGAGTCTGGCCCTGTAAAAATCTGAAACGTCTTGGGCAGCCAGCTCATTTCTGGAGTAATATTCAACCAACCCCTGACAAGCCATTTTGCTTGCAATTTCTCCACCGGTATGTCCCCCCATGCCATCGGCTACTGCATACATTGTACCATAGTATTGGACGTCGACATCTTTGATTTTGTAGTCAACTATGAGATACGTGTCTTCGTTTTGTTCTCGTTTCAGTCCAATGTCTGATTCAACACATACCTGTGCATTTCTGGTAGCTTCCATTTTATTTGTTTTCCTTTATCCCTTCCTGGATATGCTGGAAAGCCTACGAGCTAAGGGTATGAAGATTCATCTTTTTTATGTCAGAATTGCCTATCAATTCAAATATTATAGGCTGTCTATGACTTTTTTAAGTTTCCTTTGAACCTGATCTGCGATGTCATGTAACTCGGGATTTTTTATTGCCTGCATGGACGCAATTGGATCGATTGCAGCAACTTCGATTTCGCCATCAGCGATTTCCTGAACAATAACATTGCATGGCAGCATCGTTCCAATCTTATCTTCAGCCTGTAAGGCTTTGAAAGCAAAGGGTGGATTGCAGGCCCCGAGAATACGGTATTTTTTAAAATCCACACCAAGCTTTTTTTTCAAGGTGGCCGTGACGTCTATATCCGTGAGTACACCGAAACCTTCTTTCTTGAGAGCTTCCGTTGTCTTTTGAACAACATCTCCAAAATTTCCCGCAACTGTGGTGTTAAAATAATAATTCATACACCCTCCTTTGGTTAAAGTTCGTTGAATTAAAATGCTTATGATCTTTATACTATCTTTTTAACTGATCTGTCCAAGGCTGACAGTGTTACGATTCCCTTACGAAATAATTGCGCATCATTCCCATATCCTCATGCTCCAAGTTATGGCAATGGTACAGAAACATCCCCGGGTAGTCATCAAAATCAACTAAAATTTTTATTCGCTCACCAGGCATCAGCAATACCGTATCTTTCCATCCTTCATCCACATAGCCGTTATGCATCACTCCGCTTCGCTCAATGACTCGGAACTGCTTACCGTGCAGGTGGATGGGATGCGGCATGTTCATCATATGCATCATTCCGCCACCGGTGTTATTGAACTCCCAAATCTCCTTTGAGCCTAATTGAACAATCTCATCATCAGCCACATCTTCCATTTGAAATACTCGGCCATTAATGGACCATTGCATATGTCTCATCGTGAGATAAAATTGCCGGGGACTAAAAAAATTAACAGCTTCATCTTGCTTAAGAGGTCTGATTTCAGAAAGCCTCTGTGGTAGCGTTTGGATTTTTTTCACATGTTTCGCAACTTTAATTTTGAAAATAGAAAAACCAGCTCCATTTGGAAGACTTTGACTTTGCCCCATTCTTCCACCCATCATCATTCCGCGTCCCATCCGGCTGCCGTCCATGCCTCCAATGTCGAAAGGAAGGCTTATTATGGATGTCTCAAACCCCACAGGACTATCGCTAAAATCAGCCCAGAGCTCCAATCTTTCCCCGGGGCTTAAAAACGCATACTGACGGTAGACATGCCTTTCCAACAATCCACCATCTGTACCGATAATGGTAAGGAGGCTGCCATCTTTCCACGCCAATTTGTAAATTCGTGAATTGGAACCGTTTAACAGGCGCAGTCGATAGGCACAGGTCGATACAGGTAGGGTAAAATCGGGCATACCGTTAACCATTATCCAATCGCCCAAAAAACCGGTCATCTGATCCATTCTATGACCTGATGTGTATACAAGCTGATTGTCTGAATTAAACGTTCGGTCTTGGAGCACCAAAGGAACATCATATTCATCATCGGGCAAACCCAAGGATTGCTCTTCTTCATCAGAAACAAGAAAAAGGCCTGCCAGACCTTGATATACTTGCGGGCCAGTTCTTCCGTGAGGGTGGGGGTGGTACCAATAAGTGCCGGCTCTATTTTTAACCTCAAACTCATAAAGGTAGGTTTGTCCCTGAGGTATCACATAACGCGGATGACCGTCCATTACTGCTGGAACGTGAAGACCATGCCAGTGCACAATGGACTCATCCGGTATTTGATTTTTAAAACGTATTCGAATTTTTTCTCCTTGATTCGTCTTTATTATGGGACCAAGATAACTTCGAGGGAGTTCGATTATCCGATTTTTATCGCCTTTATGCATAATCGCATGGTATCGCCAAACCTGTGTGGGTTTTCCAGGAAAAACGGCAACCTCATCTGGTTTTGCTATCATCGAAATATCAAGGTCGGGGAGAAATTCTGTTTTTGAAATCGTCCCTGGATATTCCCTTGCTGCTGAATGATTTAATCGGGGCCAGAATCCACCTGTTATCAAACCCAGCGTTCCATATCCTGCCAGCTTGAGAAACTGTCTTTTGCTATTCTCGCCCGCGATCCCTCTTGTCGTATTTTGCTTTTTCATCGATAAAACCTTTGAGCATTATTGAAGTAAATCTTTTTTCATGGACTCGAATTCGTCACGGTTGATTTCTCCTCTGGCATAACGTTCCTTCAGAATATCCATTGCGTTAGAACCTGTGCTAACACCAGAATGGTCTCTATCGCCCGTGGCTTGTATCAGCCATCTAATCAGAAAAACTAAACCAACAATGATTATACCCCAAAATAAAAGCATGAATATCATACCGAACCATCCCATTCCCCAGTCGCCCATCATCCATCGCCCCATGTGCCAGTTGTTGTACCTGCCTGATTGGGCCAATGCAGGGTTTAAAAAAATGTTGCTTAGGAGAAACATGATTAAGGACCACGTCAACCCCTTTTGAAGCCTGTTTTTGTAACTCATGTTACACTCCCTAATCAATATAATGCACCCAAATAATTTTTAAAAAGTAAGGGCGGCAAACAGCCGCCCCACCACAATTACTTTCAATTTGGCTTTAGGCTTACCACATGCAAGATCCACCACCACGAGAACCGTAGCCCATCATCGTACCGTATCCTCTTTGACCACGATTATAGTTTGGTGCGGATTTCCTTGCCTTGATCTCATAATTCAGGCGTTCCTGATCAAGATTGCTTTGAAGCTTCGATATGTCACTCTGCAACGTTGAAGCCTTGCTGGTGTCCGGATCTTCCTTTGCCAGTTCACTTCTCAAAGCAAGCTCTTTTTCATAAAGGTTTTGCCGGATATTTTCAGTCGCCTTGAAGTATTCAGTACGCTGCTGATCTAATTTCGCTATTTCGTCTGCAGAAAGATTGCCGTAATATCCTCCTTGGGCATACCCATCTCCTCTATGCCAACCAGGTCCCCAACTGTCAGGTCCCATCATATGACCGTATCCTCTGCCCCAACCGGCAAACGACAATGTGGTAATGCCAAAAATCGCTACAACCGTTAGTATTAAGATTCCTTTAGCTTTCTTTTTCATTTGTACCTCCATAAGATTAGTTGATTTTTACTTGGGCTAAAAAACAACTGATTTTTTTAACCCCGTAACGTTGAAATCAAATAGAGCAAATGTCATGCCAGATTTTGTCCGAAACATCTTTGTTTTCGTTTAACTTACTGTAATTGTATAATTTTTATGATTTATATTTTGCTTAGCCGACCAGGACAGTTTATAATCTATCATTCAACCTGAGGCGTTATTACACACACTCTAACGCAAAAATTGGAGATAGTGGGGTGAAAATAACCAACCAGTTAAACAATATGGTATAAGAAGGGATCAAATGGGATATTGGGCAGGACCAACTTTTTTTACAGCATCCTTAAAACCGCTTGTTTGGATCAATCGACACCGTAATCTTTCAGTTTTTTGTGCAGGGTCTTCCGATTGATCTTTAACCTTCGTGCGGTTTCACTTTTGTTGCCGCCTGTCGCTTCGAGGGTGGCAAGTATCGCCTCCTTTTCAATCTCTTCCAGGGGTCGATTGGCTGGAACGGGTTTAGGATTCTCTACCCAATCACTTTTTTCCGAGTAGGGTTCAATGATATTTGAAGGCAGGTCTTTTTCCGTGATGAGATCACCGGTTAACAAAATCACAGCACGCTCAATCGTGTTTTCAAGTTCCCTGACGTTACCCGGCCATTCATATTTAATAAGCATATCCATTGCCAGCGGAGAAAAGCCCTTAACATTTTTTCGGTTTTTTTCGGCATATTTTTCTAAAAAATGTTGCGCAAGCAAAGGGATATCATCCTGCCGCTCACGGAGCGGCGGAACATTCAGCGTAACAACATTCAAACGATAATACAAATCCTCTCTGAATTTGCCTCCTTTTACATCCTCTTCCAAGTTTCGATTGGTTGCGGCCAGTATACGAACATCCAAACTTAAGGTTTCGTCTCCACCCACTCTTTGGATCTCTCTTTCCTGAATAACACGCAGCAGTTTGGTCTGCATGGTTGCCGAGGTTTCTCCGACTTCATCCAGGAAAATGGTTCCTTTGTCGGCCTGCATAAACCGCCCTTCACGACGTTTGTCGGCTCCTGTGAATGCGCCTTTTTCATGCCCGAAAAGTTCTGATTCCAGAAGTGTTTCAGTCAGTGCGGCACAGTTTACAATCACCAGGGGATGCTTCTTCCGATTGCTGTTGTGATGTATGGATTTGGCGACCAATTCTTTTCCGGTTCCGCTTTCACCCGTAATCATCACGGTGGCTTCCGAGGGTGCGATCATGGCCAGCATATCGATCAGTTCTTTCATCGCCTTGCTTTTTCCGATGATATTTTTGAGATCGTAATCAGCGCTAAGCTTGTCTTTTAAATATTTGTTTTCTTCTTTGAGGCCCGTATGCTCCAATGCCCGTTCCAGGGTAAGTTTCAACACCTCAAAATCGAGCGGTTTGATCAAATAGTCGTAAGCTCCTGCCTTTAAGGCCTCAACCGCTGAATCGACCGATGAGTATGCTGTCATGATCAGAATAGGTATGGCCGGATTGTAATCTTTAATTTTCTTTAAAGCCTCGATCCCGCTCATTTGCGCCATTCGAACATCCATTAAAATTAAATCAAACGGCCTCTCTTTAACGCTTTCGACTGCCTGAGTGCCGTCATCTGCCAAAGAAACCGTATATCCCCAGCTTTTAATTATTGTTTTGAGCGCTGCTAAATGGCTGGGATCATCATCGACCACAAGTATGTGAATCGGGTTTTGCAAGTTCATATCAGCCTTATCATATCTGTTTAATGGGAATGATGATCGTAAATGCCGTGCCCTGTCCGAAAACACTGTGAACCTTTATCTCTCCCTTGTGGGCTTCGATGATTTTGTGGACAATCGCCAGGCCCAAACCGGTGCCTTTGGTCTTGGTTGTAAAATAGGGATCGAATATTTTGTTCAAATCTTCAGATTTAATACCAGAACCGGTATCTTTAATTTCTATTTTAATCAGATTTCTTTCTGTTATGGAATATTCAATGGTCAGCTGGCCACCGCTATCCATTGCCTGAAGCGAATTAAGATATAAATTCAGAAGGCATTGAGAAAATCGATCCGAATCCATTTCCGCTGCAAACCGTTGCTGAGATAGATTTAATTTGATCGTTATGCCCTTCGTGGCGGCTTCTTGTTGTATGAGACGAACCGAATGCTCTAACATATCATTTACATCCGTTGCCTTGAGATTTAATTGGGTCGGTCTGGCAAACTCCAGCAGTTCGCTGATGACACGGTTTAAGCGATCAACTTCCTGGATCATGACACCGGCCGCCTCTTTATCATCACTGTCTTCTTCGAACTTATTTTTGAAATAGGATGCGATACCCTTGATGGAACTCAAGGGGTTTCTGATCTCATGGGCAACACCGGCGGCAAGGCCTCCTATTGCCGCCAACTTTTCTTTCCTGCGGATTTCATCCTGAAGACGGCGAACCTCGCCAAGATCTCTTAATATCAATACATGGCCGACGAACTGGCCCTCTTCGTTAATGATCTTCGATGCACTGACACTGACAGGGACCATTTTATTTTCGACAAACTCACAAACCATCTCTTTCTCGGATATTGATTCACCGCGATCCAGGGCTTCCTTTAATCCACAGAAGTGGTTTGGCAAGATGTTTTCGGGATCTTCCCCGCGAGCTTTTGATAGATCCAAACCGGTAATACGCTCGGCAGCGCTGTTATAAAAAGCAATCTTCCCATTCTTGTCCGTAGCTATCAATCCAACCGGCAGGCTTGTAACGACCTCGTCTGCAAATGCACTGGTATCCTGTAAAGACCGTTTAGCGGTTCGAAAACGCTGCATCCAGAACATCGAAATGAATCCGGCCATGCCTAAAACCACCAGGACCCCTGAAATGATCATCGTATTTCGAATATCCTCTCTACTCGCGTCTTCGAAAGGTTTGGGATCTAAACCGACCAGTATGATTTGCTCATCTTCAGCTTTTCCTGATGGAAAGCACCAGTCGCTTTTTGGCCCCATCATCATGCCGTGTCTGCCCATCATCTGCTGCATGCGGTTGTTCATCCAGGCGTCCTGACTGGCAACCGGTTTGAAGTATCTGTAAACTTCAAATGAGCGCCGCTGGTTAGCGGTTTCGACGATTTTCCAATGGGTTTTCCCGGATACGTCGACCCCGCTTAAATACGGATTGTGACTTAGGTGAGTGGCGATGAGTCCTCTATTGCTGCTGGCCAGAACAACCCCCTTCCTGTTGACAATCGTCAGATATAGTATATCCGGCAACAGGGCGGTCTCTTCGAGCAACGTTTGAACTTGCTGGCCGCCCCACATCATACTCATCATACCGGTTCGGGCGCCGGCCTCCACTGCCTTTATTAATGCCGCACCCTTTTCGCTCAATATACGGGACATGTATTGTTTCTCGCGGTTGTAATTCTGTACCGCCAGCACAACCACCGTTATAAGCAGAATTAGAACCGATCCAACGATTATCCATGGCGAAGCGGATATTTTGCCGCCATTATTGCGATTGGTTTTTGAAATCATAGTAATTTCCATAAAAATCCGGGTAGCAGCCACAAGAGTTCGTAGACCAACATAATCATTAATTGATAAAAAGTTAATTCATGTTGGGTATTTTGTAAACAGCACTGATCTCCGGAAAACAAAAATATGGGGCGAAAAGCCCCAACAATGCAAAGACTTATCCAGACCGGTTTTTTATAATGAAATCGAGAGAATATTTTAATCGTAGTTATATCAATTGATTATAGAATATGCCATGCTTTGGCATCCTGATTGCAGTATGGGTAAGCCAAATGTATGGCGCTATGAAGCAAGAACAATTTGTAGCTATTAAAAGGCGTCAACACATCAGCTGCGTTCCAAGGCCCGGGCTTACAGCCTCCCTGGTCATGACACCGGATACGGTAACGGGCCGATGTGCGGCTATTGCTACTGCTGATGCTGGGAACCTGGATGGGGAGGGAAAGGCATGGAAAGCCTTTTACTCTTTATCACGTTTCATAAACCGAAAGGTGCGATTATGTGGGGGTGCGATTACATACCGTTTTTAAGTGGAAGCAGTTGGGCAGGTGGATTTTTCCCAGGAGGCATTTTGTACTTGCTGGTATGGGGGCTGATTGTCCTTCTGTTTATTTATGCTGCAGTTCGGATCTTTAAAGCGATTACAGCCGACAAGTCCGTTTCGTACCGGGATCGAATCGATTCGATTGCCATTTTAAAAGCTCGATTCGCAAAAGGCGAGATTTCTTCCGAAGAGTTTCACAAGATGAAGCAGATTCTGTCTCAAGGTTAAGTTAGAAATATTTTATTTCTTCGGTTTATTTATTTTTTCCCACAACTCAGAAGCTTCTTTCTGAGCTTTGGCAATCTCTTCCGGAGTCATTTTGGAGTTTATTATTTCAAGATTTTCTTTGGAAGTTTCATCTCCGCTTGCATAAGCAATACTAAACCAAACATAAGCCTTGAACAAATTCTTTGGCACGACTTGACCTTTTGCATACATGTAAGCCAAATTGTGTTGGGCACATATATCTCCCTGATCGGC
>ENA-OSEO01004459-OSEO01004459.1-sediment-metagenome-genome-assembly--contig:-NODE-4459-length-14720-cov-3.440074_pt1 | contig 14720 bp, 9 predicted proteins | sample MGYA00237883_ERZ534232 | MGnify/ENA metagenome assembly ERZ534232 | reverse complement strand
CCGACCGGGTGCAGCAGACCTTCGAGCAGTAGGGCCTTTCCGGAATCCGGGAGCCCACACACTGAACGAAGACCGCCGTCCCACAGGATTGCAGGGCGGCATCCTGCCGGATAAACCGTTCCTGGAGTTCCAGGGCCGTTATCACGCGGGGATCCTTGCCATAGAGGTATCCCTCCGGTTTCAGCTCGGATGCGCCCGATGCGATAAGGGTGACCCCGTGTTCGAGCACCGTTTGATGACCGTTGCTCGAAACGGTGGTTTTAAAGTTGCCGATAAACCCCTCCACCGATTCCATCCGTGCATTCAAGTACACGGTGATGCGGGGATTCGAGCCGATCTGCTCGATGAGGCTTTCAACAAATCGCTGGATATCCTCGTTGCGCCAGGTTTCGAAGAGCCTGCGCGCGTTGCCCCCGAGCAGACCCGATTTTTCCACCAGAAAGACCCCGTACCCCTGGACGGCGAGATTCTCGGCGGCAACCATCCCGGCGATTCCGCCCCCCACAACCAAAACCCGCGGCTCCACCGAAAAGGACGGCTCCTTGAGCGGCTCCAGCCCACGGGCCTTTGACACCGCCATCTGCACCAGATCTTTTGCCTTTCGGGTGGCCGCATCCGGATCCGTTTTATGGACCCAGGAGCACTGGTTCCGGATATTGGCCATTTCAAACAGGTACTTGTTGATCCCGCTGTTGATCAGTGTCTGCTGGAACAGGGGTTCGTGGGTTCTGGGGGTGCAGGCGGCCACCACCACGCGGTTCAACCGGTTTTCCTTGATCACACGGGCCATCCTGTCCAGGGAATCCTGGGAACAGGCGAACATGTTCTCCTCGGCGTACGCCACCCCCGGCAGCGCCTTTGCGTGGGCCACCACCCCTGGAACATCGACCACCGAAGCGATGTTGGTTCCGCACCGGCAGACGAAAACGCCGATCCGCGGCGGCTCTCCCCGGATATCGATCTCCTCGGGCAGCGGCACCTCCTTGGTGCACGTCCAGCGCGCGGCCGCCAGCCGGCTCCCCGCCGCACCGGCCGCACCGCTCGATTCGATGACCGAAGCGGGGATGTCCTTGGGGGATTCGAAGGTTCCGCATACGTAAATGCCCGCAACATTGGTCTGTACCGGATTGAAACTGCCGGTATCGGCAAAACGGTAGGCGTTGAGGCGGATCCCCAGCTTTTCTGCAAGATCAACCGCCGGTTGAGCGGTTCCCAGACCGACGGATAACACCACCAGATCAAAGTCTTCCTGGACGGTTCTCCCGGTTTCATCCACGTACCGTACCCGGTTCATTCCGGTGGGATCCATGTGGGAAATATGGGTTATCCGGGATTTGACAAACCGGACCCCCAGGTCGTCCTTGGCCCGGTTGTAGTAGCGTTCAAAATCCTTTCCATAGGTTCGGATGTCGATGTAAAAGATGGCGGCGTCCAGGGCCCCCTTGAGATGTTCTTTGGCCAGAATCGCCTCTTTGACGGCATAGGTGCAGCACACGGCCGAACAGTATCCCCGCCCGCCGATATGCTCGTCCCGGGAACCGATACACTGAAGCCATGCGATCTTTCGGGGGGGGGTTCCATCCGAAGGCCGCACCAGGTGGCCGCCGAAGGGACCGGAAGCCGAAAGCATTCTTTCAAACTGCAGGCTGGTCACCACATTGGGATACGCCCGGTAGCCGTAGGTGTCATGCAGGGCGGGATCATAGGGCTCGGTTCCCTGGGCCAGGATCACGGCACCGACGCCGAGGGTCCTTTCCTGGGGTTTTTCCTCCAAGCGGATCGCGCCGGTGGGGCACACCTTTTCACAGGCCCGGCACCTTCCCCGGGTCAAAAAGATGCAGTTTTCCGGATCGATGGCGTATTTGAGCGGAACGGCCTGGGGGTATTTGAGGTAGGCCGCTTTGCGCTGGGAAAGCCCGGCGTCGTATTCGTTGGGGACCTTTTTGGGGCACTTTTCCGCACACTGCCCGCAGGCGATGCACTTTTCCGGATCGATGTGGCGCGGGTGCACCGTGATCCGGGCGGTGAAATTTCCGGCCTCACCGGATAGTTCCGCAAGCGACGCCAGTGTCATCAGCTCGATGTTGTTGTGCCGGCCGACCTCGACCAGTTTGGGCGAGATGATTCACATGGCGCAGTCGTTGGTGGGAAAGGTTTTGTCCAGCTGCGACATCATCCCGCCGATGGAACTGGACCGCTCCAGCAGGTACACATAGTAGCCGGAATCGGCCAGGTCCAGTGCGGCCTGCATGCCGGAGATTCCTCCCCCCACCACCAGCACGGCACCCATGGGTTGCTGGGTCATCTTCTATTCCTTTTTCAGGTAAGATCGAATCTTTTGAATATCGATGCGGTTTGCGTCGAGTCCCAGCCCTCCATTGTCAATCCCCATGCACACCCCCAGCAGCTGAGGGTATAAAATGGAGGCGAGCGCCGCGGGTCGTTTACGCTCCGCCATCAGGATCTGCTGGACGGTGTCGAACTGGAGCTGGCAGTACGGGCAGGCCGAGCAGAGAAAGTCGGCGCCGGCCTCCCCGGCGCTGTCCAGCTTCCTTGCGGTCAGATCGCCGGCAAGCGCATCATTGACCCCGGTCAGCGGCGCCCCGCAGCATTCCAACCGGGCGTCCCACCGGACAGGCCTCGCCCCGGTCAATTCAACCAGCGTATCCAGCACCACGGGTGAGACCGGATCGTCGAAGCGGGTGATTTTGCTGGGTCGCAGGGCATGGCAGCCCGTGTGGGCCGCGATGCTCAGATTCTCATAGGGCCGTGCAACCCGTTGCGTGATGGTATCGACGCCCACATCATGAAACAGAACCGAAAGCAGATGCTTGATCTGAATGGTTCCGTCGTAATGCAAACCGTGTTTTTCAAGGTGTGCGTTGATTTCCTTCTTCAACCCCGCATCTTGGTTGAGCCGGTGCTCGGCGGTCTTTAAGCTGCCGAAGCAGCACTGGCACAGGACCAGCATATCCAGCCCCGCCCCTTCCGCAAGCGCGATATTTTTCGCCGCCGAGAGCACAAAGGCAAAGGGGTGGGTATTGCGCAGGGGATAGCCGCAGCAGTTGAAGAGGCGAAAATCCTCCACCGCCACCCCCAGCCGGTCCAGAACCGCACGGGATGCGGTCTCATACCGGGGAACCCGCGCGGGAATCTGGCAGCCGATGAAAAATGCGTAAGGTTTCATGCCGGACCGGGCGCTTTCTGTTTTTGGAGGCGCTCTACCGCCAGGTTCTTCAACCCGAAGAGCAGTTCCGTTACGTTCACATTCTGGGGGCAGTGCTCCTGGCACTGGTAGCAGGTCGCACAATCCCAGATCATCCGCGCCCCCGATGCCAGGGAGTGCTGGCCGAGACCCAGCGCACACATGATCTGATGGGGCAAAAGCCCCAGGGTTTCCTGGGGGTTTTCATAATTTCCGACCACCGGGCAGACCGTCGTACAGTTCTGGCATCCGAAACAACAGGCAGGTCGGATCGATGCCCGATGCCGGTTGTTCATCCGTTTTTCCAAGCACAAGCCGTCGGGCCGGATCCATGCCCGCCTCGAAATCACCTTTCACGGCTTGATGCGCGCGATCGAGGGGCCTGGGGTACAGGGGGGCCTCGATCGCGCGGTTCAATCCCCTGAAAAGCGAAAACGAGGAAAGCATCAGCGGTTCCGGACCCTCCCGCTGGACCAGATCTTCCCTGACGCTGGCCCAAAGCTCCTTCAACCGGATCCCCGAAGGACAGACCACGGTGCACCGGTCGCAGTTGGTGCACAGGTAAACCCCCTGCCGGATGGCGGTGAGCGACTCGGTGGAAAGGGCTTTTCCCCGGGCAAGCCGTTTGAGATAGACCATCTTTTCCGAAGGCAGAATGAACCGATTGCCGATGGCATCGTAGGCCATCATGGCCGAGCAGTAGAAGCTGCAGGTTCCGCAGTGGGTGCACGCATCCAGCTCCAGGATCTGCCGGCTGACGCGGTTGGCCCGGGTTGAGCGCTTTTCGTCCATGACCGCATTGCACAGGTAGGACAGCGGGGTGGCAAAAATATGAAGCATCTTGCTGAAGGGAAGATACGCCAACCCCGCAAAGCACGCCAGGATATGAACATACCAGAGGATCCGGATACCGCCGCCGTCATCCAGCGCCGGCGCCACGGGGCCCAGGGCCTTGGCCGCCGAGTAGCCCGCAAAGGCCCACTTTGCCGATGCGTGGCACTCCATGCAGTTGGTCTCGTGGACTTCCCGGCCCTGCTCCAGGATGTCCGGGTCGAAGGGGCCTTGGACATTGGGGGACGCCAGCCCGAATTCCTGAACCCAGAGGCTCTCCAGGGCCTCGCGCTCCGATGGGTCTTCGATGAAGGAATAGTCTTCCACCATCCTCTCGAATTCGGTGTAGGATGAAATCTTGAGCCCCTCCAGGGCGATGCCGGAAACCATGATCACCGCCAGGACGGCAATGGCGTAACTATCCATGGCATGGGTGGTCAGCCGGGGCACTTTCCGGATAAACCGGCGATACACCGCGATGCCAAGCCCCAGCAGCACCATACATCCCAACAGGTCCCTCAAGAAAAAGAAAGGATTCCGGGTCGGATAATACCCGGAGACAAAGGGTTCAAGAACCAGGCCGTCAAGCGCGTGCAGCAGCAGAAGCAGCAAAAATCCCCAGGATATGAACAGGTGCATCAGCCATCGCGGAAAGCTCTCTTGCAGAATCTTTCTTTGCAGCACAACATCCAGCAAGAACGTTTTGAGCAGGATGACAAGACGCGGGCCGAACGCCGCCCCGGCCATGCCCGCTGCAGCGCTGCGAAACCGATCCGCCGAAGACACGCCCCCGGCCAGGACACCGATCTTTTTAGAGAACCACCCGGCAACCGTGCAGGCCAGACCGAAAAGAAAGATCGCAAAGGATATATAGAAAAGTACAGAAAACATCATGCACCCTTCTTTAACGGTAATGCATCAAGAATGCCACATTCGATCCGATCCGGATTTTGTCCATGATACGCCCAATCCTAATCGAAACCGACGCATGAAAGCAACCTTTGGGGGGAAAAAGTGCCGCCCCCTGTAAAAGCCCCGTTTACAGTCTGAAACAACGAGATGACAGACCGGGTGCCCGAAACCCTCCCCGCTTGTCGAATTTTCTCCGGATTCACAGTTTCTTCAACAGCTGATTGGCCGCGGTCAATGTGGGATCCCACGTGGGGCCGAAGGGCGGCGCATAGGAAAGATCGGTCTGGCTGTAGTCGGCGACCGTCATCCGGTTGTGAAGCGCAACGGCCGGGGCATTGATCCGGTGGGCCGCCCCTTCTTTTCCGACCATCTGGACCCCCAGCAACCGGCCGGTTTTCTTATCCCCCACCATGCACACCCATAGGGGGGAGGATCCCGGATGCGCATGGGCCCGGGATCGGGTCTGGATCACCTCCTGCACCGGATCAAAGCCGCTCCGCTTGGCTTCCGCCAGGGTCAACCCGGTCTGCGCCACCTCCAGGTGGAAGGTCCGGAAAACGGCCGTACCCGCCACACCGTCCAGCGAGGTTTCCATTCCGCACACGTTGTCCGCCGCCGCCCAGCCCGCCCGGTTGGCCCGCAGCGCCAGCGGTATCCAGGTCTTTTGCCCGCTGACCACATGATACGCATCGGCGCAATCCCCCGCGGCGAAAATGGCGGGATCCGAGGTCCGCAGCCGCCGATCCACCGCAATCGAATCGGACACGCTCAGCTGGAGCCCCGCAGCCCGGGCGATATCGCTGTTGGGCCGAATCCCCGCGGCCACCAGCACCATGTCGCAGGAAAGATCCATATCCGCACAGACCACCGTGAGGCGGCCGCCGGATCTCTCGATCCCCTTTATTTCCTTGCCCGGATACAGCCCGACCCCGTGCTGTTCCAGTTCCGCTTGGACCACCTGCGAGAGGCTGGCTTCCAGCCACGGCAGAAAAACCGGTCCGGGTTTGATCATGTCCACGTCCAGACTCAATCCCCGAAGCGCTTCGGCCATCTCCAGTGCGATGTATCCCATCCCCACGATGACGACCTTATCGACCCGATTCGCTTTCAGATAGGTTTTGATTTGCCTGCCGTCTCCAAGGGTTTTTAGAACCATCACCCCCGGAAGATCGAATCCGGGCCGGTCCGGCTTTTTGGGGGTCGCGCCGGTGGCGATGAGCAGCGCGTCATAGGGGTGCTCAAAGCCGCCGTCCGCCGGGCCCACCCCCGAGACGATTTTTTTAACGGGATCGATGCAGGTTGCGCAGTGGCCGGTCAGCAGGTTGATTCCCTGCTTTTCCCTGAAAACCGATGCCGCCCGGACCACCAGCTCGTCGATGTCCCGCTCCGGATCCGCGATGGTATAGGGCATGCCGCATGCGCTGTAGGACACATCGGTTGTCTTTTCCAAAACCATGACGTCCAGTTCCGGCTGATGCCGTTTGGCCCGGCTGGCCGCGCTCATCCCCGCCGCATCCGCCCCGATGATGACAAATCGCATGGTATCTCCTTTAGGCAAACCCGATCCCCGACGGGTTGATCGGAACCGATATTTTCTTTATTATTCCCCTTTATCGGTTTTAGGTAAAGCGTTTAAAGAAAACAAGGAAATTTTGTTTGACACCGGACCGCACCATTCGAAAGATTCAATCCCGGCTTTCCGAAGCCATGGGGGTCGACCGGCACTGGATCCGGAGCGAAATCCATCGGATCAAGCACCGGCGCCTGCCGGAGGCGGACAGAGACCGGCGGGTGGAGCGGATCGCAGCGCGGTTTGAGCGCTCGGTTATCATCAAAGCCCGCCGGAAAGCGGGCCGACCCCGGTTGTCCGAACCCACCGATCTTCCCATCGAATCCAAAAGGACCGAAATCGTTGAAGCGATTCAGACCCACCCGGTCGTCATCATCTCCGGTGAAACCGGATCGGGGAAAAGCACCCAGATCCCAAAGTTTTGTCTGGCCGCCGGCAGAGGCATCGACGGCATGATCGGCTGCACCCAGCCCAGAAGAATCGCCGCGGCAACCGTTTGCCGGCGGATCGCCGAAGAGCTGGGAGAGCCGCTGGGCCGATCGGTGGGATACAAAATCCGTTTCAGCGACCGGACCCTTCCCTCCACCTATATCAAGCTGATGACCGACGGCATCCTGCTGGCCGAAACCCAGGCCGACCCGCTGCTCTACCGGTACGATACGCTGATCGTGGACGAGGCCCACGAAAGAAGCCTCAACATCGATTTTATCCTCGGCATATTGAGAAACCTGATCAACCAGCGCGGGGATCTCAAGCTGATCGTCACTTCGGCGACCATCGATACGGAAAAATTTTCAAAGGCGTTCGGCGGCGCGCCGGTCATCGAGGTTTCCGGACGGATGTATCCCGTGGAGGTCCGGTATCAGCCCGGAGCTCCGGACTCCGGCGATCTGACCCATGTGGACCTGGCGGTGGAGGCCGTGGACCGGCTCCAGAAGGAGGGGCCTTTGGGCGATGTTCTGGTCTTTATGCCCACCGAACAGGACATTCGCGAAACCTGTGAGCAGATCACCGGCAAAGGCTATCGCAACACAACGGTCCTGCCCCTGTTTGCAAGGCTTTCGGCAGCGGACCAGCAGCGGGTCTTTTCACGGACCCGGGGCCGGAAGATCATCGTTTCCACCAACGTTGCCGAAACCTCCATCACCATCCCGGGAATTCGATATGTGGTGGACACCGGGCTTGCCCGAATCTGCCGGTATTCCCCCCGCAGCCGAACCACCTCGCTTCCGGTAACCGAAATATCCAGAAGCAGCGCGGATCAGCGCCTGGGGCGATGCGGCCGGGTTCAAAACGGGGTCTGCATCCGGCTTTTTTCCGAAGCCGATTTCGAATCCCGGCCGATGTTCACCCCTCCGGAAATTCTCCGATCCAACCTTGCCGAGGTCATCCTGCGGATGATCGCGCTGAAACTGGGGGACATCGATGCGTTTCCTTTTATCGACAGGCCCGCTTCGAAAAACATCAGGGACGGATTCGACCTCCTGGCGGAACTCGGTGCGATCGGGCCCGAGGCGAACGGAACCCCCGGGCTGACCCGAAACGGCAGGCTGATGGCCAGGCTGCCGGTGGACCCCCGCCTGTCCCGGATGCTGATCGAGGCCAAGGAAGAAGGCTGCCTGGATGCGATCACCATCATCGCCGCCGCCCTGGCCATCCAGGACCCCCGGGAGCGGCCGGCCGGAAAGCAGGCCGAGGCCGACCGCATTCACAAGGAATTCCAGGATCCGCAATCGGATTTTATCACCCTGCTCAATATCTGGAACCGGTACCATGACATCTGCCAAGCGGGAAACCCCGGGGCCGCCGGGAAGCGATTCTGCAAATCCCATTTTCTTTCCTACCGGCGGATGCGGGAATGGCAGGACATCCATGCACAGCTTCGATCCGTTATGGCCGAGTCCGGCCTCACCGAGCATGAAACCATGAAAAAAGATCCCGGAAACGACATTGGGGGTCACGGTGAATTCCCTCCCCGCTATGCGGCGGTCCATCGTGCGGTTCTCAGCGGTTTTCTTTCGAATATCGCCGTAAGGAAAGAAAAGAACCTCTACCGGGCCGCAAAGGGCCGGGAGACGATGATTTTCCCGGGATCCGTCCTTTTCAACCGCGACAGCCAGTGGATCATGGCTGCCGAGATGATTGAAACCAGCCGGCTCTTTGCCCGATGTGCCGCGCAGATCGACTGCGCATGGATCGAAGCCCTCGGCAAGGCCCAATGCACCTACACCTACCTGAACCCGCGCTGGGACCCCAGGCGCGAGACGGTGATCGCCACCGAGCAGGTCAGTCTCTATGGTCTGGTGCTCTGTTCCGACCGGACGGTCCGGTATGGTCCCATCGACCCCAATGCCTCATCGGACATTTTTGTCAGGGAGGCCCTGGTTGCCGGCAATCTCCACACGCCTTTTCCGTTTTTAAGGGAGAACCAGGCGCGCATCGCCGAAATCGAGGATATGGAAAACCGCCTTCGAAGGCGCGACGTTCTGGCGGACGCCGAAGCGCTGGTCGCGTTCTACCGGCAGCGGCTGCCGGGGGTCTACGATGTGCCGACCCTCAAAAAGGAGATCCTGCGGAGAGGGTCCGACGATTTTCTCAAACCGGAGGCTTCGACGCTGTTCCGTAACCTGCCCGACGGGGAAGAACTGGCCCGGTATCCCGACTCGCTCATGCTGGGGGACAACACCTTCCGGTGCGACTATCGGTTTGACCCGGGAAAGACCGATGACGGGGTCACCCTGAATGTTCCGGTTTCTGCGGCCTCGGCGATCCCGGCGGATTCGGTGGACTGGCTGGTGCCCGGGCTGCTGGGGGAAAAGATCGGTGCAATGATCAAGTCGCTGCCCAAGGGGTTCCGGAAGCGGCTGGTCCCGCTTTCGGAAACCGTCGATATTATCGTCAGGGAAATGCCCAGGTCGGAAACCGCGCTTCCCACCGCGCTGAGCCGGTTTGTCCATCAACGGTTCGGCATCGATATTCCGGCATCCGCCTGGGAATCCGATGCGCTGCCCGACCATCTGAAGCTGCGTATCTCCCTTCTGGATCCCTCGGGCAGGGAGCTGCGATCCGGAAGGGACAAATCCCTGCTGACCGACGCCGGTACCGTTTTCATCGCATCGGACCCTTTTCACGCCCTGAGAAAAAACTGGGAGCGGCAGCACATCGAGCGATGGGATTTCGGCGATCTGCCCGAAACGGTGGATGTTTCCGACGAAAAGGGCGTCAAATGGCTCTACTATCCGGGGCTTGCCGTAAACGACACGGGGATCGGGCTTCGCCTGTTCCGGCACCGGGCCGAAGCGCTGGCCGCCCATAAAGCCGGGGTGGCGGCGCTTTTTTCGCAAACCCTTTCAACAGACCTGAAATTTTTGAAAAGATCCCTGGCACTGCCCCCCGCCGTCACCCCCCAGGCCGGTTGGTTCGGGGGCGTAAAGGCGGTTGAGCGGGGACTTTATGACAGCGTCGTCCGGGATCTTTTCCACAAAAACATCCGGACCGCCCAAGCCTTTCGCGCGAATGCCGAGGCGGCAAGACCCGCGCTGCTTGCCGCGGGCAGAGATAAACGCGAGAAAACCCTTGGGGTGCTCGCAGCCTATCACCAGGCCCGCACCACTCTGGCCCAGCTGGAAACCGCCGATATGGTCAACCCCAAGGCGATGGTTTTCTTAAACGGGCTGTGCGAGTCGCTGGACAAGCTGGTACCTCGAAATTTTTTGGAACTCTACGATTCGGAAAAACTGCACCACCTGGTCCGATATATCCAGGCCATCGCGATACGGGCCCAGCGGGGCATCGGCGATCTCGAACGGGATCAGGCCCGGACCCTGGACCTGGCAGGCCACATCGAAAGGCTCCAGGCGATGTTAAACGCTTTGACACCGGCTGTTTCAGAGGAAAAGCGAAGGGCGATCGAGGCATACTTCTGGCTGATCGAAGAGTACAAGGTCTCTGTGTTTGCCCAGGAACTGAAGACGGCGGTGCCGGTTTCGAAAAAACGCCTGGATACCGCATACGCAGAGATACTGCGGATGGTCTAAGCGCCTTGGGGGATGCACCCCCCCCCGGTTTCCCCGGGTCGCCCCCCCGCGAATCCAAGAGCCCCGTCATCGCCATACTCATCCGACGGAGGGGACCTTAGGCCGGATGGCCAGCTTGACCTGCCTGCTCTCCGGGTCGTAGACAACGGAAAGCTTCTGGCCCTTCTTCAGTTTCCTTTTCGCCGCCTTAAACGCCGGAAGCAGTCTTTTGGCCAGCGCTTCCTTTGATTCGGTCGCCTCCACCCCGGCCGCCTCCCATTTCTGCTGGGCATAGGAAAAGACCTTGTCCACAAATGGGTCGGACTCATGCGGCTCTTCCTCCGGATCGGTGCAGGCCGCCGGGGAGACCCGCATCTGTTGATAGGCATCCGCGTCCCGTTCGAACATCCGCTTCCATGCCTGCTCATAGACCAGCAAAGAATGCATCAACCCGTCCAGCCGCATGTGAACTTCGGTGTTGGAAAATCCGAAATTGACGTTATAGATTCTATTTTCAAACCGCCGGATCTCGGTGGCGAGTTCTTCGTGCTGGGGGTAGCGATGGGACTTGCGGTCCGAAAGATAGAGCTGGACCTTTCGATCCACCGCAAGGATCTGGGATTTGTACGATTGGATGGCCTGGATCACGGTTTGCGCATCTAAATCCATTGTATTGGGAAATTCCTTTCTTTAATCACCGAAAGTTCGAAGGCCCCATCCCTATCCCGTTATCTTCTTTTTGGGTGTGTTTCGTCCATTTCGCGGCGTTGCACACTTCAATCAAAAATGTACCAGAATCGAACGAATCTGGCAAATCGGAGATCCGAAACGGATCGGTTCCGAGTTCAAGGTTCCGAGTTCATGGGGGTTGAAATTTTTCAGCCCGGAGCGCTCTACCGGAACGCCCGTCATGGCCCGGATCATCCGCGGCTGCCATACGTCGAGGCCAGCTCCAGGTAATCCTGCGCTTCCGATGTTCGGCCGCGTTTGCGGCAGCCGTTTGCGAATATTTGACATTTTTGGACCAGCGCATCCACCGCCGCACGGTGCTGTTCTTCAGAAAGGGATCCGGAGCGGAGCAGGTTGAACAGGGTCTGGATTCTGAATCGATCCAATCCGGGGGCCCTGGATAACTGATCCTCGTGCCCCCCCCGTTTGACGATCAGCGGGGTTTCGATCAGATGGACAGGATACCGGCATCCGATCCGCAGCCACAGATCGTAATCTTCGCAGGCCGGCAGGGCCTCGTCAAACACCCCCACCGCGTCAAAGAGCTCCCGTCGCATCATGACCGCAGATGGGCTGACCAGGCAGAGCGCCACCGAACGACCGAAAATCATCCCCGAATCCTTCTTGTGGCGCGCTTTGGGATTGACCCGGACCCCGTTGCGGATCCAGGTTTCTTCGGTCTGGCAGATCACCGCACCGGGGTTGGCGTCGAAAAATTCGACCTGACGGCTCAGCTTCTGCGGGAGCCACAGGTCATCGGAGTCCAGAAACGCGATGAACCGGCCGCGGCAAGCACCGATCCCCCGATTTCTGGCTGCGCTGACCCCGGCGTTTGCCTGCCGGATGACCCCGAGACGATCCCCATAGGCCTCCAGGATCTCACGGGTATTGTCCGTGGACCCGTCATCGACCACGATCAGCTCAAAATCCCGGAACTCCTGGGCCAGAACCGAATCGATGGCCTCTTTGAGGATCCATCCCCGGTTGTAGGTGGGTATGACGACACTGATCAATGGCATGTCATTGTTCTGCTCGACCGTTTCGTTCGGCCGGGGGTAAAAAGCCGTCGGGCGAAAAGAAATTTCCTATACAATGGCGTTCAAATTATTATATTATTGAAAAAACCAAATAAAAACCAACGCAATTGATGGGATGATAGCGTATTTGGATACTATCGTCCAGGGGGGGGTCATGAAGCCTATCCTAAAGACCGGTCTATCGATGTTGCTCTTTTGGATGCTTTGCACGGCCGACAACGCCCCGGTGCACGCCGGATCCCGCTATATCACCATCGGAACCGGCGGAATCACCGGTGTGTACTACCTTGTCGGCGGCGCCATTGCACGGTTCGTCAACAAGCAGGGAAAACGCTACGATCTGCGCGCGTCGGCCGAATCCACCGGGGGCTCTGTGTATAATCTGGATGCCGTCCTGTCCGACACGCTGCAATTCGGCATTGTGCAGTCGGATCTGCAATTTCAGGCGTGGAAAGGCGTCAGGCGCTGGCAGGACAAAGGTCCCCAAAAGGATCTTCGCAGCGTCTGCGCGTTTCATTCGGAAACCGTCTTGCTCGTGGCGGCCGAGGATGCCGGTATCCGGAAATTGGAGGACCTCAAGGGACATCCGGTCAACATCGGCAATCCGGGTTCCGGGCAGTGGGGCAATGCCGTGGACATCTTGACTTCCTGTGTTGCGGATTGGAAAACCACGATCGATGCCAGGGAATATGCGGCCGATGAACAGGCCAAGGCGCTGTTGGAAAAACAGATCGATGCATTTTTCTATACGGTCGGCCATCCGAATGCCTCGGTCAAGCAGGCGACCAGCACCCGACGGAAGGCGGGCTTCGTTCCGCTTGCCGGATCCTGCATCGACTCGATGATCGGGCGATGCTGCTACTACACCAAGGAAAAAATTCCCATCGCCTATTACCCGACGGTCACAAACAAGACCGACGTGCCCACCATCGCGGTAAAGGCCACCTTGTGCACCAGCGCGAACATTCCCGATGATGTCGTCTATGCCGTAACAAAAGTGATCTTTTCGAATCTGGAAAACTTCCGACAGCTGCACCCGGCGTTTGCGGAGTTCAACCCGGAAAATATGCTCCAGACCCTGAGCGCCCCCATTCATGCGGGGGCCATGAAATACTACAAGGAAGCCGGGCTCAAATAAAGATCGGGGGGACGGAATCGGGCAACGGAACCGAGCCGGTGCTGAAAGGATGGATAAGCGCATGGACAAGTCAAGATTCAAAATGATGATCGACCTGCAAAAGCTCAACGAACTCAATGCCGCGGGGTGTGCGGCGTGCGGAGGAAAATTTACCCTGGGCGAGACCGTGGTGCTGGCGTGCGGGGCGTGGGAAGGCGGCGCCAGGTACATCCACGAAAACGAGGCCGTCTTTGACGAAAAGACATCCACTTACGTGGAGCGCCGATGCTACGAGGCGGGTCGCGGCCGGTAGCCCGGGTTATACGATCCTGCCGAAGGACTTTTCCAAATCCCGCCGGGACCACTGAATCCATATGGGGCGGCCGTGGGGGCAATGGGCGGCATTTTCACACCCGTCGAGCTGGGCAAGAAGCGCACGCATCTCGCTTTCGGTGAGCGGCTGGTTTGCCCGAACGGTTCCGTGGCAGGCCATAACGATGAGGCAAGGTTCCGTCATTCCGGCCGGCTTCGCTGCGACACCGGTTTCGGCAGCCGTTTCGATCAGTTCCATCAGCAGGGGCCGGACCTCCCGATCCGAGAGCACGGCCGGAACCGCTTTGACCGCAAAGGTGTTCCCCCCGAAAGGTTCGATGTCGAAACCCAACCGACTCAATTCCGGAAGGAGGCTTTCGAGGACTTCCGATTCGCTAAAGGAAAGATCCAGCGTTTCGGGGACCATGAGCGTCTGCACCCGCCCCGTTGATCCCCCGGCCAGGGCTTTGAGCTGCTCAAAACGAATCCGCTCGTGCGCGGCATGCTGATCCACAAGGACAAGACCCTCATGGGATTCACACAGAAGATAGGTTCCGTGAAGCTGTCCGATGATCTTCAAATCGCCGAAGGGCCTTTTGGGAAAAAGAGAGGGTTGAAATTCGATTTGAGATTTGAGATTTGAGATTTGAGATTTGGGATTTTCGATTCGGGAACCATCGTGCCCCGGAGCCGGCTTGGACATCCGACATTCCACAGCGGACAGCGGATCGCCATACCCGGCAACGGGTTCGGTCACCCTCGGCGCCGGCGGACCTGTGGCCACCCAGACGGACCGGTCCTTCTCCCCGAGGGTTCGAAAAACAGCCGATTGGACCGTGTCGTGAACCCGGGTAGGGGATGCAAACCGGACGTGGCTTTTGGTCGGATGAACGTTCACATCCACCTCTGAAAACGGTACCCGAATCGAAAGAACCGCCACCGGATACTGCCCTTTCATCAGGCGGCCGGCATACCCCTCCATGAGTCCATG
>ENA-OSEO01004457-OSEO01004457.1-sediment-metagenome-genome-assembly--contig:-NODE-4457-length-14727-cov-3.545939_pt1 | contig 14727 bp, 9 predicted proteins | sample MGYA00237883_ERZ534232 | MGnify/ENA metagenome assembly ERZ534232 | reverse complement strand
GGGATTGACCTCCTCGTTCACGTATGTCCCCATTTTACCTCATTGTTACCTCTCGCCAAAATTCTCGGATGCACCCAAAGTCCCGGTGCCGCCGGGACTTTTGAGGCCAGCGAGCATGGGTAAGTCGTGTTTTCAGCGTGATCTGCCAGGTTCACACGAATATCTTCTTGGCGGTCCAGACTGGGTCAATCTCCGACGCCACCGTCGTTGTCGCAGGACTGCTGTGCCTGTGCGGACCCCGTACCGGTCTGCAGCGCACGCCCGCGCGGCGATGAATCGCCGGTCGAGCTTGCGGGGCCGTCCCCAAAGCATGGCTTTGACGAGACTGTAATCCGCCCGGACGAGCATGGTGATAGCACCAGCCGTCCTCGAATGGTACTCGAATACACGAATGACGCCCTGTGTGGGTTCGCCATACCCGAAATTGTCGCCATCGAGTCGAGTTTGCCCTTCTCGCCGTAATGCACCGCCGCTGAACGGTGTGCGCAACGACCGACGAGGTCTATTCGAGTATTCGTGTTTGATTCGTGGACGGCGGGCATGCCGTCGCACGGGCGTGGCCCCTGCGACCGGAACCGACTCCGATAATGTCCAGCGTTCGGACACGCTGCGCGACGGACGCTCACCCCCTCCAACCTCCCCCGTGGACGGAGGAGACATGCGGCGCCGGATGAATTCGGCTCGATCGTCTTCACGGCGTTGAAGCCCGATTCATCGGGCGCTGTGCAATAGCGCGGCGAATTCATCGTCGCGCGAGCCACGCCGTGAATTTACCCGACGCGATCCGCGCCATCCGCACATGGACGGTCCGCACCGCCCTCTCCCCCGCCTCCTCTCCGACGTGTCGCACAGGGTCCACACGCGATGCTCAGGCCGAATTCGTCGCAATCGTCCCGCGCGGGACAATGATCTCGCGCAGAGACGTGGAGCTTCCGCACGGGCAGGGCCATCCGTTGACAGCGCATCTCGCGACGGTGCGGCTCGACCGGCGACTTCAGCGCCGCGTGGGCGTGCGCGCAGGTCACATTTTCAACGCGACACGCCCACGGTCGATTTGAAAGGGCAACGCAGATGAGCTAAAATGTGTCCATTCTGCCCGAGCTCGGATATGGGATACCTGCTCCTGCTCAGGAAGGGGACAGCCATGCGGTTGGGTTTCGCCGTCAAGGTGTTGGGTCAACCCAACCTCAAATCGAACGACTCGCGACGCTGGCAAAATGGGCCGCACTTGAGCGTGAGCCTGGCCTACGTGCGTGACATCCTGATCTACATGCGGAAGGCCGGCATGCGCATGTACCGTCTGTCTTCCGAGCTGGCTCCCTATGTGACGCATCCCGATCTTCCGCAATTTCACCAGCAGATCGATGCCTGTCGCACAGAACTGGACGAGATCGGGCGGTTGGCCCGGCGGGACGACGTGCGCCTCTCGTTTCACCCCGGTGCCTATGTGGTACTGAACAGCCCCGACGAAACGGTTGCGGTCAAGAGCATCGCTGACCTGAACAAACAGGCCGAGCTGCTCGATGCGATGGCACTCGACGCCAGAGCCGTCGTTGTGGTCCATGTCGGCGGTACGTATGAGGCCAAGGATGCTGCGCTGGACCGTTTCGTTGCGCGCTGGGAGTTGCTTGCGGAGACAACGCGGCGGCGTCTGGTGCTGGAAAATGACGAACGGAACTTTGCGGTCGAGGACACCTGGGCGCTCCACCAGCGTACCGGCATTCGTCTGGTGTTCGACAACCTGCACCATCTCAATCACAACCCGTCCGGGTTGACCACCTGGGAAGCATTGGCGTTATGTCTGAATACCTGGCCAGCGGATGTGGTTCCCAAAATCCATTTCAGCTCGCCGCGGACCGAAATGCGGATCATGGAGCGACGCAACGGGAGTACTGGCAGGTTGGAGCAGGTGTTGAAACCACCTTTGTGGACCCAACATGCCGACTTCGTCAATCCGTGGGAGTTCATCACGCTTCTGGAGCAGGCGCGCGGGTTACGCGATTTCGACGTCATGTTGGAAGTCAAAGCCAAGGACCTGGCGTTGCTGCGACTGCGCGAAGACGTGCGGCGGTTTGCCCCATACTGGGCGCGTACGTTAGATGCATGATGGCAGTTGGAGGGGATGGTAGCCCAAGCATGATTGTGCCTTTCCGCTTAGAGCGGACTTCGTGTTATAATATCCGCGAAACATGGGACCGTTTGTGTGTGTCGAGAGGATTGTCTGCTGTGAATGAATTACGAGAGCTTCCGTTGTTCCCCCTGAATACGATCCTGTTCCCGGGCCAGGCACTTTCTCTGCATATTTTCGAGGAGCGCTACAAACTGATGATTAACCGCTGCCTGGAAAAGCACGAACCCGTCGGTATCGTGCTGATTCGCGAGGGACAGGAAGTGGGTGCGCCGGCCATTCCTCACCAGGTGGGCACCGTGGCCACGCTGCTGGAAACGGAACGGCATCCGAATGGAGAGCTTGATGTGATCGCTGTTGGACAGGAACGCTTCCAGCTTCATGAGATCCTGCAGAAGACCCCCTATATCATCGGGCAGATCTCGGCGATTCCGGCAGCGGGGAAGGATAGTCCGCGCGCACGCGCACTCGCGCAGCGCGTACGGGAAATACTGCCTCGCTACACCAACGTGTTGACCGAAGCGACGGGAACCCTGGTGCAGATCGTCAACGTCCCAGAGGAACCGGCATCGCTCGCATTTCTGGTGGCATTGGCGTTGCAGGTGCAGAAAGCCGAACAACAGGGGTTGCTCGCTACAATCGATATCAGTGATATGCTCGCTCAGGAGCTGGTACTGCTCCAACGCGAGATCGCGGTCTGGGGCTATGTGATCGCGACTCAGGCAAACGAGGGAGAACTGGAAAGCAACCAGTTCGGGCGGCTGACGCGGAACTGAGTCCCAGCGGAAACGGCATGGTGTTGTGCAGTGATACGGTATTGCGAGGGGAGAGACTCAATCTGATGGATTGTCCGACAGTGATGGCCGTTTTGATCGACAACCGCAGTCAGGCAGCGCTGCGCGTCCAGGAGGCGTTGACGCGGAATGGCTGCATCATCAACGCGCGGCTCGGGCTGCACGATGCGGGGCCGGCTTGTTCCGAACAGGGACTTCTGCTTCTACATCTGTGTGGTTCAGCGGAAGATGTCGCTGCTCTGGAAGCGGACTTGGCAACCATTCCGGGCGTAAAAGCCAAAAGCATGCGTCTGGATTTCTGAGGTGCTGCATACGGATGGACCTGCGCTACGACTCGAACGACGCGGCTGAGACGAACGTCCGCGGAGCGGATGCTGCCGCACGCGTTTTGGTCGCGGTGATGAACTCGACGCGCGATTTCGAGATCGCGCGCGAGCGGGGGTGGTATCGCATTCCGCTGCGTCGCGCGCCGTCGCAAATCGGCGCCGATTATTTGGCCTTCTACCACACGGCCGCTTTCGTACAGGAGAAATGGACGATCCGCTGCTATGCGCCCATCTGCGGCTACCACATCGTCACCCGCGCGGAATTGCTGCCGGACGAAGCACAGCACCCTCGTGCACAGGAGAGATACTTTCGCATCGACATCGGTCCGCTTGAAGCCCTTCCTGCGCCCATTCCCAGCCGCAAACTCCGGCGCGTCACCTTCATTTCCACCACGCTGGCCCGCCTGTTGGCAGCGCACGAAATCACCGATTTGTGGGAACGCGACATTGTGGAAGAACAGTTGTGGATCACCTTCTGCGGAGCGGATAAAGTCAGGTCTGGCAGAACCTACCAGGTCGGAGAGCGCCAGCGCACTTACGAGCTCTCTCCAAACACGTGGGCGGCGCGGGAGAGCAGGCCCGGCTGGTTGGTCGATCGCGGTCGCGTTGTGCGCATCCCCGCGTGGATGCTCTCGTATTTCGTGGTCTGCCCTCCATGCGATGGGTCGCCGACTTGCCTGGAGATGGTCCGCCACGCACTGAGCTCGCGCACGTTTCCCGGTGCCGCGCTGCTCTCCACATGAGGTCTCGCCCCCCGTGCCACAGGACGCACCCAGCTTAGCGGCCACGGCGTGCTTTCACGATTATTGTGTGGCCGCCGCCCGGAGAGCCTCCCTTGCCGGGGTGGGTGTATGTCTCGGGTTCAGGCGCATTGGCGGAGACCCGTTATTCCTCGACGATGGCCCGTTCGCGGATCAAGCGGCGGATGGTCGCCATGTGCGTGTACATCACCTCATCAGTCCCGATGAATGGCACGTGCTCGCGGACCAGGCGGTACGCCGGCGCGGTGCCTTTGCCCAGCCGTGCGTCCGGCCCCAACGCCTGGCGGCGGTAGTCGATAGCCTGGGCCGCAGCGAACAGTTCCATCGCCAGGATGTTTTCCACGTTTTCCATGATCTGCCAGGCTTGCCGTGCTGCCGTACACGAGTTACTGACGTGATCTTCCGTGTTCGCGGAGGTCGGAATGGTATCCGCGCTGGCCGGGTGAACCAGCACCTTGTTCTCCGAAGCCAGGCAGGCCGCCGTATACTGCACGAGCATGAAACCCGAGTTCAACCCACCCTGTTCGGTCAGGAAGGCGGGCAGGGTCGCCTGGTTGGATGCCTCGTCTGTCAGCCGCGTCAACCGTCGCTCGGCGATGTTGCCCAGCTCGGTCAATGCTAGCTTGAGGTAGTCCATCGCGATGGCGACCGGCTCGCCGTGGAAATTGCCGCCCGACAGCAGGCGATAGCCGCCTGTGTCATCGAAGACGAGCACCGGGTTATCCGTGACCGAGTTCAGCTCGATCTCCAGCGTCCAGCGCGCGTACAGAATGGCGTCGCGAATCGCTCCGTGGACCTGCGGCATGCAGCGCAGCGTGTACGCATCCTGCACGTTGTGCGGGTCGTGGCCACGCAGAAACGTGGAGCCTTCCAACAAACCGCGCAGATGTGCGGCACACTCCACTTGCCGTGGGTGCGGGCGCAGGGCATGCAGGGCGGCATCGAACGCGTCCGCTGTGCCGTGGAGCGCCTCCAGGCTCAGACAGCCGGCAATATCCGCGACACGGCACAGGTTCTCCGCCTCGTGGGTCGTCAGACAACCCACGGCGCACGATACCGCCGTGCCGTTGGTCAGGGCCAGACCTTCTTTGGGTGCTAACACGACCGGCGCTAAACCCGCGCGGCGGAGCGCTTCGCCGCCCGGCAACCGCTCACCCCGATACACGGCCTCCCCTTCGCCGATGAGGACGAGCGCCAGGTGTGCGAGCGGGGCCAGATCTCCACTCGCTCCGAGCGATCCCTGGCTCGGCAGCACCGGGTACACGCCGCGATTCAACAGGTCCAGCAGTCCCTGCACCAGCTCGAGACGGACGCCCGAGTGCCCTTTCGCCAGCGTGTTTGCGCGGATCAGAATGGCAGCGCGCACAGTGGCCTGCTCGAACACCGCACCGACGCCGACCGAATGGCTGACGATGATGTTGCGCTGGAGCTGCGCCAGCTGGTCCGCTGAGATCAGCTTGTCCTTGAAGGCGCCGAAGCCGGTGTTGATGCCATAGTGCACCTTGCCCGAGGCGATCGCATCCTCGATGCAGCGTCGTCCGTGGTTGATACGTTCGCTTGCCTGCACGGCGATCACCACACGCAGGGCTTCGGGCGAAGCCTGGGCGATTCTGACCACATCATCCAGGGTGAGATTCTCTCCGTCGAGATAGAACGTGTCCATGTATACTGAGACTCCTGTCGTTGGTTTCGTGCGCTGGCGGTGCAACTGCCTGGATCGCGCATACCGGTATTATACCACGTCCGCCAGAATCGGTCTAAGCCTCAAGAGCACACCCGGAATAAGGGGAGGCCGGCGTGCAGTGAGCAGGTCTCGCCGAAAACGTGCGTTGCCAGGTGCACACGCATATCTTCCTGGCGGTTAAGTCTGGTCCACTGGACGTGCTCTCAGCGAAGTGGTCACGTCAAAGGGGCTGCAATGCTCGCCAAAGTTCCCGGATGGACCCATCACTGGCGTCTCTCTTGCATTTCCCGTTGGTCCGCTGTAGAATACGTGTGATCTCACAAAACATTCTACCCAACATTGCCCACCATCATGCCGCCCTGTATTGTGTTTAGTACGACTGGCATCTGGCGAATCGGGCGTGCTTCTGCTGTCCGGACCTGACCGTCCTGCGCTGAAGAACCGGACAGCACACCAATCCGCTGGAAACAGCTCATTTTCCCGGCAAATGTTACACATCGCTTACAGTCCCATAACACGTTTGTAGCAGTTCTTCCTTATGATAGAAGTGCAAAGGAAATCTGGCCAACCGGCGGAGAGCGCCGGCTACAGAAGGAGGAGGCTCATGATTAGGCGGCTGATTGTCATCGGAATCGCATTGTTTCTGGTAATTCCCGTCAGTGGTTGCGGCGGTGGGCGGCTCGGTAATAAGCTCAAAGAAGCTGCGGCCGAGCGGGCGGAAGATCGAATTCAGGGGAATTTGGAGTTGGTGTCTTTCGAGGATGCCACGGGCGCGCAGATCCTGTTTCGCGACAACTTCGAAGACGGCGACCTCAGCGGTTGGCAGACCACTGCCCCCTGGCGGGTGGTGCAGCAGAGCGGAGAGAGCAATGTGCTCGTCGCCTCCGGTTCAGGGGATGCTGCGTGGGTACCGGAAGGGGCGAAGTGGACAGATTACTATGTTCGCGCGGGCATCAAGTTGCAGTCCGGTGGCGTAGGGCTGGCCTTCCGCATCTCCCGCGAAGGCGGCTATTGGCTTTCTTATGGGCAAGGCGGCCTGTTCTTGATTAAGGAATACCCGAAGGGGAACTACCTCCCGCTCACGCAGACGGCAGCGCCCACACTCGCTGCGTGGCACATTCTCACGATCGGCGGCTACGGTGGTCACCTGCAGGTTTACGTCGATCGCGAGCTGCAGATGGACTACGTCGATGATTCGCCGCTGACGCACGGGACCATCGCCATTGCGGCAGTCGAAGAGGGTGCCGTGTGGGTCGATAACGTGCTGGCTGTGAAGCTGACCGAGGGCCTGCCTGCACCGGCTGCAGCGGCGCAACTGCCTCCGACGGTTGCCCCGCAATCCGGCGCGGCTCTCCAGGAGAGTTGGGAGGAGTTGGACGAATGGGTTCCGGAGGAGGGGGCGTTCCCAGTAGTGCAACCCACTCTGGTTGTGGGCGATGAGTCCGCCTCGTCTGTTGAAGAAGGCTGGGCGGGCGAGGAAGAGTGGCTCGAAGGTGACTGGCCCGAGGAACAGCAGTTCGAGCAGAGCGAGGAACCGTTGGGTGTGGAAGAAAGCGGCGAGTTACCGGTCATCGACTATTTCTACGCCGAGCCGGTAGAGGGCGAACCGGGCTGCTATTATCTGCACTGGGATTTGCACGGTGCCGATACCGCTACGTTGAACGCGCAGGGCATCACCGCGCCGGGTTCGGGACAGACCTGCGAAGCGGGCACGTATACGCTGGTGGCGCAAAACGCGCAGGGCAGCGTCGAGGAGACGGTGACCATCAGTGCCGAGGGGGAAGTCAGTGTGCCCCAACAATTGCCGGACCTGTTCATCGGTGATGTGCTGACCACTATCCCTGATCCCGCTAACCCCAGAGAGGTCCAGGTCGAGATCCGCGTCCGTAATGGCGGACCGGCGGATGCCGGTCCGTTCACCATTCGCTGGTATCCGCATCCCGATCGCGAAATTGTTGGTTGCAGCATCGATGTGCCCGCGCTGGAGTTGCATGCGACGAACTGGTGGCGTTGTACGTATGCCTACCCGCAATTCGGAACAATGCACTGGCGCGCCGTGGTCGACGAAGAGAACGAGATTCTCGAATTGGATGACGACAACAACGTGCGGACCGGAACGGTTGAGATTGCGCGGGGACCCTCCGCTGATGCGCCTTCCGGTGCCCAGCCGGACCTGGTGATTCTGAACGCACGCTTCGAGCCGTCGCCAGTGATTAAGGGGCAACCGTTCCGGGCGGTGATGACGGTCAAGAACAACGGAGCTGCCGCACAGAACACCCCGTTCTCGGCGTTGTGGCATTTCCACGGGGATCTGGGGCTTGAGGATTGCGTGTGGAATTTCTCGGGCATCGGCCAAGGCGCCGGTGGAGAAGTATCGTGCACTCGCACGACGAATGCGAATGCCGGTCAGGCGCCGACCTGGGTCACGGTGGATACCGACAACGTGATTCCGGAGGCGAGCGAAGAAAACAACGACGTTTCGATTACGCTGGCTGTAGCCATGCAGTCGGAGGATCACCCCGACCCATCTCCGGCCAAACCGGATCTGATCATCGAGAATGCCCATTTCGAGCCGGTACATCCGGTGCCGGACGAGAATTTCACGGCGGTGATGACCGTGCGGAATAGCAGTGGGGTCGATGTCAACGTGCCGTTCGAGGCGATGTGGATCTTCCCCCAGGCATTGGGCGTGGACAATTGTGTGTGGACCTTCGACAATGGCTTGAATGCGGGACAGGCGAAAACGGTGCAGTGTACGCGGCAGTCCCATGCGCTGCCCGGCCAGTCATCTACCTCGCCAACGGTGGACGCGCAAAACGTGATCGACGAAGAGGATGAGGTCAACAACGATGTGGCGGTCACGTTGATCCTGTATGCGGAAGACCATCCCGACCCGGTGGCAGGTGGTAAACCGGACCTGGTCATCGGCAACCTGCAAGTCAGCCCCAATCCGGTCAAACCTACCGGCAGCCTTTCGATTCGCTTCACGGTCGTCAATCAAAGCGCGGCTGCTGCAGGCCCCTCGCAAGCCGAATGGAGGTCTCAGGATGCGGGGTTGAGCTTCACCTGCGCCGTGCCGCAATTGGCCGGAGGGACTTCCCATACGTGCGATGGCGTGATGTCGATACTCCCCGGTGTGGGCAGCTATCACTCCCAGGCAATCGCCGATGTGGAAAAGACCGTCGCTGAAACCGATGAACAGAACAATAACATGAAACAACCGTTCAAGATTCAGCCATAGGTGGGGGGCGAACCTCCGACCTGTTTGGGACTGGTTTTGCGGAACTATACGATTCCCTCAACACATCATGCAACCCCACCGGACTCAGTGGGGTTGCATCGTATCGCGTAATCTGCGCCAGTGCAGTGTGCCGCCACCGGACACGGAAAAGGAGACAGCGAATTCACAAACTCGTTACAACCTGGTAATACTCTCGTATCACCTTTCCGTTATGATCGTAAGTGAAGAGGTCAGTCAACCGTAAATCGTATCGTTCGATCGTGAGAATAAGGAGGGGTTCGATCATGAAAAAGTGGATGGTTGTGGCGATCGTTGTGTTGCTGCTCGTTCCTGTCTCCGGAGCAGCCGAGGCCAATCCCGGTTCCCCGGAATTGCGGATTGTGGAAATCTCGGTGCAGGCCCCCGATCCAGCCGATCCGACCAGAGTAAGGGTTGAGATCACTATCGGGAACTCAGGTGATATTCCCGCCGGTGCTTTTGCCGTCCGTTGGTATCCTCACCAGGCCGCGAACGAAGTGGGATGCAGTATCGATATCCCTGGATTGGGCGCACACAAGAAAGGAACGACAAGATGTTCTTATACCTATCCGCAGTGCGGTGACCTGCACTGGCGTGCCGTAGTCGACGAGGAGAACGAGATCGGTGAGCCGAACGAGAACAACAACACGGCAACCGGAATGGTTCACCTTGCATGCGAAAACCAGGGTGGCAGTCCCCCTGCTGGCACGGCACCCGATCTGCTCATCGAAGATGCGCACTTCGAGCCGGCTGAGATCGTCCAGGGGCAGCCGTTCAAGGCAGTAGCCTACGTTCGCAACGCCAGTCCCGTCGCCATCGCTGAACCGTTCACCGCATTGTGGGAGTTCGACCCGTTGCTCGGTCTGCAAAATTGCCTGTGGCAGTTCGAGAACGGGATGGGCGCGGGAGCCAGAGTGCGTGTGAGCTGCGAACGTATGACGCACATGTCGCCCGGTCGATATCCGACGGCCCCAACAGCCGATACCGACAACACGATTGCGGAATCTGATGAGATCAATAACGATGTATCGGCCCCCTTGACCATCGCTGCATCGGGACTGGTCCCCGCCGCTGCCAGACCGGATCTGTTGATCGAACAGGCTTACTTCGAGCCCGCGCAGCCGGTTTCGGGACAGCTGTTTCAGGCGAAGGTCGTCGTTCTCAACAACAGTCAGGTCCCCGTGACCGAGCCGTATTCCGTGAAGTGGCATTTCCATGCCGCGTTGGGGCTGCAAGACTGCACGTGGCACATGGACGAAGACCTTGGCCCTGGCCTGCGGGCACGCATGGTCTGCTCACAGATCATCTCGGTCGCGCCCGGGGGGCAGGCGCCGACCACCATCACGGCAGACACCGACGATACGATCGATGAGGCCAATGAGGCCAACAATGAGCTGAATCTTGCGCTGGTTGTCGTCGCGCAGGGCTCCGGACCGTTGCCGGACCTGCTTATTGAGGATGCGCATTTCGCGCCGGCGCATCCCGTCCCGGGCGAGCCTTTCCAGGCGATCATGAAGATCCGGAATGCGAGCCAAGTCGATGTGACTCAACCGTTCTCGGCTCTGTGGCATTTCCACGAAGCACTCGGTGTTCAGGACTGTGTGTGGCAATTCGAGAATGGGCTGGTCGCGGGAGGAGCGAAATCTCTGCAATGTACCCGGACGAGCGCGGTCATGCCGGGACAGGCCCCTACCGCTCCGACGGTCGATACGGACAACGTGATTGCTGAGTCCAATGAAGTCAACAACGATATGCCAGTCACGTTGATCCTGTATGCGGAAGACCATCCCGACGGCGTCGGGACTCCGGATCTGATCGTCCGTGACCTGCGCTTCTCGCCCAATCCGGTTAGCGCCGGGCAGGATCTCTACGTGGAGTTCGAGGTGGTCAATCAGGGCAATGGGCCGGCGCCGGCCTCGGTGGCGCAACTGACGACCCCGCCTGGTGCAGGACTCAGCTTCCGCTGTGAAGTGCCGTCATTGCCGCCCGCTGGTTCATCGCACTGCACCTGGCAGTTCACTGCTCCATCCCGTCGGCTCACCTATGGGGCAAGAGCGGCGGCGGATATCGAAAACGTCGTGAATGAAGGCGCTCGGGAAGACAATAACTCGCTCAAGGAAACGTTCACGGTGCACTGACCGCGTGGCAAACGGAATGGGCCGGTCAGTAGCGACCGGCCCGTTTTATTTGACCTCGGATGGTTAGATCATTCCCAGCTGATTCGCTCCGTGGCCCAGTCGTCGCCCATTGTACCGCCAGTGTCGAACAACTGCTGCGGATTGGTTCCATCGGCGTTCATCATCCACACGGCCCAGGCACCCGCACGGTCGGAGAGAAAGGCGATCTTGCTCCCGTCGGGCGAGAACGCCGGCAGGCCATCGTTTGCCGGATGGTTGCTCAGGTTCATCTTGCCGCCGCCATCGAAATTGACCGTCCATACGTCCCAATTACCGCTCGCTCTGGACATATAGGCGATCCGCTCTCCAAAGCAATCTCCGGCTGTGTCATCGGCTTGGTCGGTCAACATGCGCGCTCGCGCATCCCCCCAACTCGGGTTGGTGTACAGCCCACAGCGGCTGCCTCCTTCCCAGAAATTGCATCCGTTGTACACCACCCAGTCGTTGTCCAGCCAGAGCGGTGACTTGCCCGGTACGACACGATCGGCGACGGTGACCGCAATCGGCTCGCTGCCTTTGTCGACGCTGTTCTGTACCCACACGGTCCACTGTCGCTGGTCGTTCCAGAGATAGAACTCGGAATCGAAGAGCAACCTGTCGCCATACGGACCCCAGCGCGGGTGGGCGTCTTCCGGATGCAGGCTGGCTTCGCGCGGATCACTGCCGTCGATGTTGACCGTCCACAGGTTGTCCTTGCCCTGCCCGTCACCGTTCAGCACGACGCGCCGGTCTCCGCGGCGAACGTCAGGTTGGCGGCCCCACTCCCACAGCAACTGCCGCTCCGTACCGTCCGGCTTGCTGACGTAGATGTCGTATGTCGGCTTGGACATCGCGGGTTTGAATACCGGGTAGGCGATGTAGCCGGACAGACCGGATGCTGCGCTGACAGCCTGTGCCGGGACCTGTGCCGGCGGTTCCTCAACCGCTGATGTTTCGGGGAGGGACGGGGCAGCGACCCCGCCGGCACGTCCCCAGGAAGGCTGCACTCCTTGCATCACATTCCGCACGAAGCTGCCATCGCTTCCCAGGATCGTCACCATGTTCTCCGCACCCAACGCAAGTTGCGATCCGTCCGGCGACCATGCCAGGCCCCAGCTGGTGTTCGGGGCCACGATCTGATCGCCGGACCCGTCAGCGTTCATGATGTGCAGCCCCTGCCCATCCACCGAATAGGCGATGCGTGTGCCATCGGGTGACCAGGTGGGATACATGCAGTAGCCGGGATTGTTGGTCAGTTGCTGCTTACCCGATCCGTCCGCGTTGATCACGAATACCTGACCGTTGTCCATGAAGGTGATGCGTGAACCGGCGGGTGACCAGGAGGGGTCCCGGCCGGTCGATAGCGTCGTCAGCGTGCTGCCATCGGCGGAGATGATGTTGACCGTCGTCGGCTGGGACATGGACTCCGCCGAGAACACAAAAGACCGCCCATCAGGTGACCAGGCCGGACGCTGTACGCTGACGGGGTTACCCTGTATGGTTGGCTTCAGGCATCGGACGTCGCTCCCATCGGCGTTCATGAAGCACAGATGAAAGACGCCGTGTTCCGCGCACATATACTGGTAGGCGATTTGGCTGCCATCGGGCGACCAGGCGGGCAACCAATCTTCTCCCGGCCTGTTGGTCAAACGTACCAGGTTGCTTCCATCCGGGTCGATGGTGTAGATCTCATAGTCGCCCTGAAAATTGGAGGCGAATGCGATGCGCCCGGCCCCCACGGTCTGCTGGGGGAGGACAGGAGGCTGCTGCGTTGGCGGTGGTGCTTCCGGCAGCTCCGGCTGAAGTACGAGCTGCGTGGCGCCTGGTTCCACCTGTGGCGGCGAGAGAGTGGGCTGGACCAGAACGAGTGGTGGGCTCTCGAGTTGGGACGGCGTAGGCGCAGCCAATTCGCTGAGCGGCGCTCCTACCTCCGGAGCAAGGGTTGGCGGGCCGCCGGAAAGCTGCAGCGGAGGTGGGGGTAGCGTTGGAATGTTCAGGATGGGAGGTGGTTGTCCTTGCGGAAGCGTCGGGATCACCGGTTGCGTGGGCTGTGCGGCCGGCGCCACGGTGAGCTCTGCGGGGGTCGTGGACGCCGGCGCCGCAAGGAACTGCATGGTAACCGTAGGGCTGATCTCCGCCAGTGCAACCCCGGGCACCGCTGCTATCTCCAGGCTGGCGAGCAGCTCGGCGAACGACATGGCTCCGGAGCGGTAGGCGAGCACATTGGCGAGGTCAACACGCACAACGATTTGGGTTCCATCTGGCAACGAGGTGTGCAAAGTCGCGCCTGTCAATCCGGCGGTCTTGTCCGCGATCCACTCGAAAATCTGGACCCATTCCACCGCGAGGCTGTCCGGCGGTTCCACAAGCGGTTGCGCAAACGAGAGGTGCAGTTCGTTCCCTTGCAGGGTAAGCCCATGCTCCCAGATGTTCAGCAGTCCCATGTTCCGAAGAAGCGCCAGGTCGGGGGGACGTTGTTCGTTGAACGAAAGCCGGTCGTAAAAGGTATCGATATCCAACTGATTGGCGTGCATGGCACGGACGTCGGCGCTCTGGGCGGTGATTTCGACCAGGGGCTGGCCTGCGTAGCTGCTGGAAACAACCACCTGCTGCACCTGCGGAAGGGTTTCGACCACCGTCCGCATCACCGCCAGGGCATTGAACAGCACAGCGCCATCACCTTCGCCGAAGTGCTGCTCGTAGGCGACGAGTACTTGTGCCGCCGCGCTCCCTTCGATGCGGGTCGGGGTAATTCCCAGCGCGGCGAGCTTCTGCGCTAGCGCGTCGAATTCCGCATCCTGCGCGTATACCGGAGCCGAAATCAACAAAACGAGCACAATGAGGAAACAGAACGATAGGGTTCTGATCTGGTTCATGGCTGATTCTCCTCCTCGCTTGTACCTGCACATCATCGTGAGCGGAAATCAGACCGTCAATCCATGTCAACGTGGGCGTTCAGGGCAGGTGCAACCCGGAATTTTGACGATAAGTGCAGCGCCTTTGACACGACCAATGCGCCAGAGAGCACACCCACTGGACCAACCTGTGCCAATCTCCGCACAGGCTGTGCGGGTTTCTGTGGCGTGTTCCCGTGAGCCTCCACGCAAACGGAACGCGTCCAAGATTGGCACAGGCCTGACCGGAACGAAGATATTCGTGTGAATTTGGCAGATCACGCTGAAAACACGACCTGCCCAGTGCTCGCTGGCCCCAAAAATGCGAATGCACCCGTTCAGGGCAGGGAAAGCGGTTTCGGCGCTGGCCGTATGTCCACAGCCGGTTGTGGTTACTTCGGATGCCGTTACCTGGCGCAGGTGCCGGTTCCACCGCTCCCACGCCGCTGCTGCCGGATACCCATATTTTAGTGCGCTTCCGGCGGAATGCAAAAGCGACGTGGGACGCAACTGCAATTTTGGGGAGGCTGCGCCGGGTGGCCACGTCATGCGCGCACGTGGCCTTCCGGGCGCATGATAACCGTGTGTCGTTCCATGTAAGACCTGCACCACACGCCGAGCTTACGAAAAACCCTCCAGGGCTTCCGGCACCCGGGAGGGTCTGCGCACAAAGGATTAGGTTCCGGCCCGGTGGTGCGTGGGAGCAGCTAGAGATCAGCAGGCCC
>ENA-OSEO01004455-OSEO01004455.1-sediment-metagenome-genome-assembly--contig:-NODE-4455-length-14733-cov-4.248908_pt1 | contig 14733 bp, 16 predicted proteins | sample MGYA00237883_ERZ534232 | MGnify/ENA metagenome assembly ERZ534232 | reverse complement strand
CAAAACATACGATATTCCCGTGCCCGGGGGCGGGGTTGCGCAAACCGCAGCAGAGGCCAAAGCGATCGCCCAAGCCCTTGAAAGCCGCCCGATTGTCGTCAAGGCCCAGATCCATGCCGGCGGGCGGGGAAAGGGCGGCGGGGTGAAGCTTGCCGATACCCCTGAAGCGGCCGAGGCGCTGGCAGGGGCCATGATCGGCATGACGCTGGTGACCCCCCAGACCGGACCCGAAGGAAAGCAGGTGCGACGGGTGCTCGTCGAGCAGGGGCTTCGGATCGCAAAAGAGCTCTATGTCGGCCTGCTTCCGGATCGCAAAACGGCCTCGGTGGTGCTGATGGCCAGCGAGGCCGGCGGGATGGACATCGAAGCGGTGGCAGCCCAAACACCCGAAAAGATCATAAAGATTGCGATCGATCCCCTCATCGGGATCCAGCCGTTTCATTGCCGGCAGGTTGCATTCGGGTTGAACCTGCCCCCGGCGGTGATGAAACCGTTTGTTCCGACGCTCTTGAAATTGTACCGATTGTTTGTCGATAAAGACTGTTCGCTGGTTGAAATCAACCCGCTGGTCGTCACGGCATCCGATGCGCTGATCGCTCTGGATGCAAAGATCACCTTTGACGACAATGCCCTGTTCCGGCACAAAGATATCCTCCAGTATCGGGATGCGGACGAGGAGGACCCGCTGGATGTGGAGGCGTCCCGGTATGATTTGAACTACATCAATCTGGATGGAAACGTCGGCAACATGGTCAACGGGGCGGGCCTGGCCATGGCCACCATGGACCTGATCAAGCGCGCCGGGGCAGAGCCCGCCAATTTCCTCGATGTGGGCGGCGGGGCCAGTGCAGAGAAAGTTGAAAACGGTTTCAAGATCATTCTCAGGGATAAAAAGGTCAAGGGGATCTTTATCAACATTTTCGGTGGAATTCTTCGTTGCGATGAACTGGCAAAAGGAGTCGTCCAGGCGGCGAAACGGACCGAGATCACCGTGCCGGTGGTGGTTCGGATGGAGGGGACCAACGTCGAGGAGGGGCGCAGGATCCTGGCGCAATCCGGTCTGAACCTGATCACCGCCCGGGACCTGGAGGATGCGGCCCAAAAAGTTGCGAAAATCGTCGGATAAAGGGGGAGTGACGCCGTGAGTATCTTTGTAAACACATCCACCCGCGTTCTGGTTCAGGGAATAACCGGTAACGAGGGGCAGTTTCATACCCGTCAGTGCATTGCCTACGGCACCCAGGTGGTTGCAGGGGTCACCCCGGGAAAAGGCGGGCAGAAAATGGACGCTGTGCCGGTGTTCAACACGGTTCGGGAAGCCGTAGAACAGACCGGCGCCGATTGTTCGCTGATTTTTGTGCCGCCGGCCTTTGCCGCCGATGCCGTGCTGGAGGCTGTCGACGCCGGCATCGGCATGATCGTGGCCATTACCGAGGGGATTCCGGTGATGGACATGATGCGGGTCAAGCGGCACCTTGCCGGAAAACCCTCACGGCTCATCGGCCCCAACTGCCCGGGGATCATCACCCCGGGGGAGTGCAAGATCGGTATTATGCCCGCTCAGATCCACAAACCCGGCGGTGCGATCGGGGTGGTGTCCCGCTCCGGGACGCTCACCTATGAGGTGGTCTACCAGCTGACCCAACAGGGCATCGGCCAGAGCACCTGCGTCGGTATCGGGGGGGATCCGATCCAGGGAACCGATTTTATCGATTGCCTGGCCGCCTTTGAGGCGGACCCCGCAACCCAAGGCATCGTCATGGTCGGAGAGATCGGCGGTACGGCCGAGGAGGATGCCGCCGCATTCATTTCCGCCCGGGTGAAAAAGCCGGTGGTGGGGTTTATCGCCGGGCTGACCGCACCCCCCGGCCGGCGCATGGGGCATGCCGGGGCCATCATCAGCGGATCCAGCGGTACGGCCCAGAGCAAGATCGCCGCCATGAAGACAAACGGCATTCATGTTTGTGAAGACCTCGGCGCTTTGGGCAAATTGTGCGCCGAGGTATTCGGCTGATACCAGCGATCCCCTATCCCCTTTCGCGAGGCGGCGGGCGTATCGCCCGGCGCCGAGCATCGGGGGGACCGGCAGCCTTTATTTATCGGTCGCCGGGAAGCACGCGGTTCAGCATTTGGGGTGGACGTGACGGACCGTCACGTTTGATCTACGTGGCTCAGGAAAATCCGGTGCCGCTTCCCGCCGGGGCGCAGCTGCTGTTTCCGGAAAGACCGATGCAGGCCGCAGCACTCATCAGGCGGCGGACCTTTCGGCTGCAGCATTCCGGGCAGGCGATATCATCGGTATCGCCTGCAAAAACAAGCTTTTCGAAACAATGGTTGCACGCATCACATCGATACTCGTAAATCGGCATACGATCCCTCCCGCGATCTTTTCTTGAATCGGTATTTTTTTGCAAACAGAAACGGTTAAATTTTATTCCTCTTTCAGTAGATGTCAAGAGATGGGGCAGGAGCCCCGGAGTTTTGGTTTGATCCGCCGGGGGTAAGATCCCCGAAGCGTTGCTTGGGGCAGCCGGGGGAAGATCCGGTTCATCGGGGCGACGGGCGGGTCAAAATCCATTGGACATGTCCTTTGGGTTGTGGCACACTTTTTTCAGCAGGGAGGTGAGGGATATGAAAATACGAAAAGCCGAACTGGCCGGAAGCTGGTATCCCCGGAGCGCGTCCGAATGCGAAAAGCAAATCCGGGCGTTTATCAGAGCGGTTGAAGACCCGCCACCGTCACAGAAACCCCTTGTGGGGGGAATCGTTCCGCATGCCGGGTGGTATTTTTCGGGAAGCATCGCCTGCAATGTCATCCATCGGCTCTCGGGCGCTGAGCAGCCTGATGTTTTTATCGTTTTCGGCATGCATCTTCACCAAGGGTCGTCCAACTATATCATGACCGAAGGGGCATGGGAAACCCCTTTCGGCGCCATCGAGATCGAATCGGAGCTTGCCGCGGCGCTCGCAAAGCGGTTTGAATTTAAAATCGAAACCCCTGTTCGGTATACCCCGGACAACACCATCGAGCTTCAGCTCCCCTTTATCAAATACTTTTTCAACAGGGTCAAACTCGTGCCGCTGGGGGTGCCCCCGGTGGTCGGCTCGCTTCAGATCGGAAAGGCGTCCGTGGACATCTGCCGGCAAATGGGGCTTTGCGCCAAAGTTCTCGGCTCCACCGATCTGACCCACTACGGGGGCGGCTACGGGTTTGTTCCCAAAGGAACCGGGAGCACGGCAGTGGCGTGGGTGATGAACGAAAACGATCGGAACGTCATCGACGCCATGGTTGCAATGGATGCCCAACGGGTGATCATCGAAGCGCTGACCCACCAGAATGCCTGCTGTGCCGGCGCCGCGGCGGCAGCCATATCGGCTGCACGGCAACTGGGGGCCCACCGGGCGGAAAAGATCGCCTATGCCACCAGTTATGAGAAGAATCCGAGCGACAGCTTCGTCGGGTATGCCGGGATCGTCTTTGGATAAAGGAAAAGGGTGCCGATTTCGGCCGGCACCCCTCTCCGGATCGGGATGGGCAAGAGCCTTAGTTTACGGCGTCTTTCAGCGCTTTCCCGGGTACGAACTTGGGTACTTTTCTTGCTGCGATCTTGATCGCGGCACCGGTTTGGGGGTTTCGTCCTTTGCGGGCTTTGCGTTTGGACACCTTGAACGAGCCAAAGCCGACCAGCGTGACGGCGTCTTTCTTCTTCAGGGCTTTGGTGATGCTTGAAAAAACGGTGTCCACGGCCTCCTGTGCCATCTTTTTGCTGCCCACTACCTTTGCAACCTCGTTGATCAGATCTCCTTTGTTCATCTAGTTCTCCTTTCCTGAGTTGTGGGGGGTGGCGAAACGGGCATGTGGAATCGCGCATGTCCGCACAGATAAAAAAAGCCGAGCCGCCTTATCCTAAGCAACTCAGCCTCTCTCGTCTCCTAGGTAACCCGGCTATCTTCCACCAAGACCCGTGGCTTTCCGTCTTCCGATCACTCGGAATTTGGCTTTTTCTATCTACCATTTAAATCGTCTTGTTGCGGGTATCATAAAGAATTGGCCTTGTCAAGCCATTTTAGCCCAAAAATCGGGGTACCCCGCATTTTCTTTTAAAAAGAGCGATGCCCGGTGCCGTCAGGCCCCGGAAAGACCATCGAGAAATCGCTTGACTTCCTTTCCTGTTGAAATTACCGTCAAAGCCGTCGCGGGCCAGCGAGACGACGGCGCGCGCAGGGGTTGCATCGTTTTGCAAATCGGAAATATAAACCAACAAGACCCGGAGAGGAATTCGGATATGCCCAATGCGGATACTGCACCGACCACCGATTTCATCAGAGCCATCGTCGAGTCGGATTTGAAATCCGGTAAACACCGGCGAGTGGTGACGCGGTTTCCACCGGAACCCAACGGCTATCTGCACATCGGTCATGCAAAATCCATCTGTTTGAACTTCGGCATTGCCGTCCAGTACAACGGGATGTGCAACCTGCGTTTCGATGATACCAATCCGACCAAAGAGGAGATCGAGTATGTCGAGGCGATCCAGGCGGACGTCCGGTGGCTGGGGTACGACTGGGAGGACCGGCTGTATTTTGCATCCGACTATTTTGAAAAACTTTACGACTATGCGGTGCGGCTCATCCAACAGGGCAATGCCTATGTGGACAGCCTCAGCCCGGAGGAGATCCGGCAGTACCGGGGAACATTGACCGCACCGGGAAAAGACAGCCCCTACCGGAATCGGACCGTTGAGGAAAACCTGGATCTGTTCCGGCGAATGCGCGAGGGGGAATTTCAGGACGGTGCGCATGTGCTCCGCGCCCGGATCGACATGGCCCATCCGAACCTGAACATGCGGGATCCGGTCATCTACCGCATCCGCCACGCGTCCCATCATCGGACCGGAGACAACTGGTGCATCTACCCGCTGTACGATTTCACCCACTGTCTTTCGGATGCCATCGAGGGGATCACCCACTCCATCTGCACCCAGGAGTACGAGGATCATCGACCGTTGTACGACTGGGTTTTGGACGCGCTCAACACCCCCTGCCATCCCCAGCAGATCGAGTTTGCCCGCCTGAATCTCAGCTACACGGTCATGAGCAAACGGAAACTTTTGAAGCTTGTGGAATCGGGGATTGTCAGCGGATGGGACGATCCCCGCATGCCGACCCTGTCCGGCATGCGGCGGCGGGGGTATACCCCTGCCGCCATTCGCACCTTTTGCGACCGCATCGGGCTGGCCAAGCGCGAAAGCATCGTCGATCTGGCGCTGCTCGACTACTGTGTTCGGGAAGATCTGAACCGGGAATCGGCCCGTGTCCTGGGGGTGTTGCGGCCGCTTCGGGTGGTGATCGATAATTATCCGGAGGATCAGACCGAACAGCTGGATGCACCCTATCATCCGGAAGCCCCGCAGATGGGATCCCGAAAGGTTCCGTTTTCACGGGTGCTTTACATCGAGCAGGATGACTTTATGGAAGCCCCCCCCAAAAAATATTTCCGCCTGGCCCCCGGCCAAGAGGTCCGGCTTCGGTATGCCTATTACATCACCTGCAACAGGGTGGTTAAGGACGAAAAAACCGGCCGGGTGGTCGAAATCGGCTGCAGCTACGATCCGCAGACCGCGGGGGGATGGTCAAAGGATGGACGGAAAGTGAAGGGAACCCTGCACTGGGTCTCGGCCGACCATGCCGTCGACGCCGAAGTCCGCCTGTACGATCGGCTCTTTACCGTTGAGGATCCTGCGGGTGAAAAAGACAGCGATTTTACGGATCATATCAACCCGGCGTCTCTGGAGGTGCTCAAGGGGTGCAAGGTGGAGCCGAGTCTGAAGGGGGCATCCCTCGGCAGCCGGTTCCAGTTTGAGCGGATGGGCTACTTTTGCGTGGACGCTGGGGATTCATCCACCGATGCGCTGACCTTCAACCGGACCGTGACCCTTCGAGACACCTGGGCCAAGATCCTTAAAAGGAAGGACGATTGAACCGCGCAGCGGCATCGGGGCAGGCTATTTCATCCAGCGCCGGAAAAACCCTTTTAGAAAGTCCGAATGGAATGTATCCGGGGACATGGCGGGGTCCGTATTGCCGGCCTGGGCGATGGGCCACCATTCCACCGGCTGAAAGCGCAACGGCAAAATCTTTTCCATTGCCGGGATGAGGTGGTTTTCCACCAGGGTCTTTTCATTATCTTTGAGCTTCCGAAAATGGACATTGATCTCCTGGATGTACCAATCTTCAAGATGGGCAAGGGCATCCAGAGACACTCGGTGGATACGCTCCACATTCGAACCGGCGTGATCCCGAAGCGCACGGTCTGTGAGCGCTTCGAACATTCGGTCCAACCGCTCTCTGAGCGGTGCCTGATGTTCCGTGTCCACAAGAAAGGTCAGGGTCAGGTATCCGCCCCCGAAAACCTTTTCCAGGGAGGCGATCTTCAATACGCCTTCTTTGCGAACATCCGAGTCGGCAGAATCGATGAGAAAACCGGCAAAGGCAAGAATCCCCTCGTGTGCTTTGATGGAAAGGTAACTCTTCTTGGGATCAAACGGTTCCGTCATGGCTGCATTTCCTTTTTGGATTCGATCGGATCACCCTCCTTTTAATTTTCTTCCGCAATCCTTATAGTCGTTTCTCAACGGGTAATCAACCATTCCCGGAAAAGCCCTTCTGGATTTCGCAGAGTCATTCCATTTGATTTTTATCCGATTTGGCGCCATAGTATGCCCGGATGCATGTTGGGGCCGGAAACAAATGGGAACGAGGGGTGACGGTCGCGCCGGCGTTGTGCCCGCAATCCCCTTCAAACCATAACCCGTGATGCCAATTGGAGAAGCTCTGATGAAAGAACTGCTGATGCTCAAGGGGGCCAAGACCCTGATCGATGTCTGCACCAAGGTCAAGCCCGGTGAAACGGTTCTGGTGGTCACCGATATGTATAAACTGAACATCGCTAAAGTCATCGCCGGTGTGGCCATGGACCGGGGGGCGGAGGCCATCGTTACCGTCATACACCCCCGGGAGCGAAACGGCCAGGAACCGCCGGATGCCGTGGCGGCCGCCATGAAAAAAGCCGATGTGGTGTTCACCCCGGTCACCCGCTCCATTACCCATACCCACGCCGTCAAGGATGCGGCGGCCCAAGGGACCCGGCTCATCGTCATGACGGATTTCACCGAAGAGATGATGATCGGCGGCGGGCTTGAAGCCGACTTTGAAGAACTGAAACCCGTCTGCAAAAGGGTTGCCCAAAAATTTGCCGATGGGAAAACGCTGGTGCTGACCACACCGGCCGGCACCCATCTCCAACTGGACATCACCGGTCGAAGGGGCAATGCACTGTATGGCCTGGTGGAACCGGGTCAATTTTCAACGGCCCCCACCGTGGAGGCGAATGTCTCCCCCATCGAAGGCTCTGCAAACGGCCATCTGGTGGTGGATGCCAGCATCCCGTATATCGGCATCGGGGTTTTGACCGAACCGGTCCATGTGGATGTCAAAGACGGGGTCATCACCCGAATCCAGGGCGGCGCCCAGGCCCGGGCACTGCAAAAGGATCTTGAAAGTCACGGGGATCCCAATGTTTTTAATATCGCCGAACTGGGTGTGGGGTTGAACCCCAAATGCCGCCTGTGCGGGATCATGCTGGAGGATGAGGGCGTGATTTCAACCTGTCATATCGGCATCGGCACCAACATCACCCTGGGCGGAAACACCAAGGCGGCGGTGCACTACGATCTGCTGATGTGGGCCCCCACCGTCGTGGTCGACGGCGAGCGGGTGCTGGAAGCTGAACAGGTGCTGGTTTAAGCCGCCTTCGGCGGATTCGGATAATCTCCGGGCCTCTCAACGAATCGGTTCCCTGTCATGGATCAGGCGCCCCGATGGCGCCGGGGTTTCCATCTGCAGATATTGGAGAATTGCCGAAACCGATCACCGAGGAGGGAGCGTACCATGCCGTATGTTCGACCCAAGCGCCGAAAAATCAGGAAGAAGGACGTGAAGCTTTTTTTGATCTTGGTCCTTGTTGCGCTGGGCATCGGGGCCTTTATCTCGCTTCTTGAAGGGGGGTTTTCGTCCCTGTTTCGAAACATTGAAGAAGAATACATCATGAAGGCCGCAATGGATGCAACCGCTCGAGATGCCGGTCAAGTGCGGGTTTTCAAGATCACAGACGGCCTGGAATCCCAGCCAAGGAACCCATGAGGCCTTTTGCCCATCGGCCGGGATGGCGTTTTGGAAACGGCCCGCCCCACGCCGGACAGGATTCAGCCCAATGAAAAAAGAAGATCCCAAACCACGCTTTGGGGTGATTGCCATGTCCAAAGGGTTCATTACCGTCGACCATCTGGCCGAGGCGATGGCGCTTCAGGCCAGAGGGGAGCCTGGTGGATCGGAGCACCGGCGGATCGGGGAAATCCTGGTCGAGCGGGGATACATGAACGCCTGCCAGGTGGCCGAAGTGCTCCAGGAGATGGTCGAGGCGGCTTCGCGATTCGAATGTCCCAAATGCGGAATCATGATCTATAGATGCCCCAACTGCAATGCGGAACTTCGGTAAATCCCAACGGTGGGGGCCATACCGTCAAATTCGATTTTTCGGAGGTGTCTGATGACCATTCAAGACAGTATCAGCCGGCTGGAGAAAGACAGCACGATTTATCGGACCCGGCAGGTTGCACCCGGAAGCAGAGAAAAAATCCTGGATGCGGTTGCGATTGCCGCCTACAACAACAACCGCACCTATGAAGGCTGCACCCGATGCGTTCTGGCGGCTTTGCAGGAGCATCTGCAATTGGCCTCTCCCCAGGGGTTTGAAGCGTGCCTGAAGGCTTCGACCGGACTGGCGGCGGGGGTCGCCCGGATGGGGGAAACCTGCGGGGCGTTGACCGGCGCCATCATGGCGCTCGGGCTTGAGTTCGGTTCCGAGCGGTTGGCCCTGTTCGATGCCTATGTCGAGACCATGACCCTTTCGCGACGGGCGTTTGGGGCGTTTAAGGAAATATACGGCACGGTCAACTGCACCCAAATTCAGGAGCAGGTTCTGGGGCGCCGTTACGATTTCACAAAGGAGGAAGACCGGGACGCGTGGTATGCGGACGGCGGGCTTCACCAGTGCCCCACGGTCTGTGCCCAGGCGGCCAGAATCGCCGCAGAGATCATACTGGAAAACCGCTGAGCTGGAGGAGAAGCGCAGGATAGGACGGAAAATCGTCTATCCTGCGCCGGCGGGCTGAATTATCCGGATTTGTCTACTGATCTTTAATTTCGGCAAGACGCTTGGCCGCGGTCTTCTTCGCCTCGAGATCGCTTTCGCGGAAAATGGTCAACCGGTGGGCCGCGGGAGAGCCTCCGCCGTGAATGTCGGAAATGGTGTCCGAGCTCTCCATGGCCAGTTTTTCGACCAGGCGAAACATTCGGATCCGCTTTTCAGCGGGTATATTCGACGCTCCCTTCAGATATTTGTGAAGCAGCGGGCCGATCTCCGGATGGTCAAAGTCCCGGTCCGAGGGAAGATCGGCAACAAAGCCGCCGGCCACATCGATCATCAGCCGGGTGGATTCGGCCATCTCGCGGCCTTCGTGTATCTTCGAGGCATTGGCCAGCACCGGGTCGATGAAATAGACCCCCGAAGGTTCCTTGCTCCCCTCATAGGAGGCGGCGATGCTGCATCCGTAAAGGGTTTCGGCCCGGTGGATCATGTCCACGACCTTTTCTTTCAAGTGGCTCACCTTGCCCGTCCCGTTGTACTCCATCATGCAGAGCGCAGCACCGGTCATACAGTCGATCTTACCGGCCTTGCACCCGCCGTGGCTCTGCCGGTGGAACGCCGAAAATCGCATGACCAGCTCGGCGGCGAATTCAACCTCACCGCACAAAAACACCCGCTCCCAGGGGACAAAGACATCGTTGAAGATCACCGTGGGGGCGTACTTTGAGTATCGGGTATTGCCGCAGTCGCAGCCGTCGACCTCACGGGTATCCAGGCTGGACCGGCCCACCACGTGGATCACCCCCTGGGTATCGGCGGGAACGGCAAAGGCGACGGCAAACTGCTCCTCGCCCTTTCGAAGGGCCCGGGTGGGCAGCACGATCAGTTCATGTGAAGACAGGGAGCCGGTCTGATGGGCTTTGGCCCCCCGGACCACGATGCCGTCGCCCCGTTTTTCCACCACATGCAGGTAGACGTCCTTGTCCGGCTGGTCGATGGGGGACAGTGCCCGATCCCCTTTGACATCGGTGACGGCCGCATTTCCGGTAAAATCGTTTTTCTGCATGTGTTTGATGAATTCGATCACCCGGTCGTGGTAATGGGTGCCGTACTTCCGATCCACGTCGTAGGCGACGATGGCCAGCGCGCACATGCAGTCCATGCCGGTGCAGCGTTGATGGCAGGTGCCGACGTATTTTCCCAGCGCACGATTGATTTTCACCCGATACACCAGATCCTCGATGGACATCGGCGGGTTGTTGAAGCGGTTGATCGGTTCATGAATCAACGGGCTCTGGGTGATCATCATATCCCGAAATTCGGGAAGCTCGGCCAGTTCATAGGTGGCGCCGGTGGCCTCGATCCCCGCCCGGAGTCGGGGGTTATCCACCACATCGGCGATCTTCTCACCGAACATGTATGCAACGGGTCGAAGCTTGCGCAGCGATTCGACATATTGGTTTTTGGTCATTACCCCCATTACAGGTCTCCTTTGATTTGCTGAACCGAATCGAAGCCGAGCGCAAAGGCGTCCAGGTTCAGTTTTTCCTTTCCCTTGGGAACCGACTCGGCGATGGCGGCTTCCAGCGCGTTTCGGCTCACCACGCCGGTGACCCTGCACAGCGACCCCAGCATGATCATGTTGCACACGATGGTCGCACCCATCTGGTTTCGCGCCAGGGAGGTGGCCGGGATGCCATAGGCCCGCGGGATATGATCCGGCACGGTGGTGATCAGATCCGAGTCGATGATCAACACCCCGTCCGGTTTGAGCACCGATGCAAACCGGTTGATGGAATCCTGGGCCTGGGCGACCAGGATGTCCGGTCGGGTCACCCGGGGAAAGACCACCGGTTCATCGGACACCACCACCCAGGCCGCGGCAAACCCCCCCCGCAGCTCCGCGGAATAGGCCTGGGTCTGGACGGCAAACTTCTTATCGTAGGTGACTGCGGCCGAACCCAAAATGACCCCGGCCAGAATGGACCCCTGACCGCCGACACCGGCAATGGTTAGCTCTTGACGTGACATGATTCCTCTTCCATCATCTGTTTGCTCAGCTCGACCCACTGGCTGGACAGCTCGACCTTTTCGGTGTCCACGAACTCACCAATAATGATCTTGCCCTGCCGCTCTTGCTCGCTCATCCCGGCTGCTTTGTCGACGCGGATGCTGTTGTCTTTGAAATATTGCAGCATCTGGACGGCCTTGCCGATCTTGCTGGCCCGGCCGAACTGCACCGGGCACTGGCTGACGGCTTCAATCAGCGCAAATCCCTTTTTCTGAATCCCCTTTTTTATGGACCGGGTCAACTGGCGGGGGTGGTAGGTGGTCCATCGTGCCACATACGGTGCGCCCGCGGCGGTGATCATTTCAGAGATGTTGAGCGCATGTTCCATGGTTCCATAAGGGCTCGTGATGGTGGTCAACCCGCGCGGCGTGGTGGGCGCGGTCTGGCCGCCGGTCATGCCGTATATCCCGTTGTTGACCAGCACCACGGTGATATCGATGTTCCGCCTGGCCGCATGGATCAGATGGTTGCCGCCGATGGCGGTCAGATCCCCGTCGCCGCTGGCGACCATCACGTAGCTTTCCGGCCGGCCCAGTTTCACGCCCGTGGCAAAGGCCACCGGACGGCCGTGGGTGGTATGGAGGGTGTCGGCGGCAAACAGCGGAGAGGGAATCCAGGCCGAGCAGCCGATACCCGAGACAAAGACGAAATCATCCATATTCAACCCCAGCTCGTCGATGGCGCGCAAAATCGCCTGAGCCACGATGCCGTTGCCGCAACCGGGGCATGTCGTTGTCCGTTTCACATGCGGCCGGGTGTACTTTCTTAAAGGATGTTCGATAACCGTCATGCACACTTCTCCTTGATAAACCCGAGCACGTCTTCCGGATCGTGAATCTGCCCGAGGAGTTTCGGCCCCATGAAATCGACCCGGCAGTATTGGGCGGCCGCCGCCTTGATGTAGGGAAACAGCTGGCCCATGTTGTTTTCCAGGACAATCACATGCGCAGCGTTTTGGGCCATCTCCGAGATTTCATCTTCGGCAAAGGGCCAGATGGTCTTGAGCTGCAGCGTTCCGACCTTCAGCCCCTGGTCACGCGCCGACTGAGCCGCGGCTTTGGCGGACCGGAAAACCGATCCGTAAGCGACCAGCACGATGTCGCCCGGGGCGTATTCGGCCTCCACCTGGACGATGTCGTCCCGGTGCTTGAGTATTTTTTCGATGGGCCGGGTGATGAAGCTGTGCATGATCGTCGGATCGCTCAGGTTCCGCATGCCGTGCTCATCGTGGCAGGAACTGGTGACGTGGGCTTTGAATCCGCGGCCGAATACCGGCATGGGCGCCACATCCGGATCCTGAAAATCCCGGCGGTTCATGGGATCGGTCCCCGGCGCCGGCAGCTTGCGGGAGACCCGCTGGATCTGCGAAACATCGGGGATGACCACCTGCTCCCGCATGTGCCCGATGAATGCTTCCGGAATGACAAAAACCGGAACCCGGTAGGTTTCCGCAAGATTGAAGGCCCGGATGATCATATCGAACATGTCCTGCGGGCTGCCGGGGCTCAACGCGATGATCTGATAGTCCCCGTGGGAACCCCGGGCCACCTGGATGACATCCCCGGCCATCCCCACCGACGGCACCCCGGTTGAAGGCCCCAACCGCTGAACATCCACGATGACCAGCGGGGTTTCGGTGGCCACGGCAAACCCGATGTTCTCCTGCATCAGGCTGATCCCCGGTCCGGAGGTCGCCGTCATGGCTTTTGCGCCCGCCCAGGATGCGCCGATGGCCGAACAGATCGCACTGATTTCATCTTCGGTCTGCAAAAATCCTCCCCCCAGGGGCGGCAGCAGAACCGAGAGCCGATTGACGATCTCGCTGGCCGGGGTGATCGGGTAGCCGGATACAAACGTGCACCCGGCGGCGACCGCACCCTCGGCAAGTGCATAGTTGCCCATCAAAAAATGGGTACCCGGCGGCAGTCTGCTTTCTTTGCTCATTTTTTCCCCTCCCCTTTGTCCTTTTCAACGACGATGGCCATGTCCGGACAGGAGATCATGCAGTTCATGCAGACATTGCACTGGTCTTCGCGGGCGATTCGCGGGGGGACATATCCGAGTTCATTCATCTCGTCGGAGGGTTCGTAAACATCTTTCGGGCAGACGAAAATGCAGATGCCGCAGTCTTCAACGCCCTTGCATGTGTTTTTAAAAATGGTGATTCCTGACATCGCTAAAATCCACACGTTTCCTTTTCGGTTCTGTCGGACGAACAAAAGACTTACTTACCAAAACACCCCACCGATTACAACAAAAACAAGGGACACGGGTACCGATTCCAGCCGATCCCTTTGGCTGCCCTCCTGGCGTGCCCCGGGGATCTTTATCGACCCCGCACCCCGAGGTGCAGGGTCTAATCGACCAGCCAGGCCGGAAGTTGGTTCACCTTCTTGCCGGCAAAGGTGCACCGATACGGGCATTTCTCGCAGGTCCCCTTGAAACCCGGCAAGGTCGGTTCCCCCTTGATGGATTCCACCATCGAGATGGCCTTCTTGACGTTTGCGTCCTGCCCCTGAACCACCAGGACCACCGAGCCGGCCGACTCGCCGATGCCCCCCGAGGCCACATGCGTGGCTTCCACCCCGGCCAGAAGTTTCAACGCCTCGATCTCGGTTACCACAATGGCATTGGGGATGCAAAACATCCCGAAGTCGGCTCCGATGGTATAATCGAAAGTTTTTGCCCCGGTAAAGGCCGTACACCATTCGGTGGAGGCAACCAGTTTTTCGAGCCCCACCGGAACGATGTATTTCAACCCCTGGGAGACGACCGTACCCAGCGTGGCCCCCATGGTGCCGCCGTCGAACCCGGCGGCGATGACCGCCGCGTGTCCCTGGGGATCAACGGCATTGGCCCCCTTGATCAGCACCGTCTCCTTGTGAAAGTCGTTGAGGGCCTCTTTGAGGGTTTTTGTCGAGGGCTTTCCCTTATAGTAGATGATCGGAAAGGGGGATCGCTTATCGGCATCGGTAACACACAACAGCCGGTGGGTGTTGGTGCCGGCCGTAAATTTTTCCGGGGGAAGATCCCTCATGCCGAAAAGCTCCTGGGCGATGTAGCCGTTGCTGGTGCCGCCGTTGAGAATGACATAGGCCTTTTCCATGGCGGTTTTGATCTCTTTCATTTCGCATACGGCTTTTGCAATCAGACGTCTGGATTCTGCAGGGATCAGGGTAAACGCGGCTTTCATGGGAAGTTTCTCCTTTAAACGGCGTTGAGAAAATTTTTTTTGTAATCTGTGTGGCTGAGTGCCCATCCATAAATTCCCCTCCCCTGGTGGGAGGGGTTAGGGGAGGGGGACATTCGATACCTGTTTTATGCATATTATCAAGGCATTATCACCCCCACCTTTATCCGCCTTTGGCGGGCTGACCCTCCCCCATTCCGCCAGAGGCGGATCTTCGACAGGGGGAGGGGAATAAAGGCTATTTATGGATGGACACTAACTTGC
>ENA-OSEO01004454-OSEO01004454.1-sediment-metagenome-genome-assembly--contig:-NODE-4454-length-14740-cov-2.998772_pt1 | contig 14740 bp, 14 predicted proteins | sample MGYA00237883_ERZ534232 | MGnify/ENA metagenome assembly ERZ534232 | reverse complement strand
CGCTTCTTCTTGGCGGCGACTGCACGCTTCACACGAGGCATGGTTCTTCACTCCTTGAGGGGTATCGAAGCGCCGGCAATCAGCCGATGCCAAGGTTCTTCCGGATGACCTTCTCATCTGAAGGGTGCACGTACGAGTCAGCCCTGAAGGCACGCTTGCGCTTGGGCGACTTCTTCGAAAGGATGTGGCTCTTGAAGGCGTTACCGCGCTTGATCTTGCGACCGGAGCCCGTGGGCTTGAACCGCTTCGCGGTACCCTTGTGTGTCTTCATCTTCGGCATATTCCACGCTCCCTATTCTTCGGATGCGGCTGCGTCGGCGGTTGCATCTTCGCCGGCGGCGGCGTTCCCGGTTTCGACTTCGTCTCCGGCTGCCTGACTCTCGTCGGCGCCGCCTTCGGTGGTCTCAGCGGCCTCGGCGTCGTCGACGTCGGACGTCTCGTCCTCGTCGGCCTCTTTCGGCTGCTCCTTCTTCAGAGGCTGGAGCATCATTAGCATGTTGCGGCCCTCGAGCTTGGGCGGACTTTCCACCATGGCCAGGTCCTCGACCTCTTGCGCAAGGCGGTCGAGAATCGCTAAGCCGCGTTCGGCGTGTGCCATTTCCCGGCCGCGGAACATGATCGTGACCTTCACTTTGGCCCCAGCGTTCAGGAACCTCAGGACGTGCCGCTTCTTGGTCTGGTAGTCGTGCTCGTCGATCTTGGGCCGGAACTTGATCTCTTTGATCTCGACCCGCGTTTGGTGCTTGCGTGCCTTCTTTGCCTTCATGTCTTGTTCGTACTTGAACTTGCCGTAGTCCATGATCCGACAGACGGGCGGATCGGCGTTCGGAGCGACCTCGACAAGGTCGAGACCCTGGTCGTCCGCTATGCGCATGGCATCATCTGTCGTGAATACTCCCAGTTGCGAGCCGTCGACACCGATCAGCCGGACGCGCGGCACGCGGATACGTTCGTTGACCCTCGGTTCCGTCGTGCTGATGGGCCATTCACCTCCATCGTATGCGGGCGTGCGGCCCGCACATCTGACAACAAAAACGCCCCGCGGCGGACTGCCGACGGGACGAATACATGCCGAGGACTACTCGAGACCCTCGGCTCTATCGACCAGACAGCTGTCGCCCAAAGCAACGCCGCAAGGTGGGGACCGATCGCGGCCCGGTCGGACCGGGGTCCCACTTCAATCCGTATTCAGTTGTAGCTCCGACAGTATAGGGGCGAGGTCTGAGGGTGTCTACTCTGATGCGACCTCGATCAGCGTCTCTTCGATCGGAACGCCTTCCCACACAGGCGGTGAGATCACGTACGCGCCGTCGCGGCGCACCGCGACCAACACGTCGGTGCCCACCGGCAGGTTGGCGATGGGGCAGCGGGCCGCGACCTCGGTGCCGTCGTCAAACTCGACGACGGCCCAGTCCCCGCTGGCCTGGTAGCGCGCGATGGTACCGGCGATCCTGTGATGGCGCAGGTAGGTCCGGCCGAACGCGATGGCAACGGCTATGGCGATGATCGCCCCGACTCCCCACAGGGCGGCCACGATGACGATCACGATGCCTGCTGTGCGCAACGCATCCCCCGCCCGAACCGCGACCATCTCGTATACGTCCTGCCACGACGGCATGTCGTCGCGGTGCGGCTCAGGTGCGAACGCCCTTTTCAACATGTGCATATCTACCACTCCCAACTCCAAGTCTGTTCTCTCGTGAACCAGCGACTCGCGGTTCCCTGGATTCGTTGCTCGGGTGTGTATGTACCCGGCCGGGAGAACCCCCAACGTGGTAAGCAGCGCGCGCGGCCGACGCACGCCGCCCCGAGCGCACTGCCTGAGCAGCGAAGAGTCTACGGATGCTGGGCGCGCGCCATGTCGATGAAGTCGGCAAGGGCCATCGCGCCTATGTCGCCTTGGGTGCGCTCGCGCACGGCGACCGTGTCGGCCTCAGCCTCTTTGTCGCCCACAACCAGCATGTACGGCACCTTCTGCTGCTGCGCCTTGGCGATCTTGATCTTCATGGGCTCGGACTCGGCGTATACCTCGACACGCATATCAGCGTCGGCCAGGGCTGCCCGCACCTGCTCCGCGTACTCCTGGTGCCGGTCCGCGATGGGAATCACCACCGCCTGCACAGGGGCGAGCCAGACCGGGAACGCACCGGCGTAGTGCTCGATCAGAATGCCGAGGAACCGCTCCATGCTGCCCAGGATGGTGCGGTGCAGCATGAACGGACGCGCCTCGGTGTTCTCGGCCGTGCGGTATGTCATATCGAAACGCTCGGGGTTGTTGAAGTCGACCTGTATGGTCGCCGTCTGCCACGTGCGCCCGATCGCGTCACGCAGCTTGATGTCGATCTTGGGGCCGTAAAACGCCCCGTCGCCTTCGTTGATCTCGTAGTCCATCCCGCGAGACTCGAGTGCACGCTTGAGCTCGTCGGTGGCGTACTCCCACATCTCGTCGAATCCCTCGATGGACTTCTCCGGCCGGGTCGAGACCTCTGCCGTGTACTCGAAACCGAACACGCCGTTCACGAAGTCGACCAGATCGAGCATGGCGATGACCTCGTCATGGACCTGTTCGTTGGTGCAGAAGATGTGCGCGTCGTCCTGGGTGAAGCCGCGGGCGCGCATGAGGCCGTGAACGACGCCCGACAGCTCGTGGCGATACACCGTGCCGAACTCGAAGAGGCGCCAGGGCAGGTCGCGGTAGGAGCGCACGTCGTTGTTGTAGATCATGATGTGTCCGGGGCAGTTCATGGGCTTGATGCCGTACTCACTGACGCGGCCTTCGCCCTCGTCCACCTCGAAGAAGTACATGTTCTCCCGGTAGTTGTCCCAGTGGCCTGAAATCTTCCAGACGTCGGCCTTGTAGACGTGCGGCGTGATCACCTCGTCATAGCCGCGGCGGTACAATTCCTGACGCAACCACTCCTGAATCATGCGCAGAATGCGCGCGCCCTTCGGGTGGTACAGCGGCAGACCGGCACCAGCCTCCTCGTGAAGCGAAAACAAGTCGAGCTCGCGGCCCAGTTTGCGGTGGTCCCGCTTCTCGGCCTCCTCGATGCGCTGGAGATAGGAGTCCAGGTCCTTCTTCGAAAACCATGCGGTGCCGTAGATGCGCTGCAGCATGGGCCGGTCCGAGTCGCCTCGCCAGTACGCGCCGGCGACCTTGGTGAGTTTGAACGCGCCAATCCGGCCCGTGTGCGGCACGTGCGGTCCTCGGCACAAATCGGTGAACTGCCCTTGGTTGTAGACGGAGATGGTCTCGCCCTCGGGCAGGTCCTCGATCAGCTCTTGCTTGTAGGGCTGACCTTCGAACTTGTCCCATGCCTCGAGCTTGCTGATCTCCGCGCGCTCGAAGGGCAGCTCCTCGGCGACGATCTCGTTCATACGTTCCTCGATCGCCTGCACGTCTTCTGGCGAGAACGTGCCGTCGATGTCGAAGTCGTAGTAGAAGCCGTCCTCGATCGACGGGCCGATGCCGAACTTCGCCATCGGGAACAGCGACTTGACCGCCTCGGCCATCACGTGTGCCGCAGAATGCCGAAGAACGTCGAGCGCCCCGGGGCTGCGCTCGGTCATGATTTCCACCGTGTCGCCCTGCTTCACGACCGTCCGCAGGTCCACAAGGCCACCTTCGATCTTGCCCGCGATCGCGGCTTGCGCCAGCCGCGGACCGATCGCCGCGGCCACGTCGGCCACCGACGAGCCTTCCGGCACCGACATTTCGCTTCCGTCGGGGAGCTTGACCGTGACTTCCACCATCGCTTCAACACACTCCTTATAGAAAGCAACGCCCCGCCGCAGTGGCGGGGCGGCGGCATTACACGTCCTTGGTTCCCTACTGCTTCGTCTTGCAGTACGGGCACACGTGCCAGTTGAGCTTGAGGGCCCTGCCGCACTCTATGCACGGCTTGCGAAGCTTCTTCATACAGTATGGGCAGATCAGGTAGTCGCGCTCTACCGGCTTGTAGCACGCCGGACACGTCTCGTAATCCTTGCTGAGCGCGATCTCCTTGGCCCGGATCTCCAGTTCTCGCTCGCGAGCGTCCTCGGCGTACTCCGGCGGTCTCACGACCAGGTAGATGATCCATCCCGCTATGTCAAAGATGAACACCGTGAGGGCCCAGAACCACGCCATCGCGCCTCTGCGGGCCGCGTCACGGTACGTCCAGAACGTGAGCGCCAGATGGAAGACGATGAAGAACAGGGTGCAGAGCTGGGTGATGAGCTTGAACTCGCCGCTCTGAGTGATCGGCGCGAGTATGTCGCCCATATCCTCCCTTTCCGGTCGTTCCAGACATGGCGGGCACGCTGCCCTACCCACGATGACTAGGGGGATTCTAGCAGAAGGCCGACATCGTGGAACGCGTGCGTGCGTCGGCTGCGGCGCTAGTGGCGCGCGGGCCGCGTGAGGCTGAGCGCCTCGCCGAGGATCGCGTGCCCCCCGGTCACCACAAGTCCGGCCCGAAGCGCATGCAACTCGGCCTCCAACGCGTGCGGCACGTTCGGGTAGACCGCGGGCTCCGTCCCGCAGACCAGACGGACGATTTGTGCCAACTCTTCGGCAGGCAGCGACCGCTTGGCCTCGGTCTGCGTGACTGCGAAATGAGAGGTCACCTTGGACAGCGCCTCGATGATGCCGGCGGCGTCCTTGTCGCCGAACACGCTGAGCAAGATCCCTGGGCGCGCCGAGTGTTCTGGCCACGCCTCGCGTATCGCGCCAGCCAGGACCTCGGCGGACTGCACGTTGTGAGCAACGTCGGCGACGATCAGCGGCTTGTACCGCACGACCTCGAAGCGGCCGGCGATGCGCAGGCGCGGCAGCACGCCCCACGTCGCGTCGTCGTCCAACGGCGCGCCGAGGAACGCTTCGGCCGCCGCGATGGAGATCGCGATATTGCCGGCTTGGTAGCTGGGTGCGAGCATGGCGACCCCGGGGTAGTCGGCGAACCGCCCGCGTACCGAGATCACCAGGGTGCCACCCGGGCGTGACGGCCGTTCCACGACCTCGTAGCGGACGGTGGACGATTCGGACACGGGCGTGGCCTCCTCACGCTCGCGCACCGCTATGACATCGGCGGACACCTCCGAGGCGCGCGTCATGAACACGTCCTCGACCCCCGCGGTCCCCGGCCCGAGAACGACGGTCCCGCCCGGTCTGATGATGCTGCCCTTGTCGGCCGCTATGTCGCGCAGGGTCGGGCCCAGGTAGTCCATGTGGTCCAGCCCCACACCTGTGATCACGGCGACATCCGGGTCGACTATGCTGGTCGCGTCCCACGTGCCGCCGAGACCGACCTCCAACACCGCCACGCGCACGCGGTCCTCGTGAAACGCCCACAGCGCGGCAGCTGTGAGTAGCTCGAACTCCGTGAACTCCTGCGCATAGCCCTCTTGGCGGGCCGCGATCGCTGCCTCGAGCGCCATCGCCACCGCCCGCGCGAAGGCCTCGGGATCGATCGGGGAACCGGACAGTTCGACCCGCTCGGTGTAGCACTCGAGATGAGGGCTGGTGTAGCACCCGGTGTGGACGTTGTGCGCACCCAGCAGCGCTGCGGTCATCCGTGTGACGGACGACTTGCCGTTGGTGCCGCCGACTTGGATCGAGGCGAACCCGCGCTGGGGCTTGTCGAGGACCTCGGTCAGGATGCGGATGCCGTCGAGCGAGGGTTGGATGCCGAACCGGAGCGCGCTTTCGAGCGCGCTCACAGCGCGCTCGAACGACCGACTCGGTTTCGCCCTCATCGTTCTCCCGACTGGTTCCTAGTCGAGCTCCTCCAGCTGCGCAAAGAGCGTTGCGACCGTTTCGCGTAGCTCGCCGGCACGAGCCCGGTCCTTCTCCACGATCTCGGGCGCAGCTTTGGCGAGGAACCCCTCGTTGGACAGTTTGCGTTCCAGGCGCTCGAGGTCCGCGCGCGCGTCGGCCAGCTGCCTGTCCACGCGGCGTCGCTCGGCGTCGAAGTCCACGAGCCCCTCGAGTGGCACGAATACCTCCAAACCGCCCGCCACGAAGCCGGCGGCATGTGGTGGCTTGGTCGCATCGGTCGCGGCGTCGAAGGACTCGACACCCGCAAGTTGGGACATGAGGCCGAACTCGGCCTCGAGCCAGCGGTTGTCGGTGTCGGACGAGGTCTTGAACACCACGCGTATCCCCTGCCGAGGAGGTACGGCGTACCTCGCACGCACGGCGCGCACACCGGTCACGACCTCGATCAGGCGGGCGGCGGACTGCTCGGCACCCTCATCTGCGAAGCGGACGAGCGCCGCCCGGTCCGGCCAGGGGGCCACCATGAGCGACTCCGCACGGTCCGACGCCAGCGGCAGGTTGCGCCAGATCTCCTCGGTCACGAACGGCATCATGGGGTGCAGGAGGCGCAACGCCTGGTCGAGCACGAACACGAGATTGCGCTTGACGGTGAGCGCGCCTGCGCCCTTGTCGGCAAGCCGGGGTTTGGAAAGCTCGATGTACCAGTCGCAGAACTCGCTCCAGAAGAAATCGTACAGCGAGCGCGCGACGTCGCCGAACTGGTAGGTCGCGAGCCCCTCGTCCACGGCGGCGGCCAGACCGGCGAGGCGCGAGAGGATCCATGCGTCCGCAACGGTGTCGACCTGCGGCTCGCCCGGCTCGTAGTCCTCGCCGATGTTCATGAGCACGAACCGGCTCGCGTTCCAGATCTTGTTGGCGAAGTTGCGGCTCGAGAGCAGCTTGTCCTCGGCGAATCGTATGTCCTGGGAGCCCGTCGTTTGCAGCATGAGGCCGAAGCGCATGCCGTCGGCGCCGTAGTGGTCCATGAGGTCGAGGGGGTCCACACCGGTGCCGAGCGACTTACTCATGCGCTTGCCTTCGGCGTTGAAGACGGTCGGGTGGATGATCACGTCGCGGAACGGGACCTCGCCGTCGTTGAAGTACATGCCGCTCATGATCATGCGCGCGACCCACAGAAACAGGATGTCGCGGGCGGTGGAGAGAACGCCGGTTGGATAGAAGTAGTCAAGCTCGGGAGTCTGCTCCGGCCAGCCGAATGTGGCGAACGGCCACAGCTGGCTCGAGAACCAGGTGTCGAGCACGTCCTCGTCCTGGCGGACCTGGTCGCTGCCGCACTTGGGGCATGCGGTGAGGTCCTCCATCGAGGCGACCATCTCGCCGCACGCGTCGCAGTAGAACACGGGGATGCGGTGGCCCCACCACAATTGGCGAGAGATGCACCAGTCGCGGATGTTCTCCATCCAGTGGAAATACACGTTCTTCCAGCGGTCCGGGTGGTACGTGACGCGGCCGTCTCGCACCGCCGCAATCGCGGGCCCGGCGAGCGGTTTCATGTCCACGAACCACTGGTCGGACAGCCACGGCTCGATCACCGTATGACACCGATAGCAGTGGCCGACCGAGTGCACGTGGTCGTCGATCGCCACGATCAGACCCTGCTCTTGCAGGTCGGCCACCACGCGCTTGCGAGCCTCGTAGCGATCGAGTCCCGCGTACGGGCCACCTTCGTCGGAGATCGTGGCGTCGGCATTCATGATGTTGACCTTGGGACAGTCGTGACGCGCTGAGATGTCGAAGTCGTTCGGGTCGTGCGCGGGAGTTACCTTCACAGCGCCGGTGCCGAACGAGGGGTCGACGAAGTCGTCGGCCACGATGGGTATCTCCCGGCCCATCAGCGGCAGCACGACGGTCGAACCGACCAGTTCGGCATAGCGCTCGTCGCCCGGGTGTACCGCCACGCACGTGTCGCCCAGCATGGTTTCGGGACGAGTGGTCGCCACGACCACGTGGTCGATGCCGACCACCGGCTCTTTGAGCGGGTAGCGGATGTGCCACAGGTGGCTGTCGAGGTCTTCGTGCTCCACCTCGATATCGGACAGGGCCGTGGAGCACCGAGGACACCAGTTGATGATGCGCTTTCCCCGGTAGATGAGCCCTTTATCGAACCAATCGACGAACACCGTGCGCACAGCGTGCTGGTACGACGGGTCCATCGTGAACCACTCGTCGGAGTAGTCGCACGAGCAACCCATGCGCTTGAGCTGCTCGATGATGATAGAGCCGTGCTCGCGCCGCCACTCCCAGCACATCTCGACGAACCGCTCGCGTCCCACGTCGTGGCGCGACTTGCCCTCGGCGGCGAGCTTCTGTTCGACCTTGTTCTGGGTGGCGATGCCGGCGTGGTCGGTGCCGACCACCCAGCGGGTCGGGCGCCCAGCCATGCGGCTCCGCCGGATCACCACGTCTTGGATGGTGTTGTTGAGCGCGTGGCCCATGTGCAGCGAGCCGGTGACGTTCGGCGGCGGGATCACGATCGAAAACGGCTCGACGCCTTCGACGACGGGCTGCTCGAACAGACGAGCGGCCATCCACGAATCGAACACCGGACCCTCGACAGCTGTCGGGTCGTACGTCTTGGGCATCTGGCTCACGATCTGATAGTCCCTCCCTGGGTCGCCATCCTGTGATTCTAGGGCAAGGCCACATCTTGTGACAGGCCGAGGAACCGCGACGGCAACCGCGATTCGCGCGCCACTGGACTACGCAGCCGCCACCCGTCCGTCCGCGAAGCACGCACCCGAACGCCATTCATCCATCATGGGAGCCCGTTCGTCGCTCCAACTACTCCAGGACACTCGCATAAGCTTGGTTAAGCCTCTAGCATGGAAGCGTGATAGGCCGTGGACCGCATGGAGGACTGCGCATGAACGAATGCCCGCTGACCGAGGGTTGCATCTTCTTCAACGACAAGATGAAGCAAATGCCGAGCATGTCCAGCATCTACAAGCAGCGCTACTGCAACGGCGACATGACCCAATGCGCCCGCTACCGAGTGTTCAAGGAGATCGGGCGAGAGAACGTGCCGGCCGACCTGTACCCAAACGACACGGCGCGCGTGCCGCTGATCATCGAAGAGTTCGAGGGGTCAGGCTAACGTCACGCGCGCGGGGGCCGATAAACGAAGTGTGGGCCGCTACCGAACGCGGCTCACGCTCGTCGAGAAGCGGACGTGTCACAGGGGTGTGCAATGGGATGCAATCTGCACGATAGTTGCGGCTTCTTCGACTCGGGCTCCATCCAGGAGCTCTCCGGCCTAGCTTCGCTATTGAAGTCGCGGTACTGCAACGGGGATCCCGAGCGCTGCGCGCGCTTTCGCGTGTACGCGACGTACGGCATGGGCGCAGTCCCCGCGAACATGCGGCCCAACGACCACAGCGCTGCCGAGGAGATACTCGCCGGTTTCGGAGCTCGCCCGGCTCGCTAGCCGCGCGCGCCTGGCGGGCTCCTCGGCCGCCTGGCTGCGACTCTGCTCATGTTCCCTGGATGCCGAATTGTGACTTCCCGCCTGCCCGCTGCGTTGTACGCTTCGTAATGGTCAAGTGGAGGGCGGGAGTCTGTCGTGGAGGAAGCCCGGTTCGAGGCAGCGTGGAGCCAGTACTGCAGCCCGCTTGCTCGTTACTGCACGTTTTCCACCGGCTCGCGCCAAGACGGGGAAGACATCGCCGCCGAGACCTTCTCCAGACTACTCGCCACGCACAGGGACATACGTCCCGAGAAGACCGAGGCGTGGCTGTTCACCGTCGCGCACAACCTGTGCGTGAGTCACCACCGCGCGAACACCCGCAACCGCAGGCTCATCGCCCGGATCACCGAGCGCCGTCCGGAGAGTGACGGTGAAGCGTGGAGCGACTCGCCGTTATGGGAGGCCGTCCGCCAGCTCGATGAGCGCTCCCGGCTCGCAGTCTATCTGCGGGCCATCGAGGACCGCCCTTTCTCGGAAGTCGCACACCTCATGAATGCCTCCGAGGGTGCCGCGAAGATGAGCTACTACCGCGCCATGGAGCGCTTGAGAGCACTACTCTCACCCGCCCTGTCCGAAAACACAGCATCTCGTGCAGGAGGTGTCGCAGATGTCGAATAGACCGTCTGATCACGACATGGACGATATCGTGTCCCGTTTGAAGGAGGGCGCTCCGGGCGAAACGGACGCCATGGGCCTGGGCCGGATACGCAGTTCGATCGCTCGTCCTCGATCGCGACGGTGGATTGCGCGCGCGGTGGCCATCGCCGCGGTGGCAGCGGCTGTGGGGGTGACGTTTGCAGTGTGGCCTCGTACGCCGGACAAGCTACAACCCGTCAATGCTTTCGCCTACGACCGCGCGGCGGAGGTCGTTGCGCCTGCAGACGGCATCCTGCACTTCAAGTTGTCTGCTGAGACCACTCCTGTCGGGCCGACGAGTCTCGCGATAGACAACGGAGTCATAATCACGGCCGAGTACCCGCCGGATACGACCGATGTGACCGAAGCGTGGTTCGACTTCGGCAACGGGCTTACACGAAGAGAGTCCACCCTGGGCTACCCGGCTATGAGTACTCTGTGGATCGACGACCCCGATCGTACGCTCATAGTCGACTACCTCCCGGACGCCGATCAGCTGCTTATCAGCGAACGCCTCAAGTCCGAGGACGAGAGCGAATCCTCCCTAACGGAGCTGGAGTGGCTCGGATGGGCCTGGACGCAGTCGTTTGCCCGCGCGCTCGAGGAGCGATCGTGCGACGTGACCGAATGCGTCACCCAGGAAGGTACCGATGCCTGGCGCGTGACGTGGACGGAGAATGTGCCCGGCGAATTCGGGACCGCCACCACCTTCAGCGCGCTGTTCCGGCGCACGGACTACCGGCCGTTGGGTCTTGATGTGCACACCGAGTACGCTTTCAACCGGTACCCCGACCCGAACGTGACCGACACCCACGTCGAGGTCGAGGTGTGGGAAACACTGGACCGAGACGACGTGCCGGACGACCTGTTCGAAACGCGCACCGGCTTCGATGTCAGGGGCGCTACATACAGCGTCATGATGGTTCCCGACGACCCACGGATCGACGAAGTCGGGTTCCCCGTCTGGAGGGCAGGCGACGGCCTCGACCTTCCACCGGCCTCGGCGGCCCGGTTCGGCCGAGGGGACCTCGTCGGCTACCACGGGAACATCTCGCCGTTCCAGCTACACAAGTCGGGGATGCTGACGGTGTACTACGGGGACTTCGATTGGTGGGTACCCGCTCCAGGACTCGTGAGCGTGACCAGCTACGCCAGCAGCGACCCTGCCGATGTCGAGGAGTTCTGGGCGTCTCAGATGCCGCGCGCAGAGCAGACCTCCGGCGATGTGGAGGGCCGCTCGTTCCGGATGCGTTCGTCCAACGAACAGGCCGTGCTCATGGCGTCCATGGACGGCAGCGCCGTGTTGATCTCGGGACCGGACGAACGGACGGTCTTGGCCGTCCTGGGTTCGCTCGAGCTCGTGGAGTGAGTCGCGCCGCCTTCGCCGCGGGTCAGGCCGACTCCTCGGCCTCCCCCGTTCTCACCACTCTGGGTCCGGCGCCGCGCAGCACGGTGTCCTCGGTGACGACCACAGACTCGATGTCGTCGGAACCGGGAAGCTCGTACATCGTGTCGAGCAGCAGGCCCTCGAGGATGGAGCGCAGGCCGCGCGCTCCCGTCCCGTGCTTGATCGCTTCCCTGGCGGCCGATCGCAGCGCGTCAGGCGTGAAGCGCAAGTCCACCCCCTCGAGGTCGAACAGGCGCTCGTACTGCTTGACCAGCGCGTTCTTGGGCTCGGTGAGGATGCGTACTAGGTCTTCCTCGGTCAGCTCCACAACGTGGGTGATCACAGGGAGTCTGCCGACGAACTCCGGGATCATGCCGTAGGAGTGCAGGTCTTCCGGTAGCACCTGCGCGAACAACTCGCCTGTGCGGTGGTCTGAGGCGCGCGTGAGATCGGCGCCGAACCCGACGCCCTTGCTGCCGACGCGATCGGCGATGATCTTCTCGAGGCCCACGAACGCACCGCCCAAGATGAACAGTATGTTCGTGGTATCGATGCGGATGAGCTCCTGCTGAGGGTGCTTGCGCCCGCCCTGCGGCGGGACGGCGGCCTCCGTGCCCTCCAAGATCTTGAGCAACGCTTGCTGTACGCCTTCTCCGGACACGTCGCGCGTGATGGAGAGGTTCTCGGCCTTGCGCGCGACCTTGTCGATCTCGTCGATGTAGATGATGCCAACCTCGGCCTTCTTCACGTCGAAGTCGGCCGCGGTGATCAGCTTGAGCAAGATGTTCTCGACGTCCTCGCCCACATAGCCGGCTTCCGTGAGCGCGGTGGCGTCCGCGATCGCGAACGGCACCTTGAGGATGCGGGCGAGCGTCTGGGCGAGCAGCGTCTTACCACAACCCGTGGGGCCGAGCATCAGGATGTTGCTCTTGGCGAGCTCGACCTCGTCCTCGGTGCCCTGCGGCATCACGCGGATACGCTTGTAGTGGTTATGGACCGCCACAGAGAGCACCTTCTTGGCGCGCTCCTGGCCCACGACGTACTGGTTCAGCGACTCGTATATGTCGCGCGGCGTGGGGAGCTCCTCGGCAAACGGCGCGGCAGCCGCCTCGACCGTGGCGACCTCGTCGGCGACGATGTCGTTGCACAGGTCGATGCACTCGTCACAGATGTAGACGTTCGGCCCGGCGATCAGCTTGCGGACCTGTCGCTGGTTCTTGCCGCAAAACGAGCACTTCAGGTGCTCGGGGCCGTCCGTCTTGGGCGTCATCGCGTGTTCCCCTGACGTCGTGGGTACGACACCAGTCTAGCCCGCATCCTTGCGGCTGGCGAAGACCTTGTCCACGAGCCCGTAGGCCTGTGCTTCTTCGGCGGTCATGATGTTGTCGCGCTCGGTGTCCTCATGGATCTTGTCGATCTTCTGGCCGGTGTGCTTGGCGAGGATCTCGTCGAGGGTCTTGCGCATGCGCAGCATCTCTTTGGCCTGGATCTCGATGTCCGTCACCTGGCCCTGAGTGCCGCCCCACGGCTGGTGGATGAGGATGCGGCTGTGCGGCAAGGCCATACGCTTCTCCGCCGCGCCACCCGCGAGCAGGACCGCGGCCATCGAGGCGCACTGGCCCACGCAGATCGTGGACACGTCGCAGCGGATGTACTGCATGGTGTCGTAGATGGCCATGCCGGCGGTCACCGAACCACCCGGCGAGTTGATGTAGAGGTTGATGTCCTTGTCCGGATCGTCGCTTTCCAGGTGCAGCATCTGGGCGATCACCAGGTTGGCGATATCGTCGGAGATCTCATGGCCGAGGAACACCACGCGCTCGTTCAGGAGGCGCGAAAAGATGTCGAAGCTGCGCTCCCCTCGCGAGGTCTGCTCGATGACGATGGGCACGAGGCCCTGCGGTTCGATGGCCATATCTACTCCTCTTCGTCTGCGGCGGCCTGGGCAGGCTCCGCATCGTCCGCTTCGTTGTCGTCCTTCTCGATGATTCCCACGTTGGCTTCGTCCATCAGCCACCCGATCGAGCGCTTGTGCATGATCTGCTCGGTGAGGACCGACATCACGCCGGCGGCCTCCCACTTCTCGCGCAATTCCTGCGGGTCGGCCTCGGCGGCGCCCGCCATCTCCCGGACCGCCTCGTCTATGTCGTCATCGGTGACCTCGTAGCCCAGGTGACGGAAGAGCGCCTCGAGTGCCAGCTCTTCGCGCACCGAGTCCTCGGCCTGCTTGGCTATGTCGGCATCGATCTGGTCGATGCCGTAGCCGGTGACCTCCATGTACTGCTCGATGTTCATCTCGCGCGCCTCGAGGCCGGAGACGAAGTCGCGCTTTATCTGCTCGCGCGCGGTCTCCACCATCTGCTCGGGCACCTCGCCCTCGAGCCGCTCGGCCAGCGCCTTACGCGCCTCGAGCTCGCGCGCGCGGGCTCGGCCCATAGCCTTGGAGCGGTCCAGCTGCTCCTTGGTCGCGGTGCGCATCTCCTCGAGCGAGTCGTAGCCGCCGGCGTTCATGGCGAACTCGTCGTCGAGCTCTGGCAGCACCTTCGCCTTGATCTCGTGCACGGTGATGTCGAACGTGGCTATCTTGCCGATGTAGTCGGGGTTCGCGCTGGTGTCGGGAATCGTGTACTCCGCGTGCACCTCGTCGCCGGGCTTGGCTCCGAGGAGCGCCTCCTCGAACTCCTCGGGCATGAGCGCTCGGCCCATCTCGTAGAGATACTTGTCCACGACGTTGCCCTCGTAGTCCTCGCCCGCGATCTTGCCCACGAACGAGAGCAGCACGAAGTCGTCTTTGGCGACACCGCGGTCCTCGACCGGTTCGAGCGTGGCGTAGCGCTCGCGCAGGTGGCCGATCTGCGCATCCACCTCACGCTCGGATGCCTCACCCGGCGGCAGCTCGATCTTGAGCCCTTCGAGCGACGAGATGGTGAGCTCGGGGCGGACCTGGATATCGGCGCTGTACTCGAACGGCTTGCCCGCCTCCATCGTCTCCAAGTCGTCGATCTCAGGCTGCTCGATCGGGCGCAGGCCTTGCTCGTCGAGCGCCCTGGAGTACGAGTCGGTGAGCACCTCGTCCTGCGCGTCGGCAACGACCGCTTCGCGCCCTATATGCGTGTCGATGACGGGCTTGGGCGCCTTGCCGGCGCGGAAGCCCGGCACCTTGATCTTGTTAGCCACGCGCTTGTACGCCTGGTCGATGGCTTTGTCGACTTCTTCGGCAGGGACGGTCACCGTAATCCGCACGGTGTGGTCGTCGATGCGCTCGAGAGACGTCTCCAACTTGGGGTTCCTCCTACGTAACGGATGCCGGTACCGGTTGTTCGCGAATGGTGCGGGCGAGAGGACTTGAACCTCCACGAGTCGCCTCACTGGGACCTAAACCCAGCGCGTCTGCCAATTCCGCCACGCCCGCACGCAAGCGGCTATCCAGTATAAC
>ENA-OSEO01004453-OSEO01004453.1-sediment-metagenome-genome-assembly--contig:-NODE-4453-length-14740-cov-4.431358_pt1 | contig 14740 bp, 14 predicted proteins | sample MGYA00237883_ERZ534232 | MGnify/ENA metagenome assembly ERZ534232 | reverse complement strand
GGGGAGTCTAATAAGAAGGCCGCTTAGCAATCAACCCCGGCTGGAGGCCACTGTCAGGTAATTACCGTCACTGTACACACTAAGAAAATCCGGATGGTCATCCCGGCCACAGGCTCTCCTCCCCGCTAAATCGGCGACTGCGGTATCGATTCCTAAACAGCCCATTAGCCTTCTCTACGGGCCGATTAAACTCCTTTTATGCGGCGCGAGTGGCCGATACAAGTGCATGAATCTATGCGCTATTCTTTCTATCCACGCGTAATCAAATATTGGAACGGGCAACCTGTTGATTATATAATGATTGTATAATTTTTCTCACTCCTGGTGTTTTCTTATTTCGGCCTCTGGGTGTTAGTCGAAACATTTTTTCAAATGTTTATCTCAGATGGCAAGATAACGTCAAGCATATCCGTCTACGGCGGAGTCAATCGCCGCTCCGGAGGAGGCGGCTAGGCCTCCAAACAGAGGCCATCCACCAATGACCGTTCGACACTTTAACCCGGGTCTTCCCTTTTTTCTTGACACCCGTCCGGGCCATTTGTATATAGGTATACTAATAGCCCTAAAGACTCAGGCGTCCGCCCGCCCAGCCAGAGGCCGGGCCCAACCGCTCGCCGGTCCGCGGGAGAGCCAGAGGAAATGAGAATGGAGCGAGGCCAAGCTGTCCCGATTTTTATTCAGGTGGCTGAGACCCTCCGGGGTCGGATCCTGAACAACCAGTACCCGCCCGGGAGCCTGATCCCCTCGGCCCGGGAGCTGGAGAAGGAGTTCCGGGTCAGCAACATCACCATCCGCAAGGCCCTGGAGCTCCTGACCCAGGAGGGCTGCATCATCCCCCGGCGCGGCGTGGGCACCCAGGTGGCCAGGGTCCGCGAAGAGATGGAGGAGATCGAGATCACGGGCAATTTCCGGGGCTGGGTCGACTCGGCCTCGGGCCGCAAGTCCCAGCTCAAGGCCAACGTCCTGGAGGCGACCATCGCCCCCTGCCCGGAGCGGGTCAGCCAGATCCTGGCCCTCGAGCCGGGCCAGAACGTCTGGCGGATGAAGCGGGTCAGGAAGATCAAGGGCCAGCCGATTTCCTACTTCCTCAACTACGGCTCGCCCGAGCTCCTGGGCCGGATCAAGCCCGAGGAGGTGGTCAGGCGCAGCTTCATCGAGGTCTTCCAGGAGGTCTGCGGCCTGAAGCTGTCCCGGCTGGAGCAGCGGGTCCAGGCCGTGGTGGCCGACATGGACCTGTCGAGCATCCTGGGCGTCAATTTCGGCGACCCCATCTTCTTTGTCGAGGCCGTCTATTTCTCCGAGGCCGGCCAGCCGGTCGAGGTGACCCACATGTACTATCGAGGCGACCGTTACGTCTACAAGGCCACCATTGAACTGTGACCGGCTCCGGCCGGCGGAGGTTTGCGACCACCAATGACCACCAGAATGACCATCAGCGAGAAGATCCTGGCCGACCACGCCGGCCGGGACAGCGTCGCCCCGGGCGAGCTGATCGAGGCCCGGCTGGACTTCGTCTTCGGCAACGACATCACCGCGCCCCCGGCCATTGATGCCTTCCGCAGGGCCGGCGGGAAGCGGGTCTTCGATCCGGAGCGCGTGGCCATGATTCCGGATCACTTCATCCCCAACAAGGACATCAAGTCGGCCGTCCAGGCCAAGATGCTGCGCGATTTCGCCCTGGAGCAGAAGCTACCCCACTACTTCGAGGTCGGCCGGATGGGCATCGAGCACGCCCTCCTGCCCGAGCAGGGCCTGGTCCTGCCCGGCGACCTGGTCATCGGGGCCGACAGCCACACCTGCACCTACGGCGCCCTGGGCGCCTTCGCCACCGGGGTCGGCTCGACCGACCTGGGCGCGGCCATGCTCACCGGCCAGCTCTGGTTCAGGGTCCCGGCCTCCCTGAAGTTCATCTTCCGGGGCCGGCGGCGGCCCTTTGTCAGCGGCAAGGATCTGATCCTCCACACCATCGGCCGGATCGGGGTGGACGGGGCCAGGTACAGAGCCATGGAGTTCACCGGCCCGGTGATCGACTCCCTGCCCATGGCCGACCGGATGACCATATCCAACATGGCCATCGAGGCCGGGGCCAAGGCGGGCCTCATCCAGCCCGACGAGATCACCGAGGCCTACGTCAAGGACAGAGCCAAGCGGAGCTACCGTTTCTACGCCTCCGACCCCGAGGCCGAGTACGAGGCCGTCTTCGACTGGGACGTCTCCGACCTGGAGCCCCAGGTGGCCTGCCCCCACAGCCCGGAGAACGTCAAGCCGGTCGGCGAGCTGAGCCGGATAAGCATAGATCAGGCGGTCATCGGCTCCTGCACCAACGGCCGGCTGGAGGATCTGCGGGCGGCGGCAGCGATTCTCAAGGGCCGCAAGGTCGCGCCCCTGGTCCGCTGCATCGTCATCCCGGCCACGCCGACCGTCTTTCGGCGGGCCCTGGAGGAGGGCCTGATCGAGACCTTTCTTGAGGCCGAGGCCGTGGTCAGCACCCCGACCTGCGGGCCCTGCCTGGGCGGCTACATGGGCATCCTGGCCGAGGGCGAGCGGACCGTGTCCACCACCAACCGCAACTTCGTGGGCCGGATGGGCCACGTCAAGAGCGAGATCTACCTGAGTTCCCCGGCCGTGGCCGCGGCCAGCGCCGTGGCCGGACGGATCGTCCATCCCGGGGAAATCTGCGACCATCCGGCGAGGTGACAGATGAAAATCAGGGGCAAAACCTGGAAATTAGGCGATGACGTCGATACCGACGCCATCATCCCGGCCCGCTGTCTGAACACCTGGGACCCTGATGAGCTGGCCGAGCACTGCCTGGAGGCCATTGACCCGGAGTTCATCAACAAGGTCCAGCCAGGCGACCTGATCGTGGCCGGCAAGAACTTCGGCTGCGGCTCCTCCCGGGAGCACGCGCCCATCGCCATCAAGGCGGCCAAGGTGGCGGCGGTGATAGCCGATTCCTTTGCCCGGATCTTCTACCGCAACGCCTTCAACGTGGGCCTGCCCATTCTGGAGAGCCCGGAGGCGGCGGCCGGCATCGAAGCCGGCGACGAGGTGGAGGTGGACCTGGACAAGGGCCTGATAGTCAACCATTCGCGGGGCCAGACCTACCGGGCCGAGCCGACGCCGCCCTTCATGCAGGCGCTCCTAGAGGCCGGGGGGCTGATCCCGTACGTCCGACAGAAGATGGAGCTAGGAGGAAGCAGTGCCTGAGAGTTATCGAATCGCGGTCATCCCCGGCGACGGCACCGGGCCGGAGGTGGTCCGCGAGGGACTGAAGGCCCTTGAAGCGGCCGCCGGCCGCGAGGGCTTCAAGCTGGACCTGGTCCACTACGATCTGGGCGGGGAGCGCTACCTGAGGACCGGGGAGATCCTGCCCCCCGGGATGCTGGAGGAGCTGAAGGGCTTTCAAGCCATTCTCCTGGGCGCCATCGGGCACCCCCAGGTCAAGGTCGGACTCCTGGAAAAGGGCATCATCCTGGCCATACGCTTCGGGCTGGACCAGTACATCAACTTGAGGCCCGTGGTGCTCCATCCCGGGATCGAGACCCCCCTCAAGGGTAAGGGCCCCGAAGACATAGACTTCGTCGTTATCCGGGAGAACACCGAGGGTCTCTACTGCGGCGCCGGCGGCTTCCTCAAGAAGGGCACTCCCCAGGAAGTGGCCGTCCAGGAGTCGATCAACACCCGGCTGGGCGTCGAGCGCTGTCTCCGTTACGCCTACGAGTACTGCCGCCGCCGCAACCGGAGGCGCAAGCTGACCCTCTGCGCCAAGACCAACGTTCTGACCTTCGCCTCCGATCTCTGGGAGCGGGTCTTTTACGAGCTGGCCGGGGAGTACCCGGACATCAAGACCGACTACGTCCACGTCGACGCGGCCTGCATGTGGATGATCAAGAACCCGGAGCAGTTCGACGTCATCGTCACCGACAACCTCTTCGGCGACATCATCACCGACATCGGGGCCATCATCCAGGGCGGGCTGGGCATCGCCGCCGGCGGCAACATCAACCCCGAAGGGGTGTCCATGTTCGAGCCCATGGGCGGCTCGGCCCCCAAGTACGCCGGCCAGAACGTCATCAATCCCCTGGCCTGCATCGGTGCGGTTCAGGTAATGCTCGACCACCTGGGCGAGACCGGCGCGGCCCAGCGGGTCGAGAAGGCGATTCAGAAGGTCGTGGCCCACGACGTCAAGGACATGGCCGCCGGCCGGATGGGCCATTCCACCAGCGAGGTGGGGGACCTGGTCGCCGAGCACATCGCCGGGGCTTAAGCCCCGGCGGCCGGGCCGGGAGCGGCCCGGAAGGGGCTGGTTGGCGGTGGAGATTCACCGCTGGATTGGCTATAGTGGTTGGGCGCTGGACCGGTCCCACCCTGGCCCGGAGGCCTCTCCCCGGGGTCAGTCCGGCCGCCGGGGGCCGGTTGACGGTTGGGCAAGGCGTTGAAGGCGTAAACTCGCACTTTTTATCAGAGGAGGGTCAATCATGAGGCGGAGGTATTGGCTGGGTTCTCTGATTCTGGCGCTCGGGCTGATCCTGGCCGGGAGCGCCGCCCTGGCGGACAAGATCGACATCGACGTCAACTGCACCATGAAACCGGGCGGCTCCGAAGAGGCGGCCATAAAGAAGTTCAAGGAGATCGTGGAGCAGAAGTCCGGCGGCCGGATGAACGTCAAGATCTTCCTGAGCGGCCAATTAGGCAGCGAGAAGGCGGTCCTGGAGCTGATGAAGATCGGCCAGACCCAGATGTCGGTCACCGGCGGCATCTTCAGGACCATGTTTGCCAAGGAGTACGACCCGATCTCGATCCCCTTCTATCTGTCCACCTGGGAGTGCGTCAAGGCCTTCCTGGAAGGCCCCCTGGGACAGAAGATCGGCCAGCTGGCCGCCGAGCAGGGCGGGATCGTCGACTTCGGCCCCCAGAAGCGGGCCCCCCGGGAGATGACCTCCAACAGGAAGATCACCGGGCCGGACGACATCAAGGGCCTCAAGATGCGCCTGCCGGCCATGCCCATCTGGGTGGACGTCTGGAAGGAGCTGGGCGCCCTGCCCACGGTCATCCCGGCCCCGGAGATCTACTTGGCCATGAAGACGGGCCAGGTGGACGCCCACGAGAACACCCTGGTCTCGCCCTATTCCCGGAAGCTTTGGGAAGTCCAGAAGTACATCATCATGACCGATCACATCTACTTCCCCTGGCACTGGGTGGCCAGCAAGGTCTGGTTCGACAAGCTCTCGGCCGAGGATCAGAAGCTCATCCGCGAGGCCGTGGACGAGGCCAGGGCCCACGGCGGCAAGGTCGAGGATGAGAAGGACTCCTTCTACGCCGAGGAGCTTAAGAAGAAGGGCATGGAGTTCATCACCCCCGACAAGAAGGCCATCCGGGCCAAGGCCATGCCGGCCATCAAGCGGGCGGTCAGCACCCTGGCTCCGGAAGTGGCCGTCGAGGTGGACAAGGTCTGCAAGTAGGCCGGGTCCCCCGGCCTGATCGCCGCGCGGCCGATCGCCCGCCCAGGGATTCTCGCCCGGGCCACGGGGCGGTCGGCCGCCCAACAAAGACCTGCTTGGCGGAGGGTTCTCAATGCCAGGTCTGGTCCGTTTCTATGACGTCACCGCCCTGATCGCCTTTCTGGCCATGATGGGCTGCGTCCTCCTGGAGGTGGTCACCCGCAACATCATCCACATCCCGACCACCTGGGCCGAGGAGTCCTCCCGGCTCTTCTGCGTCTGGGCCGTCTTCCTGGGCTCGGCCTCGGCCTGGTTCCGCAAGGCCCACATCGTCATCAACGTCATCCCCCACCGGCTTTCTGGCCGGCCCAAACTGGTCCTCCAGCTCCTGGCCCAGGCCCTGACCGGGATTTTCGTCCTCTGCGTCTGGTTCGGCACGATCTACATCATGATCATCCAGTACCCGGCCAAGACCACGGCCCTGGAAATCAGCATCAGCTACTTCTACCTGGGCCTCTTCGTCGGGGGCAGCGGCATAATCGTCTTTCACGCCCGGCTGATCAGAGAGACCCTGGCCCAGCTGGCTGGGTCCGGCCCGGTCGGGGACTGAACGGAGCCGCCGTGTTCACGCTGGTCTTCTTCATCGGCCTGCTCATCGTCCTCTTTCTGGTGGGCGTTCCGGTCGCCGCCTCCATTGGCCTGACCTGTCTGGCCGTGCTCTGGCTCCAGAACGACCTGTTCAACATCCCGATAACCCTGCTGCCCCTGAAGATGATGCACGGCGTCAACAACTTCCCCCTCCTGGCCGTGCCCTTCTTCATCCTGGCGGCCAACGTCATGAACAAGGGCAGCGTCACGCCCCGGATCTTCAACTTCGCCAACTCGCTGGTCGGCCACCTCAAGGGCGGCCTGGGCCACGTCAACGTCTTGGCCAGCATGATCTTCGCCGGCATGTCCGGCACGGCCGTGGCCGACGCGGCCGGGCTGGGGGCGCTGGAGATCCGGGCCATGCGGGATCAGGGCTACCCCCTGAAGTACAGCATCGGCATCACCGGGGCCTCATCGGTCATCGGCCCGATCATCCCGCCCAGCGTGGCCATGGTCATCTACGGCTGGCTGTCCGACGTCAGCGTGGGCGCCCTCTTCATCGGCGGCCTGGTGCCCGGGGTGCTCCTGGGCGGGGCGCTGATGGTCATGACCCTGATCCTGTTCCACCGCATGCCCATGCCCCGCCAGCCCCGGCCGCCCCTGAGGGAGATCGTCGGCCTGTCCAGGAAGGCCTCCCTGTCCCTGATGACCCCCCTGATCATCGTCGGGGGAATCTGGTCCGGCATCTTCACCCCGACCGAATCAGGGGCCGTGGCCAGCGCCTACGCCATTGTCCTGGGGATGGTGATCTACCGCGACGTCACCTGGAAGGACTTGCTCGAGGTCTTCAGGAACACCATCGAGTTCACGGCCATAATCCTGTTCATCATCTCCATCGCCGGCCTCTACGGCTGGCTCCTGGTCCGGCTCCAGATCCCCATGGTCCTGGCCGAGGGCATCATCCACATCACCACCAACTCGACCCTGCTCCTGTTCCTGCTCCTGGTCTTCTTCCTCATCGTCGGCTGCTTCATGTCGGTCATCGAGTCGGTCCTGATCTTCACCCCGATCATGGTCCCGATGATCCAGGCCTTAGGGATTGACCAGCTCTTCTTCGGAGTGATGATGGTCATCGCCCTCTCGGTGGGCGTGATCACCCCGCCCTTCGGCAACGTCCTCTACGTCCTGGTCGGCATCACCAACCGCAGCTTCGAGGAGGTCGTCTGGGCCCACATCCCCTTCTTGATTCCCATTCTGGGGACCATCTTCGGTCTGATCTTCTTCCCCGGCCTGGTCACCTTCCTGCCCGGGCTCCTGGCCGGCTGATCCGAGGGGCCGGCGCTTCGGGGGCTCAGGACCAGTAGTTCTTCATCAGCTCCGTCATCCACTCCGGCTGCTTAAGGTCCCCCCGGGGGCCGAACTCCCTGACCCAGGGCTTGATGTCCAGGACCGGGCTGCCGTCGATGGCGTCCAGGCCGCTGACCTCGATCCTCAGGCCGTCCAGGCGGTCCAGCCGGCAGACGGCCGTGCCGATCTGATTGGGCCGGTTCTTGCCCCGCTGGGCGAAGATGCCCACCGCGGGCCAGTCCGGGTTGTTGCGGGGGTGGCGGGCCCCTGTCTGGATCTTCTCGGGCTTGACCCGGTGCATGTAGAAGACGACCTCGAGGTGGGAGAACGAGTCCAGTTCGGCCAGGGCGGCCGGGGAGAAGCGCTGGGGGTCGAGCTGAATGGAGCTCCTGACCGAATCCCAGTGGTCGTCCCGGGGCTCCTTTCTCTCCGAGACGACCTGACCGATGGGGGTGATTTCAATGGGGTCCATGGCTTTCTCTCCCTTGTGAGCGAGCGGTCCGGGCGGTTCAGATCGGGCCGGACAGCGGCGCCTCAGCCCTCCGGGGCGGACAGGGCGCCCGAGCCCGGCCTGAGGCGGTAGACGGTTTCGAAGGAGTTGAAGAGATCCAGATACTGCTCCAGGTATCGAGTCATCAGGAAACGTTTGATCACCGTCTTTCTGGCCTCCCGGCCGAGGCGGCGGCGCAGCTTCTCGTCCTTGAGGAGCTCGACCAGCCTGGCCGCCGCCTCCTCGATTGAGTTCACCAGGAAACCGTTCTCCCCGTCCTGGATCTGGTGGCAAATCCCGCCGACGTTGCCGCCGATGACCGCCGCCCCCTTCCACATCGCCTCGGTCACGGTCAGGCCGAAGCCCTCGCGCAGGGACTTCTGGAAGACCACGGCGGCCTTGCTCTGAAGGGCGTTGACCAGGGCCGAATCCTGGCGGCTGAGGATGATGATCCGCTCCTCCCGGGCCTTGAGGAGCGATTCGTAGACCTGGGGCCCCTCGGGGTCGTCCGTGGCCACGTTGCCCAGGAGGACCAGGGTGGCCTGGACCTGGCGCCGGGCCAGCTTGAAGGCCTCGATGACCCCCTGGGGGTCCTTGAAGCGGTCGAAGCGGGAGATCTGGACCACCAGCGGCAGATCGGTGGGGATGTCGTAGTGGGCCAGCCGCTCTTCGACCTCCTCCTGGTCCAGCTCCCGGTTCTGGGTGCTGAAGGGGTCAATGGCCGGAAAGAAGAAGAACTGCGGGACCTTGAGCTTTTGCCGGTAGTCCTGGTTGCTGAAGATGACGGCGTCGTACTTCTCGATGAAACTGACCAGATAGGGCCACAGGTTCCGGTTGGGCGAAGACAGGTCCACGTGGCAGCACCAGACCCAGGGTCCGTAGCGGCGATAGTGCTCGATCAGGGGCAGGGGCTGGGGGTCGTGGATGACCACCAGGTCGTGGTCGAGATGGTTTCTGATGGCGTTCTCGTGGACTATCTCCTGGTAAACCCGCTTCTTCTGCTCGGTCAGCCGGATCTCGCCGCCCTGGAGGGCGTTGTGCATCTTCTTGGTGACGCTGAAGAAATCGGGCGACCCCTGAATGACGCGCCAGCCGGTCTTGACGCCGACGCCGTTGAGCAGCAGGCTCAGGGAGCCCAGGAGTTCGGCCACGCCGCCACCGTAGTAGGTCGAGTTGACGTGGACCACGTGCAGGTCCTTGACCCGCTCGGCCTTTCCGGCGATCCGGTCAACCGCCCTGGCTCCGATGAGGGGCTCGTAGTCCTCTAGGCTGGTGGCGAAACGGGCTTTTCTCATGACGGCCGCCTCCCTTCCCGGGCCGAGTCGAGCCGGCCGGCCGGCGCCTGACCTCCTCGCGGCCCGGGCTTTCGGGCCAGACTACCACAACCGGGCTCCCGGCGCCGCCGGGCATCTTGAGCCCGCCGCGGCTTGAGGGCGAGAGATGGCCTGGGCCGACAGGGCCATACCCATTTACTTCTGAGCCGATCCATTATAGCTTCAGCCAGGAATCAGGAAATAACGCGAGGAGGAGTCGCCATGCTGCCTTTCAAGAGGATTCTTTGCCCCACCGACTTCAGCGAGCCGTCCTACGAGGCTCTAAAGGTGGCCCAGGAGTTGGCTCTCCACTTCTCCGCGGCCCTGGACGTGATCCACGTCGTCTCCCTGGTCCCGGTCAGCCCCGGCCTGGCCGGCCCGGTGGCCTTCGACGTCACCGCCTACCAGGAGGAGCTGAAGCTGTCCTCGGAGAAGGCGCTCAATGACCTGATCAGGGAAAGGCTGTCTCCGGAGCTAAAGGCCCGGCCGATCCTCCAGCAGGGCAACGCGGCCAATCAGATCGTCAGGACCGCCGAAGAGCAGCAGGCGGACCTCATCGTCATCGCCACCCATGGCAAGACCGGCTGGCGGCGCTTCATCTCCGGTTCGGTCACGGAAAAGACCGTCCGCCTGGCCACCTGCCCCGTCCTGACCGTCCAGACCCCCCACCAGGAGCAGGCTGAGACAGAGGATTGACCGGAGCTGGGACCGAGGCCGCGGCCCCGGCAGTCCTCAATCCGCTGCCGGTTTGATTCAGCCAGAAGCTGACGTACCTGGGTCGGGCCGGCTGAAAACGGCCGTCCATCCGGGGGAGGCTTGGAGCCGGGCCTCGACTGAGCCCGCCTCCGGGACCGAGGCCAGGGGGCGGCCCTGGCCGGAGAGGCGTCAGCCGACGACGATGAAGTTGTTCAGCGTGCCGAAGCGGTTGTAGACGCTCTCGCCCTGGGGGTCATTCTGCCACTGCCCATCGACCAAGAACTTGTATTCGTATCGCCCGGGCTCGAGCAGGACCGTCTTCTTCCACAGGCCGCTCGAGTCCTGGCGCATGGGGTGCTTGCTGGCGTCCCAGTCGTTGAAATCGCCCGCCAGGCCGATCACTCGAGCCTGGTCTGACGAAAGGCTGAAGGAAACTCTCTTTTTCTTGGGCGGGGACGCTTTCTTCTTCGGGGCCATGGCTGACCTCCTTTGGTGTCTCGGGATATGATCATCCCGGGACCTGACCTTGTCAACTCCGAGCGGAAGCCGGGCCGGGAAGCGTGAATGGCGGCAGCGCCAGTCGCCCTGGTGGATTTCGATCAGACCGTCGGGGCAGACTGCGGTCTGAATGACCGCCTCCAGGCTCTCCAGGGCGGCCTGATCCCAGGTCCTGAGGCCACCCAGATCAAGCTTGAGGCTGGCCAGAGGCTCCATCCCCCTGACCATTTTCAGCAGGGGGCCCAGGCGCTTGACCGCGCTCTGACCAAGGTCTCCGCCCAGCGGGACGACCAGTCCGCCCTCGAGGCGCCTGACTCGAACCGAACAGGTCTTTTCCGACATCTGCGGGCTCCTCCATCGGGCTGGAGACGGCGCCGGCCGTTCAATTTCAACGCCTGGAGCCGGCCTCGACGACCACAGGCGGGTAGAAAAGGCTCCGGCCCAGCAGGGCCGCAGCCCGGCCTGGCCCGGCCGCCCTCTCCGCCGCTTCGTCCTCGGGGATTTCCCGGATGACCTGGAGAACCTGGAGTATCTGGCCGTGAGAATGTCTCAGGGGATAGACGCAAACCTCCAGGCGCGTCTTGATTCCGTCCCCGCTGTAGCGCGCCTCTTCCCGGCAAACGGACTGGCCTGTCTTGAGGGTTTCCAGGAGGGGACAGCCGCCGTTGGGATAGGTGCACGAGATCCGGGAGTGGTAGGCCATTTCGGGGCAGGTCTTGCCGATGACCTCCTCGCGCTTGAAAGGCAGGCCGTCGAGATAATCTTTATCGATGTTGACGATCTGGAGGCTGCTGGCTTTGATGACCGCGACCGCCTCCCGGGGCCTTTCCTCGGGCCACGAGGCGGGGAGAATACCCGCCTCCAGCGGGCCCGGCCCCCCGGGCCGCGGCCGAGCCTCGGACAGAAAGGCCAGGGGGAAGGAGTGGTAGTAATAGTTCCCCGGCCGGATGAGGCACTCCCTGACCCCGATCTCTCTCAGGTCATCGATCAGGCCCTGGTCCAGCTTGCCCGGCGGCAGGAGAACCGTGCCCCGGGGCGCCTGGCTCAGGATGGCCCTGAAGACCCGCCTGACCGTGGCGCTCGGCCAGGCCCCGGCCTTGGCTTTCCGTCCAGCCGGTCTGGCGCCGATCCCCAGGGAGCGTCCTCGGACCGTCCGAGTGGCCGGGGCCTGGACCTGACCGGCCGGGAGGCCGAGGGCATTCAGGTTCGAGGTGTCATTGACTTGGCTGATAGCCATGGTATCGCCCATTTCTAACCTCCTTGGCTGGAAGTCCGAGGCTGCTTGGCCCCCTCCCGAGAATGACCCTATCGTCAGGCCGTGACCACCTTGTGCCAGCGGCGCCGCGATCTCAGCATCAGGCCCTTGAGGGCGGCCCGGTCCACCGCTGGACCTGAACTATTGAACCTCACCCAAGGGGGCGAGGCCATAGAGCCGGGGGCTCATTTTAATAGGGGAGTTGCCCAGGCGCCTGGGAGATCTTCCCGGGGGAAAAAGGCGGCCTCGGGAGGCTCAATCCTTCCAGAGATCCAGGTCGATGAGGCCCAGTCTGGCGGCGTAGCGGACCAGGTCCAGGGTAGTGTGGACGTTGAGCTTGCCCATCAGGTTGGCCCGGTGGTTCTCCACGGTCTTGGGGCTGATGAACAGCTTGTCGGCAATCTGCTTGGCGCTCAGTCCCTCGGCCAGGAGGCGCATGACCTCCTGTTCTCGGGGGGTCAGGTTGGCGTAAGCGTCATCGCCGCTCCTTCTTTCCGGGTCGGGCAGCTCGACCAGCCTCTGGATCACGGCGCCGGAGACGGACCCGTCCAGGTAGTTCTCGCCGCTGGCGACCGCCTCCAGGGCCTGGATGAGTTTTCCCGCCGCCGAGGCCTTGACCACGTAAGCCTTGGCCCCGGCCTGGAAGGCCTGGGCGATGTATTCGATCTTGGAGTGCATGCTGAGCATGACCACCCGCAGGTCCGGGAAGAGGCCCGTCAGGTTCTGGGTGAGCTGGATGCCGCTCTTGTCCGGCAGCGAGACGTCGGCCACGACCAGGTCCGGCCGGATCTGCTTGGCCTTCTTGACGGCCTCGGCCGCGCTGCTCGCCTCTCCCACGACCTCAAAGCCGGGGCTGGCGCTGATTATCGCCTTGATACCCTCCCGGATGACCGGGTGGTCGTCCACGATCAGGACTGTCGCCTTCTTGATCAGCGCTCGTCTCCCTGGAGAGGAACCTCGACCAGGATTTTCGTCCCTTTCATCGGGCGCGAGACGATCTGGATCTCGCCCCGGAGCAGGCCGACCCTTTCCTTCATGCTCTGCAGACCCATGCGCTTCTCGTTCAGGGCCGCGTTCATCCGCTCCTTGAGGTCGAAGCCCAGGCCGTCGTCCTCCAGGTGCAGAATGACCTTGGGGTGAGAGGCCAGGAGCCTCAAGACGACGCGGCGGGCCTGAGCGTGCTTCCTGACGTTGTTGAGTCCTTCCTGGATCAGCCGGAAGAGGTTGATCTTGTCCTCAGGGTTGAGATTGAGGTCGTCGACGCCGGAGACGACCAGGTCGACCTGAACGCCGGTGGCGCTGGTGAACTCCTGGCAGTGCTGGCTCACGGCCTGGCCCAGACCCAGTTGATCCAGGTTGAAGGGTCGCAGGTCGTAGGCCAGATTCTGGACGGCGCTGATGGAGTCCTCCAGGCTTTTGGTCAGTCCGGCCATCCTCTGCCCCATCTCGGGAGGGGCTGTCGGCCAGGCCAGCAGAGCCGTGTCCAGGCCGATCTTGAGGGCGCAGAGGTCCTGGGCCAATGAGTCGTGGAGTTCCCGGGAAAACCTCAGTCGCTCGTCCTCGTGGGCCCGCAGAAGCTGCCGCGAGAGGCGGCGCACGTTCTCCTCGGCCAGCTTGCGCTCGACGATTTCCACCTGAAGAGCCACCACCGCCGTCTCCAGCTCGGCCGTCCGCTGCCGGACTCGCTCTTCCAGCGAGTCACGGGCCTCCCGGAGAGCCTCCTCGGCCAGCTTGCGTTCGGTGATGTCGACAAAGACCACCAGCACCCGGGCCAGGGTTTTCTCCTGGCCTGGGGCCACGGTCGTCCGCAGAATGATGTTCATTCTCTGGCCGGCCAGATTCTGACAGACGGTCTCGCTCTGGTACCGGCCCTGGCCCTCGGCCAGGGCCAGGGCGTGCTTCTTGAGCCCCGACCAGGGCTCGGCGACAAAAAGGCGTCCCGGATCCTGAAGCAGCTGCTCCTTGCTCCGGGCTCCGAAAAGCTCCAGCCCGGCCCGGTTGATGTCGCAGACCTGGAGACTCCTCAGGCAGCGGTCCACAACTTCGGGGTGGGTCTCGAAATAGTCCCGCAAATTTATCCCTTCCTGGCTGAGGCGGTCGAAGAAGGTCTTGGACCAGGAAAGATCGATCTCCCACAGGGCGGTCGGCGAGTCCTCAAACAGGGAGCGATACCGGTTCTCGCTCTCCTGGAGGGCCCGCTCGGCCGCCAGGCGGGCCCGGCGGTCGCCGTGCCGGCGCACCGCCTCTGACAGGACCACGGGCAGCAGGCTCAAGTAGCCCCGGCCCGAGTCCTTGACCAGGTAGTCCTCGACTCCGGCCTTGAGCGCTTCCACGGCCAGGTACTCTGATCCGGCGCCGGTCAGAATCACCAACGGCGGCCGGGTCTGCCCACCTGGCAGCCGGGCGAACATCTCCAGACCGGACATCCCGGGCAGCCCCTGGTCAACCACCAGCAGATCGAAGGAAGCAGTCCGGGCGCCCAGGAGTTCGAGGGCCTCCTCGGCCCGTTCGCAGGCGGTTATCTGGCAGGGGAAATTGCTCTTTTTCAAGGCCCGAGCAAAGGCCAGCCGATCGTGCTCGTCGTCCTCGACCAGAAGGATGTTGAAATCTGCCAGGGACTCTTCCGATTTCATCTCAGCTCCCGGGCAACTCGGCCGTCTCCCAGAAACCATTGATCGTCCGGATTGCCTCCGAGTAGTTCTCGAAGCCGATCGGTTTGACGATGTAGGCGTTGGCGCCGAGATCATAACCTCTGAGCCGGTCCTCTTCTGCCTTGGAGGTGGTCAGGATGACCACCGGCAGGAGGCGCAGCTCGGGGCTTTCGCGGATGTGCTTGAGCACGGTCAGCCCGTCTATCTTGGGCAGCTTGATGTCCAGGAGGAGAACGCCCGGCGCCGGTGCGGCCCCCGGCCGGGCGTACTTGCCCCGCCGGTGGAGATAGTCCAGGCATTCCTCGCCGTCAGTGACCACCTGAAGCGGGTTGACGATTTGATTCTTGCGCCAGGCCCGCCTGGTGGCCAGGATGTCGTGCTCGTCGTCCTCGGCCATGAGGATCAGGAAAGGTTTATCGCCCAAAGCTAACCCCTGTTCTGTCTGTCGGGAAGCCTGA
>ENA-OSEO01004452-OSEO01004452.1-sediment-metagenome-genome-assembly--contig:-NODE-4452-length-14749-cov-5.821020_pt1 | contig 14749 bp, 13 predicted proteins | sample MGYA00237883_ERZ534232 | MGnify/ENA metagenome assembly ERZ534232 | reverse complement strand
CCGACCATGGAGTCCTCCTATGACCAAGATGCTAACTTCTTCAGGCGGACTCTCCAATTTCGTCTGAATCATAACAACACCAGCAGGGTGGCAGCAGCCTGAAAGACATCGTCCGCCTGGTCTGTAGGCTGTTTGAGGCGCATCTGGCGCGTAAAGGTGTCAAACTGGCGGTTCCGAAGCTTGAGTCTGACGGTCCATGCTAGAACGCCGTCATGTCTCATCTGCTCGGTCAGCCGGTCGGACATGCCGAGCAACGTGCGCTTGATGCGCGTCTCATCGGTCTCATCCGAGGCAAAGGTTTGCTCGTGACTGTATGACTTGCGCTCGCGCTCTGTGTTTACGGGACTGTCGTCGATGCCGTTCGCAGCGCGTTGCAGGTGGATTCCTGAATCACCCAGGATGTCACGCAATGCTTGCTCGGGCCATCGCGCGAGGTCGCCGATCGTCCGGATACCCATGGCTCTCAAGCGTTTCCCTGTGGCCTCCCCGACGCCCCATAGCGTTTCGATGCTCAAGGGCGCAAGGTAGGCGGCCTCCTCACCCGGTGGGACGACAATCAGTCCTCGGGGTTTGCCCTGTCCACAGGCTATCTTGGCTACCAGTTTGTTGGTCGCGACACCGAGGGAGCACGGCAAGCCCAGTTCCTCCCGTACGCGCTGCTGGATAGCGCGGGCGACCTGCGGGGCAGGGCCATGCAGCGCCTCGGTCCCTGAAAGATCCAGGAATGCCTCGTCGATTGAAATCTGCTGGACGACCGGCGTGTATTCGCTGAGAAGTGCCATGACGGCCCGCGAGTGTCTTGAGTACACTCCGTGTCTGGGCGAGACGCGAATGGCATCGGGACAGAGTCGCATGGCCAGGGCCATTGGCATAGCCGAATGAACGCCCCGCGCTCGCGCTTCGTAGGAAGCAGAAGCCACCACGCCTCGCCCTGCCGGATCTCCACCGACGACAACGGGCTTGCCGGCGATGCTCGGATCCAAAAGGCATTCGACTGCGGCGAAAAAGGCATCCAGATCGACGTGGACGATTTGGCGGTTCATCGGGCCACTTGACGGAAGGGGGAGTGCTGGAGGCCAGCGGCCTTGAGCGTTCTGGGTCCCACAGGCCCCTGCCAGATGCATGCGCACAGGTGCATGCTTGCAGGGGCCTGTACTCGAGACTCCAATCAGGACAGCTGTTCAACCACCATGCGGACCTTGAGGCGATCAAAGACACTTCTGGCGTCGGCGGTATCGTCGCGATAGGCGATGTCCTCCACGGTCGCCGTCAGGCGGATCGACTCTGTCTCCAGTTCGATCACCAGACCTGGCTGCGCCACAACCAGCTCGCCCTTGCGGACGAGTTTGGTGCTGATGCTTTCATCGTCAAAGGCTTGCTCACTGACGATCACCTTGGACAGCGTACGGGTCCCCTGTGTCTCAAAGAGCCAGATGTCAAAGGCATCTACCATCTGGGCGTCTTTTACACCCACCGTATCACTGATCACGATTCCGCACTGGCCAAGGAACTCATGGGCTGGCGACTCGATGGTAAAGGCGTGGTAAAAGTCGTCATCACCAAAGGAGTAACTCGTCTCAAAGACCCCCAATTGGCCGGGCGCCAAGGCGGGTTCTACCGCAGGGGCGCGCCGCGGCCACGTGCGGGATGTGAGGATCTCGCCGGTTGGCGGCTCTTCATCGATCTCCATATCGTCATCGTCCAGCGCTGCGATTTCGACAGGTTTGGGCCTGGCGCTCACCGTTGGTTCTACGGGCTCGGCGGCCGGCGTCTCTATGTGCCAGGCCTCCTCGGCTTCCAGGGCCGGCCTTTGCGGCAGAGGCGTTTCCTCGCTGTCCGCGTCTGTATCGTCCGAGTCGACGTCGCCGTCGGCGTCGCCGTCGACGTCGCCATAGGCATCGTCCTCGTAGACCTCGTCACTGGCGACCTCGGTTGCGACCTCTTCTTCCTCACCCTGTAGATCGATGTCGGCTTGAGCGAGATCGGCGTCAGACGCGATCACCTGGTCTTCAAAGCCACCGGGGGCAGGAATGGGATTGAGCGATACCGCGGAACCATGACGCCGGGCATCCATCGTCGGCTCAATCGGGCTCAAGTCCAGATCCCCTGCATCGGGGTTTTCCAAGCGGCGGCGATCCCGCAGCACGATGAATCCGATCGCCGCTGCGGCTGCCAGCACCACCACCAGCCCGGCGATGGGCAGCCATCCAAGGCTACCTTCGGACTTTTCCGCCTCTTCGTCAGCCGGTAGTGCCTCCTCCTGTGCAGGAGCAACAGACGCTTCGCTCGGTTCAGCAGCGGGCTCTTGCTCTGTGCCCTCTTCGACCACCGGAAGCGGTACGGCCTCCTGCATCCTGTTCAAACGGAGCGCAGCGGGAAGGTTGCCCTCGGCCGCCAGGTCACTCGCGGTCTGACTCAAGAGCGCGTCGACGTCCGCCCAGGTGGTGTCTTTGTCCACCAGCTCGTATAGCCTCTCCCGGGCCAGGTCGGCGTTACCGGTCACAGTCCAGGAATCAGCGACCATGGCCACATAATCGGCCTGATGTCGCGCGCGCAGATCGGAGGGATCCGTGTCGACAACGCGAACGGGAAACACCTGCCATGCCAATAGCAGGCCGATCAGGAGCCCTGCAATGAGGGCGAGCGCGATCCATAGCCTGGAGGGGAGGCCCTCAGCGATGAGATTTCTTCTTTGCATTCCTACACCTCATATGGGTTCGTAGACTGACAGCCACCTGCGCCACAATCCTGCACGCATCTTATCACGATGCACTGCACACGGCAAGCATCAAACGCCTTTGAGTATAGGCGAGGCTATTTGCCCGGCACGACTGCCATCTTGGGAGCCTTTGTCAGTACGCGGCTGGAGTCGGCCCCGACAACAATCATGTCTTCAATGCGTATGCCGCCCCAATCTGGCAGGTAGATCCCGGGCTCTACCGTAATGACCATACCTTCCGGCAGCGGGGTCGTCGACGTAAAGCTTGCCCGCGGATCCTCGTGAATCGCCAGGCCCACGCCGTGTCCGAGGCCGTGACCGAACTTTCCCTCATAGCCGGCACCATAGATCACATCTCGCGCGAGCGCATCGGCTTCGATACCTGTCATCCCTGCACGGATGCCTCGCTCTGCGGTGAGTTGTGCCTGCAATACAGTGTCCCATACCTCCAGGTACTTGTCCGAGGCGTGTTCAACGCAAAAAGAACGCGTAATGTCTGATAGATATCCATCTACCCGGGCGCCCATATCGATAACCATCGGCTCACCGGCCTGTATGGGCCGGTCTGTGGGCACTGCGTGTGACATCGCTGAACGTGGGCCGGCCGCAGCGATGGTCGCAAAGGCCAGCGCCTCGGCGCCGTGCGTACGCATATGAACCTCCAGCGCCCAGGAAACTTTGCGCTCTGTCATGCCCGGACGAATGGTGTCCATGATGTAGGTGATGGCGGCATCGGACACGCTGACGGCGCGCTCGATCGCCTCTAATTCCGCGGGCTCCTTGACTGCACGGAGTCCCTCGACGATGCCACTGGTGGGTATCAGTTCGACACCTTCCATGGCAGCCGCCCACTGGTTGTAGGTCTCTACCGTCAGGTCCTGGCTCTCAAAGGCGACGCTCGTCAGGCCAAGCGCCGACAGTTCACCGGCGAGCACGCGGGGCATCTGCTGTGGGACCTCGACCAGGCAAAAGTCCGGCGCCTGCTCGCGCGCCTGTTCGTAATAGCGAAAGTCGGTGGCCAGTTTTGCTGCAGCAGGTGTGATGATCAACGCACCGGCGGAGCCGGTGAATCCGCTCAGGTACCTTCGGTTCTCAGGAGCGGATACCAGCATCCCGGGGATGCCTCGCTGCTCAAGCTCGGCTACCAGTCGCTCCACGCGAGTGTTCATTGGGGTCCTCCAAGGTTCATAATATGGGTCAGGTGAGATCAGCGTGTGGCTCTGCGCGCGAGACGGGCTGCCGCCTCAGGGCGTTCATCGGCGACACGCTCGATGAGTTGTACGAGTTCACGGGTTGCGTACTCCGCCAGCGGACCGCAGCGTCCCCCGTCGACTGCATAGTAATCTCGCAGAGGTCGACAGACGGTCGTGCCGTTGTCGGCGATAAAGCGGTCACGATACTCACAGACAAGTTCATAGAGCCACTTGTCATCCTCTGTATACGATTCGCGCCCCCACAGCGCCCCCAGGATGATCGTGGCCCCGCCAAAGAGCCCACAGATCTCGTCCCTGCACCCGCCCACGCCGCCGCCAAAGGGACAACTGACGCGCGTAAGCACCTCGGGGTAGGGCGACAGGTAAAAGCGCCCGACAGCCATGACAATAGCCTCTGAGCAATGGTGTCTCAGCTCAAAGAGCTGTGCGGCTTCGTCGACAATGTCCTGAACGGTCTTGTGCATCCCTGCTCCTGTTAGTTGTTATCGAGCACCCAGCAGGCGCCAGCGCTCGCCTGACAGGCAAAGGCCCGCGCGGCGATGCCAGTAGCGCTATAGTAGTCGCGCTGTATGTTCTCGACAAAGCTGTCCGCATATGCCCGCTCGACCAGATCGACGATACATCTGCCCCATCCGGCGCCGGTGAGGCGGGCGCCATAGACCCCGGGCAGTTGCAGCGCGAGCTCGATGAGGATCTCTAGCTCCTGCGTGCTCACGCCAAAGTCGTCGCGGACACTTCTGTGTGCCTGGCTCATGAGCTGGCCAAACTGCGCGACGTCCCCTCGCTCCAGGGCACTGGCCGCTTTGAGAACCCGGGCATTCTCCGTAATGACATGTCTGCACCGCGCTCGCACGTACAGATCGGACGCGGGCGGTTGAGTACCGCTACCGAGTATACGGCACAACGAAAGGCCGCGGGCCTCCAACTCGGTGATCGAGATCCTCTCGGGGAGCAGGTCTGCGTATTCATCCCACGGGATACCCTCCATATCCCGGAGGTACTTGATCTCGGGGTACACCTCGCGCAGTAGCGCGACGCCTGTCCGTATCTCTGCCACTCGCGTGTTAAAGAGTGGTCCGGTATTGTTGTGCCTGGTCCCGCTATCGACAACCAAGATGGCACAATCCCGGGGAAGGGGCACGTGGCGAAAAGTGTATGCGCCGGAATTGGCATTGGGACGGCAGTCCAGGAAAAGTGCAGAATCGGTTCTGGACACCAGTGACGCAAACTGATCCATGATCCCGCCGCGGGTGCCAACGTACCATTCGGCCCTGCTGCAGGCCTGAGCCAGGGTGGCCGGAGCCAGGTCCAGCCCATTGAGCTCCGCCAGCGCGAGCCCGGATGCTACCGTGAGCGCGGATGATGACGACAGTCCGGCACCACGGGGAAGGCCGAGCGGCTCGGCACCGCATACGAGCGCATCCATCCCGGTGGTCGCGCCGTATTCCGTTGCCATGAGTTGGGCGGCACCGCGTGCATAGTTGGACCAGTCGCCAGGTGCCGCTGTGGGGACCGACGCAGACATGGAGAAACTGGCGGGACCGAATTCGGGTTCGATGTTACACAGGCGCACCTTGCCATCCGGGCGTGCTCTGGCGACGAGCAGCACGTCGCGATCGAGGGCGACGGGAAGGACATAGCCCTGGGAATAGTCTGTGTGCTCCCCGATCAAGTTCACCCGTCCCGGTGCGCGGAAGACATCCACTGGACCGCTGCCATAGCGTGCAGCAAAGGCCTCGATTGCCGCATAATAGCGATGGTACTGTGGATTCAAAAGGGCAGGATCGTTACCGTAGATTGACCGCAGGTTCAACCGCTCACTCGCTCCTCGGAACATCTTGCGCCAGAGTATAGGTTTCTCAGCGACAGGCCGCAAGGGAGGTGTGCGATGACTGGCGCGTTCTGTAGACATGCGCGCGGCTGCCCTGTTGGGCACAGGCTGGTTTGGTTCAGCCCTGGGCGTTGACACTTTATCGTGATCTGATATCATGAGTACGGGAAAGAGATATCAGATATCAGATGACTAAAGGGGGTGTCTATGCTCACAGGATCTGTGCATGAGACGTCGCTCGACCTGTTGTACCGCTACATTCTGGTGCACGGCTTGCGGGCTGGTGACGCGCTGCCCCCGCTCTCCGATCTGGCGGCAGAGTTCGGTGTCAGCGTGGCCTCGATGCGCGAGGCGGTTCGTTCGCTGGAGGCCAGCGGGGTTTTGACCATCCGCCATGGTGTCGGCACGTTCCTGCAGGGGTATGATTTTCGGCCGATACTGCGCAATCTGAGCTTTAGTACGCTGTTTGACGACCGTATGGCGGAGCATGTGTTGCAGACGCGTGAGGCGCTCGAGACTGGCGGCGTCGCCTTTGCGGTGAATCGGCTGACCACGGACGAGTTGGATGTGCTTGAGGCGACCCTGTCGGACATGCAGTCACCTGAGACATCTCTGGCAGCCGAGTATCGTTTTCACAGTCTCCTGATGAAGTGTCTCGATAACCCTTTTCTGGCAGGGCTCTTCCGCTACTGTTGGCTTGCGCATCAGCAGTTCGTGGGGGACGTGCCATCTGAGGATCGGCGGCCTCATTACGCTGTTCATGTGGAACTGCAGGAGGCGCTGCGCAACCGGGACCGCCTGGGCGCCGAGGCCTCTCTGGCACGCTACTTTGATCTGCTGAGCGGAGAGCTGCGAGTGACATCATGAGCCAGTTCGGCCTGGCTCGCCCGCAGTTGCGGAAGAGGATCATATCGAGGCATAATCACGCTATAGCGCCCGGGCGACTTGCCTGGCACGCCCTTTGCGATGAAAGGAGATCACGATGAATGTGACACTCGTCAAAGAGCTTTACGAAGAGATAAACTCACTGCCGATTCTGGATATCCACACCCATGTAAACTGGAAGACGGGCACCGCGCGCAATATCGGCGAGATTCTCAGCTATCACTACTATACAGAGCTAACGAACTCGGCCGCCTTTGATGGCACGACCTTGCCCTTGGACGATCCGCGCGAGTTGACGCGGCTGGTGTACCCAAAGCTCGAGTACATCCGCAATACAGTGCAGTACGACTGGCTGATGACCATCTCGCGCGAGTTGCTCGGGATCGATGCGCAGGAATGGGAGATCGACGACAATTGGGAGGCGATCTTTGATCGCTCCGTTGAGGTGATGGGCAGAGCCGAGTGGGCGGAGGAGCTGATCGCTCAGGCCGATATCATCCGCGTGTTCCTCACCAACCAGTATGACGAAGATCTTGAGGGTCTGGACAGAAGCTTCTATGCCCCGTGCCTGCGCACAGAGCCCTTTGTGCTGTGGATGGATCGCCCCAATGACAGGGACGGGCTCAGTCGATTTCTAGGGCGCGAGATCCGCACGGTGGACGATTTCCGGGCCGTCATCGCGCGCACATTTGAAAAGTTCGTCTGCCATGGCATGGGCTACGCGGCCATGTCGATCCCGACCAACTTTAAGACGGGGTTTGTCAGCGACGAGGACGGCCAGCGTCTGCTCGACAAGGCCATCGCGGGCACAGCCTGGGACGGCACCGATCGCGAGGCCTGGGGCAAGTTCGCCATCAATCGCATCTGCGACGTCTGCCGTGCTTTCAAACGGCCCTATCACCTGATGATCGGCGTGAGCCGGGACGTCTACCAGCACGGCGTTCCCATGGGGCAGGACCTCTTCGACTCGGTGAACTCGATGTCGGGCTATGACTATATCTTTAACACGTATGCCGATGTGCGCTTCCCGACCGCGGTGCTTTCAGACACGTCGGGGCTGGAGCTAACGGCGGCGGCATGGATTCGACATAACGTCTATCCCAGCGGCCACTGGTGGTACTCGAACCAACCCACCGACATCGCCCGAGAGATCCGACGGCGCATCGACGCGGTGCCCGGTAACAAGACGATCGGGTACTTTTCCGACGCCTACTACCTGGATTTCATCCTGCCCAAGTTCCGCATGTTCAAGTTCGAGCTCTCGGTGGCGCTGGCGGAGCGGATGGAGCGGAGCCTGATACATCCCAACATGGAGCCGTTCTCCTTTGACGAGGCGATGCTGTTTGCCGAGGATCTGCTGATCAACAATCCGATGGACATCATCGAACTGGAGTAGGGAGTCAGGGGCGATGGTCAAGAAACAACTGGGCCCCACGACGAACTTGCTGCCCATGCCGGCCGTTCTGTTGTCGGTCAAGACTGACGGTGGCGCCAACTTGATGACGGTGGCCTGGGTCGGCGTCATCGGCGGTCAGCCGCCCATGTTGGCCCTTGAGGTGGGTGCGCGTCACTACACGACGCCATTTCTCGAGCGGGAGGGATGCTTTACAGTGAACATCCCGACGGCCGATATGGCGATCGGGGTGGACTATTGCGGGAGTGTCAGCGGCCAGCAGGTTCCCGACAAGGCGGCTACCTGCGGTTGCACGCTGGTACCCGCGCGCTTTGTATCGGCGCCGCTCGTGGCGGAGTGCCCGGTGAATCTCGAGTGCCGCGTGGTGGAGAAGATTGCGGCGGGTCAGGGATGGTTCTATCTGGCGCAGATTGTGGAGACGCATGTGGATCAGGATGCGCTGGATGGGCGCGGGCAGCTCGCCGCACAGGCCGTGAATCCATTGATCTTTACGCCCGACGGTGAGTACTATGCGCTCGGCGAGCACCTGGGCAAAGCGTGGCGCATTGGCCGAACGCTGGTCCAGTAGCAAAAGGGCTGGCCACTGGCCAGCCCTTGCCTGTTCTCATATCTCTCAGCGGCGGTATGGGTCTTGGTTGACAAAGGCCTCGAGCATCGCCTGCTTTTTCCACAGGGGAACGCCGATGGCCTCGCCGTCGCCATAATCTGAGAGCACAAAGCCCCCCTCAGGCGTGGCCCACCTAGCCAGGAGTAGCGCTGCCTCGGCCTCGATGGCTTCGCGTCCCTCAAAGGGCAGCGTGCGCTGGATGTCGCACAGCGATTCAAAGCAGATGCGGCCGGCGAACTGCTGGCCGATCTCCTCGATCCCGAGGGCTCTGGGCTGCTGCAGATTGATCACGTCCAGGCCGATCTCGATCAGCGGCTCGATGATGGCGTTGACCTTGCCGCAGGAGTGCATCCATACATCCCAGCCCTGGGCGTGCGCCGCCTCAAAGATGCGGGCATAGCGCGGCTGGAAGAAGGAACACCACAGGCCTGGGCTCACAAAGGTCGCCGTCTCCGTGCCCCAGTCATCGGTAAAGCTGAACCCGTCGATGCGGCCGGGGAACATCCTGCCGATGTTTTCAATGACCCGCAGGTCGAAATCCACGATGCGGTCGGCCAGATAGGCCATGCGCACGGGATCCGCTCGCAGCTCCAACAGCACGTTGCTCATGCCCCGCAGGGCGTGCATCCGCTCAAAGAGCAGCATAAAGATCGAGGTCGTGACGTACTTGTCTTTGCTTCCTGCAAAGCGCGCTTCCATGCCGGCATAGTAAGCCGGGTCATCCGGGTCGGGCCACTGGTAGCCCGCTTCGTTGGTCCAGTCCTCGAGCGGGTGGCCGCGCACCTGGCCCATGTTGGCGACCTCGCTACGCGCCCAGACGCAACTCCACTCATCCACCGTCTGCCGCAGCGCATGGTCGCCCGTGCCCCGCGCGCTCGTGGCGACGTGATGCGTATCGTCCAGCCCCAGGCTGCGAAAGCGCAGCGTGAGCCGGTCCGGCCCCTCAAAGTGCACGGCACGGCTCACGACCTCGCGGGAAGACATGTGCCCAGGATGCTGACCGGATAGGGTCATGACCGGATCATCTCCAGACCGTAGGCCGCTGCGCCCAGCAGGCCCGCCTGGGGCTGCAGGATGACGTGGACGGGGATCTGCTCGACGATGTACGAAAGACGGCCCTTGGTGCGGAAGGCTGCCATCAGCGTGCCCGACGTGATCGCGGGCAGAATGCGTGGTGGTATACCTCCGCCCAGGTACACGCCTCCGGTGGCGAGCACGGTGAGCGCCAGGTTACCGGCCTCACCCCCCAGGATGCGCACGAACAGGTCCAGCACACCGCGGGCGATCTCGCAGGGCCGCTCCTCGTCCAGCCCGGCGTTCACCAGCACCGGCGTGGGGTCATCTGCCGTCGCCAGTTGAGCGACCAGCCAGTCGGGCGGGACAGCGTGGCCCTCATCGCGCAGGAACTCGTACAGGTTGATCATCCAGCGACCGGAACAGACCCGCTCGGCGCTGACATGGGAATACCGTCGCCGGAGATACCCCAGCAGGCCCACTTCGAGATCCGAGTTGGGGCTGAAACTGGCGTGGCCGCCTTCGGAAGGGTGGGCGCGATAGCGCCCCTGCTCACAGGTCAGAAAGGCCTCGCCCAGACCGGTGCCGGGTGCGACGACCGCCAGCATGCCGCCGGGTGCCGGATCGCCGGCGCTCAGGGTGAGCAGATCGTCACCCTCGAAAAAGGGGACGGCGTTGGCGATGGCCTGCAGGTCGTTGAGGAGCGTCAGTTCCTCGCAACGCAGGGCGGGTCGAAGCACATCCTCGTCCAGCGACCAGGGCAGGTTCGTTCCCACAACCTTGCCGTCGACCACGGGCCCGGCGACTCCAAAGGCTGCCGCCTGGACCTCCATACCCACATCCTCAAGGAACTCGTTTGCCGCAGACTCGAGGTTGGGATAGTCCGCGCTACGGACCGTGGTCTTGACGATCGGTATGTGCGGCCCCCCGCGAGAGGAGTAGACCGCCATGTCCGTCTTGGTGCCCCCGATATCGCCTGCGAGCAGGTAGATCTCTCTAGTCATGTCACATCCCCGCTGGTCTTTGCTGGACGGCTTTGAACGCCAGCGCCATGTTCACCCCGCCATGCCGAGCATGCGGGCGATGTTCCCACCGAATACCATGTCCCGCTGCGCTGGCGTCAGATCCTGATAGACAACCTGTCTCAGGCCCCACTCAAAACGCATGGGACAAAACGGGGTGTCGCTGCCATAGCAGATGCGCTCGGGTCCCAGTTTCGCCAGTGCCTTGTGGATCTTGCGGTACTCGACCTCAGAGTCTATCAGGTACCAGTTCGGGTGCTCTGCTGCCAGATCCGCCACGGCATCAGCGATGTCGGGCAGGCCCGAACCACCCATGTGGACCAGCATGATGCGCAGGTCGGGGAACTGGGCCGAGATTCGGGCTACGCGGAAGGGATGTGTCTTTTCAAAGTCATTCGCGCCGCAGTGAAAGGCCAGCACGAGGCCAGCCTCCGCGATCATCTCAATGAGCGGAAGCGCGAGGGCAGGATCATCGATATAGTAGCCGTCCCGCGCGCCATTCAGCTTGACCCCCCGAACGCCATACTCCTCGATGCACCGTTTCAGCTCGTCCCTGGCAACGTCTATTCCCAGCATGGGATTGACCCCGCCAAAAGGAATGATGCGGTCTGGATGTGCCTTGCGCGCCTGGTAGATGGCCGCGTTGTCCGGCGCGATGTCACGGGTGTACGAGACCATCGGCCAGGTGATGGCCCGGTCGACCCCGACCTCGTCCAGCCGTCTGATGAGTTCGTCTGCGCCGATACCCGTGCCGTTAGATGGTGCGGCCAGGTGACAGTCTGCGTCGATACGCATGGTTACGTTCTCCTTCTGCTAAATCTCGGCGTGGCCTCCCGGAGGCTGTCCATTGAGCTGATTGTAGTGAGCCGATGCAGACCGTGCAACCAGACCATGGGCCCAGTCCGCCTTGGCGCGGTGGGGTCGCGTACCAATCCCCTCAGCCGTGGCCATTTGATCGTGTGACCCGTACAGCGTACCATAGCAGGCAGTATCGAGGACACTCAGCACTAGAAGGAAGACTATGCAACCCTTGACCGGCATGGAGCGCATCACCAATATCTTGCAGCGACGGCCCGTAGATAGAATCGGCCTGTTTGAGCATTTCTGGAACGACACGCAGCGCGCGTGGACTGACCAGGGCCACATCACCGCTGACGAGAACCTGGCGGACCACTTTGGCTTTGACATGGCGCTGCACTGGGCCTTTACCATGACCGCCGATCTGGATGCCGTTCCCGAGGTCATTGAGGAGACAGAGGAGACGATTCTGACGCGGGATGGCAACGGCGCGCTGTTGCGGCGGCACAAGCTACACGAGGCCACGCCGGAACATGTGGATTTTCGGGTGCGTGACCGCGCCACCTGGGAGGAACTGGTGCGTCCGCACCTGCTCGAGCCCGATGAGCGCCGGATCGACTTTCAGGGCTACCGCGAGGCCAAGGCCTACGCCCGCGAGCACGACCGGTTCTTTGCCTGGTCCGGCGTGAACGTGTTCGAGCTGATGCACCCGGTCTGTGGTCACCAGTATATGCTCATGGGCATGGCGCTGGACCCAGAGTGGGTCAAGGACATGGTCACGGTGTATTCGCGGCTCACGGTGCAGTTGCAGGAGATCTTGTTCGCTCGCGAGGGCTACCCGGACGGGATCTGGTATTATGAGGACATGGGTTTCAAGGGGCGGCCGTTCATGTCGCCGGCGATGTACCGCGCGATCGTGCAGCCCGGGCACATCCATACCATCGAATTTGCCAAGAGCCATGGCCTGCCTGTAATCATGCACTCGTGCGGGATGGTGGAAAAGCTGCTCCCCGGCATGCTTGAGGCCGGCATCGACTGCCTACAGGTCATCGAGGTCAAGGCGGGCATGGACCTGCTCAAGCTCTATGCGGATTACGGCGAGCGGCTTTCCTTCATGGGAGGCATCGACGTGCGCACCCTGTACAGCAACGACCGCGAGATCATCGATGCTGAACTCGAGAGCAAGATCCCGATCGTCAAGGGGCACTATGGCTATGTGCTCCACAGCGACCATTCGATACCCAACACGGTCGAGTATGACAGCTACCGCTACTTTATCGAGCGGGGGCTGGAGCTCGGCCGGTACGAGCAGTAGCGCGACTAGACAGACTGGAGGATTCCCTTGGCAGAGAGCATCACCCCGCAGCGCGAGGACTTTTCGCGGTGGTACCTGGACATTATTCGTGAGGCTGAGTTGGCCGAGAACTCGCCGGTTCGAGGCTCGATGGTCATCCGGCCCTATGGGTATGAGGTGTGGGAGCATATCCGTGACGGGCTGGACCGCCGGTTCAAGGCCACGGGGCACAAGAACGCGTATTTTCCGCTCTTTATCCCGATGAGCTTTTTGCAGAGAGAGGCGGAGCACGTGGAGGGGTTCGCCCCTGAGCTTGCGGTCGTCACTATCGGTGGTGGCAAGGAGCTGGAAGAGCCGCTCGTTGTGCGTCCCACGTCAGAGACCATCATCGGCCACATGTACTCCCGATGGATTCACTCCTACCGGGATCTGCCGCTGCTGATCAACCAGTGGGCCAACGTCGTGCGTTGGGAGATGCGCACGCGGCCTTTTTTGCGGACGATGGAGTTCCTCTGGCAGGAGGGCCACACCGCGCACGCCACGCCAGAGGAGGCCCAGGAGCATACCCGCCGCATGCTGGATGTGTATGCGGATTTTGCCATCAACGATGCGGCCATCCCCGTCATCAAGGGCATCAAGAGCGACCGGGAAAAGTTCGCCGGTGCCGTGGCCAGCTATGCCATTGAGGCCATGATGGCCAACGGCTGGGCGCTGCAGGCGGGGACCAGCCACTATCTGGGTGACAACTTTGCCCGGGCCTTTGACATCAAGTTCCTGGATGAGAAGAACGAGGTGCGCTACTGCCACACCACCAGCTGGGGTGTCAGCACCCGCATGGTGGGCGCCGTGATTATGACGCACGGCGACGATCAAGGGTTGCGGCTCCCACCCAGGCTGGCACCGATCCAGGCCGTCATCGTGCCGATCTGGCGGAGCGACGATCAGCAGAGCAGTGTCCTGGAATATGCCTCCCGGGTGGAGGCGGCGCTCAAGGATGCCGGTATCCGCACGCACCTGGACCTGCGTGCCGACCAGACACCGGGGTTCAAGTTCAACGACTGGGAGATGCGCGGCGTACCGGCACGGATCGAGATCGGGCCGCGCGACGTGGCCCAGGACGCCGTGGTGCTCGCCCGGCGCGACAGGCCCGGCAAGGAGGGCAAGACCTTTGGCGTCCCGGTGGGTGAGATCGTTCCCCGGGTGCAGGCGCTCTTGTACGAGATCCAGGCTAGCCTGCTGGCTCAGGCCACCGCCATGCGCGACACCAACACGCACTATGTCTCCGACTATGACCAGTTCAAGGCGGTTCTGGACGGGGAAGGCGGGTTCCTGCGGGTGCACTGGGCCGGCACTTCAGAGGATGAGGAGCGCGTCCAGGAAGAGACCCGTGCCAGCCTGCGCTGCCTGCCGCTGGACACGCCCGAGGGGGAAGGCACCTGCTTCCTGACCGGCGAAAAAACGGATCGTATCGCGATCTTTGCCCGCGCCTACTAGTCGCCTGAAGCGGCCAGCCGGCATTCACGTACGAGGAGGTACCTGAGATGACACTGAGTCTGGAATGGCGTCACCGGCTGGACAACTGGCGCAGGGTGCTGCCCCGGCAGCTCTTTACGCCGCTGGGGGCGGTCGAGTGGAGCGGCTTTATCACCGACGAGTCGCTGAGCCTGGCTGAGGCGCAGGATCGAGGCGTATGGCCGCTTCCGGAGGGCGGGCGCTGGGGTGCCAAGTGGGAGTGTGGCTGGTTCAGCGGCCAGGTGACAGTGCCGCCGGAGGCCGCAGGCCGGCGCTTTGTGCTCTTTGTTGATGTGGGCGCAGAAAGCGCCGTGTATGTCAACGGCGCGGCGGCGGGGGGCATCGACCGCCATCACTCGCACATCACGCTGGCCCGCGAGGCGGTTCCGGGGGAGACCTACGACATCTGGGTCGAGGCGTACGCCGGACACGGTCCACG
>ENA-OSEO01004450-OSEO01004450.1-sediment-metagenome-genome-assembly--contig:-NODE-4450-length-14749-cov-10.180616_pt1 | contig 14749 bp, 13 predicted proteins | sample MGYA00237883_ERZ534232 | MGnify/ENA metagenome assembly ERZ534232 | reverse complement strand
TGCCGACCACTTCGCTGTTGCCCAGGGTATAGATTCGTGTCAGATTCCGGGCTTCGATGACCGGGCTTGTTTTTTTCTTTATCATCGTCACGGTGAATGGCTGTTGTGATTGTCCTTTTTTCGTTTACCCTTCCAGTCAACTCTCTTGAACTATGAAATACGTATGATAGTGAATCACTTTTTTCAATCCTTTTTCTTAAATACAAATTGACCCGACATGAGATATGGTTTACTCCAATACCAGGGACCGGAAAACACCGTCTATTCTCGGATCACAGGGTTGAACCATCATATTTTTTAGATTTTTAAAACAAATCTGTTTTTAAGAAGCTCCAGGTATGCTTAAATTTTTACTGGAAGCTGTTTGAGTGGGTTACGGCTCGTTATGAAAAAACCATTTCAGATTGGCTTGAATGCGATCATATGGCCTTAAAACCAAAATCATTCTCAGAAGCTAAAACCGGTTTTTTCGTTACGAGCCGTTATCTACGAGTTCTTTCAGAAAAAATTTAAGCATACCTGGAGCGATTCATTTTCAAAAGGCTAAACGCTTACAATTTTAAAAGAAAACAATTCGTTGATCATTATCCAGTGGAACATTTAACCTTTTCCAATCCAGCATTGACCATTGCCTTAGCGTTGGCGGCGGGGATCGTTGCCCAGTCGGTGGCCCATCATTTGCGCATTCCCGGTATCGTTCTTTTGCTTATTACCGGTGTCCTACTGGGGCCGGATGTCGGCGGCGTCATTCGGCCCGAAACTATGGGCTCCGCCCTTGGCATCATCACAGGGTTTGCTGTGGCCGTAATCTTGTTCGAAGGCGGTCTGAACTTGAAAATTCAGCGCCTGAAGCGCGAAAGACGCGCAATTCGACAGATGATTACCATCGGAGGAGCAGTGACCGTTGCCGGCGGCATGCTAACCGCACGATGGTTGTTCGGTTGGGACTGGCGGACCTCTGTTTTATTCGGCACGCTCGTCATGGTGACCGGACCCACGGTCATCAATCCGCTCCTCAGACGCTTTAAGGTCAAACGTAACGTTAGTGTCGTTTTAGAAGCCGAAGGGGTGTTGCTCGACGCAGTGGGTGCTGTGGTGGCCATGGTAGCACTCGAAGTGGCGCTCAGTGCCCAGGCCGGGCCTGTTGAAACGGCTGTCATGCTCGTCACCCGCCTCGGATTCGGCACACTCCTTGGATTATCAGGCGGCCTGCTGCTGGTTACGCTGTTAAAGCGCCGCAACCTGGTTCCCGAAGGGACCGAAAATGTCTTTACCCTATGCCTGATCCTGGCCATGTTTCAGGGAGCCAATGTTCTCCTTCCCGAAAGTGGGATCGTGGCAGTTACAGTGGCCGGTGTCGTTTTCGGAAATTTTCAAACCCATATACAGCGGGAACTGGTTGAATTTAAGGAGGCACTCACCGTGATGCTGATCGGCATGCTGTTCATTCTGCTGGCTGCGGATGTCCGTCTGGATGAGGTCTATGCGCTGGGGATTCCCGGAATCATCACGGTGTTGGTTCTCATGTTCGTGGTCAGGCCTTTGAATGTTATCGTCGGCACTTTTGGAACCAAACTCAACTGGCGCGAAAAATGTTTTATCGGCTGGATCGGACCGCGGGGGATCGTCGCAGCAGCCGTAGCCTCCCTGTTCGCCGTTCAGTTGAACACGTATGGGATCGCCGGCGGTAACGAACTTCGCGCCCTGGTGTTTATGGTGATTACCGTAACGGTTCTTTCAGCCGGATTGACCGGTGGCCTGGCGGCTCAAATCCTGGACCTGCGGCGACCCAGCGACTCGGGCTGGGTGATCTTGGGCGCCAACGAACTGGCACGGGCAACGGCCAAGATCCTGCTTGAAAACAACGAGGAAGTGATTTGCATCGACGCCAACCCGGACATATGCCAGGCCGCTGAACAGGACTGCACCCGGGTCATCTTCGGCAACGGGCTGAAAACCCATTATTTGTTAAGAGCGGAAATCGATACCCGGGCCGGTGCCATAGCCATCACCAGTAACGAAGAGGTGAACCTTTTGTTCATTAAGAAAGTCAGAGAGGAGGCCAAACTTCAGCATTTGTTCATGTCGCTCCAATACCCTTATGAAAGCGTCACGCCGGATATGGTCCATCAAACCGGATCCCAGGTATTGTTCGGCAGTTCACGCGACATCGACTTTTGGTCGGTCCGTATCCGCAAAGGGATGGTAAGCCTGGAACGTTGGCAGGTCCAAAAAACAGTTGCGGATACCAAAAATAAGGGGGAGAATGCTCCAGGGGACCCGTTTCTTAGCGACAATTCCGGAATTCCTCTGGCAGTGCAGCGCAATGGACGAAAATTTCCGGTAGGGGATTCGACCCAATTTCGCGATGGTGACGAGGTGGTCTATATCGTATCCTTAGAACAGGCTGAAAAGGCGCATGAACATTTGCAAGCCCTGGGATGGGAGCGGATCACAGCCGATGAAGATGACGCCTTTACGTTATCTTTATGCCCGTTGCCGTCGAATCTGAAATGAGATCATTATTTTTCAGATTACAAATACTTCCAGTGCCTCACAATCTCGCCTTGGATCAGGTAAATGGCTTCTTCGGCGATGTTGGTGGCATGAGATGAATGCCCCATGTGGAACATATTTAATTTTCGGAATCTAATACAGATGGAATATGCTGTATATTCAACCGGTTCGGTTGATCTGGTATTCACCTTGAGAGGAAATTGCATGATCGATGTGTTTGACCTGAAGACTTTTAAGCAAATCGCCTATCTCGATTTCGACACTTCAAAATCCATCATGCTGGCGTCGGCCTTTCGATCTCCCCTCATCGGTTTGCCTTTTTCCACTTCATTCCGAAAACGTTTCGAAACGGAACTACTTCCGTTAAAGGATCTTCGATCTAAGCATGAGGTGGGATTTTTTGTGGACATCGAATACAGAAACAAGGGGAAAAAGGGAGTTTGGAATTTGGACGAATTGATGATGGCCATTGCTTTTGAAACTGCTTTTGAAAGACATATCCAGGATTTTACCATCAAACCCACCGGTGACACAAAACACTATTATCGAAAAAAATTCCATGCAGAAATTTGCCATGAATCGAAAACCGATTCCATCATGACCGTTCATTTAAAAACAGTTCGAAATATATTGCAGCACATCCGGAGGATTGAAAAAGAGGGAAAGACCGAATTTTTCAGGGTGAAAGGGTGGCCGGATCTTCACTGAAATCTCCGATGACACGGCCGAACGGAAGGATAACGAAGATCCGGGTGGCCGATGACATACCGATTTCTTTTAATATTGAAATCTTTTAGCTCGTTTATTGTGTTAAACCACCGCTTTTGGCTTTAAACATTGCCTGAGCCTTTAAGAGCGCATCGTGATCGTCGATGCCCATGGTTTCATTTTCATCTTCTGCCAAAATATATCCGACGGATTTTCCGTCATCCACCAGATATTCGACCAGATCGGTGATGAAAAATTCCTCAATGGAAGTGGCTTTGCCGTTTATAACTTTTTGAACGATCTGGGGACGTGAGGCCAGAACCGGTAAATACCTTTTTAGGATATTCTTTTTTACGGCGTAAATCCCCGAGTTACAGATCGTTAATGCCGCCTGTTTTTCTGCTGAGTAGTCTTTCCAGTATTTCCATTCGGTTATTTTTCGAACCCGATCGCCTTGGGTTTCCAGAACACCGTATTGCTTTTTGTCACTCGGACAAAATCCTAAAATAACAAGGTCAAACGATCCCAGTTGCCGTATAAGCCGCAGATAGGTTGTCTTTTTGACAAAGGGAACATCGCCCATTGTAATAATAAACCTGGAACACGACTGGGTCTCGATAAATGACCTGGCCGCTAAAAGGGCACCACCGGTACCGTTGAGAACCGGTTGTTCGCAATAGGTAATATCCAGATGACAGGTTGCCGCAGTTACATCTGCTTTGCAATGGTGAACGATCAGCGTTTTTGGACCAACCGGCATGTTCGCCAACAGATGATGCAAAATTAGATGCGTCCCTTCGAAAACAGAATTGCCCGGCATCAGCGGTAAAAGTGTTTTATTGCCCGCATAACCTTTCATTCTGCTGCCTCGACCCGCCGCCATAATAATGGATGCAATTTCAAAATCGAGTGGTGTTTTGTTGCCCATGGTTGAGGTCCCTTAAAATATTTTTAGGTAACAATATCATTTTGCATGGACAAGATCAAACCCATGGTCAATGAAATGCGGTTTGAAGCAAATGGACCTGCCCGCCATCGCGAGACCTGGGCTCGTTCAGTCGATGGTGTTTTTAGCTTGCTCCCACAATGCATCTTTTTCCTTTTGGGAAACCGATCGAATATCTCTTTGACCATTTGCAATGCATTTTTCCATATACCTGAAGCGTCTTTCGAATTTGTTAGTGGCATCCCTCAACGCTGTTTCAGGATGAATGTTCGCAAACCGGGCCACATTTACGAGGGTAAAAAGAACATCACCAAATTCCAGCGCCAATTGGCTCTGGTCTATTGAGGATTGTTTTTGTTTTTTCAACACTGTTTTCAGCTCAGACCACTCTTCTTCGACCTTTTCCATAACACCGGATATCTCTTCCCAGTCGAATCCTGTCCTGCCTGCCCGTTCGGACATTCTGTAAGCACGCATCAAGGCTGGAAGGCTTGCAGGAATCGAATCCAGAATCGAATCCCCTGAGGCAGCGTTTTTTTCTTCCATTTTAATTTTATACCACCGTTTTTTGACTTCATCTGCGCTGTCGATGGTGTCATCGCCGAAAACATGGGGATGTCGACGAATCATTTTCTTTACATTCAGGTCGACAACGTCTTTGATGTTAAAATAGCCCATCTCTCGAAAAAGACTGACAAGAAATAATAAATGAAACAACACGTCCCCGAGTTCCCCGCAGATCTCCGCCGGATCGGCCGATTCAACTGCATCCATCAGTTCGTAGGTTTCTTCCAACAGATATGCCAGAATGGTTTGCGGTGTCTGTATCTTGTCCCAGGGGCACCCATTTTCCCCCCTTAATGTTTCAATCAATTCGATAATGGCATCGATTTTCATTTTATTTTGTCTCTATAAACCGCTGTTTTAGCACTTTTGGCCGGTTATTTTTGTTTCCAGCTTTTTTTGAATTCAGATATTTTGGCCATAAAAGCATGTTTCATGTCTTTCGGCACAACTTTGATCATCTCTTCTGAGATCAGGGTTATGTGGGGAGAAAGCAGGGAGTCTTTAATAATAGGTGAACCTTTGGGAAGAAATGCGGTGAAGGCAATTAACAATACTGAAACGACAAGTATGGCCTTCATCGCGCCAAATATGGCACCGGATAAACGATCAAACCAGCCCAGGAACGCCAGTTTAAGCAGGTAATTGATAATGACGCCCAATATGCTGATAATTAGAAAAACGATACAAAAAATAGCTAAGAAGCTGAATATGTTGAGATAACCGGTATGGGTGATCCACTTTGACAAGGGCTTTGCGAGCACCCCGTAATAGGTATACGCAGCATAGAATCCGCCAAATACACCGATGATTGAAGACAATTCCTTTAATAACCCTCTGAAAACACCCCTTATAATACAGTACGCCAAAATGGTGACGACAATGATATCGAAAATATTCATGGTGCTCCTTCAAGCATTGTTAACATTGCTATGGTTTGTAAATAAGAATCTTTTGTCAAAAAGTGTTAAATCCCATGAACTTGAAAAAAGTTTTACAGTTGCGATATTGCACAAAATCATCTTTTTCCTGAATTGCTAAAAAACAAATAAAATCAGAAAGATGAGATTTTAAAATTTTTATTGCTGAAAATTAACAAAGCAGATATTTTGAGTCAAGTAAATTTATTTTTCTCATGCGCACTAAATTGGAGTTTGCAATCTTTGAAAAAATTATGATAATCTTTCGGCAAAATTATAAAAAACTGTTTTTTTAGAAACGTGTAATGGATTTAACTTGCTCGAATTCATCAATATTTTATCCCAAAAAAACCGGTTGCGAAACAGGAAGAACTAAACAGAGCCTCAGCTCAACCTTGAAACATGGATATCCTTTCCGAAAATAATAAAACCCGGCTAATTCTATCGGATATTAATCTGGCAAGTCAGCTTTTCGGTGAGTTTAACAGCAACCTTAAAAGAATTGCAGAATTAACGGATGTCTCCATCCATGCAAGAGGCAACACGATTTTCATTGAAGGAGACAGCATTGCATCAAGCCTGGCAAAAAAAATACTCCAACAACTCTATGAGTTGCTGAAAGATGGCTATCCCATCTATCCAAACGATGTCGATTATGCCGTAAGGATTCTGAGCGGAGACGACCGTATTCAACTCAAAGATATTTTTCTGGATACGGTCTACATCACTTCCAAAAAACGCCCTGTAATTCCAAAAAGTCAAACCCAAAAGGAATACATAGATGCCATCAGGAGCTCCGACATGGTCTTTGGGATAGGACCGGCAGGAACCGGCAAGACATATCTTGCCATGGCCATGGCGATTGCGACATTTTCAAAAGCAAAGGTGAATCGTATCATCCTTACACGACCCGCTGTGGAGGCCGGCGAAGCGCTGGGCTTTTTACCTGGAGATCTGGCGCAAAAGGTAGATCCTTACCTTCGACCGCTTTACGATGCGCTTCACGATATGATGCGTTTTGAAAAGGTTTCCGGTCTAATAGAGCAAGGTGTTATAGAAGTTGCGCCTTTAGCGTTTATGCGCGGACGAACCTTAAACGATTCTTTTGTCATTTTAGATGAAGCCCAAAATACAACATCTGAACAGATGAAGATGTTTCTGACAAGGATAGGATTCAGGTCAAAAGCAGTCATCACCGGTGACATTACGCAGATTGATCTTCCTGCCGGAAAACCTTCGGGGCTCATTGAAGCCAAAGATATATTACAGGGAATAGAAGGAATAAGATTTGTCTTCTTTTCAAAAAAAGATGTCGTACGGCATGGATTGGTCCAGAAAATTATTAAAGCATATGAAGATCTGGATGCCCAAAAAAAGAAATAACACCAAATTACAATGAACATCGTAAAAACCCAAATATCCTTAAGCCGGATTTTCGAAAACAGCGACAGCATCCGCTGGGCCATTCTGATTGGTGTTACAGTCATCTTTACCGTATTGTTGTATCCGAACCTTGTTATCAAAAAACATTATTATAACCTGGGTGATGTCGCCACAAGGAATATAAAAGCCACCAAAGATTTTTTAATCGAAGACGAGAATGCCACTGAAGCCAGCCGAAAACTGGCCAGAGAAAATGTATTGACGGTTTACGACCATGATGCAACCCTTCACGTAAGAACAAGCCTGACCATAAAAAAAGCCTTTGATGATCTTCGGGCAATCATTGAAACTCCAAACAAAGAAAATAATCCCGAAAAACCGGAAATATCTCCATCCGGCCGTGAAGATAGTAAATTAGCCCTTCACAACCTTATCTGGCAGAAGAAGCCCGAATTTGAGGAGAAGATCGGCATTTCGGTCAGCGACACGGATTACAAAACACTCGAGATAGAAACCTTTTCCAAGGACATTTCAGACCTGATTTCTGTTATTTTAAAAGAAATATTGGCAAATGGAGTGGTTATAAATAAAGAGATGTTTCTGAAAGAAACCGATAGGGGCATAATTTTAAGAGACATCAAAACAAAAAATGAAAATCTTGAATATAATCTAAAGCACTATTACGGCCTTGACCAGGCCAAAACTATGGTCAAAGTTATCGGCCAGCCCCTTCTTCAAGACAAGAATCAAAATGTGCGAAATTTGATTGTAGATTTTGCTCAAAAACTTATCCAGCCCAATATCACGCTAAACAGAAGTGAAACCGAAGAACGGAAAAAAAAGGCGTATGCAGAAGTTACGCCGATATTTCACAAAATAAAAGCCGGGGAGATGCTGTTACGTGAGGGAGAAAGAGTAACCAGGGATCAGCTCTTAAAACTCAGGATATACAATGAAGCGGTAAAGAATGAACAGGTCGTGACAAACTGCGTTGGATCGGCACTCTTTATCATATGCATCCTTATGATTATTTATGCCCTTTGCATTCACAATCGGCCAAGACTCAACACCATTAAGAATTTATTCTTTCTGGCCAGCATACTTGTTACTTTTTTCTTTATCTCCAAGATATCGGAATCTTTAGCCGATTCCGTGGCCCATTATACGCCGTTTCCGATTTCCGCCGCTTCAATTTCTTACGGTATCCCCCTTGCTGCAGGTGCCATGACCACATGCCTGTTCCTGGGCATCGAATTGGCCATTCCCATCGCCATGCTGATTGCGATCGGAACTGCGATAATATTCAGAAACAGATTTGATATTTTCATCTACTTCCTCCTGAACAGTCTGATGGCGGCATACTGGATACAGAATTGCCGGGAACGCAAAGTATTTATAAAGGCCGGACTAAAACTCGGTTTGTTGAATGTAATCCTTGTTACGGTTATCAACGTTTATACGGGAGGTTCTACATTTTTCAAGCTCATGTGGGATTGGGGCTTCGCGTTTTCAGGGGGTGTCGGCGCAGGAATCGTTACAGCCGGCATCGCACCGCTGGTTGAAATTGCATTTGACTTTACGACGGACATTAAACTTCTCGAACTTGCAAACCTTGATCAACCGATCCTCAGAAGGCTCATGTTGGAAGCTCCGGGAACATATCATCATTCGGTCATTGTCGGAACCATGGTTGAGGCTGCGGCATCTGAAATCGGTGCCAATCCCCTGCTTGCCAAGGTTTGCGGGTATTTCCACGATATCGGCAAAATCAAAAAGCCCTTGTATTTTATTGAAAACCAAGTCAATGGAATAAATAGACACGACAAACTTGCACCCTCCATGTCAAGTCTTATTCTAATCGCCCACATTAAAGACGGCGTGGATGTTGCCAAAGAATACAAACTCGGTCATGCCATTATTGAAACAATCAGGCAATCCCACGGGACAACCCTCATTAGTTATTTTTACGAAAAAGCAAAACAGTTGAGAGGCGAAGATGCGGTGAATATCGACGATTTCAGATATCCCGGCCCCAAACCCCAAACCAGAGAAGCCGGGCTGGTCATGCTGGCAGATGCGGTTGAAGCCGCATCCAGAACACTGGCAAACCCGACACCGTCCAGAATCCAGGGACTGGTACAAAATCTTATCAATAAAATTTTCTCGGACGGCCAATTGGACAATTGTGAACTGACGCTTAAAGACCTTCATAACATCGCAAAAAGTTTCAATAATATATTATATGGAATACACCATCATCGCATTGAATATCCCGAGAAAAAACTCTTGACCAACGGAAATGGGAAAAATGGAAGTTTTGATATCCAACAGGCAAAAAAAGTACAAGATATCAATGACAACAATTCAACAAAAAGCCGGCGACATCTTAAACGCCTTGGACTGTCATGACGCTGAGCTTTCTATCTTGATCGTCGATGATCCTCAGATAGCAAAACTCAATAAAAAATATCTCCATCGATACGGCCCCACAAATGTTATCGCCTTTCCCATGGGCACAGACCAGTTTGCGAATACCAGCCCACAGCTTCTCGGTGATGTGGTAATTTCCGTTGAAACCGCCGCCAAAGAGGGAAATAGTATCGGAATCAGCATGGAAGAACGTTTTATCCAGCTTCTGGTACACGGCGTTCTTCATTTGCTGGGTTACGATCATGAAAATTCTGAAACGGAAGCCGAAAAGATGGAACAAAAAGAAAACGAAATCTTGAAATTGTTTGGAATGGAGGCCTACTGATGGCTGGATTGGCTGTAAACGTTGATCATGTGGCTACATTGAGAGGTGCCAGGAAAAGCAGCTATCCTGATCCTGTGGCTGCAGCAGTTTTGGCGGAACTGGGTGGGGCAGACGGGATTGTGGTTCACCTGAGGGAAGATAGACGACACATTCAGGACCGTGACCTTCGAATTTTGCGAAGAACGGTTCAGACAAAACTGATTTTGGAAATGGCTTCAACCAATGAAATGATTGGAATCGCCCTTGATGTCCAGCCCGATCTTGTAACGCTGGTCCCGGAAAAACGTGAAGAACTTACCACCGAAGGTGGATTGGATTTAATCTCATTCGGAAATACCATTGGCGAAACCGTAGGTACGCTTCAAGACAGCGGTATCCCCGTAAGTATCTTCATTGATCCCGACCCTGATCAAATCAAAATTGCGCATCAGATAAATGCAACCATGGTAGAGATACATACCGGTGTATTCTGCGATGCGAAAGGCGCCAAAAACAGAGAGCGTGCGTTTTCCGATATCGTCAACGCCGTAAAATTTGCCCATAAATTGAAAATGGGCGTCAACGCGGGACACGGTCTGTGTTATACGACAATAAAGACCTTTAAGGGTCTTTCTGAAATTGATGAATTCAGCATCGGCCACAGTATCGTCTCAAGAGCGGTTCTTGTGGGTATGAAAAAAGCCGTCAGGGAAATGGTGACACTTATTAAAGAACTTTAAAAAAAGCGAAACAACTTCACCCAGACAGCTCAAGTTTAGACGATTGAAAACAATCCGGACTTCTACATTCGATATTCAATATTCGATATTCGTTATTTATATGGCTCGACCTTTTAAATCAAACATGTCGAAAAATATATGTTTCACGTTCCGAAAGCACTTTTGGAGAAACCAATGTATCTGGTAACCGCAGATGAAATGAGGGAAATGGATCGACTGACCATCGAATCTTTTGGTCTGCCCGGCAGAATTCTGATGGAAAATGCCGGTCTGGGGGCAACCCGATTTTTTCTGGAACGATATAAGAATATTGAAAATAAAAGGATCGGCATTATCGCAGGCCGCGGGAACAACGGCGGAGACGGATTCGTCATCGCACGATATCTGGCTCAGAAAGGAATGCGCGTAACCGTATATCTTCTATCAGAGACGCAAAAGGTCGAAGGAGATGCAGCCGCCAACCTTAATCTCCTTTTTCCGCTTAAAATTCCTGTTATCGAAATCCCGGACCCGAAATCCTTCTCAGCGCATAAAACCGCAATGCTCCATGAGGCCATCTGGATAGACGCAATCCTCGGAACCGGTCTGAGATCGGATGTAAAAGGGTTTTATAAAAAAATTATCGACTTTATTAATCAGTCCAACAAACCGGTTTTTGCCATAGATATCCCTTCCGGCCTGAATTCCGATACTGGCCAGCCATGCGGCACCTGCATCCGAGCCGATGCCACCGCAACCTTTGCATTTGCCAAAACCGGCCACTTTCTGTTTCCCGGTGCAGATTATACCGGAAATCTGAAAATCGTTGATATCGGAATTCCCCCTCATATTGCATCCAATGTTGGACCCTTACAATATCTATTAACTCCGGATTTAATCCGCACCGTTTTTCAACCCAGGCCATTGGATGCCCACAAGGGACACACCGGCCACCTTCTCGTCGTTGCGGGTTCACCAGGCAAAACCGGAGCAGCGGCAATGACGGCCATATCGGCCATGCGTGCCGGCGCCGGTCTTGTAACCCTGGGTATCCCCGCAAGTTTGAATGCCGTTTTAGAGGTCCAAGTAACGGAAGCCATGACAGAACCGCTACCGGAAACCCGTGAAGGTATTCTTGGCGAAGCATCATTCAACAGGATCATGGATCTTCTTTCCGACAGAAAATGCCTGACTTTGGGACCGGGCCTCGGTACGGCCCCTGAAACAAAAACGCTGGTTCATCGCCTTTTACAAGAGAGTAAAAAACCGATTGTGATTGATGCCGACGGATTGAACAGCCTTGTCGGTTGTACCGAAATACTGAAAAACCTTGACGCTCCCATCGTTCTGACCCCGCATCCCGGAGAAATGTCACGGCTTACGGGAACAACCGCTGCCGATGTTCAAAAAGACCGCATCCGTTGTGCCCGTGATTTTTCAAATAAATACAATGTACATGTTGTGTTGAAAGGAGCCAGAACGGTTATCGCCCATCCGGACGGCAGAGTGTTCATCAACCCCACCGGAAATCCCGGAATGGCTTCCGGAGGCATGGGAGACGTGCTGACAGGAATCATCGGGGGCTTTATAACGCAAGGCCATTCACCCGAATTAGCAGCCCATGCCGGTGTATATTTGCACGGAGCAGCAGCTGATTTTCTGGCCGAAAACAGAGGACCATTCGGTTATCTGGCAACGGACGTGATGAATGCCTTGCCTGAAATGATAAAGAAACTGGCGGATTGAACTGATGGGCCGGTATGGTCTTAATTAATTTAGAGATTATCAAAAAATCGTAAGCGTTTAGCCTTTTTAACATGAATCGCTCCGAGTGTGCTTAAATTTTTTATTAAAAATCTATCCTCAAAAACACAAAGTGTCATCAAATTTCAAATATCAGATAACGACCCGTTCGGTTGAGGAAACACAAAGGTTGGGAAGATCCATCGGAGCGATGGTCACAGCGGGAACGGTTTTGGCTTTAACCGGTGATCTTGGAAGCGGGAAAACTTCCTTTGTCCAGGGACTGGCCGCCGGGCTCGAAGTCCCGGACGATTATTATGTCACCAGTCCATCCTACACATTAATTAATGAATATCCCGGCAGATTCACCCTGTTTCACGTCGACCTTTATCGTATTTCAAATCCCGTTGATATAGAAGATATCGGTCTTTATGAAATACTCGATGAAAACGGCATAGTAGCCATTGAATGGGCGGACAGAATCGAGCAATCGTTTTTACCTGATCCCATACGCATACAATTTGAAATTACGGACGATGAAACACGAAAAATCTGCATATCTGCCAAGAAATTCAAACATGTATACATGTTAAAAAAAATTGGAGGTTTTGAAACAGACATTTTATGCCAATGACCGAATATGCTTTTTATTTTCTTTACTGAGCTTTGGTTTTACGGTATAAAAACAAATTTTGAAAGATATTCGTTTACCGAGAAATATAAATAAAATACTTTAATATCGGGAAGTTATAGTATGGGTTTAATTGTACAAAAATACGGCGGGACTTCCGTGGCGGATCTCGACCGGATTCATAGTGTGGCAAAGCGAGTTGCGAAAACCTTTGACCAGGGCAACGATGTGGTTGTCATTCTGTCCGCCATGGCCGGTGTCACGGACGGACTGATCAATATGGCAAACAGTATAACCGATTTGCCGGATAAACGGGAACTCGATGTTCTTCTTGCTACAGGGGAACAAACAACAGCGGCACTTTTGGCACTGACATTAAAACACATGAACTATCCAGCGCTATCCATGCTCGGCCATCAGGCCAAAGTGGTTACGGACTGCGATTTCGGGAATGCGCGAATTATCGAGATCAGTGCTGAAAACATCATGGGCCTCATCAAAAAAGGGAATATCGTCGTTGTGGCGGGATTTCAGGGATGTGATGTCAACGGTAACATTACGACCCTCGGACGGGGAGGGTCGGATACGTCTGCTGTGGCCATCGCATCGGTTCTGAGGGCCGATGTCTGCGAAATTTATACCGACGTTGACGGTATCTACACCGCCGATCCCAACATCTGTAAAAAGGCAAAAAAAATTGATAGAATTTCATATGACGAGATGCTCAATATGGCCAGCCTCGGTGCCAAAGTCCTGCAGATACGTTCTGTCGGATTTGCAAAAAAATATAATGTCCCCGTCCACGTAAGATCATCTTTCACCGAAGAGGAGGGAACCATGGTTGTTAGTGAAGACGCCGGCATGGAGAGTCTGGTTGTATCCGCGGTAACACACGACAAAGATCAGGCCCGGATCACCCTTAAAAAAGTCAAAGATCAGCCCGGAGTGGCCGCCAAGATTTTTTCACCCATTGCCGAAGCGGGTATAGTGGTCGACATGATCATTCAGAACACCCGCGCCGGGGGCCAAACGGACCTGACCTTTACGGTTCCAAAGAATCAGTTTTCAAATGCCATGGAAATCGAAAAGAGGATTGCGGAAGAAATCGGCGCAGAAGATGTTTTGGGCGACAAGAACATTGCAAAAGTTTCTGTTGTGGGTGTGGGCATGAGAAACCATTCCGGGGTAGCCTCAATGATGTTCAGCACTCTGGCCAGGGAAAACATCAACATTATGATGATCAGCACTTCGGAAATCAGGATTTCCTGTATCATTGAAGAAAAGTATACCGAACTTGCAGTTCGGGTTCTTCATACTGCATTTGGATTGGATAAAGAAGATTAACCCGAATTTCTCATGAAACGATTCGATGCCGACCAGATGATTTTCACCCTCGTAGTGACAACGCTCATTCTAGGGTTCATTATCTTCAGGGTTCTTCATTCTTTTTAGACACCTTGCCAAAGCCGGTTCAGACAACCTGACCCAAATATGCATTCGAGAGTTTTTATGTACGGCAAATTCGTTGGATTATGAATGAATACCTGATGCGTTAGACCTTACATGACATAATGTGTCATTTGGGTAATATCCTTGACAAGTTAGGTCAACCATGCAAAAAAATTATGATTTAAAATAGTTGCTTTAACTTTTTACAAAGGGGCACCATATGTGATGATGTCGAACCCCATTTCTCAAAATGAGAGATGGGGTCTTGCTTCTGATTGGATACCGGTTAGTATCACAACACCGACAATAGGCTATGTAATGGTAGAATACATGAAAAAAATCCTGGCTTGATATTTACAGTTCGAATTTGATACGTGTCAAATTGGCAGATTTCACATGATGGCCAGATAACGCAAATCGATCATACACATCTTC
>ENA-OSEO01004449-OSEO01004449.1-sediment-metagenome-genome-assembly--contig:-NODE-4449-length-14750-cov-7.280243_pt1 | contig 14750 bp, 11 predicted proteins | sample MGYA00237883_ERZ534232 | MGnify/ENA metagenome assembly ERZ534232 | reverse complement strand
TTTTATTGCAGCCCTTGGGCAGAGACCCCCACGGGCGGGCAGAACCCTGTTTGGTTGCGGCCGTCAGGCCGCCTTGGCCTTTTGTCCTGGTGTTTGGATCGAGTGGGTTCCTCACACCGATTTATTGAATCGAGATGATGTCTCAATTTTATCCCAGGATCTGTCATGGGGCAGCATCCCAAAACCTCTGAAGGTTCAGGATGGTATTGGCCATGACCAGTTGGGGATTTGCCATCCTCCGCACATCCGTTTCGGCCTGATGTACGGCTGCGAGGCTGTGCGTCAGGCCCTCTATACTAATGTATTGAGCCGCTTTTTTCAAGTGGGCGCTGAAATCGACATTCGTGATCAAATGCTCAGGTCCCCGAACCTTGAGCAACAGGAGATCCCTGTACCAGGTCCCCCACAGAGCCAGCATGTCCAACAGCCCGGGTTCCCCGGCCTCTCTATCGTCTGATGCCTTTGCCTTTTCTTTGACGCCCAATTCCATGGCCATCTCCAGGGCATCGGCCCTCGAAAGACCCGGAAGCTTTAAGAGACGCGAGACCCACGCATCTCTTTTGGTCAAAAACTGTTCATCGCACATCCGAATTGCCCGTCCCAGGCTTCCGTCCGAGCCCCTTGCCGCAATCATGGCCCTGGTGGGATCCATCTTCTTTTCCCGAACAAGCCACTGGGTCATAGCATCCACCGGGATGGGCTGGAAAGGGACCCTCTGGCATCGGGATACGATGGTGGGCAGGAGATTCAGGGGTTCCACTGCATTGAGGATCAGGATATTGCCAGCCGGCGGTTCCTCCAGGGTCTTCAGAAAGGAATTGGCTGCCTCGCCGGTCATGCTGTCGGCCTGCTGAATCACACAAACCCGGTATGTCGCCGATACCGGGGCAAAGCTGAGCCTTCGATTGAGTTCGCGGATCTGTTCGATCTTGATGTTCTGCCCGGCCGGTTTGATAGATACAAAATCAGGGAAATTCCCTCCCCTTATCTGACGGCACGGGGGGCAGGCCCCGCAGGGTTCCATGTCCGAGGGGTTGCGGCAGTTGAGGGCCATGGTCAAGGCCAGGGCCGTGCTGGTCTTTCCAATTCCGGCGATTCCGGTAAAGAGATAGGCATGGGGGATCCTCTCCTCAGACATGACCCGCCTGAAGAATCCCTTGGCCTTTTCCTGACCGATGATTTCAGAAAAACGCATGATTCAGAAAAATTACAGGTATCATCTCAATAAACCGGGGGAGCATTGCCGGTCGGACCAAGACCTCAGATAAAAGGCTCACGCCCAAGGCGGCCTAACGGCCGGAACCAAACAGGGCTCTGCCCGCCCGTGGGGGTCTCTGCCCAAGGGCTGCAATAAAATGCGTCCGTATCGTTCGGCGACCGCCCCCGGGCAAACTTCTTCGCACGTTGCGGAGAAGTTACGGGCAAAGAGGCTAAACTTCGGAATTTACCCATCAGGGTTTTATCCCCTGAATATTGAGATTATACAATTACAGCAAGTCTCACATATAGTAGATGTCTTTGACAATGTAAAAAAGGCGGCGCCTTCCGTTAGTTCTGAGATATTCAGCATCCAGTCACCAGTCTGTCTTTGCGCGCGCGTTCATTTATCGAGAAAAGGCCGAAGGCGATCGAAGATCATCGCCTCCAGCGAACTCTCTCCAAGGGTGCCGTCAAGCACCACGAATCGACGGGGTTCATTTTTTGCCAGAGAGAGATACCCCTCTCGAACAGCAGCATGGAATTGTAATTTTTCCTTCTCAAACCTGTCCTGACCCGGATCACCTAAAGCGGCATTGCGTTTCAAGGCCCTTTCAAGGCCAATTTCCACCGGGCAGTCGATGAGAAAGGTCCGGTCGGGCCTCATACCCAACGAGGCCTTCTCGTTTAGAAAGCGAACCATGTCCAGATCCTGACCCCTGGCAACCCCCTGGTAGACCGTTGTGGCGTCAAAAAAGCGGTCGCATATAACCCACTGGTTCCTGGCAAGGGCCGGCCGGATCACCTGTTCCACATGCTGAGCCCTGTCTGCCTCATAGAGAAGGAGCTCGGAGAAGGGGGACAGATCGTTATGGTCCTGGTCCAAGAGGATCCGCCGGATCTTCTGGCCGATAGGCGTGCCACCCGGTTCGAGCGTGAGAAGGCACGAAAGGCCCTCTCTTTGGAGCCGGGCTGCGAGCCGGCGGGCCTGGGTGGACTTGCCGCACCCCTCGATCCCTTCAAAGGTCACAAACACATCTCATCTCCCAGGGCCTGAAAAAAGTGTCCCGCCGGGGGGCGGGACAAATCGGGACTTTCTCTATTCCCTGATCTTACGCGGTCTTGCACACCTGCTCGATGGCTGCGGCCATGGCCTCATCCTCTTTTCGGATGTCTTCCAGAGTCTTGGGCCTGACAGATGCCGGTTTTTCCTCCAGGCCGTATTTCCATCGCAGGAACTTCTCGCCGGTGGTGGGGTACAGGGCGTAGATAAGGAGATCGAAGTCATCCTTGGCCAGATCCCCGATGTTTTGCCGGGCCTTTTCCAGTTCAGGCTCCAGATAATCCGCGGCCCTTCCGGTGACCGGGGTCTGCCCCCGCTTGTACCCCTTGAGCACCTTCTTCTGGACCTCCGGATCCACCGGGATGGGGGTCTTGCCGTAGAGGCCGTACACCAGGTCTTTGACCTCGTTGGTGACCATCTTGTACCGGCCGAACAGGACGTTCAGCACGGCCTGGACCCCCACGATCTGGCTGGTGGGGGTCACCAGAGGCGGCATGCCCAGTTCCCTGCGGGTTACCGCCACCTCCTTATACACCTCCGGCAGGCGGTGGAGGGCCTTGGCCTCGGTCAGCTGACTCACCAGGTTGGAGATCATTCCCCCTGGCACCTGGTGCGCCAGGACCCCGGTATCGATCACCGACATCCGGTTTTTGGCCAGATAATCGCGGTACTTGGGCGCGACTGTCTCCATATAGTCGCCCAGTTCCAGAAGAAGACTCAGGTCAAATCCCGTGTCCCTGACGGTTTCGTAAAGAGAGGCCGCAATAGGCTCCACCGCAGGCTGCGAGGTCCTCAAAGCAAAGGGGGCCAGGCAGGTGTCCACGATGTCCACCCCGGCCTTGATGGCCTCCAGATAGACCATGGAGGCCATGCCGCTGGTATAATGGGTGTGCAGGTGGATCGGAATGGTGATCACCTTCTTGAGTTCCGTGATGATCTTGGCAATGTCAAAGGGCGCCATGATCCCGGCCATGTCCTTCAGACACAGGGTGTCGGCCCCCATGGCCTGGATCTCTTTGGCCTTGTTGACATAGTATTCCAGATTGAAGACGTCGCCGCCCATGCGCCGCTCGGTCAAGGAGTAGCAGATGGTCCCCTGAAAGTGCTTGCCGTTGGCCTTGATCCGCTCCACAACGGTCTGGAAATTGCGGAAGTCGTTGAGGGCGTCAAAGACCCGGAAGATGTCCATTCCGGCCTCGCAGGCCTTGTCCACAAACAGCCTGGCAACGTCGTCTGCGTAATTGCGGTATCCGACAAGATTCTGCCCCCTCAGGAGCATGGAAAAGGGCGTCTTCTTGATGTGTTTCTTGAGGGTTCGGATCCGGTCAAACGGGTCCTCGGCCAGAAACCGGTGCATGGTGTCGAAGGTGGCCCCCCCCCAGACCTCCATGGCCCAAAAACCCACGCTGTCCATCTTCTCGGCAATGGGAATCATATCCTCGGTGCGCATTCGGGTGGCCAACAGGGACTGATGGCCGTCCCTGAAGGTGTTGTCTTGAATTTTCAGTGGGTTCTTCGGCCCATTTTCCAGAAAAGGGTCCATTGTAAACCTCCGTGGAGTTATGGTAAATCATTGGAACAGGAAACTGGCCGCACGCCGATTCCCCGGGCAAATGTTGCGACTGCTGCAATATGGGTTGAAATATAGGCTAAGTGCGACCCACTGGTCAAGAAATTTTATCCTGATGCACCGCAACCCGATTGCCACGCCGGTTTCCCTGTGCTATGGTCCTTGCGCTTTCCTTCTCACGGGTGAGATGATTGCCGCCAAGGCCCCAGAAGGGAACCCTCATGGCATTTTTTACGATGTATGACAAGTTAAGTAACCGTTCACGGAGTTCAGGTTCCAGACCTCTGGCTTGAGACCTTTCTCACGGCCAGTCGTGAATAAAAGGAGTATACGATTTTATGGTGTCCGAGACGCCCAACAGTCCCAAGGTCTATACGGTCAGTCAGCTCACAGAGGCAATCCAGGGACTCCTTGAGGAGCATTTTGATTTTGTCTGGGTCGAGGGGGAGATATCGAACTTCAGGTCCCCGGTTTCCGGACACTATTATATGATCATCAAGGACGAGGCGGCCCAGATTCGAGCAGTCATGTTCCGTTTCCAGGCCCGGTATCTCAAATTCGTTCCCGAGGACGGCATGAAGGTCATTGCCCAGGGGAAGGTCAGCATCTACGGGCCCAGAGGAGAATACCAGATTATCCTCGACTACTTGGAGCCCCTCGGGGTAGGGGCCTTGGCACTGGCCTTTGAGCAGGTCAAAGAAAAACTGGCTCAGCAGGGTCTTTTTGATTCGGACATCAAAAAGCCGCTCCCTTTCCTCCCTAAGAAGGTAGCCGTCATCACCTCTCCTACGGGTGCGGCCATCCGGGATTTTCTCAAGGTCATCCAGAGGCGATTTGCCAATATCGAGATCCTCGTCGTTCCGGTCAGGGTCCAGGGAGACCAGGCCTGCCAGGAGATTGCAGCGGCCCTCGATCTGGTCAATCGGGAAATCAGCGCGGACGTCGTGGTCCTGACACGGGGCGGCGGCTCCCTGGAAGACCTCTGGCCCTTTAATCAGGAAGAACTGGCATATGCCATCCGAAGGTCCCGGATCCCGGTGATTTCCGCAGTGGGTCATGAAATCGATCTGACCATTTCGGATCTGGCCGCGGATGTGAGGGCACCCACGCCCTCTGCCGCGGCCGAACTCCTCGTGGCGGAGAAGGAAACGCTCCTCAGACGCCTGGACCAGGACACAACCCGTGCAGCATCGGCCATATTCTCCACCATCAAACGCCGCAGCGACGAATTGAACCGCTTGAAGGGCCGGATTCAAGACCCCAAGAAACGGCTCATGAACCTCTGGCTGCGTCTTGATGAGGTTCATGGCCGTCTGATGCGGATCATGGAGCAGGCCCTCCGGGAGAAACAGGCGCGCCTGACATCAGAAATGCGTGCCCTGCGCCTTTATTCGCCTGTCAACAGGATACGATCAAAAAAGGAACACCTTGATTTTCAAGGGGAAAGATTGGTGCAGGCTATGGAAGGGCGGCTGAGGGAGTTAGGGATGAAGCGGTCCTTCCTTGAAAGACGAATCATGGATTTAAGCCCGCTCTCGATTCTGAAGCGGGGATACAGCATCACCCTCAAAATGCCTGAAAGAGAGATTGTGAAAGCCGCTTCAGGCATGTGTGCGGGAGATCGTGTTATGGTCCTTTTGGGAAAAGGGGAGTTGGGCTGTCGGATTGAAACGGTTAAGGGGTAGACACGTTCCCTGTCCCTCTGTCAGGAGGGGGCTTTTGCACCGCATATTGTGAAGACATGTCGGGAAGCGGTTGACACCGGGTGATTATTTCCGTATAGTGTAGCGCTCACTATTTGTGATAGGCTTGACTACGTGATTTTTTAACCTTTTTTCATTGGTCCGCCAGAAGGGGTTTATCATGATGCGGCTTTTCGCATGGCTCTGATGGCCGGCGAAAGCCCGACAAGGAAATCCTACAGATCGCTCTGCATTGAGCACAACGAAAAAGCAGTCCCTGTGGGCCGCTGCCATGTGCGGCCCCCACACATCCTGTCGGGGACCCGGCATGAGGCGTCTGTGTGGCCCACAAACAGGGGGCCCCTGCTGACTTCATGCTCGAACAGGCGGGGTATATTCAATGGCGGAAGGTGAACATATGCAGGGAGGATGCGATATGAAGTCATTGGGATATCACCTGATTCTCGAGCTTGAAGGCTGCTCTGAAACCATTCTCAACGACCGCCAAGCCATCAGCAAGGTCATGGTCGACTCTGTCAACCGCTCCGGCGCCACCATGATCCGAAGTTTTTTTCACAAATTTGCGCCCCAGGGCGTGAGCGGCGTGGTCATCATTTCCGAATCCCACTTTTCCATTCACACCTGGCCAGAATACGGATATGCTGCGGTGGACGTTTTTACCTGCGGTGATCAGATCAATATGGATGTGGCCGCAGAGGCGATTCGTGCGGGCCTCAAGGCGGATGCCATGCAGAAGATGTTGCTGTCGCGAGGCATGCTGGACCTTCCGGATGAGATGATTCGACACAAGCCTGAACCCTGCCTCCGGCTTGTCCCTGAAACCTGATATGAGCCATATCGCTTAGCGGCCTAGGCAGGTCGCTTCACAGCATCATTGTTGGAAGTGAATCATGGTGGTAGAAGGGCATTGGCAACCCTTGGAAGGGCAGGGTGCGCAGTGGACACGATTTCATCTGGAGAAAAGATTCGAGCAAACAGCATATTTCTGGAAGAGCCGGAGTTGCAGGGATCCTATGGGCTGGCCGTTCGCATCGATCGGGTTCTCCTAAACCAGAAGACCCGGTTTCAACACCTGGCGGTGGCAGAGGCAGGCCCCCTTGGGAGGGTGCTCCTGTTGGACGGCGACATTCAGGTGACGGAGTTTGACGAATCCGGCTACCATGAGATGCTGGCACATGTCCCCCTTCTGACCCATCCGGATCCCCGGCGGGTGCTGGTCGTAGGCGGCGGCGACGGGGGGACCCTCAGGGAGGTTCTGAAACACCCGGAGGTGGAACAGGTAGATCTGTGCGAGATCGACGAGGCGGTCATTCGGGCCTCCAGACAATACCTGCCCGGTCTTGCAGCCTCCTTTGACGACCCCAGGGCCGCCCTCCATATTGGGGACGGGATCCAGTATGTCAGAGACCATCCCCGTTCGTGGGACGTCATTCTGGTGGACAGTTCCGATCCTGAAGGCCCTGCAGAGGGGATCTTCAAGGAATCCTTCTATCGATCCCTCAAAGAGGCCCTTCTCCCCTCCGGCATTGCCGTAACCCAGTGTGAATCCGCATTTCTTTTTGAACAACTTATCCGGGAGATCTTTGCATTTCTGCCTCATATCTTTCCCGTGATCGGGTATTATCATACACTGGTGCCCACCTATGCGAGCGGCATCATCGGATTCGGCTTCTGCTCGCTGGGGCCGAATCCGATGAAAAGCATGCCTGAGCCGACCCGAGTGGAAGGTCTTAAAGAGCTCCATTATTATTCACCAGCGCTCCATCGAGCCGCATTTGCTCTTCCTCGAAGATTTCTTGATCTGCTCCCGGATGATCAAGACAGGCACGGCGCCGTTGTCCTGAACCGGCTTGCCATGGACGCATGAACCGTCCCCCGCCAGGCTGCATGGTCAACCTCTGTCGCGGAGCTGTTGCAGTGCACTGGATTCTGGGTTCCACCGGGCTGTCGCCCAAACTCCGGAATTTACTGGTCAGAGTTTTATCCCCTGAATATGGGATCGTACGTTCCAAGCGCAACAGCCTTGCACAATTAACAGTTTTGAATGCGCCCGCGCGATTGACATATGAGGGCGGACCAATTATATTCTGTTGCAATGTCTGAGGCAACCTGAGGTTCCATTATGTCTAAGGCGGCCTGACGGCCGCAGCCAAACAGCGTTCTGCCCGCCCGTGGGGGTCTCTGTCCAAGGGCTGCAATAAAATGCGTTCGTATCGTTCGGCGACCGCCCCCGGGCTCGGGATATTGTTTATTGAAAGGCAGCAAGGAATCCCTATCGACCCGCCTGACTCGCCTCACTCGCCTCACTCGCATGGCGGGCAGGTGAAAGGGTATCCTTGGGGCTTAAACAGACTGTATTTTAAAGCCGTGCTGCCGTTCCCAGGAGCTGTATTCGGTTTTTGCAGCCCTTGGACAGAGACCCCCACGGGCGAATTTTTTCGCACGTTTCGGAGAAGTTACGGACAAAGAGTCTAACATATTGGAGCCACAGCCCTGTAAAGCGAGACAATATTTCCAGTTGTAAGGGTGATTGCGAGTGAACATGTCACATCCCAAGACCAAAGGCTTCCCTCTCTCTTTTGCGATTTATCGCCTTCGCCAGACGCCGCCCTGATTCAAGTGATATTTTCCTACATTTGATTGGCGACACAGAGGGGACGGGTCTGGAAACCTGCCCAGGGCAAGGTGTTGCCATATCCACACTCGATCCACAGACCTGTAGGCGCGTGCTGAATAGGGGCGCTTCAACCATCATCACAAGAGATTGTAACATGAACAAGTTGCATGAGAAGGAAATCAACAGACGTCGGACCTTTGCCATCATCAGCCATCCCGATGCCGGCAAGACGACATTGACGGAAAAGCTTCTCCTTTTCGGCGGGGCCATCCACATCGCCGGCGCGGTCAAGGCCCGCAGGGCTTCCCGGCATGCGGCCAGCGACTGGATGGATATCGAGCGGGAGCGGGGCATCTCGGTCAGCACATCGGTCATGACGTTCAATTACCGGGATTTTGAGATGAATCTCCTGGACACGCCGGGACACCAGGACTTCTCAGAGGACACCTACCGGGTCCTGACCGCGGTGGACAGCGCCCTTATGGTCATCGACAGCGTCAAGGGGGTGGAGCCCCAGACCGAAAAGTTGATGGAGGTCTGTCGAATGCGCAACACCCCTATCATCACTTTTGTCAACAAGCTGGATCGCGAAGGCATGTCGCCGCTGGATGTCCTGAGCGATATAGAGGACAAGCTCCAGATCGAGTGTGCGCCCCTTTCGTGGCCCATCGGCATGGGCAAGGAATTTAAAGGGGTGTACAACCTGTTTCGAAAGGAACTCCTTCTCTTTGCTCCCGGCCAGGATACCCGAAAAGGCGATGGCATTCGGATCGCCGATCTGATGGATGGCAGGCTGGTTGACCTCCTGGGGCGCCAGGCCGATGCACTGCGAGACGACGTGGCTTTGCTGATGGGGGCGGCCGATCCCCTGGAAATGGGTCACTTTCTGAATGGAAGCCAGACCCCGGTGTTTTTCGGCAGCGCCCTCAATAATTTCGGGGTCAGGGAACTGCTGGACGCCTTTGTTGAAATGGCGCCGTCCCCACGGCCGAGACCTGCGTTGGGCCGATCGGTCTCGCCGTACGAGGCGTCTTTTTCAGGCCTTGTTTTCAAGATCCAGGCAAACATGGACCCTGCCCACAGAGACCGCATCGCCTTTATGAGGATCTGCTCGGGCAAATTTACCCGGGGAATGAAGGTTGTTCATCATCGAACCGGCAAACAGATCTCCCTGGCCAATGCCACTATTTTCATGGCTCAGGACAGGGCCAATGTGGACGAGGCCTACCCAGGGGATATTATCGGGATTCACAACCACGGCGGCATCCGCATCGGCGACACGTTTACAGAAAAAGAGGCGCTCCGATTTACCGGCATTCCCAGCTTCGCGCCCGAGCTTTTCCGCCGGGTGGTTCTCAAGAATCCCTTAAAACAAAAACAGCTTCAAAAGGGGCTGGCCCAACTGGCGGAAGAGGGCGCGGTACAGTTCTTTCGGCCCCTGAGGGGCTCAGAGTATCTTCTCGGCGCTGTGGGGGCATTGCAGTTCGACGTCACCGTATCGCGGCTCAAGGCGGAATACGGTGTGGATGCGATGTATGAACCGGTGAGCTTTTCCACGGCGCGCTGGATTGACTGCGATGATGAAAAAAGGCTCAAAGAGTTCACCAACAGACATGCAGACAACGTGGCCCATGACGCACAGGGGCGCCTGACCTATCTGGCGCCCAATTCATGGCGCCTCGGTTTTGTCATGGAGGACTGGCCCCATATCTCCTTTTACAAGACCCGCGAGCAGGATTGACGAGGGGCCATTGCGGTTTCGGTTCTATGAGGCGCTTCGGGGCCGAGCCGAAGCGCAGTTGGCGCATCATAAGGGACGAGCTGAGACTTCTCGTCAAACAATGACGCCTGTCTTGGCAAACGTTGGCTGTCAGCACCTTATGGCCATGTTTTGTGTGGCGAAAAACAAGAAAATTCTTGCATGATAGAAGAAGAATAGGCCTCAGAGCGGAACCGTCAAAGCTCAGACGAAAATGAGGCCAGGACCTGCTTTTCAGCACGCCCATCCCATTTCTCAGTACTTGTGTTCTGCGATCAAACCATCCCGGAGGGATTTAAGATCGCCGCTGATGCCCACCTTGTAAATATGCGGATTCTCGAAACGTTTGTACTCCATGGGAAGCATCTCCAGACGCTGCCGGACATACTGCGCTGTTTGGGCCAATGAAGGCGGATCATAGACTGCCTTGCCACGGGCCATCACCAGATGAAGCTGCGGCTCGGTTTCATAAGGCTCGATGGCAAAAGATTGGTGGGGTACAAATGGGTGGTGCATTATCGGAATCCCCTTTTCATCTTCCAGCCCGACCACGTCAGCGCCCAAGAAGTGCCCCTCGCCATCCATGGCTCGCCACACCTGCTTCTTGGCAGGGAGGGTGATTTTGGAAACATTTTCCGAAAGTTTGATCACCGGCCGTCCATCGGTCTGGGCCAGTTTGTACACGCCGTCCAGGGCCGCGTCAGGGTGCCCGGTAACCAGGTTGGTCCCCACGCCGAACCCGTCAATAGGGGCGCCTTGCGCCACCAGGCTTCTGATGACATACTCGTCGAGCTGGTTGGATACCGTGATCTTGACGTAATGCAGCCCCGCCTTATCCAGCATGGCGCGGCTCTTCCGGGCCAGATAGGCCAGGTCCCCGCTGTCCACGCGGATGCCTCTCAGGCGATGCCCCTTTTTTTCCATCTCTTTGGCCACGGCAATGGCGTTAGGCACGCCGCTTCTCAGGGTATCGTAGGTATCCACAAGCAGGACGCAATCCCCGGGCCGGGACGCGGCAAAGGCGCGAAAGGCGTCAATCTCGTTTTCGTGGCTTTGAACATAGGAGTGGGCCATGGTGCCGGAGGCCTTTAGTCCATAATCTCTTGCCGCCAGTACGTTGCTGGTTCCGTCAAATCCCCCGATAACGGCGGCGCGGCTGGCATAATAGCCTCCGAGGCCCTGGGCCCGACGCAGTCCAAAATCGATGAGCGTGCGATTCTCGGCCACATGGCGCATGCGGCTGGCCTTGGTGGCGATGAGCGATTCAAAATTGAGAATGTTGAGCAGGACCGTTTCAATCAGCTGCGTTTCAATCAGGTTCCCTTCAACCCTCAGGATGGGGCGTGTAGGGAATACCACCTCGCCTTCCGGAGGACTGTAGACCGTGCCTGTAAAGCTGAAGCTTTTCAAATAGGTCAGATAGTCGGGGTGAAAAGATTGGGCCGACAGAAAGGCCAGGTCCTCCTCGTTGAAGCGATAGTTCTCCAGAACCGCCAGCAGATCGGGCAGTCCTGCAAATATGGCATATCCGCCGTTGAATGGATTCTTTCTGTAAAAATAATCGAATACAGCAGATTCATCTTTCCGGCCGGCCAAAAAATAGGCCTGCGCCATGACAAGTTCATACTGATCGGTGTAAATCGCGGTCGTATCAAACATAATGTTTCCTTTTCGTTTGCAACCTTTCATGAGGGTTATAGTTTCATCGCTTTGTCCGTAACTTCTCTGCAACGTACGAAGAAACAGCTTCTAAGGCCTCAGACCAGCTCGATAGGTTAGCAGAAGCGGGACCAGGCTTGTGGAGTCGGTTACGGCCCGTATCGCCGGGAGAAGCGTTCGGCGATCAGCCAGAGGTCTTCGGGCAAGGCTGGCTTGACCTTTGCAGGGATATGGGATGCGACCGGGCCGTAATAGGCCTCGGCGATGGCGCCCGTAATGCAGGCAAGGGTGTAATTATTTTTGTTAGATCACTTGGGACCCTCGGATGACCCTGATAAAAGCCTGACGCCGAAATTTACTCGACAGCGTTTCATGAAAGCCCGACGCCGCACCTACGGGAGCGGATTTCGAGTTCAGGCGTGCTGGTTTGCGCAATTTGTTATGCTTCACATACCGGATTCACACGGATATGGCAAGGCAATAAGGCGCAGAATCCAATCAGAGGGCCTGTAGACCCGTGTGGTCATGTACATCTATTTTTCAGAAAAAGTACCGCAGACGGAACTCGGCGCGCCAGGCGTTTTGCTTTTCGCCGTATTCGGTCCTGTCCCCGCCCACCGGGATAATTCCCCTGAGCCTTAGTTCTAGGTTGGTGATGGGATCGTACCTGACTTCCGGGATGAGGGAGAAGCTTTCGTCGTTGAGGCAGACCATGGTGGTTAAGGCCGGGGTTAAGTAAAGGATGTCAAAGGGCTCCTTCTGGCTGAGTCGCAGGTAGAGGTAGTCCCTGAGGGGATTGCGCCACGAAAAACCTTCTTTTGTAAGGCGGTTGATTGGGCCGAAGAAGGACCGGTCCCGGTTTTGTTTATAGACATCATAGGCCCGGTCGATACAGGCATACATATTTTTGAGATCACCCGGGTCCATTCCCTCGCCGTTGTGGTAGTATTCAACGACCGCTGTCAGGTCTGTTTCCGTTAAATAGCGCATCCCCAGCAAATAGCTGAAGACATCCGATTCCTTGGTCATGACCTGACCTTCTGGCAGGAAGGTCATTTCCTGGAAATTCTGGATCCAGGCAACCTCGCCGTGTATCTCCAGATTGGAAAGGAGGTTTTTAGAAAAATCAAAACCCCACCGGGTGGTGCGGCTGTCGCCCGTAAAAAAGAGGAGGTCCAGGTCTGTGTCATAGAGGAGGGCATAGAGCTTGGCGGCCACATTGACGTGGCCGGTCTGCCCGAATTCATCGTTCATGTCCTTATACACAGGGAGGATGACCGGGGTGAAGGCCAGGGTCTGAAGCGGCCCGTCAAAGCTCCGGATGAAGTCGCCGGCCGCCACATAGTAGCCTTCCAATGCCTCTTCCGGGTCTTCCGGGTCCTTGGGCCGGTCCACGAAGGCGACCGGATTCCAGGCGTACCCCTTTCCCCACTTGGTCACCCGCTTGCCGGCCTCCACGGCCATGTGGGGCCCGGGCTTGTACGAGACATACCCTTCCATGAGGGTCATCTTGCCGTCCCAGCCCTCATGGTCGTGGGTGAGAAAGCTGTCCAGCCGGGCAAAGGCGGTCAGGTCTCCGTAGTGGAGCGATCCTTCCAGCCGCGCCCCCAGATTGGACTGTTCCAGTGTCCCGCCCGGTTCGTCGTCGTAATACTTGAGTTTATATAGCGGCGAATCCTGGTCCAGCCCGGAAAGGGTGGGCTGGGCCTGCAAGAAACCGCCAAATGCATAGGGCCTTTTTTCGACCTCCTTTTCTATCTCGGACAGGTCAAATATAGGGGGTTCCTCCGCCACGGAGACGCCGCAGAAAAGGGGAGCGACGACCAGGCCCCAGAGGAGGACAACCCCTGTCTTCATCGCAGGCTCTCGAGTCTCGACATGAAGTTGAGGGTAAAGGCCTCGTCCGGGATCTTTCTCGCTTTGATCTTGGCAAAGATCATATAGGATCGGTATCCCTTGTAGAGCGGGCTGTCCGTCTCCATGAGGGCCGGCCGGATGATCCCGTCCCCGAAGTCCTTCATGTCTTTAAAGTAGAGCGTCTTGATGAGCATATCCGCCTCGGTGAGGCATTCGATCCTGGTGGGAAGGATTTTTTCCTTGTCCACCCACATGCGGAGCTGGTCGTAGGCCACGGTACGGGTCTTGGCCTTGAGGTGAAGCAAATATTCCTTGCCCCGATCCTCCACCTGGGTGACGCCATACTCTTCAGCGTAGTCGAGTCGCATGATGTCCGAGTTGTTGAACACGCCGCCCACCACCGACTGGAGGCTGGTGATCCGGACGGGCTTCCCCACATTGGGGATATAGAGCCACATGTTTTCCCCCAGCCTGAGTGTGGTGCGGCCCTTGTCGCTGGCAGGTGATATAAACAGGCCGGCGATCTTGTCTTTTCCCTTTTTCACCGTAAAGAGGATGAACTCCTTCTTGGTCCCGTCCGGCTCCACATTGACGAGCTTGCGATACATCTCATAGGAATCGGGCGCCAGATTCTTGTCCACCCGGGCCAGGATCTCGTTTCCATCCACGGCATAGGCAGGAACAGCCATCAGCAAACCGAGGATGAGCATAACCATTTTGATCATCATCTTTTCCTTTCGTGCGTCATTTTGATTCCTGTTGTCTGCCCTCCAGGACCTTCTTCACTGCCGCCTCGGCGCTTCCGTGAAATTCCAGGGACGCGATTCCTTTGGCCTCCAGGGATTGGGCCATGTTTCTCCCAAATCCCCCGGCCACCACAAAGGCAACGCCTTTTTGACCCAGAAATGGCGCGACTGATCTGCCTGCGCCGGCTTTGGCCGCCTTGTAGGGGTTATCGATCGCCTCCAGCAATACGCCGTCTTCATCGAATATCAGAAAATAGGGACAGCGGGCCGCCACCCCGCTTACCTCGGAGGTGATGGCCTTTCCTTCTGCGGCCACGGCGATTCTCCCTTTGTCTGCGGCATAACAAAGACCTGTCATCAACAGAATCGAAATCAGAATTGACAATTGCATCTTTTTCATCTCGGTATCTCCTTTCTGCTCAGGTTAAGTGGTTCAGGGCCGAGGGGGTTGAAGCAAGCTGAGCGATCAGCCGAACCTTGGACCTTGAAGCCTTAGCCCAAAGCGGCCTGACGGCCGCAACCAAACAGCGTTCTGCCCGCCCGTGGGGGTCTCTGCCCAAGGGCTGCAACAAAATGCGT
>ENA-OSEO01004448-OSEO01004448.1-sediment-metagenome-genome-assembly--contig:-NODE-4448-length-14754-cov-3.443415_pt1 | contig 14754 bp, 9 predicted proteins | sample MGYA00237883_ERZ534232 | MGnify/ENA metagenome assembly ERZ534232 | reverse complement strand
CCAACTCATCTTTGGCGGAGACGGAGACTGCGACCTCATAATTGCCGGCCGCAATCTCGGAGGTGGCGCGGATCATTTCCCGCAAGGGGCGGACCAGCCGGGTGGCCAAAACCAGGCTGAAGATCAGGCCCGCAAAAACCGCAGTGGCTCCGATGGCCGTGGTGGACCACACCGCCCGACGGGCGATAATGCCGGCCTCTTCGGAGAAGGAAATCATGGATTTTTCGTTCATCTCCCTGAGTTCGGAGCATTCTTGCCGCACGGTGTTGAACAAGGGCAACATGGTCTGATGGTAAAAAGTCCCCTGTTCTCCCTGGGGGGCTTCCTCGACCTCCCGGAAGCGGGAAAAGGCGCTGAGGTAGTTTGTATAATTTTTCTCCAGGCGATCCAAAAGCTCACCCTCGCCTTTGATCGTGATGTTGCCCTTGGCCCTGCCCAGCCATTGCAGAAACTTGGCCTCGTGGCCGCGAAACTGGTAATGTCCCTCTTCCTCGAATCCAAGCACGATCAAAAGGACGGCACTGTCCTGCCGCTCCAGGGAACCGATCATGCTCTCGGCAGCCAAGATGCTGAGGTAGTTCTCCCGCAATATCCGATCCGTGGCGGTGCCCAGACGCCACAGGTTAGCCACCGCCCAAGTGCAGACCAGAATCACCAACAATAGAGTGATTCCGTAGCCCGCCATTATTTTGCCGCGCAGGGTCATGCTTAGGCTACCTTCCGCAGGCCTTTGTGGAGTCCGCCGATCTTTTTGATTTTTTCATGCCCATATACCGTCGTTGCCAGCGGACAGAAATTATTCGATACCGTCTTTTTAATGACCAGGCCGTAACCGACGTAGTTGGACCACATATTGATCTTATCCAAAGTTTTTGTTGATGAAGCTTTTAGGCAAGGCGGTTGGCAGTATGCTGCAAACCATAGCCCTTTTCAAAGAAAAGGGAATCTATTATGCCAGGGTTAAAATGCCTATGGGCGATGCGGCTGACCATGGTTTTTTATGATCAATTACCTAATATATTGGGTTACTAACAATGAATGAACATCATTGTGGCCTTCCTTGCGCGCCTGGGGGGCGATGTTATTTGCCCTCAAACAAATATGGGGGTGAACAGTATGCTTTTGTTGGTGTTAATACTGATATTGCCATACACGCCCTACTTTTCGGGAATTGACACCGTGTCTGTAAAACAGGGCTGATGCAAAAGCATAGTTCTCTCCCTTGAATTTTGAAGAACTTTTAATGCATTTTGCGGGCCAGGGAGATATTAGTAAAGGAAACTCAGGTAATTAAATGATTCCAAGGATTAGCACGTGAAAGGGAAAACTTGCAATTTGCAAGAAAATGCACCTGCAAAATGCAAGGGGTATTTAGCCCATCTGAATTTATCGCGTCTATGCCAGATGTTGGCAGGATATGAAATGCTAATACTTATTCCTAAAATTCACCAATATTATCCTGATAATCTTCCGATAATCGTCTTGAAAATCGTCTAAAAAACCTATCCTATTTGGTAGAATTGTATTTCGTGTGAAATGCTGAATCATGGTAAACACGACGAGGTCTGTCCTGGAAACGGAACGGCCCTTTTGCATTGGGGAAGGAGCTTCATGTGAGTCCTTATGCACTGACCAGACCCTGCAGGAAGCCCAGTGGTCCGTGACTGACCACGAACAATGGTGATTTCAGTGTTAACAACTTTCCCCCAGTATAAAAAGGTACTTCCCAGGGGGTACCCCCTATCGGGTGTGGAGGACACCCCAGAAAATCGCTAGTTAGTCACCCGAAAACTAGGTTGACAGTTGACGGGTTTTGGTTGACAACATGCACCCGCCCCTGAAGGAAAGCAGAGGAGGAGTTATCGGGGCCTGCCGTCCTCATCTCCTCTATTTCGCTTATTTTGTGAAGTTATTATTTCTTCTCCAGTCATAAAAGGGCAGCTTGCTGATCAAATCCGGCTTTCAATTGGAGCGATCCACGGCCCCTAGACGCACTGGTCTTAAAGGAATGAGGCCCGTGACTCTGGGTGTACGGGAAGCCATAAGGGACGATGTAAGCAAGGCTGAGTGGACGGACCCTTTAGAGCCTATCGATATTCTTCACGCTTAAAACTTCTAATTCTTTCTTACTAAGAGTCTGCTGTCGGTAAAAATTTTCTCTAACCCGACACTAAACACCATAAATTCCAGACGGCCCAACAGCATGCATGGCCAGAGTTTGGGCCCAAAGCACGGGAGCGGGAGTTTTAGGACTGGTTTCCCCAGCCGAAAGGTTCACCGTGCCCATTGCGCTGGCGAATTTTAAAAAGTGTGTATTCCGTTAGTATTTTACGATATACTGATATATCAGAATGCTTTTTAGCCGAATATTTAAGGGCGGAAACGGTTCTTTTTCGGAAATCAAAAAGTTGAGATATAATAATTAACTATATAAATTTATTAAGTATTTATGCTAAATCTTAATTCTGGCCCATAAAATAGTAAATATTTATTACCACCATATGATATTTCAATATATCATGAGTATGGTCTTAAGGTATTATTTCATAACTTATTAATATAAAAACAAATAAGTGTTATAATGAACATCCCCATCACTCGCTGAAATACCTCAGTCCGTTGGAATTCCAGAGGCATGGGAACAAGGATTGGTTTTTATCAACCTCAATAACAAGGTGAAAATTACCCTAAAAGCCACATAAAGTTGTCTAGACTTCATGCGGCCACTACAAAACCGCAAATCTTTAGCTATTTGACTAAGATTACGGTTTTTTTCGCAAAGGAGGTTACTGTTGAAACAAATCAGGATCGGCGGCGGAGCAGGTTTCGCCGGTGACAGACTCGAGCCAGCATTGGTTTTGTTGGAAAAGGGAAATTTGGACTACATCTGCTTTGAATGTTTGGCGGAGCGTACCATTGCCATGGCCCAGCAGGAAAAAAATCTCAATCCTAACAAAGGATATAATAATTTATTAGAATACAGAATGGAAAAAATTCTTCCCCTTGCTTATAAACACAGGGTCAAAGTCATTTCTAATATGGGTGCCGCTAATGTTGAAAAAGCGGTGGAGAAGACGGCTGAAATTGCAAAAAAAAAGAACCTGAAAGGTTTAAAAATCGTTGGTGTGCTGGGAGATAATGTTTTTGAAAAGTTGGACAAATTCCGGGATTATCCCGTTCTGGAAACAGGACAAAAACTTGGCAATGTAATAAACAAAGTGGCTGCAAACGCATACTTAGGTTGTGCTCCCATAGTCAAGGCTTTGAGTATGGGTGCAGATGTTGTCATCACAGGAAGAGCAGCCGACCCATCCTTGTTCCTCGCACCGCAGGTATACGAATTTTGCTGGGATCTGGATGATTATGACAAATTGGGAAAGGGGACGGTAGTTGGTCATTTACTGGAGTGTTCAGACCAGGTGAGCGGCGGTAATTTTGCAGTACCCGGCAAAAAGGAAGTTGATGACCTGTGGAATATCGGATTTCCCATAGCTGAGGTTTCTGAAAAGGGAGAGGCCATCATTTCCAAGGTTGTGGGGACTGGCGGTAAAATCGACAGGCACACATGCACGGAGCAACTACTCTATGAAATTCATGATCCGTCAAATTATTATACTCCGGATTGTGTAGCGGACTTCTCCCAGGTCACTTTTGAGGAAATTGGCAAAAACCTAGTTAAAGTGAGAGGGGCAACTGGAAAACCCAGGACCGACACCTTGAAAGTCAGCGTAGGGTATAAAGACGGCTACATCGGGAGCGCATATTTATCATTTGGAGGTCCTAAGTGCTTCGAGAGGGCGGTGCTGGCCTGCGAGACGATTCAAAAAATCCTCAAACATAACAAGGTAGAGACAGAGGAACTGCAAATCAGCTTGATCGGATTTAACTCCATTTTCCCCAGAGAGTACTCGGAGGGATTCCCTGAGGCAAAGGAACTCAGAATGCGCGTTGCTGCAAGGGTGAAAGACAGGGAAGTCTTAAACCGTATTGCAGATGAGGTAGATTCACTGACCATCGGCGGGCCTGCTAGCAGTGGAGGAATGGAGCGGTGGAGCAAGGAACTTGTGGCCGTAATTTCTTTTCTGATCCCTCGCGAAGACATCGAAGTCAGCTTTATTTCCTGGGAGGTATAACTATGAAGTTGTTTGACATCGCACATTCACGAACGGGGGACAAAGGTAATATTTCTAACATTTCAGTCATCGCTTATGAAATGGAGGACTACGAACTCATAAAAGAAAGGGTAACCGCAGAAAGAGTCAAAGAATTTTTCAAGGACATGGTTAAGGGAAAAGTTGAGAGGTATGAGCTGCCACAACTCGGTGCATTGAATTTTGTGATGCATGAGGCTCTTGGCGGTGGCGTAACTAGAACCCTGAATCTGGATGCCCATGGTAAAACGCTAAGCTCTTTTTTGCTGGAAATGGAAATTTAAAAAAGGAAAAGTATGCAATTCATCTCGCCCCAGCAGTTAAGAAAAATACTCAAAGACGATCTAGAATATGCCTTATTAGATGTGCGTGAGCGTAAACTCTTTTCCAGGGAGCATCTGCTGAAGTCTTCGTGTGTCCCCTTGAGTTGCCTTGAGTTAATGATCAGAGAACTTATCCCCCGGTGTTCCGTTAGGACATTCATTGTCGGAGAGGGGGCGTCCGACAAGTATCACTTAGACGAAAGAGCAGCTCGGCGCTTGGCTGAATTGGGATATAGCGACGTTTCGGTCTTGGAAGGAGGGATCACCGCTTGGCGTGAAGCTGGCTTTGAGTTGTTCTCCGGTGTGGGTGCATACAGCAAGGCATTTGGGGAATGGGTCGCTGAAAAGTATCACACACCCCATATAAGCTCCGAAGAACTGCAAGAGCTTGTCGCCAAAAAAGGAAAATATGTAATCCTCGATTGCCGGCCCAATCCGGAATATAATCGGATGACCATTCCCAGGAGCATCAACGCGCCAGGCGCTGACCTAGTTTATCGGATTTATGAGGCTATTAAAGACGATAGTTCTTTAGTATTGGTGCACTGCGCCGGGCGCACACGCAGCATTATAGGAGCGCAATCCCTGGTGAACGTCGGCCTGCACAACCCGGTGGCCGCCCTGGAGAACGGTACCATGGGTTGGCAGTTAGCCGGCTACCAATTGGAATATGGTCAAACACGGGAGGTCTCCATACCTTTTGGAGTCGGGCTAGAGAAAGCCAGGCAAAGCGCGGCCCGGTTGGCCCAACGTTTTGGGGTTAGGAAGATAAATCTGGCCACCCTGCTCAAATGGCAAGCAGAAGCTGAACAAAGGACCCTGTACATCATTGATGTGCGGCTTCCTGAGGAATATGCAGCGGGTCATTGGGACGGTTCGCGCAATGTGCAGGGAGGACAGTTAGTCCAGGCCACGGATGAACATATAAGCGTCTTCAACGCCCGTATTGTGCTGCTGGATGACACCGAAGTGCGAGCCACGGTGACTGCTTCCTGGTTGATTCAGATGGGGTGGGAAGATGTTTTCGTGTTGGAGAATGGAATCAGGAAGTTAGCGTTAGTTCAAGGCTCCTACCAAAATTCAATTTCTGATTTGGATGCTGTTGTCGATACCATAGCCCCTAAAGATTTGGCAAGGCTTATTAAGGACCAGGGGGACCAAGTGACCGTTTTGGATGTGGGATCTAGTAATGTCCACCGCCAAAAACATATACCCGGGGCGTACTGGGGGTTACGCTCCCGATTGTTACTGGATGTTGCTGGTATGCGCGCCACCGATATTTTGGTTGTCACCTCCGAGGACGGCACTCTTGCCCAACTAGCGGCAAAAGACCTGTTGGTTCTGGAGTCATTTCCCCCTCAAATCTTGGTTTTAAAGGGTGGCACCAATTCATGGCTCAGTGCCGGATTGCCAACCGGAACTGGCATGAAGCGTGCTCTGAGCGAAGAGGACGATATATGGTTTCTGCCCTACATGGATCCGGATGCCCCGGATCAGGCCAAGCGAGACTATTTTGATTGGGAGGCGGGCTTGGTGAAGCAGGTGGAACACGATGGTACTGCTAAATTCCGCTATTTCCCGGTTGAGGTATAAAAACACTTGAGGTGACAACCTGTAACATGGCCCCAAAGTAGTTTCCAAGGCATTATGGGACTACTAGAGCAAAGTAACCTTGGATTTTGCCCGTCCTGCATTACTGAAAGTTTCAACGGGCGCTTTAGTGATGGTGAATTGCTTCTTGTCTTTGAAGGATGCTAGAACTAAGATCGAGGCTGGATGCGAGACTATAATGGTAATCGGCTGTACCTGTCCTTGGGAGACCAGACGTTCCGGGAATTCGCCCGATGCCACATGGCCAACACTCCAGTCGGAGGTTATCCAGAAGGTCCAAATCCTCACCTATCGGTCGGAACTGATTCGGGTGACCTCCACAACTTAACTTATCTTTTTTCTGCTGCGGTTTCATGGAAAGGATAGATAATGAACCAGCCAAGCGCGGGAAAGGGGGCTATGTTACGAGCTATTTCTTTAAGGGAGAAGGTATACGAATTATTACGGAGTCAAATGAATAGGGGCAAACTGCTGCCAGGAGTGACGGTCGATCTTAATTTTTTAAGCAAAGAGCTCAAAGTAAGTAAAACACCTCTGCGCGATGCCCTTATTATGTTAGAACGGGATGGCTTTGTTGATATCCTGCCGCGCAAGGGCTTCAAAGTGCGTAATATTTCTACCGAAGATGTCAGGGACATGTATGAAATCATAGGGGCATTGGAAGGCATGGTAATCAGGAAGTTTTTTCACCGCCTAGGCGCCAATGCCGTCGCTAGGATGGAAAGGTTAAACCAGCGGATGGTGAAGGCTGTGACCAATGATGAATTCGATAAGTACTACAAATTGAATTTAGAATTTCACAACGTTTACCTGCGGTTGTCGCCTAACCAGGAGATGCGCCAGTATCTGGATATCTTAAAGCAGCGCCTTTATGATTTTCCCAGACGGAGTTACATAAAGGACTGGGAAATGCATAACTGCGAAGAGCATGCGCAGTTTGTCGGCATGGTGAGGGCTGGAGTGGTGGAGGGGGCGGTGAGTGTTATGCGTGACATCCATTGGTCTTACAGCGTTCAGCAGGAGCAAATTGATAAATTCTACAAAAGAGTCAACCATCACATCCAGGAACATATAAAGAATACAAACCACGGATAACAAAGTGTGGTCCTTGAGTTTACCCGTGGGAAGCCCGTATGTAAGGCGGCTACCGCCCTGAATTGCGGGTTTGACCTTTACGGGATGGTATCGGCAGAGATGGGAACTGGCTGTGTTGGCCGGGTCCCACCGCGGCCTTTGATGCCTCCCCCTGCCCAGGTTTTTGAAATTTAGCCTCATATAGATAACACTGCTGTGCCTTCTGGTGTACGTAGAAGAGGCGTCAGCATTACGCTTTTAATGCTTATCTTCGAATAACAATTCTGAATTATTAAGTTTTATAATGAATATGGGCGCTTCGCATACGGGCCATTGTCCCTGTCTTTGGTCAACTTATTGATATATCATAACGCATTTTAAGCGAATATTCAAATGAGAGATTGGTTTTATCCCGGAAACCAAAATGTCAAGATTTAATATATAACTATATTATTTTATTATATAATTATGCTAAAGCTTAATTGTGGCCAAAAAAATAATAAATATTTATTGCTTTGATCTGATATTTCAGTATATCATAGTTCGCGTTACTGGGAATTTTACGAATAACAGATTGATTTATATGGATAAAGCTTCGATTTTTATGAAGATGGCTGAATGAGATAGCTTGATGCGACCGCTGACGGTGTTTGCTGCATAAACCTAGCTTACTCGTGTTTCGCGAAATAAGGAGGCGAAGATAAGATAATGGTTTCTAAGCTTGCGAAAAGTGATTTAGACGGTGAGACAATTAAACAATATGAATTGCAGTATGTCCTACATCCATGGATGTTCCAAAAGGGGCTCAATCCAGTAGTGATGACGAGGGCCAAAGGCAACTATCTTTATGGCCCCTCTGGCAAAGAATATTTAGACTTCACCTCGCAGTTTGTTTTCAGCAATTTGGGCCATGCTGATGAAAGGATGGTGAAGGCTATTTCAAAACAGGTTGCCACCATGGAGGCGGTGGCCTCTGCCTTCGCCACTGAACCAAAAGCACGTTTGGCCAAGCTGCTGGCAGAAATCACTCCCGGTGACATTAAGAAAACTTTCTTTTCCACCAGCGGTGCGGAGGCCAACGAAGGTGCCATAAAGTTGGCACGTATGGCCACGGGCAAGCAGAAAATAATCGCACGCTATATTGGTTATCATGGATCAACTTTCGGTAGTATGGCCCTTTCCAATGACTATAGAAATTGGGCCTGTGAACCTTCTATCCCCAGCATAATTCATTGTCTTGGTCCCTACTGTTACCGCTGCCCGTTCGGGCTGACTTATCCCAACTGTGATTTGCAATGCGCCAAGCATTTGGAAGATGTCATCCGGTTCGAGGGCGGTGCCGGGCGCGTGGCTGGATTCATCTCGGAACCTGTGGTTGGAGCCAACGGGATTATCGTGCCGCCTGATGGGTATTGGCAAAGAGTTCGGGAGATTTGCGACAAATATGAAGTGCTTCTTATTTGCGATGAGGTAATGACCGGCTTTGGCCGTACCGGTAAGTGGTTCGCCATTGAACATTGGGGAGTTGTTCCAGATGCCATTACCATGGCCAAGGGGATCACAGGCGGTTACATTCCGTTGGGTGCGACAAGCATGCGAGAGTGGGTGGCAAAAAAATTCGAAGAGAATCAATGGGTTCACGGCCATACCTATAGCGGCCATGCTATGGGCATGGCCGCCGGAGTTGCCGCCATTCAGATCTACATGGAGGACGGGCTTATTCAGCGTGCAGCCGAGATGGGTGCATATCTCATGGATAAGGCCATGGAACTCCAAGACAAGCACCCCAGTATAGGAGATGTGCGGGGTAAGGGGTTGTTCGTGGGATTGGAGCTGGTCAAGAATCGTAAGACTAAAGAGCCCATTCATGATCCTTGGGTGGAAGGCCGAAGGCCGCCTACGGCTAAAGTAAAGGTTTTGGCCAAGGTATTGGAAGAGGGAGTTTACTGTTTGCCAGGCCAGACGAGCGTAATTATGTTGGCGCCGCCCTTAACTATTACCAAGGACGAGATCGATCGGGCCATGGAGGTCCTTGACAAAGCGCTGCCCATTGCCGACCAGGAGACCCAGGGCCAGAGGTAACGGCTGATCCAGGTATTCAAGGAGAAACCGACAATGAACTTAATAAAGATTCGGAACTTTATCAACGGTGAGTGGGTTGCGGAAAGCAAAGTAGATCATGCTCCTCTTTTTAACCCTTCCACCGGCCAACAAATTGGCGAGGTGCCGCTTTCCAAGCCAGAGACTTCCCAATCCGCAGTGGCCGCCGCCTATGCGGCCTATGATGGATGGCGCAGTCTTCCTATCGGCAAGCGGGTAGCCTATTTGTTTGACCTGCGGCAAGCCATGGCCGGGCAGAGGGAGGATTTGGCGCAAGCCATTGCCGTGGACCAGGGGAAGCACATTTCCGAAGCCCGGGGCGAGGTGCAGCGGGTAATAGAAATCATCGAGACGGCTTGCGGCATTCCCACCCTTTTGCAGGGCGAGACATTGGAAAACATCGCCGGCAATATCGTGGGGCGCGTTGTGCGCCAGCCTTTGGGAGTATTTTGCGGAGTGGCACCATTTAATTTTCCGGCCCTGGTTTTCGGCTGGTTCATACCTTTCGCTATAGGGGTAGGCAATACCTTTGTCTTCAAGCCGTCGACCCAATCTCCATTTTTTATGCAGAAAGTGGGAGATATCTTCAACGCCATCGGTTTGCCGCCCGGAGTGGTGAACATCATTCATGGTAACCGTACGGTGGTGCAGCCTTGGTATGACGATCCCCGCGTGAGCGGTATTTGTCTAGTGGGCTCTACCCCCACCGCGCGGAAAATGGCCGAGGCCTGCGGGCGGGGCGGCAAGAGGTCCATGCTTTTGGGAGGAGCCAAGAACTACCTAGTGGTCATGGATGACGCCCAGGAAGACGTATTCATCGAGAACTTCATTCATTCCTGCTATGGCTCGGCTGGTCAGCGTTGCTTGGCCGGCTCTGTGGTCGCCATACATGAAAAGGTTTACGACCACATGATCGATGCCATGCTGCGGGCCTCTAAACAGGTCGTTTATGGCAGCGCCATGGATCCCAAAGTCTACATGGGGCCTGTCATATCGTCCCAGGCCAGGGACCGCATTTTCGAGTATATCCGCATAGGGTTGGATGAGGATGGCGCCAATTTGGTCCTTGATGGCCGCAAACTGGAAATCCCAGATGAAATCAGGGATGGCTATTACGTTGCCCCTACCATTTTTAAGGATTGCACCCCTAAAATGCGCATAGTGCAAGAGGAGGTATTTGGGCCGGTGGTCTCGGTGATCAAGTTTTCGGGACTAAAAGATATTTTAGACCAAATCCGCTCCCAGAAATTCGGCAATGGAGCCTGCATCTTCACCCAGAGCCTGTATTTTGCTGAAAAGTTTATTAACCAGGCCAACGTAGGCATGGTGGGCGTTAATGTAGGAGTGCCGGCGCCCCACCCCTACCTACCTTTTGGCGGTATTAAGGATTCCCATTTAGGCACCGACAAAGTTCAAGGCAAAGACGGAATTGATTTCTTCACACAGAACAAAATAGCTACGGTGCGTTTCGCGCCGCCAGCGGAAGAAGCCAAAGATTCGCATAAAGCCGAGAAGGTTAAGAAGGCCCCTTGCGGTTCTGAAGTAAGAAGCTGCGTGGCTAGTTAAACCAATTATGAATATTAAAACCGGCACATATCAAAAATCTCGGCTTAGCATCAAATATCAATCGCATTTAGTCCTTTGCTTTAGTCTTAATGGTAATTCTTAACATATTAAGGAGGTATTTATATGACGTGGAAGAGAAGTACAATTATCCTGGCAATAGCAATGCTAACATTTGCAGCGGGACCTGCCAATGCAGAGAAACGACTGGCGATTGGTGCTACGGTGGCCGCGTCTCAATTTTATGGTTATTTTGTAACCGTTTCCCAACTCATCAATAAAAATGTGAAAGGCGTTACTGCGACCGTTATGGAAACCGGTGCCACGGTCGACAACCTCAAGAGGATGAAAAGAGGGCAGTTGGACCTAGGTTTGGTCACCACCAACACCTTGCATCAAGCGTACTATGGAAAGGCTAAATTTAAGGGCAACGCCATTAAATCTAAACTTCTTTGGATTTATTCCTTGGCCCCCCAGGTGACTTTGGTCAGGAAAGATTCAGGAGTAAAAAGCCTTAAGGAACTCAACGGAAAAAAATTCTGTGCGGGAATGCGCGGTTCTTCCACCGAGCAGACAACCATGGACGTATTTAAGTTATTTGGCATCAAGCCGGAGTACTTCAAAGGCTCAGTGTCTGATTATGTGACAGCGATCAAGGACGATCGCATAATAGGCTACACCGCTTCGATGATGGGTAACTCGTTCACCTCGACAATGATTGATGTCGCGTCCTTTACTCCCGTTAGCATTTTAGGCGTCAACCAAGAGCAAGCGGCGAGCATCCTAAAGAATCTCCCTGAGTTGACTATTTATGACGTTCCCGCCAATAAGGTCATCGGAAATTCTGCTCTCAGGAGCTGGGCTTTTGCGCTGGGGGCTTCTGCCGCCGAAAACATGGATAAGGAAATGGCTTATCAAATTGTCAAAACGGTGATGGAAAATAAAGATAAACAAGCCGGCGCTATGCCCGCAATTAATAGCGTTGACTTCGCCAAAGCTACCATACAAATGGCCAGTTCGCCTCTGCATCCAGGTGCGATTAAATACCTGCGCGAAAAGGGCTATAAAATACCAGCGAACTTGATTGCTCCTGAAGACCGGTAGTAATTCCATGATTACATGGTTACTATGGTTTTATTCAACCTATTTATCGGCATCTAAATTCTGTAATGGCCCGGGCAACAAAAGGGCCCGGGCCATCGTGCATAATATGTAAAATTGAAAAGGTGGTTATATGGTCCGCCAAAAGATTACAAATAATTTGGCAATATTATTGAGTGTTTTCATCTTATATACCAGCGGCATAGGTCCTTTCGAAATACTGATACAGAGATCTATTTTTGCAGCGATTATAATTTGTCTAGGCTTGGCCATTTTTCCCTTGTTTAAGGGGAAGCGCTATGCATTACTTGGCACTATAATAGACATCATACTTGCCATTATCAGTGTGGTTGCTTGCGTCATTATCGCGAGGGATCATGCATATATCATGGAAGAATTGCCGTCTGCGTCAGGGCTAAGTATATTCTTAACGACTATTCTTTTGATAACAATCCTCGATGCCTGCAGGCGCACAGTTGGGTGGGCGTTCACCATTATAGTGCTGGTAATGCTGCTTTATAGTATTTTTGGGCACTTCATACCGGGAAAATTCGGGCATAAAGTATTTAGCGTAGGTTTGTTGGCCGAGACTTTGTACCTAAGCGACTTGGGTATTTGGGGATCGCTGACAGGTATTGGCGCCACTTATGTCGGCGTTTTCATTATGTTCGGCGTCATGCTCCTCTATACGGGCGGAGGTCAGACTTTCATAAACATAGCGGCTTTGGTGGGAGGCAAGAGCCCTGGCGGAGCTGCCAAGATTGCTATAGTGGCCTCAGGCATTTTCGGCATGATGTCCGGCAATTCGGTGGGAAATGTGGCGACCACGGGCAACGTAACCATTCCCTTGATGAAACGTCTGGGCTATCGTCCGGCCTTGGCGGGGGCCATTGAAGCAGTGGCATCCACTGGCGGCCAAATCACACCACCTATTCTGGGAGCTGTCGCTTTCGTAATCGCAGAGACGTTGGGCGTTAGCTATTGGTACTTGGCGGTCACGGCCATCATTCCGGCATTTCTGTTCTATTTGAGCCTATATGTTATGATCAATACCTTTGCCCTCCGCATGAACTTGGGGCAGGTGGATGAGAAAGATTTGCCTACCAATGAAAAAGAATTTTCTTGGGCGCGCCTCTTGCCCTTGGCCGCCGGAGTTGTTGGGTTGGCTTATGGCGTGATTCAGGGCAATTCTCTTGTACACTCGGTGTTCTTTGGTATCGTCGGCATTATTGTCACTTTTTTAATTCTGCAGATAATAAAGGGCATCGGTTTGGGTGGTGTCCTCATTGGCCTGGTAGAAACATTGCAGAAAGCCGGACATGGGCTGGTGATGGTGGGTATACTGCTCATAGGCGCCCAAGTATTGGTATGTCTGGTCAACGCTACCGGCATCGCCGGTACAATCTCGGGTGTGATAGTGGATCTCGCCGGCAACAATCTTCTGGCCATGGCGATAATTACCGCCATAGTGAGCCTGATAATGGGCATGGGGCTTCCCACTTTGCCCGCATATGTTTTGGTGGCCGCCATATTGGCCCCTCCTCTGATCAAGGTCGGAGTCGATCCCTTGGCCGCTCATATGTTCGTATTTTACTATGCCTGCCTTTCAGCCATAACTCCCCCAGTCGCCGCTGCTGTATTCGTGGCGGCAGGTATTGCCAATACATCATGGACTGATATCGCCAAATATGCGATGAAATTGGGATCGGTAACATACTTTATGCCCATGATGTTCATCTACTATCCCGGCATGCTAACCATTGGCGGCTGGTCAAGTATTCTTTATGCCCTCACCGCTGGGCTGGTGGTTACCTTTGGCTTTGCTTATTTTTTCGGTGGACAAAAACTTACAGGGATAGTGATGTTGGACCGCATACTCCCGTTAACAGTAATAGCTTTGGTTATGCTAAATGAAGTTTATTGGGTTGCTGTTGCGGTAATTCTAACCGTGATTCTTATCGTGCTAGCCAGAAAAATGAATGCAGCAATTCTCAACGGGAACAAAAAAACTGTAACCATTGTAACGGAGAGCGCTGCAGCCCAAAGCTAGGGATGTTACAAAATTACATCTCAGAAATAGTCATTACAGATATCAGATGAATTGTTTTATACCTGACGGCTGGAGTGTTTGGATTTATCTGAAAAAACTCAGAATGAATCTTCAAGGCAGAAATTAAAGTGATGAGGTATTAGAAATGAATGAGTTGATTCGTTTAACCGCCACTGAGGCAGTCGATCTTTTGAAAAAAGGTGAAGTCACACCTGTTGAACTTCTGGACGCGTCTATTGAGAGAATTCAGGAGGTGGAGCCGAAGATAAACGCTTTACCTATTAGGTGCTTCGAACATGCCAGGGAGCAGGTAAAAGAGATAAGCAAAAAGGCGGGGAAAAACCAAAATCATCCTGGATGGATTGCGGGGCTTCCCGTGGCGGTCAAGGACTTGGAGCACGTTGCGGGAGTGCCTACCACTATGGGCGGGTCTCCCATTTTCAAAAATTTTGTGCCCGAAAAATCCAACTATGCAGTCCAGAATATGGAAGATCGCGGGGCCGTAGTAGTGGCCAAATCCAATTCCCCTGAATTCGGGTTTAACGCGACGACATATAATACCCTCTGGGGTTACACGAACAACCCATGGGATGTCACCAAGAGCACGGCGGGTTCCTCCGGCGGCTCCGCAGCCTCCTTGGCCACCGGAGAAGTATGGCTCGCCACAGGCTCCGATTTAGGTACCAGCATAAGAGGCCCGGCCGCCTTTTGCTCCATCGTGGGGCTTAGACCTACGCCGGGCTGTGTGCCGCGCGGACCTCATCCTCTACCTTTCAATGTG
>ENA-OSEO01004447-OSEO01004447.1-sediment-metagenome-genome-assembly--contig:-NODE-4447-length-14755-cov-3.647977_pt1 | contig 14755 bp, 12 predicted proteins | sample MGYA00237883_ERZ534232 | MGnify/ENA metagenome assembly ERZ534232 | reverse complement strand
GAGATTCTTCCTCCCTTCGGTCGTCAGAATGACATTGGGGTGGGACGGTCGTTGGAATGACAAAGGGAGTGGCGGACGTTGGAATGACATCTCCGGGTGTCATTTCGAACGCAGTGAGAAATCTTGGGAAAACCGGGAAGCGGAGTTCAGCGGAGCAAGTTCCGTCTGCCGGAATGGGACGTAGAGATTCTTCCTCCCTTCGGTCGTCGGAATGACAAAGGGAGTGGCGGACGTTGGAATGACATGGATGGGAACTGGCCGCGGGTATCGGAATGACATGGATGGGAACTGGCCGCGGGTATCGGAATGACATGGATGGGGTCTGGCGGGACAGGTGACAATTCCTGCATGGAAGAATATAATTGACTTACCATGATGAACACGGCGCAAGAAATTCTGCTTGAAACCAGCCGCCTGGTGCTGCGCCGGCTGACGGCAGCGGACGAAGATAACCTATGCGCAATCGATAACGACCCCGCGGTGATGCGCTACCTCAACGGGGGATGCCCCACGCCGCGGAACGTTGTGCGGAAGGCGCTGCTGCCCGTTTTTACCCGCCGCGACCCGTGCCACCCCGGTTTCGGTTTCTGGGCACTGGTCGAGAAGGCAACCGGGGAATTTGTGGGATGGGTCAGTTTCCGCCCCACCGGGCCGGATCCGGCGGAAGCCACCCTGGGTTACCGGCTGGGCAAAGCGGCCTGGGGAAAGGGGTACGCCACCGAAGCGGCCCGGGCGGTGATCCGCAAGGGCTTCACCGAAATGGGTGTGCGGCGGGTGGTGACGACCACCTATGAAGAAAACCTGGCTTCCCGGCGGGTCATGGAGAAAACCGGGATGAGGCTGGCGCGGGTTTTCCGCTACACCCCGCAGGACGCGGAACAGACGGACACCTTCCACGCCGGATCCACGGCGCTCTGGGAAGGGTATGACTTGGAATACACACTTGAAAAATCCGAATGGGAGCGGCGGGAAGCCGTTGAGCCATAAGCCCTGCTGCCCCGCGCCGCACGGGATATCAGCCGCCCCCCCACTCACAGGCCCGGCCTGCGGCGCATGTGCCAGGCGAATATGAGGTGTAAAAATGAACCAACCCCAAAAAACCATCACGCCCCGCGTGGTTATCATGATGTTGATTTTTATTGTGTTGGTGCCCTTCCTGCCGATGCTGATCTCCGGGCGGTGGGGCTGGTGGGAAGGGTGGGTGTACGCCCTCCTCAGCATCCTGGGCTTCGCCGCCAGCCGGGCGCTGGCCGCGCGGCGCAACCCGGACCTGCTCACCGAGCGCGCAAAGTTCCTGCAGCAGGAGGACGCCAAGCCCTGGGATAAGCTCCTTTCCCCGCTGGTGGGATTGGGCGGCGGGTTGATCCCCCTGGCCGCCGGGTTGAACGCGCGACTGGATTGGTCGCCCTCGTTCAGCATGCCGGTGAAAATCCTGGCGCTGGGGGTCATCCTGGCCGGGTATGTCCTCGCGTCCTGGGCGTTGATTGAGAACCGCTTCTTTTCCGGGATGGTGCGCATACAGACCGAGCGCGGCCATCAGGTTGTGACAGGCGGTCCCTACCAGTGGATGCGCCATCCCGGTTACGCCGGGGCGCTGCTGACCTATCTGGCAACACCCATTTTTCTGGACACAAAATGGGCTTTACTGCCGGTGTTGTTTCTGACCATCGTCTTGGTGATCCGCACCCATCTGGAAGACCAGACCCTGCAGGATGAGCTGGAAGGCTACCGGGATTACGCGCAGCGAGTGCGCTACCGCCTGCTGCCGGGGATATGGTAGTGGGTATCGTTTTGAGAACGCCCAATGATGTATCAGACCAGAGCGACAGGCCGAACACCAATTCCCTTGCGCGACGAAACTCTTGAGGCGAATCTCCGTCAAATCAACCATTTTTTTGGTTGCACGTAATTTAAATTGTTGTTTTGTTTGTTTATAAACCAAGTTGACTTTTGGATCACAAAAGGCTAGAATATTCATAGTGTTTTGCTCCACATTTACCAATCTATAGTTAGAGGAGATTAAAAAATGCAACGAAAAAAGACTTTTGGTTTCTTCAGTTTGCTTGTGATCGCGGTTCTGGTATTTTCCGCGGTCGGGTGTGCTCCTGCGGCGACGACAACAGAGGAAAAAGGCGCCGCTGACTATAAAATCGTCCTGCTTCTGCCAGGACCGATTAATGACCAGAGCTGGAACGCTACCAACTACGCCGGGTTGGTAAAATGTAACGAAACCCTGGGTACCAACATGGAATATGTTGAGAATGTCCAGGCAGCCGATTTCGAATCGACTTTCCGCAACTATGCCGAGCGCGGCTATGATCTGGTGATGGCCGCCGGCACGCAGTTTGACGAAGCAGCCAACAAAGTGGCAAAAGATTACCCCAATACAAAATTTACTGTTGTAAACGGCATGATCAGTGAAGGCGAAAATGTTGCCCCGATCTTCCCGAAAGAATATGAAGCCAGCTACCTGGCGGGGATCATCGCCGGTGAAGTTTCCGAGAACGGCCAGTTTGCGACCATCGGCGGCTTCCCCAACGACGCGATGGAAAAACTGCTGGATGTGTACGAGAAGACAGCAGTAGCCCTGGCGACAGAAAGAGGCATCGCCGATGCCAAAGCCACCCGCGCCTATGCCAACAGCTGGGATGACGTGGCGCTTGGCAAGCAGATGGCCGAAACCATGATCGCCGACGGGGCCGACACCCTGTTTGTTTACGCCAACCAGGTCGGGCTGGGCTCCATCCAGGCAGCCAGTGAGAAGGGCGCCAAATTCGTCGGCTTCTCCGGCGACCAGAACGCTGTCGCTCCGGGTACGGTCGTTTCATCCGTTGCTTTTGATTTCGAAACCTTCTACACCTGGGCAGTTGATATGTTCATCAAAGGCCAGCTGAGCGGAAACACCGTTCACATGGCCGGCATCAAAGAAGGGATCTTCAAACCTGTTTACACCGATCAAGTCGGCGATGAGATCCAGGCAAAAGTGCAAGAGGGCATGGACAAAGCTGCCAAAGGCGAAGTGGACTTCGAGTCAATGTTCGAAACCAAGTAATTTCAATGATCCAAAAGGGACCTTTTCAGCCGGTGGTTGAAAAGGTCTTTTTTTTCAAATGAGCGGTAAGCAAAGAGGTGAGTTTTGTCAAATGTACCGTTAATTGAAATTTCAAACATCAGTAAGTACTTTGCGAAGGTAATTGCCAACCAGGAGGTCTCCTTCCAGATCCATAAAGGTGAGGTGCTTTGCCTCCTTGGAGAAAATGGCGCGGGCAAAAGCACCATCATGAAGGTGCTCTACGGGCTGTATAAAGCGGATGAAGGGCAAATTCTGGTAAACGGAGAAGAAAAGGAAATCCATTCCCCCAAAGACGCCATCGCGCTGGGGATTGCGATGATCCAGCAGCATTTTTCCCTGGTCCAGGCGCACACGGTAACCGAGAACATCATCCTTGGGAATGTTCACGGCCGGTTCAACATCCAAACTTACAACAAAATCGTGGCGGATCTTTCCGCCAGATATGGATTTGAGATTGAACCCACCGCAGTGGTCAAAGAACTGCCGGTTGGCGTGCAGCAAAAGGTTGAAATCCTGAAAGCGCTTTATCAAAACACTCAGCTTCTGATCATGGATGAACCGACCGCCGTCCTGACTCCTCAAGAATCCGAAAGCCTGATGAAGTTCGTCAAGCAGAATACCCAGGAAGGAAAGGCCGTAGTGTTTATCACCCACAAACTGCGGGAAGTGATGGAAGTGGCCGACCATATTGTGGTGATGCGAAACGGGAGGGTCGTTGGCGATTTACGGAAAGACAAGACCAACGAACTTGAATTGTCGAGACTGATGATCGGCAAAGAGATCACCAACCGCACCTACATCGAAGACCCGCATTTCAACCAGCAGCCGGTGGCCCTGGAACTGCAGAACGTCTCGGTTCGAGACCCCAAAGAGGACATGTACCGCATTAAAGAGATCAATTTCCAGGTGCGCAAGGGGGAAATTCTGGGAATAGCCGGTGTCAGCGGCAACGGGCAGAATTTTCTGTGCGACGCGATCAGCGGCTATCAGAAATTGGATACCGGGAAGATTTTGCTGAATGGGGTGGACATTTCCGGCCAAAATGCCCGCGAACGAATCCAAAAAGGAATCAGCTACGTGCCCTCTGACCGCCAGCGTTACGGACTGATCCTGTCGATGAAGCTGGAAGAAAATATGCTGCTGAAATCGAGCTTTGAGGATAAATGGGTGAACCGCGGTCTGATCGACTATAACAAACTCGAGACTTACACCAATGACAAGATCCGCGAATACGATGTTAAAGCAACCGGCCCCGACAGCCTGGCCGGGAGCCTTTCGGGCGGCAACCAGCAAAAAGTCATCCTGGCCCGAGAAGTCGACATCGGCAGCGAAGTAATCATTTTTGACCAGCCAACCCGCGGACTGGATCTGGGAGCTATTGACCACATCCAACGCATAATTTTAGAGGAGAAGAAGAAAGGAAAGGCCATTGTCTTGATTTCAACAGAATTATCGGAAATCTTTGGTCTGTCGGACCGGATCGCTGTCATGTATAAGGGTGAATTTGTCGGTGTCTATAAAAACCACGAGCTTGACACGCAGAAAATCGGTCTGCTGATGGCAGGTTACACAGCGGAAGGAGGTAAAACAGATGTCCAGTAAATTCAGAGACCTCCTGGTCACGAACATCCTCGCTGTTGTGGCGGGCCTGGTGGTCAGCGGGCTCTTGCTGCTCTTCCTGGGAAAGAATCCCCTCGAAGCCATGGGGACGCTGTTTGGTTCATTATTCCGGGATGGCTATACCGTTGCCGATATCTTTGTGAAAGCCACCCCACTCATGTTCACCGCCCTGGCATTTGGTTTTACCTTCAAAGCCAATCTGTTCAATATTGGGGCGCAAGGCCAGTTCTATCTCGGCGCGGTTACCGCGGTTGGGTTTTCCCTGCTTCTCGAGGGAAGGCTGCCCGGCGGGCTGGCGCTGGTGCTGATTGCCGCACTGACCATTCTGGCTGGAGGACTGTGGGGAGGGATGATTGGCTGGCTTAAAGCGCGGTTCAACGCCAATGAATTCCTGGTGAGCATGATGTCCACCTATGTGGCGCTCAACATCATGAACTACGCCCTGCGCACCTTCCTGATGGAGACCAAGGGGGAGTACCCGCAAACCAACCCACTGGATACCTCGGTCTGGCTGCCGATCTTTATCCCGCGGACAAGGCTGCATATTGGTTTTATCCTGGCGGTGCTGGCCTGCGTTGGCATCTGGGTGCTGCTGTACAAGACGCCGTTCGGCTTCCGTCTCCGCGCCGTGGGCAACAACAAGGATGCCGCGGAAATGGCCGGGATCAGTTCCAAACAGGTGTATGTCGCGGCTTTTTTCATCAGCGGCGCGCTGGCGGCACTGGGTGGTTTTTCCGAAGTCAACGGCGTACAGCACATGCTGGTTCAGAATTTCAACCCTGGGGTTGGCTCCGCCGGGATCGGCATCGCCATCCTGGCAAATGGAGACCCGATTGGAATTATCTTCGCATCCATTCTGTTTGGCGCGCTTCAGGTTGGCGGCAATATTATGGGGCAGCTTTCGGGCATCCCCTCAAGCATCATCGACCTAATGCTGGGTTTTGTGATGGTCTTTGTGATCCTCTCCTATTATGTCCGTGAGGTGTGGGAAGATCGTCGTGAGAAAGCCAGACTCAAGAAAGCGGTGAACCTATGATCATATCATTGCTGACCAGAACCATCACAATGGGGACGCCGCTGCTCTACGGCTCCCTTTCTGAGGTTTATTCCGAGCGCAGCGGGGTGATGAACACGGCGATTGAGGGTATCTTTCTCATGGGAGCGTGGGCCGGATTCGTGGGGACTTACCTCACTGAAGGCAACCTTTTGATCGGATTGCTCGCGGCGATCCTGGCGGGAATGCTCACCGCCGCGCTGTACGGCTGGATCACTATCTATCTGAAACAGCACCAGATCGTTACGGGCACGGCCATCAACATTCTGGCTCTCGGCATCTGCGCGTTTTTCCAGCGGGTGATCTTCGGGATTCCGATAACTCCGCTGATCGTGCGGCCGTTCCAACCAATCGCGATCCCTCTGCTATCCAAAATACCGGTAATCGGACCAATATTGTTCAACCAGAATATCCTGACCTATTTGCTTTTTATTCTGGTGCCAGCCGCCACATTTGTGCTTTACAAGACGTCTCTCGGTCTTTCGATCCGTTCCATCGGTGAGAACCCGGAGGCGGGTGATGTGGCGGGACTGAGAGTGGAGCAAATTCGGTTCCTGACGATTCTCTTTGCCGGTGTCATGTGCGGAATCGGCGGTTCGTTTTACTCGATCGGATACCTTGGGATGTTCACCACGACGATCATTGGCGGGCGGGGCTGGATTGCCTTCGCGATCTGTTTCCTTGGGAACTGGAAACCGCTTGGCGCGCTGAGCGGGACGCTGATTTTTGGCCTGGCTGAAGCATTTGCCATTCTCATGCAGTCCAGGGGCAGCGGGGTGTTCCCCAACGAGCTGTTTATTGCCCTGCCGTACATCCTGACCATCGTGCTGACTGTGGGTAGGAGGTCATTCAACGTCCCCGCCAAGCTGGGGGTTCCCTACAAAAAAGAGGGTTAGCCCACCACTGGCTGGATATTCAACCGCCCCGTTTGCCACGGGGCGGTTTGCTTTTCAATCAGTTTGCGATTCGTTTTCAATCACCACCCCCAAAGAAGCGGCGTTCGAGCATATCGCACAGGGCGTGATACAGGGCAATATGCTCCTCCTGCACCAGATCGGTGCGCCGGGCGGGGGCGTGGAGGCAAACATCCCCCAGCTCGGAGAGGGGGCTTTCGGCGGCGCCGGTAAGCACCACCACCCCCAGCCCGCGGGCGCGGGCCACCGCGGCAGCCAGACGGATATTGCGAGCCTTGCCGCTGGTGCTGATCCCCAAAAACACATCGCCGGGGCGGGCCAGAGCGTGCAGTTCCTGGGCCAGATTCAGATCCCGTTCGGTAAAGTCGTTGCCCACCGCGCTGCTGAGCGAAAGGTTGGCGCCCAGCACCACAGCACGCAGCCCGCCTTCCAGCGCGCCGGCCAGCAGTTCACCCTCCGGCTGGGCCATCAGGCGGGCTTTCTCCGCGGCAGAAAGCGGGCGTTTGCCAGCGAAGGATTTCAGCAACTCGCCAGAAATGTGCAGGGCATCGGCCATGCTGCCGCCGTTGCCCGCCAGGAAAAGGGTGCCGCCGCGCTCAAAACTTTGGGCTATGAGCCAGTAAGCCTGGCACAGGGCTTCGGCCACACCCGAGAGGTGCGGGCGGCGCAGCAGCAGGTCCTCAACCACACCCGCGACAGCCGGGGCGTCACGCCGAATCCGCTCCAGCGCGCCGCTTTCTGCCCCCACCAGGCCCGGGGCGGGCGGCATGGGCGGGAAGGTCTCCCCTGCCGCCAGGGAGCAGACTATTTCATGCAGGGTGGGCACGGTCTGGATATGGTCGCCCTGGATGTGGTAGCCCCACCCGCCTTGCGAGGTGGGGCGGTTGACCACATTTTTGCGCGGGCGGTAATAATACTCCGGCACATCTTTGCCCACCGGGGCATGATAGTTTTTGCCGAGCGGGTAAAGGTCAAAGTTGGCGGTGGTGAAGCCCGAAACCGGATAACCCAGGTTGCGGGTGATGGAAATGGCCTTGAGAAAAACTTCCGCGCCGGTAACGGCAGAACCAAAATTGAGGAAGACCCCATCCTGCAGCCCGGCGACCGAAGCGCAGAAGATCTTAAAATCCCGCCCGGTGGCTGCCCCCAGAATCCCAAAATCGCTGTCCGGGTGCTGGTGGATGATATCGGCACCGATGGTGGCGTGGATCGTTATCGGGACCTGATGGCGGTAAGCCTGGTACAGGACGCTGTGCTCGCGGTAGGGGAACTGCATTTCCTCGATCAGGCGTCCCAGTGACTCGCCGTAACCCAACCCATCGCGGGCCCCTTCTCTTAGGGCAAGGTGGGTCATGGCGCCAGTCTCTTCGGCCATGCCAAAGGTGCCGTCCTCAATGCTGGTGGCGACGTCCTCGCTGGTCTCGCCGATCATGGCCAGTTCCAGGTCGTGAATGGCCACCGCGCCGTTGCCGGCGAAGTGGGTCACCAGACCCTTTTCCATCAGATCAACCAGCAGCGGCCCCAGGCCGCACTTGATAACGTGGGCGCCCATCATCCAGATCACCGGGCGCCCGGCCCGGCGGGCGCGAACGATCTCTTCCGCCACGCGCGCCAGCTCCGCGCTTTCAAGGCGCTGGAACGGGCTGCCGGGGTGAACCAGATCAGCCAGCTTCACCAGGTTGCTGCGCTCGCGCAGCGGATAGGTTTTAATTTTCTTTAGATCTACACTATTAAAAGGCAAAATAAGCGCTCCTGGAAGGAAACCGTACAGACCTGGCCCCCTTCCTGACTAACCTTTCAGCGAACCGGCCATCAGACCGCGCACAAAATAGCGGCTGAGGAGGATATAAATCAGGAGAGTCGGCAGCGCGGCCAACAGCGCGCCGGCCATCTGCACATTCCATTCCACAATGTAGGAACCAGCCAGATTGTTTAACGCCACCGTCACGGGTTGAACGGTTGGGTTGCTGGTAATGATCACCCCAAAGAGAAAATCATTCCAGATGGAGGTGAACTGCCAGATCAACACCACCACAAACCCAGGAATGGAGATGGGGAAAAGGATGTGGCGGTAAATCCCGATGATCCCGGCCCCGTCGATCATCCCGGCTTCCACCAGATCAGTGGGAATGCTGGAATAATAGTTCTTGAAAACCAGTGTGGCAATCGGCAGGCCATAAATAACGTGCACCAGGATGAGGCCGCCAATGGTGCCATAAGCGGGGATGAATTGTGAAAGCCAGGGAGGGAACCAGGCCAGCCCGCCGCCAAGGTTCCAGGCGGCGATCCCTTTTTGGAGCGGCCCGGTAAATTGGGTGATCCACTGCAGGACCCGAACCAGCGGAATGAGGATGCTCTGGTAAGGGATAAACATTCCGAACAGCATCATGGCGAACAGGACATTGGATCCCTTGAACTTCCACTTGGAAAACACATAGCCATTCACAGAACCAATGAAAGCGGAAAGCAGCGAAGCGGGAACGGTCAACCAGATGCTGTTGAAAAAGTTCCCTGAAAGCCCGCGGAATCCCTCGCTCTTGCTGCCAAACCATGCCTTGGAAAACGATTCCAGGCTGAAATTCTCTGGCGGCAGCCACATTCTGGACAGACTGACTTCCTGGTAGGATTTAAACCCGGTGATCAAAAGCATATAAACCGGGATCAGGAAGAATGCCGCCGCGATGATCAGCAGCAAATAAGTAGTCACACGGCCAAAGGTGATCGGGCGGCGGGGGCGTTTGACGTTCGCGCTCATCTGACCACCTCCTCTTTATTGGTAAGGATCAGATACGGCACCACCAACACCGCCACCATCAGCAGCAGCACCATCGCGATCGCAGAACCCTGCGCGAAGCGGTTGCCGCGGAAGGTCGTATCGAACATAAAGAGCGCCGGGACATCGGTGGAAAAGCCCACCCCAGGCCCGGTCATCGCCACAACCAGATCGAAGATCTTCAACGAAATATGTCCAAGAATAATCACCGCGCTGAGGGTGATCGGCTGCAGGAGCGGAATGATAATATAGCGGTAAATATCAAATTCTGTGGCGCCATCCACGCGGGCGGCTTCTTTCATTTCTTCAGGAATGGCCCGCATCCCGGCCAGATATAAGGCCATGATGTAACCGGCCATCTGCCAGGCCGCGGCAATGACCACTGCCCTGATGCCTATCGACGGGTCTGTATACCAACCGCTCTGGAGAAATTCCAATCCCAATTTGCTGAACAGGAAATTCACCCCCAGCGGTCCGGTTTCGGTGGTGCCAGGCGCCAGCAGCCAGCGCCAGATGACACCAGTCACCACAAACGAAATTGCCATTGGGAAAAGAAAGATATTGCGAAAGACGCTTTCCCCTTTCACTTTTTGCTCAAGCAACACAGCCAGTAAAAATCCTATCAAAATAGTGCTGACCAGAAAAAAGACAGTGAAAGTCAATGTGTTCTTGAGATCAATGATAAAACGCGGGTTCTTAAACAAACGGACATAGTTCTCTAACCCGACAAAAGTGAAATCCAGCTTCAAGGTTTTCCAGTTGGACAGCGAAGCGTATCCGGTGAAGCCAATAAAACCGTAGATAAACACCAGCATCGCCAGAAGCGTAGGAGAGATCAGGAGGATTGCCAGAATCTTGTCTTTCTTAATATTTCGCATACCATCACCCCGATAAATAGAAACAAAGGCAGCCCCCTTATTGGAGGCTGCCTTCTATGATCAACTAACTACTGGCAAACACCCGCGTCAACACACAGGGCTTGCAGGGTCATCTGCGTGCCGGCTACATCGCCCGTGGAAGCGAACAAAGCGATCGCATCCTTGAACTCGGTGGTCCAGCTCTCGTAAGCAGCAGCGCCGTGCATGACACTCGGGACAATCGACTCGGTGCTCCAGGCCTCGGCGGCTGAAGTCAGGTATTCGTAGGTCTCAGGAACGACTTTGAAAGCTTCGTTGTCACAGTCTGTGCGAGCACAGATAGAACCCTTGGCGGGGTTGAAAGCTTCCTGGCCTTCCTTAGAGCCACACACCTCAAGCCATGCCTTGGCGTTGGCTTCGTTCGGGGCGCCCTTGGGCAGCGCGAAGGAGTCGGACAGGCCGACGAAAATGCCATTGCTGCCGGGGGTCGCCGACCAGCCATAATCGCTGTAGGCTTTGCTGGCGAACCAGCCCGCGGTCCAGTCGCCCATGATCATCATGGCGGCTTTGTTCTCGATGAAGTATTCACCAGCGCCATCCCATGTCAACGCAGCGTTATCATCGTTGACGTATTCCATTGTCGCCAGGAAATATTCCAGCGCTTCGGTCACGCGAGGATCTTCCCAGGAAACAGTGCCATCCCACAAACCTCGGTAGCCTTCAGCGCCCATGGTGGCCGCCAGCATTCCTTCAAAGACATGGCCAGCTTCCCAGCCATCTTTGGTTCCCATAGCGACCGGGATAATGCCTGCCCCTTGCAGGGCTTCAGCCACAGTGAAGAACTCTTCTTTGGTCATCGGGACTTCCAGGCCTTGCTCTTCAAAGACGGTCTTGTTGTACCACAGCACATTCGAGCGGTGGATGTTGACCGGCATAGACCAGTAGTGGCCTTCGTACTCCAGCATGGTCAGCAGATCCGCCGGGAAGACAGAGGCATCGAACATATCATCGATAGGCTCCAGATAGTCTGCGGGAGAATATTTTTCGACCTCGAGACCGGCGTGAACCTGGAAGGAATCGGGGGGATCGCCGCCAGCCAACCGGGTGGCCAGAACTGCTTTCGCGTTGGTTCCGGCGCCGCCGGCAACCGTGGCGTTGATGATCTCAACATCGGGATACATTTCGCCGTAAATCTTGAACATCCCGTTCAGGCCTTCGGCTTCACCACCGGCAGTCCACCATGAGAAGATTTCCACCGCGGATTTTTCCGCCGGCTCTTCAGCGGCAGGTTCTTCGGCGACAGGTTCTTCGGCGGCGGGTTCTTCAGCGGCAGGCTCTTCGGCAACTGGTTCTTCAGCGGCAGGTTCCACTGCCGGAGCAGCGGGCTGGCAGGCAGTCAGCAGCATGGAAGCAGCCACCAGCAGCGCAACGATCATAAACCAAAACTTGGACTTCATCTTTTTCTCCTTAATCGTGATTCAAATAGAGACACAGTTTTGACATCTTGACGTAAACTTCATTGGATATCTGTAGAATTGTGTGGGGTTCTCACCTCCTTTCCCAACCTGTGATGGCCAGCCGTAAACCGGAAATGACCATCACATTTAAGTATAGCATCGCATCAAGGCCAGTACAATAGATTTGCTGTAATAATTTGCTGTGATAATTAATATTGATCGAGATTGATGCAGAACAAGCCAGAGAGACTGGAACCCCAATTTACAGGGAATAAGCACATGCCTGTTCCCAAAGATTTGCCGGATGACTATGGAACGAGTCCTTCATTTTTTAAGCGCAAATCAAGAAGCCTCTAACAACTTGAACAAGTTTCTTTTGGAAGTTATGCTTTGTTCAGAAATCAGGCACCCAACAATGTGGAGTGCCTGATGGTAATCATATTTTTACAAAGGTTAACATATTAAATCATTGGCCAGCGTGAACCGATTTTTAATCCTGCTCTTTGCGCGACTTGCTTGTAGCGCTGGTTCGCTTCTTCCAATATTGCCTTCTCATCCAAAGTCAACACCTTGCGCCCCTGCATAACTAATTGACCATCAATGACAACAGTATCCACATCAGAACCATGGGCCGCATAAATTATAGTCGATACCGGATCCCAGGCTGGCGTCAGGTGAGGAGCATCCATGTTGATCACAATGAAGTCAGCTCGCTTGCCAACTTCCAGTGAGCCAATTATATCCTCCAAACCCAGAGCCTTTGCGCCATTCAGGGTAGCCATTTCCAACACCGATTCCGCCGGCACCACAGTGGGATCGCCTTCTCGCAGATTAGCCACATAGCTCACCAGACGCAGATCGCGGATCATGTCATAGGTATTGTTGCTGGGCCCGCCATCACACCCAATAGTGACATTAACTCCAGCCTGAAGCATGCAATGAATGGGGGCGATGCCTGTTGCTGTCTTTGCGTTTGACGCAGGGTTGTGGGTCACGTGGGTCCCAGTCTCAGCCAGAACCTTCCAATCCTCCTCATTGGTCCAAACACAATGAGCCAGAACAGAGCGCGGCCCAAGCAATCCATGTTTTCCCGCAAAATCTACCGCAGACCGGGCGCCCACAGAATGGGCGTATTCCTGATCTTCAACAACTTCAGAGTTATGGATCGTAATCCCCATCCCGCGCTCTTTTGCCAGCTGGCTGATATGGTCGTAAAGCTCTGGCGTTACGCCACCAGGGGTTCGAGGTCCAAACCATACCTGAATACGTCCATCGGCAGCGCCGTTCCACTTATCAAAAGCAATTATAGTGTTGCGAATACTTGTTTCGCCATCTTCCACCATTCCAGGATACATTTGATTTTCAGACTGTCCATACGAAGGCAGGTCCATCACTATCTTCCCGATGGCAGCTCGCATCCCAGATTGGATCATCACTTCGGCCACGCCATCAAAGCCATATCGCTCCGCCAACATACATTCCAGCATGGAAGTGGTGCCAGACTTAATCATCTCCAGAGCACACAAAGCAGCACTGGCGCGCCCATCCTCATCGGTGTAGCTTCCTTGAAGAACCCAAACACGCTTGAACAACCAATCTAAAAGCCCAAGATCATCCGCGCAGCCCCGGATCATTGCCTGCGCAGTATGGACGTGGGTATCGATCAGCCCGGGCAGAATAACATTCCCATTACAATTAATCCGCCGCTTTTGAGGATATTTCTCAACAATTTCTTTAGACTTCCCAACATCTACAATTTCTTTTCCAGCAACCGCGATGGCGCCATGGGTCACAATCTCCCTGCGTGGATTCATGGTTATAATGGTTGCGTTTTCAAATATCATGTCAACCCTCCTTATTAAACAAAATGAACAAACAACCCTATTTGCAGCCAGTTATACTTCTTCTAAGATACGCCACACGTCTTCTGGCTGAACAGGAACATGGTGCAGCCAGACTCCAGCCGCATGGTGAATTGCAGATAAGATTGCTGGAGCCACTGACAACATAGGCAACTCACCAATTCCACCTGCCCCATAGGGGCCTACCTGATCCGGAATTTCAAGGATAACGCACTTAATCTGGTCGGGCATATCCAAAATAGTTGGCAGCAGGTAGGTTGCAAAGTCATCGGTCAAAAGTTTTCCATCTTTCCGGATTAACTTTTCCGTAAGAGTCCAACCGACTGCATTTGAGATGCCACCATGCGCCTGTCCTTCAACCTGCTGTGGATTAATCGCTCTTCCAGCATCTAAAGTAGAGGTGAAAGAGAGTAAAGTCACCCGTCCGGTATCCATATCCACCTCCACCTCAGCACAACCCGCAGTATAGCCCATGGAATAATGGGTTGGCTGTCCGGGCTGGGTGGTATCCACCGCAAATGTATCGGGAGGCTCAAAATGGCTTTCGCCAACCGCGGGACGATCTTCAGCAGTCCACGCGGCAAGGGCATTCTGAGAAGCCTGCAGAACCGCATTGCCCGTCATGATCGTCTGGCGGGAAGCAGAAGAAGTCCCCGCCGGTGGACTGTAGGCGGTATCTGAGCCGACAACTCGAATTTTTTGAAGCGGTACATTTAACACGTCCGCAGCAATTTGAGAAACAAGGGTCTGGACGCCCTGACCAACATCCGCGGCCGCGCTGTGAACAACAACCTCATTAATCTCCTGCTCTCCAAACAGTTCCACCCGGCATTCAGCCGCGTCTGGCACCCCACCCCCCAGGCCGCTGTTTTTCCAACCCATTGCCACCCCACGACCGCGCACCCGCCGGGATGATTTGGGTTGGTTGGTACGATTTTGCTGATACTGCCATTGGGTTTCTTTGACCAACCCCTCAAGCGCCATTTCAGCCGCTTCAGCGCCTGAGGGCAGGCTTCCGCCGTTAGGAAGCCAACCCTGCTGGTCAACCAAATTCCTGCGGCGAATCTCCACCGGATCCATCCCCAAGGCATCTGCCATTCGGGCGATCTGCATTTCGGCACAGAAATTGCCCTGAAGCGCTCCAA
>ENA-OSEO01004446-OSEO01004446.1-sediment-metagenome-genome-assembly--contig:-NODE-4446-length-14757-cov-3.463556_pt1 | contig 14757 bp, 14 predicted proteins | sample MGYA00237883_ERZ534232 | MGnify/ENA metagenome assembly ERZ534232 | reverse complement strand
CCCTGGCCCGGGGGAAATCCGGCTTCGGCATGATGCATTCCCCGGTGGGCAGGTTTTTGGTGGCTTCCCGGTTCATGCGCGCCTTTTACGGACTGGCCAAGGCCCTGGTCTTTGGTTTTCTTTACCTCACCCATGCCCTGGCCTTGGAAAATCCAGAAATTTTGGTAACCTTGCATCCCCTGAACCAAACTCTTATCTTCCTGACTGTGGGGCTGTGCATCCTCCGGGGGATCCCCGTGGTGTTGGATGGCCGCATCTTTTTCACCGCCAGGGCCAGGCGGGGATGAAAGCGAGGCTGATCGTCCCTGAACCCGCGCCTCTGAGGAAATTTGCATGGGTCGCGTAGCCGCCGTCTTCGACGTGGACCAGACTCTGATTCAGGGAGCCACCGAGCGTCTCTTTTTCCGGTATCTGGTGCGGCAGGGATTGTTGCCCAAACCCAGGGCCTTGAGTTACCTGGGAGGTCTGGCCTTGAACCCCAAGGAACGGTTCCGGGATAAGACCTATCTTAAGGGCCTGCCGGTGGCCGAGACCCTGGAACTGGCCCGGAGATGCTACCAGGAGGAAATCGCTCCCCGCCTGAGCGCGGCGGGGGTGGCCTGCCTCCGGGAGCACCAGGCCCAAGGGCACGATATCGTCCTGCTCACCGGTTCCCTGGCATTTCTCACCTTGCCACTGAAGGAAGAATTAGGTGCGGATTGGCTCATCGCCACGGAAATGGCGCATAATGGCAGCAGTTTCGCGGGGGAGATCACCGGCCTCCATCCCCGGGGGGAGAACAAACTGAAGCTGCTTTTGGAACTCGCCCGGGCCCAAAACCTGGACCTTAGCCGGTCATTTGCTTACGGGGATCACCCCCAGGATTTACACCTCTTCCGCCGCATCGGTTACCCGGTGGCGGTCAATCCCTCCTGGCGCTTGAAGCGCCTGGCCCGTCGGCACCGATGGCCCATCCGTTCATTTTAAGCCAGGAGGCAAAAAGCCCCGGGCTGATTGACAGGGGCGGGGATTTAGAGTAGCTAGAAACTAGAAAAAGGTGGTTTATGGACGAAGCTCTGGTAAAGCAATTAAAACAACGGGTGGAAGAGGAACTGCGCCAGCGGGAAACGGCCATCCTGGAATTCTGGTTTCTGGAACTGAAAAAAATCCAGGAAAAACATCACAAGGAGTTGGCGGGACTGCAAAGTGACCTGAAAGCCTTTATCGGCCGGGTGGAAACCCGGCTGCGACGTCTCAAAGAAGGTGTTGGTTAAACTTATATGTATGAGATTAAGATCATTACTTCGTTTTCTGCGGCCCATCGTCTGGAAAACTTCCATGGCAAATGTGAGGCCCTCCACGGACATAATTGGAAAGTGGAAGTTTTTCTGAAGGGAGACCGGTTGAATGCGACCGGGTTACTCCAGGATTTCGGTGTGGTTAAGGCCCGCACCCGGGAGTTGCTGGAGGAGATCGATCACAAGTATCTGAATGAATTGCCGGCCTTCAGCCAGCTGAACCCTTCTTCGGAGAACCTGGCCTTTTTCCTGTTCCAACGCCTGACCGCAGTTCTCAACCGGGATGGGGCGAAGGTAAGCCGGGTCAATGTCTGGGAATCCGATACTTCCTGCGCCTCCTATTTCGAGGGATGATCTGGCCGCCGTGAGAGGGTGGGGATGCTAAATCCGGGAGGGCAGGATAAAGCGCCGTCGGTTAAGTCCCGCCGGTCCATAACCGGCTGGGCCTGGCAAATATTCCGGCGCAACCCCGGCATGATCCGCTCCGTCCTCCGGGAAGAATATCGCCGGAGGTGGGGCATCTCCCTGGATCGCTGCTACCGGCAAGGGCGCAGTAGCCCGCCGGTGAGTCTCATCCTCGATTTGACCCGGCGCTGTAATCTGAAGTGCGTGATGTGCGAGCAGCATCGCCATCAGCCCGGGAACTACACCGCTCTGAGCTGGTATGACCCGGACCGGGAACTGCCGTTGGCCGCCTGGACCAAGCTGTTGGACCAGGTGTCTTCCTTCCGCCCCCGGGTCTACATCACCGGTGGTGAGCCCCTGGTTTATCCCCAAATTACGGAATTGCTCCAAGAGGTCAAGAAGCGGAAGTTATACTTGAATCTGCAAACCAACGGCACCTTCTTGAACCGGATTGCCGGCCTGTTGGTGGCCGAGGGTGTGGAAATAGTGACGGTCTCCCTGGACGGGCCGCCGGAGGTCCATGACCGCATTCGGGGGATAGAGGGCGCGTTTAGGCGCACCCGGGAAGGCATCGCCGCCTTGGCGGCGGCCCGGGGCCCTAATGCTTCCCCCTTGATTCTGATTAACTGTGTCATGTCCAAGGCCAATCTGTCTTTTCTGGACCGGATGGTACCTCTGGCCCTGGAGTTGGGGGCCGATGTCCTCCAATTCCAGCACACCATGTTTAATGCCCCGGACAATGTGGAACGCCATAACCGCTGGCTCTCCCGGGAATTTATCCAGAGGGAGGGGCTGGACCTGATCCTTCCTTCCATGCCCCCAGGAGAATTTTTCGAAAGCGAAATCGACGCCGCCGATCTTAAGCAACTCCGGCGCGGTTTGGAAACGGCCCAGCTACAGGCCCGGGGCCGCCTGCGACTTCAGTTTTTGCCTAACTTACCGGCGGATTTGCTCGATCCTTACTATCTGGATCTGGAGCACCCCTTTCCCCAGGTCTGCCAGGCCTTATGGAAGAGCTTCCGGGTTCTCCCGGACGGCACCGTGTCCCCTTGTTTGCACTTGTTGGCCGGGAACATTACCAGCCAGACTTTCGACGAAATTTGGAACGGCTTGCAGATGCAACGGTTCCGGCAACTGATCAGCCGCCGTCTCTTCCCCGGCTGCGCCCGCTGCTGCAGCCGGAGCTTTAATTGAGGCGGCCGGTGAGGTTTGGTTTCTTTGGATGGCGCTTAACTAAGCAACCGTAATCTTGAGGGACTGTGCTCAAAGACTATATTGCCAGCTTTCTGGAGGTGCTGCACCGGGAACGGGTCTCCTACCTCCTGGGGGCTGTGGCCTTGGTGATTCTCTTGGGAGGATTGGGGTTCTCCCTGTTCGAAAGTGGCGGGCCCTGGGTGGACCGCTTCGGCAACGGCATTTGGTGGGCGTTGGTCACCCTCACCACGGTAGGCTATGGGGACGTGGTCCCCAAGTCGTTGGGGGGGCGTCTGGTGGGCATGGGTTTGATGCTGGGCGGGGTATTGACCCTCTCTCTGCTCACTGCCACGGTGGCCTCAGTTTTCATTTCCCGCAAGTTCCGCCGGGAGAGAGGTTTGGAAGCCATAAAGAGTGTTAATCACATTATGATTTTGGGCTGGCATTATGATGGGGAATTTCTCCTGGATCAACTGCTGCGGCGCCTGCCTTCTCCCATTCCGGTGGTGTTGGTCAACCGGCTGCCGGCCGAGCAATTGGAAGCCCTGAAAGAAAGGTTCGCCACCTTTGATTTGCAATACCTCTGGGGCGATCCTTCAAGAGAGGATATTCTCCTGAAAGCCAACGTGCGCACGGCCAGTAAGGCCCTGGTCCTGGCGGAACGGCAAGAGGCAGAGACCGCGGAGCAGGTCGATCAGCGGACCCTTCTTACCTCCCTCACCCTCAAGTCCCTGAACTCCAAGATCAGGGTCCTGGCGGAACTGTTGCGCCCGGAAAACCGGCCGCATTTGGAGCGCGCCGGAGTGGATGAGATCTTGATCCGGGGCCAGTACGACAGTTGTTTATTAGCCGGGGCCCTGTCCTCCCCCGGCCTGTTCCACATCTTTACCACCCTGCTTTCCGTGGAAGGCCAGAACCTCTGGCCGGTGGAGGTGCCTGCCGGGTTCTACGGCCGGCCCCTGGGAGAGCTGACTGCTTTGTTAAAGGAGCGCTATAAAGCCCTCCCCGTGGCTGTTTATACCGAAGGCCAGGCCCTGGCCCTGGATGACTTGCTGTCCGGCGAACCGTCCGGTATCGACGAATTCATCCGCCGCAAATTCACGGAAAGCGGCATGACCCATCTCTTTGGACGCACCAAAGTGGAATGTCAGGTCAACCCCCCGGACTCCCAGATTTTGGGGCCCCACCAGTACGTGGTGGTCATTGCCCCGCAGCGGCCTCTCCTATGACCTTACAATATGAGTTCTTCAAGAAAATTTCCCTCTTCCAGGACCTGGAAGAAAACGAAATCCAGCAAGTGGTGGACCGCACCACCCCCAGGGACTTTCCCGCGGGGGCGGTGATCCTGCGGGAAGGGGAGACGGGGGACAGCCTTTTTGTCATGTGCCAGGGAGAGGTGGAAATCACCAAGGCCCTGACCCTGGTGCTGGATGAAGACACCCCCAGAGAAAAGGTGATGATCCGTCTTCGGGCCTTGGATGGAGTCTGTTTCGGGGAAATGGCCCTGTTGGAAAACGAGGCCCGCTCCGCTACGGTCACCGCCCTCTCTGATTGCAGCCTCCTGGAACTCTCCCGCCAGGAATTTCTGGACCTGGTCCGGGAAAACCCCGAGATGGGGCTGAAGCTCGTCCTGAACCTGGCCCAACTGCTCTCCCGGCACCTGCGGAAATCCAACCAGGATGTCATCAAGCTCACCACTGCCCTGGCCATCGCCCTGGAGGGGAAGAGCTAAAGTGATTAGTGGCCAGTGGTCAGTGGTCAGTAAAGAAACTGAGAAAAACTTGGGCTCTGGCAAAACCCTCCTCTGTCATCCTGAACAAAGCGAAGGATCAGATTCTTGGCGAAATGATAGGTTTGGGAGACTCAACCGAAAACTGGCCACTGACCACTGGCCACTGACTACTAACTAGGGGAGACCCATGGCAAAGATTTTGGACCTTACGGGTCTGGCCTGTCCCTTGCCGGTGGTGCGCACCAAAGAGGCTTTGGAGAGTGAGAGCGATCAGGGTTTGATCGTCATGGTGGACAACCTCGCGGCCCGGGTCAATGTCACCAGGTTTGCCGAGAGCCGGGGTTGCCACGTTACGGCCACCGCGGCTGCGGGTTGCTATCACCTGACCATCCAGCCCCCGGCTGGGGGCAAACCGTCCACCTGCGTCTTTCCCGACGCCGCGCCGGAACCCCAGGGCACGGTGGTGGTCTTGGCCTCCGACCACATGGGCGAAGGCGATCCGGAGTTGGGGGCCGTCCTCATGCGGGCCTTCTGCCAGACCCTGGTGCAGATGGATGTGCCCGGCAAATTGCTCTTCTATAACCGGGGCGTCTTCCTAGTCCTGGATGATTCCCCGGTACTCTCCGAACTGAAAGGATTGGAGGAGATGGGGGTGGAACTCCTGGTCTGCGGCACCTGCCTGGACTTCTATAAGGTCCGGGAGCGCCTGGCCGCGGGCCAGGTCTCCAACATGTTTACCATCCTGGAGTCCCAGATGCAGGCGGGCCGGATCATCAGGCCTTAGTAAATGGGGGGGAGGGCTAGGGACCCGAGACCCCAGCCCCTCCCCCCCCATTCACTTCTTCCCAACCTGCAAAAAGTGATAAGCTGCCTCTATACCTGACCTTCTGTCATCAAAATGTACCAATAAAGTGGATGGGGGAGGGGAGTAGGGGAAGGGACAGGGGTCTGAGACCCCTGGCTCCCTCCCCTGCAATCTTGGCCAGCTTACAGGGCCCGCATAAAGGCCGTCAGGTCCTTTTTCTCCTGGTCGCTCAGTTTGGTGCCGGTCACCAGGTTGAAAAATTCCACCGTGTCTTCCAGGGTCAGCAGGCGGCCGTCATGGAGGTAAGGCGGCGAGTCCTTGATGCCCCTTAAGGGGAAGGTCTTGATGGGCCCGTCCTGGGAGGCCATGCGGCCGTTCACCATCTGGGGCTTGAAAAAGCGCTCGGTTTTGAGGTTGTGCATCAGGTTGTCGGTGTAGTAAGGCGGCATATGGCAATGGGCGCACTCGCCTTTGCCGAAGAAGATTTCCTGGCCCCGCAGCTCCGCTTCCGTGGCCTTTTGGGGGTCCAGCTTGCCGAAGACGTTCAGCTTGGGGGCCGGGGGAAAGTCCAGGAGCGCCTGGAACTCCGCCATGAAATGCACCTGGCTGCCCCGCTCCAGGATATTGACCCCCTTCTTGGTGGCGATCACGGGGTCGCCGTCGAAATAGGCGGCCCGCTGTTCGAATTCCGTAAAATCCTCCACTGATTTCAGGGCTCGCTGAGAGCCGAAGAGCCGCTGGATGTTCACTCCCCTTAAAGAAGGGGTGTCGATGCGGTGGCGGAACTCCTGGGGCCGGATGTCTCCCACCAGGTGGGTGGCGGCATTGGTGTGGCCGTTGACGTGGCAGTCAAAGCAGCTCACGCCCTGGCTGGGAAGCTCCGAGCGGCGGTCCTTGGTCTGGTTGAACTGCTGCTGCATGAAGGGGGTGACCAAAAGCCGCATACCCTCCAGTTGCTTGGGGTTGAGGATACCGTTGAAGAGTTCCTGGTGATTCATGATAGTCACTAACTGGCCCTTGGAGACGTCTCCCAAATCGGGCCTGGTGGTCAGATAAATGGGCGGCGGGAATTCCGGGAGAAAAATATCCGGCAGGTCGAAATCCAGGTCGAAGCGGGTGAGATCCCGGCCCGTCTGCTTTTTGATCTCGTCAATGTGGAACTTGGGAAAAACCATGCCCCCCTCCGCGTGGTTGGGGTGGGGCAGCGGCAGGAACCCTGCGGGGTACAGACCTTTTTCTTTGATTGCTGCCGGGCTCATGGCCGCCAGCTTTTCCCAAGTCATGCCTTGGGGCAATTTGACCCGCACCCCTTCCTGGACGGCTTTGCCCCGGGACATGGTGAGGCCCTTGGCCGGGCGGTTGCCCAGGTCATAACGCTTCTGCAGCAAATCCATCTGGCGTTTCATGATTCCGGGTTTGGCGGCCTTCATCCGGGTAAGAATGGTGGCAAAGTCCTCGGTAATGACCACCGGCGCATAGCTGGAGGGCGTTGCTTTAGGCTTTTCTTTGGTTGCCGGCGCGCTGGTCATCCCCAGAACAACGCTTACTATCACCAATAAGGCCATCAAACCGATTTTTCTTAGGGTTTCCGGCATAATGTTACCTCCTCAGTATCGGTAATTGGGTGGGCTTCGGATTTGTCCTATGCAGCTTTCTTCAAAAATAAGCATCAATCTACCCGGGGCAAGAGGGTAAGCTATTGGTAGACTTACACAATTTAAAGCCTAAACAGAATATAGGGGAGAGCGGATCTCAGAAAGAGGGGGAGTGGTAGAACAATTTATTTAGGAATATCCCAGAAAAGATGTAAGTAATTCCGATCCCTTATCCTGCATGAGCTGCTTGATTTCCTGGCAGCCGGAGGCCAGTAAGCGCCGGGTTTCTGCATATTCGCGGGCAGAGGCCCGGCCCGGCTTTCCCCAATAGATGCGGCTTGCCATGGCTGCCGGGGTTTCTTCCCAGGTTCCCAAGGCCAGGAGCAAGGCCCTCAGGTCCCGGCCCCGGACCCGGTGCCCCAGAGTCTCCGTCCCGGCCAGGGCGTCAGCCAGATAATCCTCCCCCCGGTCCCAGCCCAGGCGGTGCAGGGCCGCCCGCCGCAGCAGGCAAGGGTAGCAGTAGCCGCACTCTCCTTTGGGCCGCCGCCGCCAGCGGGAGGCCACCGGCTGGGCGCAGGAGGTGCTGTGCCCGGCCAATTCCCGTAACAGTTCGGGATTGCGGCTTTGGCCGAGCACTTCCCCTTTAGTGAGGCGCTGGTAGGGATTGATCAGGGGGTGTTTAATACCCCAGTCCCGCCACAGCCCGGTAACCTGCTCCAGGAAATAGGGATGGGTGGTGCGGGTGGTATAGGCCCCCAGGCGATTCAAGGTCAGGGGCGGGTTGAGGCTGACCCAGCCGTTTTCCGGCAGGAGCAGGGGCGTATCCTCCCCGAAGGCCGCGGCCGTACTTAACCCTAAGGCCAGATAAAGCAGGGAGCGGCTCCTTAAGGTCAGCTCCGGGGCCTCCGGGAATTGCACCCGAAAATTTAAGTGCTGCATCCGGTCCGGGCCGTAGTGAGACGCCAGAGCCCCGGCCAGGGTTTGTTGAGCGGATGCCAGTTGCCCGTAATCATGATGGCTCACCAGCAGGAGGCGGTTTCCTTCTTCCAGTTGGTCAATGGCTCCCGCCAGGGAGTCCAGACCTCCGGAGAAGAGGGCCACCGCCTGGGGCTGCCAGGATCGGTCCCATCTGCCTCCAAATTTTAAATCGAGGGGTGATTTTCTAGTTTTGATGGTCCAATTATCACCGGTGAGGAAATTGAGAATTTGGGCCAATTGGGGGGCAAGCCTCGCCCCTTCAGGGTTAGCAGGCAGGTGGAGGACGATTTCCCGGGTCCAGGCATCCGGGGTCGAGTTCCGGGGCAGGAGCTTGTCTGCCGCCCACACCCCCAGGGCCGCCAAGAGAAAGGCAGACACTGCCGGAGTAGGAGGCAAGGGGGTGACCAATAGCCGGTCTAGATTGTGGTGAATCGGATAGCCGCTGGCCCCGGGCTCATCCAGGTGGATAACCGCCTTCATTCCCGGCGGCGCCCGGCGTTTTTCCCCCGGCGCCCGCAGGTACAGATGTTCGGCCATAATCCCTTTGCCGTAAAAGGGCAAAATCCCCCCAAATCCCCCTTTATTAAAGGGGGACTTTTTCAACCCCCCTTTTATAAAGGGGGGATGGGGGGATTTTTCACTCTAAGGATGTGACTCTCATGGTTCATGGACGTTTAGTCTGATTTACCAGAGATATCTGAAGGGGATTCCAGCAGGCGCGCTAACATCTTTTCCAACGCCAGGGTCACCCACTGCCAGCCCGCCAGACCCCGCCATTGCCTGGCAATTGGCGGATCCGCCCCTTCTGCTAGGGCCCCGCTCCGGATGATCCAGTCCTTCAGACCCGCCAGCCCCTGCCGCCAATGGCCGTAGCTGCCACAGGCCGCCTCCAACGATTCCCCCAGGTCCAGGACCAGGCGCTGGTATAAAGCCTCACTAAGAAAGCGGGCCACCATCTGCACTGGTGCGGCCTTTTCTAAGGTCCTGAAATCCTGGAGGACCGCGGCCAAAGCCGAGTGGGCCACCGCGTCTTCCAGGCTGCCGTCGGCCTCCAGGAGCGCCCCGGCCAGCAACGGTACGGCCATGGCGCCGGATGGCTCGGTTAGCCCGGCTAATCCCCAAGCCTCCAAAGCCGCGTCCCACCCCTGGGAAGCTACCTCGCTGCTGAAAGCCCCCAGATTCTGCCCGGCTTTCCGGGTCAGGCGGAAACCCGCCAACGAGCCTTGACCCCCGGGGCCGGTCTCTTCACCCAGGGCCGCCAGATAACGAGCCACCACTTCCCGGGCTTCCAGAGCCACTCCCCCGGACGGGGCCAGATACCGGGTGGCCGCACCCTTAGCCCGCCGCCATAACCAGGTAGTCGGCGGCCGCCGCGCGCTGGAGGTGCCCATGGTTGACTCCTTGGTAGCCAGTAGCCAGTTGTCAGGGGCTATGGGCCAGAAAGACTGAAGACCGAAGACCCAAAACTGGACTACAACCTTACCACACCTGCTATTCACTAGCCAAACGTTTCAGGCGGCTGTAGCGTTCCCAAGAGAATTGGGGCCAGCAGGGGAAGAGGGAGTTATTGTGAAACAAGGGATCGCTGGCGAGGTCATAGCGGCTGGCGGCCACGGCCTGGGGCCAGAGCGCGGTGCCGGGGATGGGGGAGTATTGGGCCAGAACCGGGGCGCCCCCCAGTTCCTTGACTCTGCGGATGGAGTGGCTGATTTCGTTTTCCTCTTGATGGGGCAGACCCATGAGGAGGTAAACGCCGATCTCCTCCCCGCGGAAGCCCGCTTCCTTGAGATAACGCAGAGCCGCCTCCAGTTCCCCGGCCTGGAGTTTGTGATCCAGGCGCTTGGAACCCAGGGCGACGGTCTCCACTCCCAGGCGCAGGGTTTTAAAGGGCGCCCGGTGCAGCCAGCGGGCCACTTCCGGGGTAATCAGGCGGGCATGGAGGCCGTTGGGGGTATGGAACCGGAAGGAGGGGCCCTGCCGGGCCAGTTCTTCCAGCATAACCAGCAGGTGGTTTTCTGCCTCCAGGAGCAGGGCGTCGTCATAGAAGGCCACGTCTGCTAGATGCAGGCGCGCCTGCCAGTGGCGCAGTTCCGCCACTACCGCCCCGGGTGGCCGTCTTTGGTAACGGGGCTGGAGCAGGCGGGAAGCGCAATAGCTGCAATCCAGGGGGCAGCCCCGGGAGGTGAGCAGGGGCAGGTAAGGAAGGTGCTGGAGGAGGTCCAGGGCAGGGTAGGGCTGAGAATCCAAATCGGACGGCGGCGCCGGAGCAGGCCCGGGCAGACCCAGGGCCGCCAACTGGTGGACCAAGGCCGCCTCGCCGGGGCCGGTGACCACCGCGTCAGCGCCGCTGTGTTCCCGGGCGTGTTCCGGGCAGAGGGTGGCATAAATCCCCCCGAGAATCACCGGCGCGGCCGGGAATTGCTCCCGGGCCAGACTGATGGCGGCCTGCACCCCGGGATACCAGTAAGTCATCAGGGAGGTGACCAGGATGGCGTCCGGGCGGGGCAGGGCCGCCAGACGGGCCTTAAAATCCGCTTCCCTGATGCCGTAGCGCCCGTAGCGCCGGGGGATGCCCCGGAGGGCCTCCGGAGTGGGGATGATCTCCTTGGGGTATCTGCCGGTGCCGAAAGCTCCGGTGCGGGCCTGGGGAGTATCCAGGCAATCCAGGAGGTGAACTGCATATCCCTGGCTGGAGAGATAGGAGGCCAAGTACAGCAAACCCAGGGGCCGGGCAAAAAAATCGTAGGCCGCGAAATCGTAAATCCAGGGATTGATGAGGAGTAAAACCGGATTTGTGGCCATTTCTAAGCAGTGCGAAAGTCTCATGTGGAACAGCCGCCCTCGGCTGTTCACCCTGTATTTGGTAGCAGGCGAGCCGTCTGCTCCACATTTTGACTAAATAATAGAACAGTTGAGACTTTCGCAGAGGTCTCAACTTTGAACTGTCGCCCGGCGGCAGGCCTTAAGCATCTTCCAGACGCGGCGGGTGTCGGCGTTGCCTGGGGAAAATTCCATCTCCAGCAGATTCCGGGTCCTGCCGGTCAATTTCGCGCCTTCGGCCACCCGGAGCCCGGCCACCCAGATGATCTGGCCGTCACTTTCCACCAAGGGGATAAAGGGACGCAACCACCGGGGAATTTTGCTATCCACCAGGAAGTCTTGCAACTTTTTGGCTCCCGGCGCGCCGCTGGCCCAGAAGCGGTCCCCCGGCTGAAAATAACGAATTGTCACCGGGAAATTAAGGCAATCCTGGTCCAGCCAGGCAATCTGCGCTTCCTGGGGCCAGGGGGTGCCCGGGAGAAAGGGGCGGCTATCCAGACGCCAGCTCCAGCCCCCGGCTGCGAAGTTGCCAGATGAAGCCGGCAGCCTGCCGCCCTCCCGGGGGGCCGGCGGCAGGCGGCGAAAAATGTGCAATTCCGATCCCGCCCGGGCCACTGCACAGGTTCCCAGGGCCATGCGGCCGCCGCTTTTCCGGGCCTGGGCCAGGTCCAGGACCCCGGCCACCTGCGCGGCGCTTAGGGGGTATTCTGCTAAAATATTGTGCAGGACGCGGCGCAGTACCAGTTTTTGCAGGGCGGAAGGGAGCTTCAAAAATTGGGGGAGATGGAGACGATGAAAATCCGGGTTCAAAGTCTCCCCCACCTGGTCCCAGGCCCGCTCCACTTCCGGGGCCAAAAGTTTCTCCTGCTCCTGCAACAAAACCTGGGTCCGCCAGACCGCCTCATGAAGGCGGGGGTTATACTCCCGCAACTGCGGCAACAGGTCCAGGCGCACCCGGTTGCGCAGGTAATCCCTTTTGAGGTTGCTGGGGTCCTGGCGGTAAGGCAGATTTTCCTGCCGGAGCCAGGCCAGGATGATCGCTTTGGACACGGCCAGCAAGGGCCGCACCAGCCCTTCCGGGGTGGCGGGCCGCATCCCGGCCAGCCCCTCCGGCCCCGCGCCCCTCAGCAGCCGTAAGAAAAATAGTTCCACCTGGTCATCCGCGGTGTGGCCCAGGGCCAGCCGGTGATAGAGGTGGCCCCGGCAGGTGTCCCAGAGGAACTGGAGGCGCAGCCGCCTACCCGCCATCTGTAAAGAGATTTTCTCCCGGCGGGCCAAATCCCGGGTGTTCCCGGCGCCTCCATGAAAGGGCAGAGACAGGCTTTGGGCCAGGGCGGCCACGAATTCGGCCTCCTCTTGGGACTCACGGCCCCGGAGGCCGTGGTCAAAATGGGCCACCCCCAATTGCAGGTCCAGTTCAGGTTCTAAGCGTTTAAGGAGGTGCAGGAGGGCCACCGAGTCCGGGCCCCCGGACACGGCCACCAGGACCCGGTTCCCCGCGGCCAGCAAGTTCTCCCGGGCCAGGTAACGGCCCACCCATTGGGGCAGGCCGGCGGCGGGAGAGCCCGGCAGCAGGGGGATGGTCACGGAGTCCCGGTCTGGCAAAGCTGGGTGACGGCCTCCAGGATGGCTTCTTTGGAGAAGGGTTTGGCCAGGAATCGATCCACCAGCCCCGCGTCCCGGCCCCTTTCCTGGGGCGGAGGAAGTTCTGAGGAAATGAGGATGATGCGGCAGTCCGGCATGGCTTGTTTCAACTGGCGGGCCACCTCCAGCCCGTTGTGATGGGGCAGGCGATAATCCACCACTGCCGCCTGATACCCGCGGCGGCTGCAGGCCGCGGCAATTTCGGCGGCACTCCCCGCCAGGGAGGTGATCTGGTATCCGGCCCGGTCCAGAATAGCCACCAGGGCTTCCCGGGTGCCGGGGTCATCATCGATTACCAGAAGGTGAAGATTCATGCCGTCCATGGGCACCTAAGGATTACGGGAGGTCAGGAAGCTAAGGCTTTTTCCTCCTCCCTTTCTTTGGTTTCCTCCCCGGTCCGGGAGGTGGGGAAAGCCAGAAAAAACCGGCTGCCCCGGCCAAGGGTGCTGTCCACCCAGATGCGGCCATGATTGGCTTCCACCAGGGTCTTGCAGATATAGAGGCCCAGTCCGGAGCTACCGATCTTTTGGGGGCGCAGGCGATACTTTTCGAAAAGGTGCTCCTGCTGTTCCGGTTTCAGGCCGCAACCGGTATCGGCCACGAATATTTCCACTTCCTGGTGATCGCCCCCCGGGGGAATCCGCGCACCCACCTGAATCTCTCCGCCCTCCGGGGTGGCTGCCAGGGCGTTGACCAGGAGATTGGACAAAACCCGCTCCAAGGAGTGCTCATCCACCCGCATGGCCGGCAAATCCGGGGCCAAAGCCGCGGTTAGGGTCACCCTCTGATGTTGAGCCACGGGGCCGAAGTGGTTTACGAGCCGGTGAATGACAAAACCCGGAGGCACCGCCTCCGGACGCAGGACCAGACTCCCGGCTTCGAATCTGCTCAAATCCAGGACGTTGTGGAGATGCAGCAGCAAGCCCTCACTCCTTTGGATGATTCCCTGGAGCTTATGGTTAATCTCCGGAGGCAAAGTTTCGTCCTCCAGAGCTTCAATGGTCAAACGCACACCGGTCAGGGGGGCCTTGATGTCATGGACGATCATGGCCAGGAAATCGGCGTTGGCCGCCACCCGGTCCCGTTCGGCCTTGAGCAGGTTGGTCTTTTCCCTCAAGGCCCGGGTCATGGTGTTAAATGATTCCGCCAGTTCCCCCAACTCATCGTTGCTGGTTACCGGGATATCCCCGGCCAACTCCTCGGTGGCCGCCTGGCGGGTGCCTTCGGTCAGGTGGTTGATCTGGCGGCGCATGCCCCAGGAAAGCCAGACGCTGAGAAGCGCGCCGACCAGGGCGCTGGCGGCTCCCACTCCAAAGATCACCAGCTTTAGGGTGCTGAGAGTCAGACCCAATTCCCGGCGGTTCACTCCCACCACAATGAGGTTTTCCCAGGGCTTTTCCTCCTGTTCCAAAGGCAGGAAGGTCAGGGTATATTCATGTCCTCCCAACTGCAGGTTCTGGACCTGTTCCTGGGGTCCGGGAGCCCGGGCCGCCCGGTCCTTGACCCGCCGTAATTCCGCCAGGGCGTTTTCGGGCAAGTCTTTAAAAGAGTTGACCACCAGCCGGTTGGCAAAGAAGATGGCCACTTCCGCCCCGGGCCTGGACAAGGACTCCACGAAACGCCGGTCCACCAGCAGGCCGGTGAGCATCACCCCTACGATGCGGTCCTGATAGTGGATCGGGGCTGCGGCGCTGAGGGCCACGTTGTTCTGCCATTGGGTCATGCGGGAGGCCAACTTGCCCTGGAGCCCGGCCCGGACAATGGGGTTGCTGGAGATGTTCACCCCGATGGCCTCCGGATCATGGGCCCGGGCCTTGATTACCCCCTTATCGTCGGTGATGGTCAGGACGTGCAGCCCGGTGGCCTGCATGGTGGGGAGGACCAGGCTGCGCAAGGCTTCCGGGTTTCCCGAAGCCAGCAGTTCTCCGTAAGTGGGGTTATCGGCCAGGAGATTGGCGGCCTGGACCACCCGCTCAATTTTGCCCTGATATTCCGCCAGGACCAGGCGGGCCACCAGTTCCACCCGCTGCCGGTGCCACGCCAGAATCTGGCGGGTGGCCAGATATTGCATGACCAATAGCAGCCCCACCAGGGCTACCAACAGGGAGAGGAAGTTGACCCCTTGCAGCTTGAAGCCGACTTTGCTCCGTAGCTCCATTTTTTAACCATAGCATATTCCGCCGCATTGGGAAACGCCCCGGAGGGAAGTCGGCTAGGGTGGGGGAGGGGCGGATGCTTAATACCGTTTTCGGTTTTCAGTTTTCGGTTTTCGGTAGAAAGATATCAAATTATCAATAATTTATAAGT
>ENA-OSEO01004445-OSEO01004445.1-sediment-metagenome-genome-assembly--contig:-NODE-4445-length-14758-cov-4.910497_pt1 | contig 14758 bp, 12 predicted proteins | sample MGYA00237883_ERZ534232 | MGnify/ENA metagenome assembly ERZ534232 | reverse complement strand
TTCCTGAACCTGTTGAACCAGGAGTGGGTAACCTCAACCACCCAGCGCCGATTCTTCCAGGGGCGGCCACGTCGCCGCTTCTTCCGGCTGACTCTCGGGGCGTACCCGCGCGAGACGATTTCCTCCTGAGCCGGCTGACCGTCGTAGCCTTTGTCGGCGTAGAGATACGGCCTGTCTTGTTTTGGCTGAACAACGACCACGGCATCAAGAACAGCGGCCAACTGTGATGCGTCATGTCTGTTTGCGCCTGTTACGATCAGGGACAGCGGGACGCCAAGGCCGTCCACCAGCAGATGTCGCTTGCTTCCGTTTTTTCCCCCGGTCAGTGGGGTTGGGGCCGACGGTCTGACGCGCCAAAGGCGCCTTGACCATCGAACCATCAACGATCTGCCATTTCCAGGCAATGCCCTCCATTTCATCGTACTCGCACAGGCCTGCCCGCCAAAGGCTCAAGAAGAAGCCCTCCTTGAGCCATTGACGGAAGTACTTGTGGACCGAACTGGCGCTGCCAAATCGTTCCTTGGGCAAGGCCTTCCACTGGCAGCCGGTGCGAAGAACGAACACTATGCCCTCAAAGACCTTGCGGGGGGCCATCGGCTTGCGCCCCCCGCCGGGCCTACGCTTGTATACACCCTCCTCGCTCCGCTGGCGCTTGGGGATAAGCGGCTCAACCCGCAACCAAAACTCATCAGAAACTTCCCACGAGCGGACTTTGGCCATGCCGCACCTCCCAAGCTCACTCTAGGAAAGTGCGGCCTGAAAGTCAATCTAATTGCGGATATGCTCTTAATGGGATTTCCCCAAGGTATGGCCCGGGCTGACTTTGGGTGGGGCCTGCCCCGGAGCAAGCCCCAGGCCAGGCCCAGGCAAACTATTGAGCCGGGGCGATATAAACCCTGGCCGGATCAAGGGAGTAGGTCCACGGGGCTCCGGAGTTCTTCCACCCGTTGATCATGCGTTTACCATTGAAGTAGCTTCCCTCGCTTTTAACCATGTCCCCTTCAAACCCGTCTGTAATGTTGTAGACGTTCTTGAACCCGGCTTTGGTCAATCGCTCCACCGAGGCGGCGCTGCGATGCCCGGAGCGGCACATCACCGCCAGCACATCCTCGGGCTTGAATTTGGCCTTGGCCTGGACTTCGAAGTCCTTGTTGTCGGGCATGGCGTATTTCTTTTTTTCTGGGTCCCACTTATTGGTCCAGAGTTTGGAGGGGATATTGCAGGCCATGGGGGCGTGGCCGACAAAGACATACTCTTCCACGGTGCGGCAGTCGATGATTTTGATCTTGTCCGGCGCGGCCTTCCACATCTCGTAGGCCTCTTGCGAGGTCAGGTACTTCCCCAGGCTGGTCTGTTTTTCGGGATCACCAGGAACTTGGCCCTCTGCCGCCGCAATCGCGCCGATTGCGCACAGAAGGACCGCCATCGCCAAAGCGAGACACTTTGAAACATTGCGGTGCGACATCTGATCTCCTTTCATCCCGAATTACCTCGCAAAGCCCCGGGAATTACCCCGGGGCTGGCAACCAGACGGTAAGTTTGGGCTTGAGGGCGGGCCAGCGGCTCTTCTCAGGTCCCCATGTCCCAGGAGTGGAGGTACTTCTTCTGCTCCCTGGTCAGGGAGTCGATCTTGACGCCCATGGCCTTCAGCTTCAGCCGGGCGATCTCGTCGTCGATCTCCTCGGGCACCGAGTAGACGGTCTTCTTGAGGTTGGCCGCGTTCTCCTTCATGTAGGCCGCCGAGAGGGCCTGGTTGGCGAAGGACATGTCCATGACCGCCGAGGGGTGGCCCTCGGCCGCGGCCAGATTGATCAGCCGGCCCTCGCCCAGGACGTAGACCCGCCGGCCGTCCTTGAGCCGGAACTCCTCGACGAATTCCCGGATCGGCCGCCTCGACTCGGCCATTTCGGCCAGGCCGTCCAGGTCGAGTTCGACGTTGAAGTGGCCCGAGTTGGCCACCATGGCCCCGTCCTTCATGACCTTGAAGTGCTCGGGCCTGATGACGTTGAGGTCGCCGGTCAAAGTGCAGAAGAAGTCGCCGAGCCTGGCCGCCTGGCTCATGGGCATGACCTGGTAGCCGTCCATGACCGCCTCCAGGGCCTTGAGGGCGTCGACCTCGGTGACGATGACCTGGGCGCCCATGCCCCTGGCCCGCATGGCCAGGCCCCGGCCGCACCAGCCGTAGCCGGCCACGACAAAGACCGAGCCGGCCACCAGACGGTTGGTCGCCCGGATCATGCCGTCGATGGTCGACTGGCCGGTGCCGTAGCGGTTGTCAAAGAAGTGCTTGGTCTTGGCGTCGTTGACGGCGACGATGGGGTAGGCCAGGACCCCATCCTCGGCCATGGCCTTGAGCCGGATGACCCCGGTGGTCGTCTCCTCGGTGCCGCCGATGATCTTCTCGATCAGCTCGCGGCGCTCGGAGTGGATGGTCGAGACCAGGTCGGCGCCGTCGTCCATGGTCATGAGCGGCTTGGAGTCCAGGACGGCGTTGATGTGCCGGTAGTAGGTCTCGTTGTCCTCGCCCTTGATGGCGAAGACCGGCACGCCCTGGGCCACCAGGGCGGCGGCCAGATCGTCCTGGGTGGAGAGGGGATTGGAGGCGCAGACGCTGACCCGGGCCCCGCCGGCGGCCAGGGTCTGGATCAGGGCCCCGGTCTCGGTGGTCACGTGGAGGCAGAGCCCCAGGCGGAGGCCGGTCAGGGGCTTCTCCTTCTCGAAGCGCTCCTTTATCTGTCTCAGGACGGGCATGGACATCCAGGCCCACTCCAGGCGCAGGGCGCCCTGGCCGGCCAGACCCGGATCCTTTATCTCGTGGTTCATTTAACCCCCTCGCTCAGAGAAGCGGCCGCGCCGGGCGCGGCCGGTACGGTCTAGCCCTTGACCGCCTTGGCCAGCTTCTCGGCCAGATCGGTCTTCTCCCAGGTGAACTCGGGCAGCTCGCGGCCGAAGTGGCCGTAAACCGCTGTCTTGCGGTAGATGGGCCGCTTCAGGTCCAGGTAGGTGATGATCTCCGCCGGCTTCAGGGAGATAAGGCCGAGCAGGGCCTGGGCGATCTGGTGGCCCGGGACCTTGCCCGAGCCGAAGGTGTCGACCATGACCGAGACCGGCTCGGGCACACCGATGGCGTAGGCCACCTGAATCTCGGCCTCAGAGGCCAGCCCTGAGGCGACGATGTTCTTGGCCAGGTAGCGGCACATGTAGGAGGCGGAGCGGTCGACTTTGGAGGGATCCTTGCCCGAGAAGCAGCCGCCGCCGTGGGAGCCCTTGCCGCCGTATGTGTCCACGATGATCTTCCGCCCGGTCAGGCCGCAGTCGCCGTGGGGGCCGCCGACGACGAAGCGGCCGGTGGTGTTGATGTGGAACTGGGTGTCCGAGTCGATCATCTCGACCGGGACGATCTTGCGGATGACCTCCTCGATGATCGCCTCCTTGAGCTCGCGGTACTTGACGTCCGGCGAGTGCTGGGCGGCGATGACGATGGCCTCCACCCGCTTAGGGGCGTGATCCTGGTCGTATTCGATGGTCACCTGGGTCTTGCCGTCGGGGCGGAGGAAGCCCAGGACGCCGTTCTTGCGCACCTTGGCCAGGCGCTGGGCCAGCTTGTGGGCCAGGGAGATGGGCAGGGGCATCAGCTCCGGCGTCTCGCGGCAGGCGTAGCCGAACATGATGCCCTGGTCGCCGGCGCCCTGCTCCTGATAGAGGCCCGCGCCCGGGGTCACGCCCTGGGAGATGTCCGGGGACTGCTTGTCAATGGAGGTGATGACCGCGCAGGTCTCCCAGTCAAAGCCCATGGAGGAGTTGTTGTAGCCGATCTCCCTGATGACCTGGCGGACCAGATCCGGTATGTCCACATAGATATCGGTGGTTATCTCGCCGGCGACGATGGCCATGCCGGTGGTGACCATGGTCTCGCAGGCCACCCGGCCCTGGGGATCGTCCTTGATGATGGAATCGAGGACGGCGTCGGAGATCCGGTCGGCCACCTTGTCCGGGTGCCCCTCGGTGACCGATTCCGAAGTGAAGAGCGACGGCAGTCGGCTCATGGTCTCTGCTCCTTGACCTTCGGGGTGAAAACTCCCGGCGGCGGGAAGAACGTCGCCAGCATTAAGCGATGGTTATTATCATCCGCTCTTCCGGGTGTCAAGGCCGACTCGACCTGGGTTCTCAACCGCGGACCTTATCCGGGAACCCTGCTCCAGCCGGGGTCATTGATCTTATTTATTGATAATCTTACCTGCTTGATTGACTTTCTCACCCGCTCCGGTCCGGGCTTCGCGTCCGCCCGGGCCGGACTCGACCAACCGCCGCCGGAGCGCCCCTCCAGGAACCGGTTGACACGGCTAAGGAGTCTTGACTATACTGAAAACTCTTTCTCGGCCGGGCTTAAGACCGCCGGAGACCTGGGAAAAGTGGTAAAAATAGAACCCATCGAGGCTGTCTGCCCCAAGTGCGGGCGGACCAAGATTTTCTTCCTGAACAGGGAACCCGTCCCCAAGTGCGAGGTTTGCGGCCTGGAGATGCTGATCAAGGAGATGCTGGTCGAGGGAAAGCATGATTGAAGGGCCGCGGCCAGGGGTCGCGAGTCAAGCCTGGGAGCTTATCTGGAGGTGATCATGAAGCGATCGATCTGTCTCTTGTCCGTCCTGGTCTTCCTGGCCGTCAGCGCCGGCCTGGCCGGGGCCCAGTCAATGGAGCTGACCAAGGCCTCGGTCCTGACCGAGATCCTCAAGCGGGGCGAGCTCAAAGTCGGCCTGGAGGCCGGCTACATGCCCTTTGAGATGCGCTCCAAGAAGGGCGAGATCATCGGCTTCGACGTCGACTGCGCCGGGGCCATGGCCAAGGCCATGGGCGTCAAGCTGGCCCTGGTCAACACCGCCTGGGACGGGATCATCCCGTCCCTGCTGACCAAGAAGTTCGACATCATCATGTCGGGCATGACCGTCACCCAGGAGCGCAACCTCAGGGTCAACTTCGTCGAGCCCTACATCACCATCGGCCAGACCCTGCTGGTCAACAAGAAGCACGAAGGCAAGGTCAAGTCCTACCAGGATCTCAACGATCCCAACTACGTCATCACCAGCAAGCTGGGCACCACCGGCGCTTTCGCCGCCCAGCGCCTCATGCCCAAGGCCAAGCTCAACCTCTTCGAGACCGAGCCCGAGGCGGCCATGGAGGTGATCAACGATAAGGCCGACGCCTTCATCTATGACCAGCCTTACTGCGCCGTGTTCAACGCCCGCAACCCGGGCAAGCTCCTCTTCCTGGACCAGCCCTTCACCTACGAGCCCCTGGGCTGGGCCATCCGCAAGGGCGATCCCGACTTCCTCAACTGGCTGACCAACTTCCTCCACCAGATCAGGGGCGACGGAACCTACGAAACCGCCTACAAGAAGTGGTTCCTCTCCTCGGACTGGCTCCAGGAAGTCCAGTAGCCTGAACCGCAGCGGTCTCCCGGGCCCCTCTGGTCCGGGAGACCCGGGCGATCAGTCTTGAAGCGCACCGACTGGGTCTGGACCGTAGGCAACGTCGTTGTCTTCATCATCATCCTGGTGACGGGCGTCGCGCTCATCGGGTTCCTGTCCGGGCGGGTGGAGTACATCTGGCGCTGGAGCGCGGTGCCCCAGTACCTGGCTTACCAGACCGAGGAGGGCGGCTGGCGGGCCGGGCCCCTGACCTGGGGCCTGCTGATGACCCTCAGGATCTCGGTCGCCTCGACCATCTTCGCGATCATCATCGGCCTTTTCACCGGCCTGGCCCGCATCTCGGCCATCCCGGCCCTGCGCTGGCTGGCCATCTGCTACATCGAGCTGATCCGGGGCACCCCCCTCCTGGTCCAGATCTTCATTTTTTATTTCTTCATCGGCACCGTTCTCAATCTGTCCCGCTTCGTCGCCGGCACGGCCGCCCTGGCCGTCTTTGCCGGGGCCTACGTGGCCGAGATCGTCCGGGCCGGCATCCAGTCCATCGCCGTCGGCCAGATGGAGGCGGCCCGCAGCCTGGGCATGAACTACTTCCAGGCCATGCGTCACATCATCCTGCCCCAGGCCTTCCGGCGCATCCTGCCGCCCCTGGCCGGGCAGTTCATCAGCCTGATCAAGGACTCCTCCCTGGTCTCGGTCATCGCCCTGACCGACCTGACCAAGGCCGCCCGGGAGGTCGTCACTTCAACGTTCTCGACCTTCGAGGTCTTTTTCACCGTGGCCGGGCTGTATTTGGTCTTGACATTCAGCCTGTCTATGCTCATTCAATACCTCGAACGCCGCTACGGCGTGACCAGGGATTGAGGTGTCTTCAAACATGACCAACCAGCAAGCCACAGCAACGCAGTCAGAGCCGATCATCCAGATCAAGGACGTCTGCAAGACGTTCCGGACGACCATCCTGGTCGAGGCCCTCAAGGACGTCTCCAACCAGGTGGAGCGGGGCGAGGTCGTGGTCGTCTGCGGGCCCTCGGGCTCGGGCAAGTCGACCCTGCTGCGCTGCATCAACCAGCTCGAGACCATCGACTCGGGCGAGATCATCATCGACGGCGTCTCGGTCAATGACCGCCGGGCCAACATCAACCGCATCCGGGCCGAAGTGGGAATGGTCTTCCAGCAGTTCAACCTCTTCCCCCACCTGACCGTGGAGCAGAACGTCTGCCTGGCCCAGCGGGTGGTCCGGCGCCGGCCCCTGGACTACTGCCGCGACAAGGCCCATCAGCTCCTGGACAAGGTCGGCATCAAGGACAAGGCCTACGTCCACCCCGGCCAGCTCTCCGGGGGCCAGCAGCAGCGGGTGGCCATCGCCCGGGCCCTGGCCATGGACCCCAAGATCATGCTCTTCGACGAGCCCACCTCGGCCCTGGACCCGGAGATGATCGGCGAGGTCCTGGACGTGATGAAGACCCTGGCCCGGGAGGGGATGACCATGGTCTGCGTGTCCCACGAGATGGGCTTCGCCCGCGAGGTGGCCGACCGGGTCATCTTCATGGATCAGGGCCAGATTGTCGAGGAGGCGCCGCCCCAGGAGTTCTTCGCCAACCCCAGGGAGGAGCGGACCAAGCTCTTCCTGTCCCAGATCCTCTAGCCGGGCCGTCCCCGGCCCTCAAGCCTCGCCTTGACAATCTGTTCGGCCCAGGGGCAGATTAGCCGCGGGAGGAGCCGCCATGGCCAGCCCCAAGACCCTCTGCCTCATTGACGCCCACTCGATCATCCACCGGGCCTTCCACGCCCTCCCGGAGCTGGCCACCCGCTCGGGCCAGCCCACCGGGGCGGTCTTCGGCTTCCTGCGCATGCTCCTCAAGGTCCTCAAGGAGCGCTCGCCCGACCTGACCGCCGTGGTCTACGACGCCAAGGGGCCGACCTTCCGCCACCGGCTGGACCCCAACTACAAGGCCAACCGGCCGCCCATGGACCCGAACCTGGCCAGCCAGCTCCCCCTGATCAAGGACCTGGTCGGGGCCCTGGGCCTCAGGCAGGTCGAGGAGCCCGAGGTCGAGGCCGACGACGTCATCGCCACCCTGGCCGGACGGGCCGCGGCCGCGGGCCGGGAGGTGGTTATCGTCTCCGGCGACAAGGACCTGCTCCAGTGCCTGGGTCCCGGCGTGGTCATGTGGGACACCATGCGCGACACCGTGACCGGCCAGGGCCAGGTCGAGGAGCGCTACGGCGTCGGACCGGCCCGCCTGGCCGACCTCTTCGGGCTGATCGGCGATACCAGCGACAACATCCCGGGCGTGCCCGGCATCGGCCCCAAGACGGCCGGCCAGCTCATCCAGGAGTTCGGCGACCTGGAGACGCTCCTGGACCGGGCCGGGGAGATCAAGCAGCCCAAGCGCCGGCAGAACCTGATCGAGTTCGCCGACCAGGCCCGGCTGTCCAAGAGGCTCTTCACCTTGAAGCGGGACCTGGACCTGGGCCTGCCCCTGGAGAAACTGGCCCCGGGCCGGCCCGACCAGGCCGGCCTGGCCGAGATCCTGACCAGGCTGGAGATGACCTCCCTGCTCAAGGAGCTGGCCGGAGGCGAGGCTTCGGCTGAGCCCGCGGGGCCGGTCGAGCCGGTGGAGTGGCGCCTTGTGGAGGGCCAGGCCGGGCTCAAGGCCCTGCTGGGCAAGGCCAGGGAGCAGGGGCGGCTGGCCCTGGCTCTGGACCTGGAGGGGGGCTCTCCCCTGCGCGGCCGGCTCAGGGGCCTGGGCCTGGCCGCGGCCGACCTGGCCCTGGAGCTGCCGGCCGAGGGGGCGGACTTCCGGGCGGCGGCCGAGCTGCTGGCCGATCCCAAGGTGGCCAAGATCGGCCTGGATCTCAAGGCCGCCTGGCTGGCCCTCAAGCGGGCCGGCCTGGACCTGGCCGGCCTGGACTTCGATCTCCTGGTGGCCGACTACCTGCTTTACCCCGGCCGCCGGACCCCGGACCTGGCCAGCCTGGTCCGGGAGCATCTGGGCCGGGAGGAGGCCGGGGCCGGGCCCGGAGCGGCGGCCCATCTGGCCTGGGTCCTGAGCGGGGTCCTGGCCGAGAAGCTCGAGGCCGACCAGCTCGATGAAGTCTTCAGGACCATCGAGACGCCTCTGGTGCCTGTCCTGGCCGGCATGGAGTGGGCCGGGGTGGGGGTGGACCTGGAAGAGCTGGCCCGCATCTCGGCCGACCTGGCCGGCCGCCTGGAGGAGCTGGCCCGGCAGATCGAGGACGCGGCCGGGGAGGAGTTCAACCCCAACTCGCCCCAGCAATTGGGCCGCATCCTCTTCGACAAGCTCCAGCTGCCCACGGCCAGGAAGACCAAGAAGAAGACCGGCTATTCGACCAGCGTCGAGGTCCTGGAGGACCTGCGCCACCTCCACCCCCTGCCCGGCCTGATCCTGGACCACCGCCAGTTGGTCAAGCTCAAATCCACCTACGTTGACGCCCTGGCCGGGCTGGTCAACCCCGAGACCGGCCGCATCCACACCACCTTCAACCAGACCGTCACCGCCACCGGCCGGCTGTCCTCGTCCGACCCCAACCTGCAGAACATCCCCATCCGCAGCCCGGAGGGGAGGCTGATCCGCCGGGCCTTCGTGGCCCGGCCGGGCCGCCGGCTCCTCTCGGCCGACTACTCCCAGATCGAGCTGCGCATCCTGGCCCACTACTCCGGGGACGAGGCCCTGGTCGAGGCCTTCCGGCGGGGGGAGGACATCCACACCCAGACCGCGGCCCAGGTCTTCGGCGTCCACCCCGGCCTGGTCGACGCCGAACTGAGGCGCCAGGCCAAGGTCATCAACTTCGGGCTGATCTACGGCATGACCGCCTACGGCCTCTCCCAGGGCCTCAGGGTCACGCCCGGCGAGGCCGACAAGTTCATCAAGGCCTATTTCAAGCGCTTCTCCGGGGTCAAGCGCTTCTGGGACCAGGCCATTGCCGCGGCCCGCCGGCAGGGCTACGTGACCACGCTCTGGGGCCGGAGGCGCTACCTGCCCGACCTCAAGAACCCCAACCAGACCAAGCGGAATTTAAGCGAGCGCATGGCCATCAACACCATGTTCCAGGGCTCAGCGGCCGACCTGATCAAACTGGCCATGATCAAGCTCCAGGAGGCCCTCACCCGGCAGGGGCTGGCCGCCCGGATGATCCTCCAGGTCCACGACGAGCTGGTCCTCGAGGTCGAGGACGGGGCGGTCGAGGAAGCTTCCCGGCTGGTCAGGGAGGTCATGGAGACGGCCGCGGAGTTGAAGGTGCCGCTAAAGGTCGGCCTGGCCCACGGGGCCAACTGGGACGAGGCCCACTAGGCGCCCAGGAGCTGGTTCAGGGCCTTCTCCAGGTTGGCCAGGCGGAAGGGCTTCTGGATGAAGAGGGCCCGCCCGCTCTCCACCAGCCGGGCCGCCGCCCCCTCCAACGGCCGGCCCGAGCAGATCAGAATCGCCCCGTCCGGCTTGATCCGTTGCAGCTGGTCCAGGACTTTACGCCCGGGCAGGTCGGGCAGGTGGATGTCGACCAGGACCAGGTCGATCTCCTCGGCCCGCTGGCTGTAGATGGCCAGACCCTCCTTACCGCCGCTGGCGACGACGACCTGGTGGCCCAGGAGGTCGAGCAGATCCCTGGAGACCTGGCGGATCAGGGATTCGTCCTCGATGAGAAGAATCAGAGCCATCGCGTTCTCTCGCCTTTCCCGGCGCCGGGCCGCTCAGGACCTGGCCACGGCGTCGTAGTGGGAGAACTGCATGGTGAACGTGCCCCGTCCCTGGGAGGCCGAACGCAGGGCCGTGGCGTAACCGAACATGCTGCTCAGCGGGGCCACGGCCTGGATGGTCTTGACCGCGCCCCTGGCCGCCACCTCCTCGACCCGGCCGCCCCGGGCGTTGAGGTCGCCGATGACGTCGCCCAGGAACTCCTCGGGCACGATGACCTCCACGGCCATTATCGGCTCCAGCAGGATGGGGCCGGCTTCCTCCAGGCCCTGGCGGACGGCCAGGCCGGTGGCCACCTTGAAGGCCACCGGGCTGGAGAGTCCTTCCTGGAACTGGCCGCCCAGCAGCTCGACCAGCACGTCGGCCACAGGATAGCCTAAAACGGCGCCCGAGCCCATAGACTCCAGGGCCGCCTCCCGGACCGCGGCGATCATGTCCGGCGGCAGCTTCTCCAGAGCCTCCGGCCCGGCCTCGAACCTGAGGCCCTCGCCCCGGGTCAGGGGTCTCAGGCGGAGGCGGACCGCGGCCGTCTGGCGCAGCCCGGCCAGCTCCCGATCGAAGCTCTCCTCCACCTCGGCCGGCCGGGTGATGGTCTCGCGCTGGACCACCTGGGGCCGGCCGACGTTGACCGGCAGATTGTACTCCCTGAGGAGGCGGTGGACCACCACCTCCAGGTGCAGCTCGCCCATGCCCGAGAGCACTATCTGGCCGGTCTCCTCGTCCAGGCGGACGTGGAAGGTGGGGTCCTCCTCGCCCAGGCGGCCCAGAACCTCCAGGACCTTGTCCTGATCGGCCGAAGCCTTGGGCTCCACGGCCAGGGAGATGACCGGCTTGTAGGCGTCGATGGGCTCCAGGAGGATGGGCTGGTCCTCGGCGCAGATGGTGTCGCCGGTGGAGGTCTGCTTCAGGCCGAACAGGCCGACGATGTCCCCGGCCAGAGCCTCGTCCAGCCGCTCGCGCTTGTTGGCGTGCATCCGCAGAACCCGGGCCACCTTCTCCGCGGCCTTGAGCCTGGGGTTATAGACCGACTGGCCGGTCTTGAGCCGGCCGGAGTAGAGGCGAACGTAGGTCAGCTTGCGGCCGCCGTCCATCTGGATCTTGAAGGCCAGGCCGGACAGGGGGGCCTGGTCGTCGTTGGGCCGGGCCAGGACCTCGCCGGTCTTGGGATGGCGGCCCTGGATGGGGGGCAGGTCCAGGGGCGAGGGCAGGTAGTCGACCACCGCGTCCAGGAGCGGCTGGACGCCCTTGTTCCTCAAGGCGCTGCCGCAGAAGACGGGCACCACCAGGTTGGCGATGGTCGCCCGGCGCAGTCCGGCCTTGATCTCGGCCAGGCTCAGCTCCTCGCCTTCCAGATACTTCTCCAGGACGGCCTCGTCCGCCTCGGCCAGCTTCTCCAGGAGCTCCTCCCTGGCCGCGGCCGCCTCGTCGACCAATTCGGCCGGCAGGGGCTGGCGGCTGACGGTCAGCCCCAGGTCGTCCTGGTCGTAGGTCAACAGCTCCCGGGTCAGCACGTCGGCCGTTCCGCTGAACTTGTCCTCAACCCCGACGGGCAGGCTCATAACCAGAGGGTTGGCGCCCAGGCGGCTCCTGATCTGGCGGACTACGGCCTCGAAGTCGGCCCCGACGCGGTCCATCTTGTTGACGAAGGCCAGCCGGGGGACCTTGTACTTGTCGGACTGGTGCCAGACGGTCTCGGACTGGGGCTCGACCCCGCCCACGGCGCAGAAGACGGCGATGGCCCCGTCCAGGACCCTGAGCGAGCGCTCGACCTCGATGGTGAAGTCGACGTGGCCGGGGGTGTCGATTATGTTGATGGTCGAGCCCTGCCAAAGGCAGGTGGTCGCGGCCGAGGTTATGGTGATGCCGCGCTCCTGCTCCTCGGCCATCCAGTCCATGACCGCCTGGCCGTTGTGGACCTCGCCCATCTTGTAGGTCCGCCCGGAGTAGTAGAGGATCCGCTCGGTCAAGGTGGTCTTGCCGGCGTCGATGTGGGCGGCGATGCCGATGTTTCGAGTTTTTCTAAGCCTGGCCTGATTTCTCATAACCAATCCCAATCAGGCTAACTTAAAGTAGGACGGGACTGAGTGTCAAGGCCCGGCAAAGGCTTACAAAAGAGACCCGGCTCTGGCCGAGCCGGGTCTCTCAACTTGGAGGGGCGGGCGCCCCGGAGATCGACTCCAGGCCGCCTCAGGCCTAACCCTGCTGGCGGCGCTTCATCTTCTTGCGCAGCCGCCTCAGCGACTCCATCTGCTGCCGCCGTCTCTTCTCACTGGGCTTCTCGTAGTAGCGGCGCTTCTTGATCTCGCGGAAGAAGCCCTCTCGCTCCATCTTCTTCTTGAGCTTCTTGATCGCCTGGTTAAGGTTGTTGCCTTCAACCTTGACGGTGATTATGGCCTACACCCCCCTTCAACCGAATTCGCTACGGCTCGCTCCGGGGCAACACCCGCGGCCGTCAGGCTCATTGATTCACGCCCTCTCGGGAGCGGAAAGGCTATTTATACCTTTTCCGCGCTGAAAAGGCAAGGCCCAAGAGCTGGAAACGGGCCTCCCAGCCGGGCCGCTCCCCCGGGGACGGTTCAGCCCACCCGGCTCAGATCCACCGGCAGGCCGGCCAGGCTGCGGCGCAGGAGCTGGAGCAGAGTCTTGGCGTTGGAGCGCCGGGGGATGTGGCAGACGAACTCGACCTCGGGCTGGCCCGGCTTGGGGGCCAGGAAGTTGTAGACCTCTTCCAGGCCGGCCCGAACGTTGGCCAGGTCGCGGGCGTAGAGCTCGCCCCAGGAGGTCTGGTGGAGGAGGGCCAGACCGGTCAGCTCGGTCTCGAAGCCGGTCTCCTCCAGGTTGACCACCAGGGCGACCTTGACGATCCCGGCCGGCTTGACCAGGTCCTCCCGGGAGGGGCTGGTCCGCCTCAGGCCGCCGAAGTGCTTGAGCAGGAAAGCGAAGAGCCGCTGGACCTCGGGCAGGGCCACCCGGCTGGCCAGGGGGCCCTCGACGGGGTCCAGGTAGAAGCTGGTGCCGCTGACGGCCAGATCGTTGACCGCCAGCCAGGCCAGGAGGGGGGTCAGGCCCTTGGTCCTGATCAGGGCGTTGGCCTCGCCGATCTTGTCCGCCGCGCCCTCGTAGGCCTCCCAGACCAGGGCCGGACTCCCCTTGGCCCGGCCGATGGGGCGGAAGGTGATCGTCTCCAGGGGCTTGGGGTTCTCCAGCAGGTTGGGCAGGAAGGGCACCCGGTGGCGCTTGAAGCCGTAAAAGAGCATCAGCCGGCGGCCCAGGGCGGTCAGATCCAGGGGGTCGATGACGGTCTGGCCTTCCGGGCTGGTCTTGGCCTGCTCGGCCAGGCGGCCGTAGGTCCGGAACATGAAGTCGTTGATCCGCTCGGCCAGCTCCAGACGCCGGGTCATGGGCCAGGACTCGTAGCTGTTGAGCTCCTCGAGGCGTTCGGCCTCCCAGTCCCACTGCCTGACGTATCCGGCCAGCAGGATCTTGTCCGGACCGAGACGGCGCTTGGAGGCCAAATCCCGGCCGGTCAGGCCCGGGTTGATCTTGAGGTAGAGGCAGGTTCTGACCGTTTCCAGGTCCTCCTCCCGCCCAACCGAGGTGAGGTGCTCGGCGACCAGGTCGAACATGAGCAGGTAGGGGTCCGGGACGTCCTCCTGGCCGGCCATGACCTGGCGCTTGAGCTGCTCGGCCAGCAACCCGCTCCCGCCGGACTCGGCGTAGGCCTCGATGAGGGCCAGCTTGACCACCGACTTGAAGGGTCTGTCCAGGCCCTTCTGCATGTTCCACAGCGAAGCCCCGAAAAACTCGCCCGAGTCCAGGCTCTCCAGATGGCCCAGGTCGACGAAGGCGTTGGCGTCCAGGCGGAGGGCCTGGCGGCTGGCCTCGATGAGGCGCCTATAGCCGGCCAGGCTCAACCCGGGCGGCGAGACCCACCACCAGGGCGTCTGGCCGGCCACCAGAGTCAGGGAGCGGTAGAACTCCTCCTTGAGCAGGGTGGCCAGAGCCGAGCCAACCGATTCGTCGCTCAGTTCGCCGAAACGGTTGAGCCTGACCTCATTGATGTCGGTCAGGAACAGGGTCGCCTCGGCCCGGCCGGCCTGAGCCAGCCAGCGCTCCAGGGCCCGGCACTTGGCCTGGAGGGCCTCCTCGGCCGTCTGGCCCAGCTTCTGGCGATCGACGATGACCCAGAAGTCGAAATCGGAGCGGGAGGTCTGGGCCACGGAGCCCAGGGAGCCCACCAGCAGGAGCGAGTGGATGGGCATGTCCCTGGCGTAGAGGCCCCAGGCCGGCCGGCGGGGCAGCTCGATCTCGGGCAGGCCCTCGGCGGCCAGCTCGGCCAGGCGGGGCGGCTCGGCCATGTAGACGATGCCGGCCGGCGCCTCGGCCGGAATGCCGGCCAGGGGGCCGGTGCGGGTCCTCAGGTCGAGGTGGAGCAGGACCGGGATCAGGCTCAGAGCCCGCCGCTGGCTCTCCGGGAGGCGGGCGTAGATGTGGTCAAGCTTGCGCCGGTTGAAGGCCAGAAAGAGTCGGTGGTAGTGGCCGATCAGCCGTTCCGCTTCCGGGCTGAGCGCTTCGGTCAAACCGGCCTCCCAGGACCCGCCCGGCGGCGAGGGCGGA
>ENA-OSEO01004444-OSEO01004444.1-sediment-metagenome-genome-assembly--contig:-NODE-4444-length-14759-cov-2.983790_pt1 | contig 14759 bp, 5 predicted proteins | sample MGYA00237883_ERZ534232 | MGnify/ENA metagenome assembly ERZ534232 | reverse complement strand
GAGTGTAATCCTTGGCTGAATTTTTATCAAAAATAGCAGTATTCTTTGCGCTGGTACCCATTATGAAATCCCATAAAGTTATCAGCCTGTCGATATATTTTTGCTGATCAATAACATCTTCCAAAGGTCCCCAAACCTCACCGTTTATCAAAGGATAAGGATACATTGTAAAAGGGTGCATGCCGTGATCATAAGGAGTTTCACCTTCCCGCAGGATATGGCCATAAGGAGTAAGATACTTATAAAACCACTTAAAAGCCACGCTTGTGTCATATAGGATATAAAGCCGTTTATCTTCCGGCACTTCATTGGCTTCATATTCAACTTCTCTTAACTGATTTACCTCTATTAATTCATTTAAGGTGCCATCCCAGATTCCTTCGCTTCCGTCTGCCTGATCCCAGTACTCAATGACATCAACAGCTTTTTTCTCCCAGACTTCTATTACACGGCAGATATGCGGTTCGTTTGGAATATAAAAATCAAGATTTTCAGCCCGGTCAGCAGAAAGGCCGTATTGTGTTATAAGTTCATCTTTTGTAACATGGCGGTAAAGATCACGAAGAAATTTTTTATCCTCACCTGTTTTGGCAAAATGAACAAAAAGTTCATCCATGGTAATATCATGTATCTGCCCTATTCTTCTAAGATCATTTAACCGTATATCCTTGATATCAGTATTGAAAAACAGATATTGAGGATCAATATAGTCAATAACAATATCATACCTGCCGTACCTGTCTATAAAATCATAACCTGTTTTCTGTATTGGAAGTCCGGAAAGAATAAAAATGTCAAATGTCCTGGGATCAATTTCTCTTGCTTCATTAATTTGTAGGGCGTACTGGATTGCATTTGAAAGCATTTTCTCCACTTTGGCTGAATCCGGTTTTCTGCTTACGACAATTGATTTTCCCCGTTCGCTGCGGAACAATCCTTCAAGGGATTTAGCCAATGGCCTCATTATATTCTGTTTCAAAGGTAGTTTCCCCTGTGCACGGATATAATCTTCTTCCTTTATCGGATTGCCGTCATCATCGGTTGTCATATCGCTCCATTGGTCGCCACGGTGAAACCGGCATACTCTCCGGTATCTTTCCCTGAACTCTTCAAGAGAATCCCAATCCTGACGGTATGTCTCCATCATCCTTATATTGGCCGAGACTTCGCTATATGAAGTTTCCTTAATTGTGCGTCTGGGGGTTTTGATGCTTCCCTGCCGCCGGGCCAGCCTCTTTATGTCTAATTGTGAAATATCCGTTATCATGGCTTGTTAATTTTTAATTGATCCCATTGTTCAACCGCTTCTTTTCTTAAATCAATCATCAGATTGCTTAATTCCTCTATCCCCTGCAAACCTTCAATATCTTCGCCGTATGTTTCTTTAAGAGCATTAAGACTGGATTCATATGAAGAAAGAATTTCAATTGCTTTCGGGTAATCCCCGGATATATATTTTTGCAACTCCTCAATATCGCCTTTTCTTTCTGCTTTCCTGGCAATTAATCCTGCATTCTCAATATGCTCTTTATAGCCATAGTATTTATCCAGTATTGCCCATTTCTCATCCGGAATGTTGCGAACGAAAAAGTTAACGAACGGCACATTATCAATATCAATTTCCTCTTCCGGATTTGCAAACTGAAATAATGTCGTGGTAAAATCATTGATAAACCTTCCTGCGCCACCCAGATATCCGCTTATCAGATGTTCTAACTGTGAAGGATTCCAGTCCATAATGCCCGGAACATACTTTAGTCTTCCATCCTTACCATATCTGAATTTATATTCTGCCTTTCCTCCGCCGGCATGAAACAGAACATCTGTTATAAACTTAGCGGCAGGATTTACATTCTTTTTATGCAATCCTGCATTGGCAAGATCCTCTTCCAGTTCTTTTGTGAATGCCGTATAAGCTATTTTATTATCCATGAAGTCCCTGTTGACATTTACTTCCCATACTGGCTTAACAACTGTGGGGACAATCGGCGCCCAGCTAAATTTACCTTCCTGGAGAAAAGCAGTGACATCTATTGGCGCCATACCGGCAATAAAGTTGCTTATGATCCTGCCAATAGCTGTTCCTTCTGATATTTTCCCATTGATATAATCGTATGTTGTAACACCCATAGCATGAAATCCACGCCAGAACTGTGATAACGGAATCCTCAGATATTTTTCCTCTTCTCCCCAAAACTGCCTGACGACAAGATAGTTTTCCCTTACATAATTATTTATCCTGTCATATTTTGAAGTTTCATCCTCATCATCCTTCCAGTCATTTAATACAGCTTCCAGAAATCCCCATACCAAAACCGACACAGCATTTCTTATGAATTTTGCAGGATTTATCTTTGCCAGCTGGAAATTCTTCTGAAGGGCACTCATGCTGACTTTAAAAAAAGCATACAGAGCCTCTATTGCCCTTATTCCTTTACCTTTCATGTTAAAATCAACACTGGAATTCCGGCTTTCAAAGGCAGAATCTTTTATTGACATTCCTTTATCCCTGGCATCGAGATAGACCCCGAAACGTGTAGTATCCTCAAAAATCCTGTTCCAGTACTCTATATATCTGAAAAGATGAACCAGCTTATCTGTTGTCTTACCCCTTAGAGTGTCACTTCGCAGAGCGTGTTTCAACTCATTATTTAACTCTTTTTCAAGCTGTTTAATGGTTTTTTCATGTGTGAAACCGGTCATTCCCCCAGCCTCACGGCAGTTTCTCAGTTCAACATCATATTTGTTTTCCGGATCATATTTCCCGGACATATTCCTTATGATTGCACGGACGGCAACAGGAATATTCTCTGGGACTTTCGTCATCCGGGTATTGAGTCTTATATTCTGGGTTAATGATGCTTCCAGTTGGTCCCTGCTGAAGTTGGAGAACGGGAAGACAGGATTATAGCTTGTCATCATGGCTTTCATAAAGTTAGTCCATGCGCCAAGTCCCCTGAATATCCATGTTTCACCCAGTTTTCGGGCGTCAAACACATGGCCTAAAAACTCTACCATGGTATTCTGACCATTTAAAGCCTGTGCGACCGGCAACTGTTTCTCTGGAAATACAATCACCGCAAAATCACCATTGTTGCGGACAATAACCTCATGCTGCCTGGCATTCCAGACAGTCCTGAGTTTTTCATGCTCAGAATTAATCTCGGTTTTAACTTTTCCCTCCTTGAACATCTCCGCAGAAGGCCGGGCAAGATTGCCGTTCTCATCCCGATACAAAGTCCATACATTTTCATAAATCTGATCATCTTCATTCCATATCTCTTTTTCTACCAGATAGGCCCTTTTTATCTGGTGGAGATCCTTAAATTTTCCTCCGTAGTTTTCATAGACAATCTTTAAAGTTTCCTGTTTTATCTCATTTGACACCCTTTCATTAATTGCCTTAAAGCCCACTGCCTGGATATATGCAATCGGATTATCGGCAAGGCTTGTCCTTCCAAATGCCTTCTTTAATGAAGCCCCAATACCGTAACCCTCATTTTTGTATCTTAGAAATTTAGCCGCTCCTTCCCGCCATCCTCTTAACGGTATGAAATAATCATATCTTTCTTTAAGGTAATCATAGGTTTTTTTGCTTATCTGGCCTCCTTCAAGCCATGTGTCAAGGGTATAATCGGTTGCCTTGCGTGTATTTTTCCAGAGTTTTTCAATCAGTTTCGGCTTAACCTGTTTTTCAAAGCCATCAACAATTGCCTGTGCCAGATCATCTACATTTCTATATTTTCCGGCCGGATCAAAAGGCCGTAATCCGGCAAAATCCTTATTATCCAGCTTATCCTCATAATCGAACAATTCATCCATGGTTGCATCAGGATTGTTTTTCCTGAATTTTTCCATTTCTTCCTCTCTCATAACACGGTTACGCTCTAAACCATGCTTGGATATCATGTATGGAAGAATGCCTTTGGATTTCATTCCAGACTTAATGATCCTGGCAAAAGTTTTTATTATTGGTTCTATGTTTTCTTTTTGAAACTCTTCATATAATGCTTCCATGCGGCCAAACATATTTCGTATATCACGGTATGCATCCACATCTTTCGGGAGTTTCCCGCCGCGTTCAATAACAGCTTCCTGCCAGCGTCTTATCGGAAAATTTTCATCAATCCAAAATTCCCTCATTTTATCAACTGTTTCATTGATGGGAATTTTTTCTTTTTCCTTTTCCGAATAGACTTCCATTGAGGTTTTATGTGCCATAATTGTTTCATCAATCAGACCATTATCATCTATTATGGCATTTTGCGCTTTTGTTATCTTCTGTTTTAGGGGAGGGTATTCGTCCGGATTATCCTTGTAGTATTTTTCAAGGGCTTTCAGAAAATCAGATAATACAGGATAATCTGCTTTTTTTGGTTTTTCGGGCGGTCTATATTCAGCCCCGGGCTCATGTAACCATCCCTGATTAGCCAGACTTTGATAATTGTTGATAATATCTTTATCCTGCTGAATTGTCAATACATCAATAAGATCAGCACTTATTGATTTTAGAGCATTTTTTATCTTCCCGGCGATATTGGCTGAGATATTTCCATTTGTGGCAAGAATGACTGATTCCCCGTATCTGCCGACATCTACAAGTAATTGTTTTATAAGATCAGGAACCGGAACTGTTTCATCAATAAGATAATATCGGTTTATATTATTTCCCCGATCAAGTATTAAGATATGTGTTTTATTCGCTGTACCTCTTTTCTGTTTGCTTAAAAAAAGGGCAACATCATCGGAACTGCTAATTCTTGTTTTATCTTCTGAATTTACATACAGTTTTTGCCTGTCAAACTGATAAATTCTGACAGGACGAATTTTCCCTTTTATCGGTTCTTTTTCATAAATATCGGTATCCTTCCAATCAATATCAATAATTGCATATTTACCTTTATCTATATCAATAATAATTGCCGGTAAATATTCAATATTCATTAAAGTCAATGCATCGCTTAGATTTCGGCACATTTTTATATCGGCATCTGAAGCTTGCAGCGTCCCGGAAGGGTGATTATGAATAAAACAAACTTTTGCGGCATTAAATTCATGTATTGCTGCTATTATCTGTTTATGGTCAATTATTGTACCTGTGGTTCCACCAGATGACAGATATTGTACCCGATAATTTCCGTCTTTATCAATCAAAACGGCAAAAGAGTGTTCTGTTGCCGCTGATTCCAGATTTTTAAAAAGAAAGGCAATATCATTGGCAGATTCTATTTTTGCCGGGCCTGTAAGCTTTTTACCCATGAACGTCAGATATCCTCTGTCAGATAACTGCCGTTCCACATTTGTAAGGCGGTTATCAATATCAGGAATATAATTTCTTTCCCGTTGTGTTTTTATGATCTCGGAATTGGACCCGAAATCTCTTTCTCTTTTTGCCGGTAAGACTTCACTCCACTTTATCTGGATTTGAACCGCATCCTGTTTGTGAAGTATTTCACCTGCCAGATAATCCTCAACCGGCTCTTTTACAATATCATCAGGTTTTAATTTGACAATTCCGGCATCAGTATCAGCAACAACATCTACTCCTGTATATTGCTTGATTTTTTTAGCGATTGCTTCCGGATCGGCCACTCTTATGCTCCCTTTTTCCCGTATCTCCTGAAGATCATTTTCGGCTGACATTCTTTGAATACGCTCTGACTGACTTTCTTCCGGTTTAATTATTTCCCGTTCAGTTGGTTTTTTTATTTCACCCGGAATATTTTTATTTTCAATGAAATCATTGTAACTTTGTTCTATAAGGTTTTGAGCGGCAAGTACGGACGCAGAATCGGACTGCGTTGCGGAAAGCCATTCAAAACCTTTATTTTTGTGTGCATACAGTAACATATCCCTTTCAATCCATCGAAGTACATTTTCATTCTCTTTCCCGTAAATTGTGGCGATATTATTAATCTCATAATAGTCTTTTCCTTCCTGAACTACTGCATCCGCTTCAACAACCGTGAGAATATTATTTCCATGCTGATCTCTCAATTGTGTTAATATGCTTATAGCATTGGGTTTTTGAGGATTATTTGATTTAAAAATGAATATAGGATCCGAAATTGCCTTATCCAGATCATACAATGACGAAAGGTCAATATCATGTTTGCTTTTTGCTTTTGTAAGCACTCTCTGGCGAAGAGAAAAATTGTCTCTGGTAACAAAGTTCCCGAGAACACTGTTTTTATCAATGCTGAAAACAACAATTTCCCTTTTAAGATCGCCACTGATATAATCCTGAATTTGTTTTTTTAGATTATCTTCTGTTTCAGGTAAATCAACAGGTTTTTCAGCTTCAGTTTTTTCAACAACATCAAGTGGAAAGGATTTTTCTAATTTCTGCCCGGATTGATTTTTGCCAAAATAAAGCTTAACCCAGTTATTTCCCTCCGGATCAGTCCAGCTTTTAACAACTTCTCCTTCTGTACCGACCGGTGTATCAGCATAAAACTTAGATATTTTGCATTTTTCACCCTTTTGCGGCAAAACTGGTTTTACAATTTTCCCTCTTCCCTTAATCTCTCTATCCGTCTCTTCCGGGCCTCTTCTCTGCTCCATTCCCGGCCCTGCAGCTCCACTACCTTTACCGGATGGTTGTCCGGGAGCCAACTCAACTCCAGGTCGCTCAACGCCCTTTCGAGCTGTATCCGGTAACAGTTTTTCAGAAATTCGTCTTTGGTCATCTTCCGGTACATTTAAAAGTTTCTCAATTGCTTTCCCCCTGCCTACGGCCGGGTACATGGAGGCCTGTAAACCTTCACCGCCCTGAACTAACTGTTTGTACTCTTTGAAGAAATTTACTATTTCTTTTTGAGTATCAGCTTTCAACAACCTGTCTAACAAAGATACAACAACTTTGCCATATTCCTTTTCCGGAGGTACAGGATTGATCATGTCAACATTTTTAGACCATGCCGGAACAGAGTTTTTAATGTCTCCCCATGGGGAATTTTTCCAATGCCGATAAGCCATTATTAATTCCTGAACTTCCTCTTTTAATCCATCCTGCATTGTGATCTCAGGGATAGACTTTGCTATTCCCATCTTCATTGTATGGGGGAGCTGTTCAAAATATACATTCAAATCGGCTCTCTTGCCAGCAAACAATGAATAGGTAACTATATCATGTAAGTTATCAACAGCATCACCGGTCAGATTATCATTTTTGAAAGCACTCTGCAGTTGAGTATCATTGATAATATTGTTTTTATACAGATAACTCAACGCCTGCTGGCCGTTGATCCGGATAGCTTCCCTTAAACTTACATCCCCGTGCACCTGTGTATCAACAGTTGTTAATATTTCAATTATCCTCGGCAGTTTCTCACCAAGTTTTCTTACGGCTTTAACAGGATCAATAGTTTGTTTTCCTCCGGTCTCAAGATCGTTTACGGTGTGTTGTCCCAGACTAATCGCTGTTTCATCCGGGACATCAAGCATATTGACCAGTACAGGTTTTTTGAATTTTGTTATTTTATCCGGATCAAGACCTAACTGTCCGGCATTGTCGATCAGATATTGTCTGTATTCTTTAGGATCATCTTTAAACTTATCCCAATACTTTTTTAGCGCACTGGTCCGGTTATTACCCTGGATGACTTCACCCCTGGTATTTATGGTTGGTGCACCGAAATAAGCATTTGTTGCCTTGTCGGTAATCTTTCCGGGATCCAGTTTGTCGGCAATTTTTTCACTTGTCAGCTCACTGACCTGGTCTGTCCTTTCTTTTGGTTGTGCTTCGCCAATAAAATGGTGAGGATTTCTTCTTTGTCCTATGTGTGCCGGCTGTAAATCGTCTGCTTCGACTATTACCCAATTCCCGGCAGGTATTTCCTTATTTGTAAATTCAAGATGGGTTTCATTCCCTCTGTCTATATTTTCAATAACAGGTTTACGATGATATATTAAACCTCCTTCAACACGATAACCATATTCTCTTTCTTCATCGGGAGTTTTTGGAATATAAAGTTTCCTTTCATCTTCCGGAACAGGCTGTAATGCTTCTTTGAGCAGGGCATAATTTTTCTCAATATTTGTTTTTCCCAGTCCGATTGCAGGTTTGTTGTCTGCAACAAATTCAGAGCCAACTAACCGATATCCCTGCTCATAAAGGTCATCAATATATTCTTTAACCGGAACGCCGGATTTGTGTTTTTTTTCTGTCGCCTGGTTAACTATTTCAATTTTTTCTTTAATTTGTACTTTATTTTCATCAGGTATATCGGGATTGATAAGTTTTTCAAATTCAAATTCTGATAAATAAGGGAAATCTTCTTTTTTTAATTTGCGCAGTTCATTGGCATAATTAAGATAATCAAATGCGGATTGTAAATTTTTATCTAATTCTAATATTGACATTTCTTTTCCTTCCGGAAAATGTGTATAAATATGCACAGAAGCAATATCTCTTATTTCTTCAAATGTAATATCCTCTGAGAGAGTGGGAAACAATTCTTTAGCTCTATTGTATAAATATACATTTAATTTTTTTCTATCTTCTGGTGTGTTTTTTAATGTTATAGTTTCCTCTTTTTCTGGTAAACTTTCCGGCTTTTCTCTTTTTACAACAGGTTCTTTTTCAACTCCTCCGGGTTTTATTTCTGTTAACTTTTTTTCTTTCTGTTCAGGAATGTTTACAGGTTTAGGTGCTTCCGGCAATATTCTTATGGCTTTAATAGTCTTTTCGATCACAGGTTTCTGCCATGGAAATTCAGGTGGTCTTTCTCTTTGTTCAGTGACAAGCTGAATCCTGCCTTCCTCTCCCGGGACTGTGCTTTTTATCTCTTTCTCTGCCCGTTTTGGGTCCATACCCTCCGGTATGAGAAACTCAAAAACTCCCTTATCATCGACAGTATATTGAAAATCTGTTTTTCCGATCCTGACAGTATTTATAACTTCTTCTTTTGGCTTTCCGGGTGCCGGTTCCGGCGGAACACCTGCCTTTTCCTGTTCAGCCTGGGCCTGAAGCCGGAGCAAATTGCCAATCTCCTGCTGTATTAACTCCTGTTTTGGTACTTCAATAGGTGTGTTTTGCCCGTCAAATAAAATATAAAAGTCGCCCAGATCATCTGTAATCCTATATAGCCTTCCCTGGTAGGTTACTATTTCCCCGATCTGTGGCTGCAGTACATTTTTCTGCATATCCGCATTCCAGTTATCCATCAATTCCTGAATAACAGCGTCAGGCTCTTTTGTTTCCCAGTTTTTTACCTGGTTTATGGCAATAGGTTTTGGTTCGCCTGCTTCATCATAGACAATAATTACTCCCGAAGGATCATTAAGATCGCCATCCTTTACATTCAGCAAATTGCCATCCTCATCCTGAACGGTTATGAACTTTCCGCTTTTATGAAGCCTGCTTTTTACATTGTTTTCAGCTCTCTGCCTAACCAGTTCCTGATAAAACTTAATCTGTTCCAGCGGTGTCCTGGGAGCTTCGGGAGGCGTTGGTGCAGGTTCTTTACCCGGAGGTGCCCCGGTTTCTCTTTCCGGGCCAAAACGCCTGATCAATCCTTCATCAACAAACTTTTCAACTGTTGTTTCAAACAATCCTTTTTCAGGTACTTTCTTTATATGCCTTAACTCACCCGTTTCCGTTATTATATCCGCTTCTCCTGTTTTGGAGTCAACCCTTTTTACAAAATTTAATATCCCGTTTTCATCCTTGAAGGCATGAATAGAATTGGTAGCCTTACCATTCATTTCAAAGGCTGCACGCCTGGCAAAATCTGTCAGGTTGCCTTTTACGGCATCATATTCGGCACCTTCATATAAGGCACGGTTTATTTTTTTTGATTCGGATATTGATTTTTCAAACACCTCAGTTGGGATCTTAACAGAGTTTTTAATGTCCTGCTGTGTAATCTTAATTATCCTGCCATCCGGTGTTAATCCGACATTCTCTCTTTTTTGGGAGATTATCTCAAAAGTCTGCCCCTTGTCATTCATTCCCAGCGCAACGCTTCCCTGTTTCCTGCGCCTTGCTGTTGTCGCTGTACTTTGTGAGTAGATAGCAAACGGCCCGGTTATAACTCCGAATAATATCCCCGTTTCAAGTGCTTCTCCTGTTCTTTGCCAAAATTCTTTAGGGCTTACATCTCTTCCGATAAGATAATTGTCAACAGCCATTTTCCCTGTTTCAATTCCTTCTATTGTCAGGACTGAACGACCGCCTGTTTTCGCCATCTCCAATGCATATTTCCTTGCAAGGGAAGGATTTTGTTTCAGAAAGTTTTCCCAAACTGCACGTCCGGTCTGCTCGATAGTTTTATTATTGCTTGTTAATAACTTTGAAATGGCCTTGTTATAAAGTCCTTTAGGCATCATCTTGCTGATATATCCACCCATCGGAAGAGAATATACTGCTGAATACAATAAACCTGCTCCTGTCCGGGTAATATCGTCAACCGGTTCTCCTGATTCTTTTTTATGGTTATCGTATGCCTGGATCCCTTCACCGTAACCCATTGCTCCCCATAATCCTATTGTTGCCTTGGCTACTGCCGGATTTCTTGTTAATGCAGATGCAACCACCATTCCGGCAAAAGGTGTCAGGGCCCCCAGTTTTTCCCCGAATGTGCCTTTCATTTCAGGAACATCGGTTTCCCACTTTTGGATCTGCTCAATATTATCCGCTATCCTTACACCCTGATCATCCAGCCATTTTTTATATTTTTCGCCACCTATCAAAGTAAAAGGACTTATCTTCTTTTCAATTTCGGTCAGTTTCAGTGAAGCATCTTCTATTGCTCTGCTTATTGATCCGATGGCACCCCGGCCGGCTGCTTTCAGTCCACGGCCAAAACCTGTATCTTCCCAAAAACCCTCTCTTTTCGGTTCTGTTTCGGGAGTAATTACCGGTTGTTCCGGTTCAGATATGCCGGGGGGCACCATATCCTTCTGAGGTATGGCTTGTTCTCTCATCCCCCCGTGCATATCAAGACCGTATGTTTGGGCGATATTTTTTAAGACGTTTTCATCTATTCTTAAGGCTTTCTCGGGATTTTCCTGTTCATAAAAACCACGAACAATATCTTCATAATTGCCGTTATAGGTACTGATAATATTCTGATAGACCTCCGGTTTTAACCGTTTGGCCTTGTCGGGATTTTCAAACTGGTATAAATCCCTTATCATTGATATTAAACTGTCCTGTGTGTCTGGCATATCTTAAAAATCAAAAGGATTGTGTCTTACCGGCCCTTTATATTCAGGTCTGCTAAAATCTCCCCAGTCAAACGTTTGTTTTTGTTCAGTTTCACCGGGTTTCCCGTATTTTGAATAAATATAATCACGAGCAGCAGGAATTTTTTTCCAATACTTCTGAACCAAGTTATTCATTGTGTTGGTAGAAAAAGGCTGTCCCAGTTTTGGTTTCAAAAGGTCAATCTCATCCTGGGTAAGTTCAGCATCTTCCAGAATAATACTCATCAGTTTCTCCCTTTCATTCTCGGCAAGCTGAACGGGATTACCCTTTTCATCATAGATTGTATATGTTTTTGTAGTTCCCGATGGCTTTTGGGCTCTTATTGCCTGGGCCTCTGCCCGTAACATTGATGCAAGTTCCATCTGTTTATTGTGACGTTCCCTTTCAGTAGCAGTCATATCTTTATATGCCGTGTCAACTTCAAATTTTTCCCTGGCCAGTTCCTGATCTTCCTGGGCTTTTTGTGCCTGGAAGTTTCTCCATGCCTGTTCTGATATAAACCCCAGCTCCTTCCATTTCTCCTGACTTTCAAACATTCTTTCCCGGAGTGCCCTTTCTTCTTCAAGGTTAGCCTGCGACAATGCCAGTTCCCCGGTTTTAAGTTTATTGACATAATCCCTCCAGTTCCATTCATCAAGTCTGCGGTTATAGTCGTCAATATAATTGTACATTGCCTGTAAATACCCCAGTTCCTTTTCATCTTTCGGCCGGGGACGAATAGGTGCACCGGCACTCAGTCCTATCACGTCTCCCAAAAGATTCAATCCTTTGCCTATTGCCGAAGCACGAGCCAGACGCCGGAGCTCTTCCGGGCGGTTGGGATCATAAGTGAGTGCAGGAGGGCGGTATGAGAATATGTCTTTTATAATATCATCTGTTGTCCGTTTGGGAACTGACGGTTGTTCACTGACAGAGGGTTGCCCGGCTTCCTGTGCCTGTTCTAAACGGTCCTGTGGAAGTATATTCTCATAATCAAAAAATGAATCTTCTTTTTTTTTCTTTTCCTGTATATCGGGTATCCAGTTCATAGCTTGATTATTAACTTCTTCCTAACAAAATTCCGCGATAAGGAGAAATATCCTTCCAGTTCTTCAGATTGTCGGGAGACAGGACAGGTAGTTTTTTTCCTACATCTTCAAAACCTGTCAATGCACCTGCGGCACCCATTACATCCGCTGCATGGCCGGCTACAATCGCTCCCTGTTCCGCTCTTTGCCGGGCCATTTCCATCTGCTGTTCCGTCAGCCTTGCCTTTTCTCCCCGGTAAAGTGCTTCCTGTCCCTGCTGATATCCGGTTGCTCCTTCCGCAAGACGTGATACAGCCTCATTGTAACCCTCCTGCAATTTTGTTTTCTCTGCTATTTCGGCTTCCGGTGTTGCTCCGGTTACTGCCGCCTTGCTTTCGATTGTTTTTGTTGCTTGTTCCAGATCCTTCCTGAGCCTTTCAAACATTCCCCTGGCGACATTCGTATCAAGAAAATCCCTTTTGACATTCAGATTATAGAATGCCTCGTTCTCTTCAAGTTGTTTTTCCAACAGATTTTCGGCTGCCTTCATCTGTTTCCCTCCATACAAACCGCCGAATATCTGTCCTGCCAGAGATGCTATTCCTAAACCTGCTGCTACTGGTCCCATGATCTTCGATATTTTGATATTTTGATAAAATTATTGAGGGCTTATCATATAAAGAGTGAAAATTGAGACAAAAACGTCTCATTTATTGAAATGCAATAATGACGGATTGTTGAAATTTGAAAATTATGGCGAAGAAAAAAGTAAAAAGAAAGGTTTTTAAGCAGGAAGAGATACTCCGGATCTTATGTCTTCTTGAGGCAAATGATATGAACATGGCTTCCACTGCTCGCGAAGTGGGGGTTGACCGGTCATGCATATCAAAATGGAAGAAAAGATACTGGGATTTTTACCTTGAAAGGAAAAATGAAGTAAATGACCAGGTTCGTGATATTGAAGCAATAAAATTCAGTACGGTTAAAGAATTTGAAGAACTAAAAGATGTATGCACAAAAGCACTCAGGCTTGCTCTTGATCGTTCAATCACAATTCTTTCTGATCCTGATGCAGTAATATTAATGACCAATAAAGACTTAACCGAATTTATTAAGGTTATTGCTCCGTATGCAGCCGAGAAAGTCGGGTTGTCAGGTTCAGAGCCTCCCTCTTCTCCCTTTGAACGCCATACGACCTTTGTTCAGAATATAATTCAGCAGTTAAATATCAAAGGCATTAAAAACATGAGAAATGATAACAAACAAAATCAGGTATAAAGGTATTGCCAGGGCAGCTTCTGATCAGGATATACAGGACAGCTGGCTGGATGAACTGATAAACCTCCGCCACAGGGATGATAAGCTTCAGCCGGTTGGGGATCCGGAGAAACTGTACAATCTTCCTTCCCTGACATTTCTAAGTATCTGGAATCACGTACAGGACGATATTAATAACTTTATAGGACTATCGGACAGTTATGAACTCCGGTTGATAGATATGGAACTGGGAAGTTCTGTTTTAATCAAAGCTTATTCCGGAAATGTTGACATAGTTTTTCTCAAACGTTTTATGATCGTCATTCACAGCACGGGAACTGACCGGTATCTTTATAAAAACAGCGAATATAAATCAATAACAATAACACAGGAACCGATTTTCTCATTATCATTATCCGGGGAAGAAGCTGTCTGGAATAACTTGGATTACGGAACCACAGCGGAGGCTATCCTGGGAAAATATTTTGCACGTTTAAACACTGTTTCCGGTGAAAACAAATTTACCGGGTCAATGATGATACGGGCAGCATACAAGCTGTTTGACGGCAGTTACATACTTAATACCCTGCCATATCTTCTTTCGGTTGCAAACCACAAAATAACCCTATTAAGACACTATGAAAAGGCCAGGATAGAATTTTATGCAGGAAAGGGTAAGGTGACATTCATCGCTGATGATTATTCAACAATGACAGGGAATAAAGATATCATTCAGTCGGTTGTTCTTTTTGCCACAAAACCACTGTCACTTATTGAGATATCGGAAGATACCATTACTGATGATAAGCTGGAAGAATGGTACACGGAGATAGGAGAAGGAGGAAAGGTATTTTTAAACAACAAGCTGGAAGTCTCTGAGGACTTTAAAAACCTTCCTGATTCGAGTTGGGATCGCTTTCGGGGTTACCGGACCTTCGATTTCTTTTATGACTTCACGAATGATATCCTCGTCAACCTTTTTTCTGGACAAACTGAAGCCCTTCAAAAGGGCATTATCGCACAGGATGTTGATGACCCGTGGAATTCCCTTTGCATAGCCGACGATCATAGAGATGGCATTGGGGGTAAACCTTGCAGAACTTCTGCTTCCGGCTAATTTGAGTCGATGTTCAATGTAGGCTTCAGACTCCTTCCCGGTTAAGGCTTTAATTTCGCACCTGACCGTTATTCTCTGATTGAGTCGTCTTTGAGCTGGCGCATTCAATTTATCTTCAAACTCAGGCTGCCCGACAAAAATAATCTGGGGCCTTGCCGATGTCCGG
>ENA-OSEO01004443-OSEO01004443.1-sediment-metagenome-genome-assembly--contig:-NODE-4443-length-14762-cov-3.829690_pt1 | contig 14762 bp, 13 predicted proteins | sample MGYA00237883_ERZ534232 | MGnify/ENA metagenome assembly ERZ534232 | reverse complement strand
CCCGGTACAGGATAGTGGAATGTCCCAACGACCTCTATCCGGCGCCGCCACCACCTCCGCCGCCTCCGCCGCCGCCCCCGCCGGAGAATCGGCCGCCTCCACCGGACGACGACGACATCTGGCTCGAAGCGATCGAGGCGGCCGATGTGAAGCCGCTTTGCAGCGCGCTGACAGGCGAGTCGTAGCCACCGGCGCCGTAGACCCACCAGTACGTGTTCTGGAACGCGGCGTTCTCGACGACCTCGGGAACCTTGACCCGAAGTTGGTCGATGACCTCCTTGGCGATGCCGAACACGACCGCAAGGACCAAGAAGTGCTCCCACAACGCGACGTGGGTGGGAGGGGCCTCGTTCAGGCGGCTGAAGTCCCTCAAGTAGTTGCGGAGTCCGGTGTACTTGGCGAAAAGCTCGTTGGCCTCCCGCGAGCGACGGGACATGTGGAACGCGGTGAAGCCCACCATTGCCGCGGCGGGCGCGGCGAACAGAGGCGGAATGACCGACTCCGCGAACACCGCCCCGGCGACCCCGAGTATGAACAGCAGGGCTGCGATCGCCCCCAAGCCGGCCTGCCATGCCGCGCCCTTCTTCTCGAAGAAGCCGCGGGACTTGGCCTCTTCGGACACGTCGCTCTTCCACGTGCTGAGCATCTTCGAGAAGCTCTCGGGCCGCTTCTTCGCGTACGCCTTCATGTCCTCGATGGTGAAGTTGTCGTTCGTGCCCACCTTGTCGAACAGCTTCTGCGCAAGCTCGGCACTCAGCGCGTCGACGCTGGAGAGCTTGGAGCGGTCGAGTGTCAGCCGGTACGTCTGCGTCTCCTTCGAACCCAGGCCCAGGAACCTGGCCTCTGTCTGGATCTCCGGCTTCATGTAGATGACGCCCTTGTTCGCAAGCATCATGAGCGTCGCCGCGATATCGGAGTCTTCAACCGTGCCGAAGCGCCACAGAGCTCCCACCGTCGCAGGCGGCAAATCCGCCGGCTCCTCGCGGAAGTAATCGCCCTGGAACTCGGGTTTGTGTTCGCGACCGTACCTGAAGAACACCCAGATGGCGCCGACCAGGGCCAGGATGGAGACGATCCCGACACCCCATGTCGATCCGCCCACGAGCAACCTCGCGCGCCGTCGCTCAGCATTCGCCTCCTCGACACGCTGACCTTCCTCTTCGAGAATCTGGCTCAAGCGCGTGCCCGAATTGACCGGCGCAGCTGAAAGCCAGGATTCGGGGAATGCGACTCGCGCTTCGACGAAGGTGTACGACGGCAGCTGGTCGAGCGTGAGCACCACGGTGCCTCCGACAGGTCCTGCCGAGGACGCCGGGTCCTCGTTGACCTCCACCACGCCGGTCAGGGGCCCGTGCGCCCACGCGCGCACGTTCTCGCCGGCGATTACGTCCTCGCCCGGGTTCGGCAGCTCGATGCCGATGGCGACGTCGTTTGCGCCCTTCTCCCACTCATCGCCGATGAACTGCCAGTACACTTCGCTCGTGTCTTCCCAGCGAGTGGCGGCGCCGGCAACCCGGTACGTGAGCCGGAACGTCGCATCGGTGTCGGCTTTGCGGAAGAACGCATAGACCTCGAGATAGGAGCCGGCGTCGACGACCTGGAAGGTTCCCGGCGGTCGAACTCCTTCGTTGCGTGCGGCGGGGTCGGTTGTGACCTGGTACGGAGTGACGGAACCTTCCGAGATCTCCTCGAGGCCGAGCACCTCCAGGCTCGTGCCCGCCGTCTTGTTCAGCGTCCAGTAGACGAACGTGTAGCTGTCTTCGAATGTGAACGTGCGGTCCTCCTGCACGCTCATGCTGCCGCCCTGATCGACCACAGCGCTGATCCGTACCGGCCCCATCCAGTAGTCCTTCGCCAGCGCCGGCGTCGCCGTCATGAGCCCGACGAGGACGGCGATCAGCGCGAGACCCAGGATGCGGACACGCACTCCTGGGCCACAGGGTCTCGTCCCCCGGCTCCACCCCGAGAGGCCGAGGGTCCGTGAGGTCCCGTGAGTCCGTTGCGTCGCGTGGGTCCATACGGTCGTGACGCTGCGCATGCCTACCCCTCTCGCAGTCGGCGGAAGAACGCCTTGAGCAGCTCACCGCTCTCCTGGGCGCGTACACCACTCGTGACGTCGAACCGGTGGTTCAGACGCTCATCGTTGGAAAGGTCGTACAACGTGCCGAGCGCGCCAGCCTTGGGATCGGGCGCACCGTACACACAGCGAGCGACGCGTGCCTGGTGCATCAACCCTGCACACATTGGGCATGGCTCGAGGGTCACGTAGACCGTGCAGTCCGAGAGACGCCATCGCTCGAGCTTGGCAGCGGCGTCCCTGATGGCGATGAATTCCGCATGTCCGGCGGGATCGTGGTCGATCTCCCGCCGGTTGAACCCGCGGGACACGACGGCGCCTTCGCACACCACGACGGCTCCGATCGGGACCTCCCCCAATTCGGCTGCGTGCTGCGCTTCTTCGAGCGCGAACGCCATGTATGTCTCATCAGCATGCACGCCGCGATGCCTCCCGGCCCTCTAAGCGCGGAGAGCGCCGTCCCCTCGACGTTGCTCCGTGTCGAATCGTAACGCACGCAGGGGTATCGCGCGCGCTGTCCTGCCGGTTTTGGCCTGGGCAAGCTCCCGCGCAGACCTGTGCGGTACGAAGCTCTCTGGCGTACTGCCACGTTTTGTGGCTTATGCCACAAGTTGTGACATCCGCTGAGCCCCCAGGGGGTAAGGGGCGGGGCGGGAATGAAAGGGGCAGCGCATGGGGCGTTTCGAGAGCGATTTCGCTCAGCTGGGGATCACGAACGGCATGCGACTCGCGGTTCTTCGGCGAATCATGGATCTCAAGCAAGCTGAACTCGCGGCTGCCGCCGGAGTGTCTCGCAGCCTCGTCTCGATGCTCGAGAACGACAGACGGCCGCTCACACTCAGGAGCGCGAGGGCTCTCGCCGGGCCGCTTGGGGTCTCGACGTGCGACCTGCTCGCGGTCGTAGTGGAGGAGCGTGCACGCGTCGATGTCGTGATCCAAGACATGCGCCTCGCACATCCACGCGCACGCGCGGTCCGCGGGTGGTGAGCGGCAACCACGAGGTCAGCCGTCCGTGCTATCCTCCTGCATGCCGCGAGGCACCTATTACTCGCAGCCGCCTCATGCGGAGGGGTGGCAGAGTCTGGCTTATTGCGATGGTCTTGAAAACCATTGACCCGGCGACGGGTCCGGGGGTTCGAATCCCTCCCCCTCCGCCATCCTCGGCCACGCAGCCGGAACAAGCCCGTCAGGCCCCGGTGGCTTGCTTCACCGGCCTATCCGACCCTGATACAATGATGCGGCGTTTCTCGGGGCCTGGGCCGAGCCGTCCGAACACACGGCGCCGCGAGCAACGGTACGGAGAGTTGGCCGAGTCGGCTGAAGGCGCTCGCCTGCTAAGCGAGTAAGGGGGTATAAGCCCCCTTCGAGGGTTCGAATCCCTCACTCTCCGCCATTTGACAGATGCCCTGCCGCTTGGCAGTATGCATAGGCCCTCACCAGGGTACGCGCGCCCTTAGCTCAGCCGGATAGAGCGTCTGACTACGAATCAGAAGGTCGGGAGTTCGAATCTCTCAGGGCGCGCCACTCGACTCCATTGAAGCCTCGCGGTCATCAAAGGCCGCGAGGCTTTGTTGTCGTGCGTTACACTCGTGCGTGCGGAACGGGGGTATGTGCATGCGGACGGTCATCGGCGTAATGGGCGGCGGCACCGCCGACCCGGCAACCACCGCGGACGCTCGGCACCTCGGCGAGCTGATCGCCGCCGAAGGCTGGGTGCTTCTCAACGGCGGACGAGATTGCGGCGTCATGCGGGCATCGGCGGTCGGTGCCCGCGAGGCGGGCGGCCTGACCGTCGGCATACTGCCCGACGAAGACGCCACGCACGTCGCGCCCGATATCGACATACCGATCCCCACCGGCATGGGCGATGCGCGAAACGTCATCAACGTCCTTGCGAGCCGGGTCGTCATCGCCATGCGTGGCGGCGCCGGAACGATCTCGGAGGTCGCGCACGCCTTGAAGCTGGACCGTCCCGTCGTGGCGATCGACTTCGCCGCGCTCGGCCCTGGCTTCAATCCTCACCGCCGCAGCGGGCGGCTGGTCGACGTGGACACGCCGCAAGACGCGATCGCCGCAACCAAGCGCTTCCTCGCCCAGGAGCCCCGGTGAGCGCCGCGCCGCACGACACGCCCGACACCGCACCGCGTCCCACGCCTCATTCCGCGCTCGGCGGCAAGGTCGTGGTCATCACCGGCTCGACGCGAGGCATCGGGCGCGCGATCGCCGAAGCGTGTGCGGCGGAGGGCGCCACCGTCGTGGTGAGTTCTCGTACGGACAGCGCCGTGGCCGAGACCGTCACCGACCTTGCCAGCCGCGATCTGCGGTGCTGCGGCATGACCGCCGACGTCTCCTCGGCACAGGAGATCGAGTGCCTCTTCGAGACAACGGTAGACCTGGTCGGCGATATCGACGCGTGGGTCAACAACGCGGGCATCTCGCTTGGCTACCGCCCGTTCGACGAATGTAGTGCCGAGGAGCTCGACCGTATCGTCGACATCAACCTGACCGGCACCATGCACGCGTGCCGACTGCTCATCCCGTACTTCGCGCAACGCGGTGGCGTGCTGCTCAACATGGTCGGCCGAGGGTACCGCGGGGACGCCACACCGTTCACCGCGGCGTACGCCGCCACCAAAGCCGCGATCGCCAGCCTCACCCGCAGTCTGGCGGCGGAGAACGTGAAGGCGCCGGTCTCGATCCACGGTCTCGTGCCGGGGATGGTCGCCACCGACTTCTACGAGGACATCGATGTCTCGCCGCGCCTCGAGGCGGCGAAAGACAACTGGCGCTACGCGCTCGATGCGTTCGGGGTGCCGCTCGGCGAGGTCGGAGCTCGCACCGCGCAGATCTTGGCACAGGAACCCGGACGCAAGACCGGTACGATCTACTCGCTGCTCACCCCCGCCCGCACGATGCGTGGCATTGGCCTCATGATGTGGCATAGGGCGCGAGGGCGACTCGGGCCGGAGGTGTGACGAGAGCGTGAACGGACAGCGCGGCAGGCGTACCCGGCGCACGCCGTCGGGAGCGAGAGCCGGCGTGCTGCAGCAGCCCGGGGGACTGTCGGCCGGCTCGCGACGTCGCGGGGCTGCTCGCTCGCGACGCGGCGGCGGGCGCGGTCGCGCGGCACCGCTCGCGGCCTTGCTGCTCCTGGTCATCGCCCTGGCGGCCGGAAGCTTCGCGTTTTGGTACGCCCAACCGGTGAGCGCTAGCATCAGCGCACAGCCCGAAGACGCCGTGATCGTTGCGTGCGGGCAGAGTTGCGAGGGCATGCTGCAGGCCACCGAACTCGAGCCCGGCGCCTACGAGGTCAGCATTTCGCGCCCCGGCTTCGAGGCGACCACGACCGTGCTCGACGTGACTCGCTTCGGCCGCAACGACCTCGACGTCGCGCTCCGACCGCTCCCGCAGCCCGTAGCGATCACCGCCGAACCGTCGCAGGCCGAAATCGCCGTGAAGCGCGACGGTGCGACAATCGTCTCCGGCACCGGATCGGTCGAGTGCACCCCGACCGCAGGCCCGATCACGATCGTCGCCTCGCTTGCCGGGTTCAACTCCATCGAGCGCGAGGTCTACCTCGACGAGCCACTCGACCTGCACTTCTGGCTCGACCCCGAAGGCCAGCTCGTGGAGGGTCGCGGCACCTTCACGTGCGCCGGTGCACCGAAAGGCGTCATGGTCACCCCGGACGGCTCGGAGATCTGGACGACCATCCTGGACGGTCCACCGTCCATCGAGGTTTTCTCCACCACGACCGGAAAGCGCACCGGCGAGATCACGCTCGGCGAGCACGGCGCGGTAGAGATTGTCTTTTCGGCCGATGGCGCCCGCGCGTGGGCCAGCCAGATGGAGACCGCGCGCGTCTACGAGATCGACGCTGCCTCACGCGAGGTCGTGCGCACGCTCGAGACGGAGAGCGCCTGGAGCAAGGTGGTCGCGCTCGCGCCCGACGAATCCACTCTCTATGTAGCCAACTGGTCCGGGGACGACGTGTCGGTGATCGACCTGTCCACCGGCGCGCTCGACCGCCGCATCCCCGTCGCCAACACACCGCGAGGCCTGTACCCCACCTCTGACGGGACGGCGCTCTACGTCGCATCCTTCGACGACGGCGTACTGGAGCGCGTTGACCTCGCCAGCGGCGAGGTCGCCAACGTCTTCAGCGGCGGCGGCGCTCTTCGGCATATCGTGGGCGACGCAGAACGCGGCGTGCTCTACATCTCCGACATGGCGCAGGACCGGGTGTGGCTGCACGACATGGCCACGGGCGAGACTCGCACATTCGTGGAGACCGATGAGAAGCCCAACACGATCGACCTGTCCCCAGACGGCCGCGTGCTGTTCGTCTCCTGCCGAGGAGAGAACAACCCCGTTTCCTACTACATCCCCGGGCCCGAGTGGGGCACGGTCCTGCTGTTCGACACGGAGACCGCAGCACCGCTCGATGCGGTCGTCGGCGGGAACCAGTGCACGGCCCTCGACGTGTCAGACGACGGCGAGACGCTCGTGTTCTCCGACTTCCTCGATGCGCGGCTCCGGCTGTACCACGTCCCGGTGTACGAGAGTCTCGCCCAGGGGGGCGGCGGCCGATGGGACGCGCACTTCGCCGACCTGCACAAATAGCTCGCTCTTTCGTCATGTGGAGGTTCGTACGGTGGGAACATAGTTTGACGGGCGGTCGGGTAGGCGCCCAACCTTACGTGTGGAGAGGGGAGGCACGAGACGAACGATGCACCTGTGCAGCAACAGCGAGCAGTGTCCGTTCTTCAGCAGTCACTCCGTGTACTCGCCGGACCTGCAACGGACCATGAAGGAGCACTTCTGCCGCGAGGACAATCCAGCATGCGCGCGTAAGCGGGCGATCCAGCTGCTGGGGGCCGACAGGGTCCCCGACGACCTACTTCCCACCGATCACGAACGTATCGCGCGACTCGTAGCGCAGTAGACCGCTGCCGGCGACGGTCTACGTCTGTGAAGCGTCGGCGGTTTGCGTTGCGTGCCCGCCGAACTGGTACCTGAGCGCCGAGAGCACCTGCCCCGCGTAGCTCGGGTCAAGCTCCGACTCGATGCGGAACTGCAACGCACCCTCGATGATCCGGGCTTGCACTCCCATCTCCTTCGCGGTCTCGACGGTCCACTGGCCCTCCCCCGTGTGCCCGACGATGCCGCTGACCCCTTCGAGGTCTTCGCCGAACTCGACAAACGCATCACGCAACCAGCCGATGAGACTCGACTCGATCACGCTGCCGTTCTGGTAGACCTCGGCCACCCTTGTCAGGTCGAGTCGGTACTCCGACGCCTTCATGATCTGGAAGCCCTCGGCGATGGCCTGCATCATCCCGTACTCGATGCCGTTGTGAACCATCTTCACGTAGTGGCCCGCGCCGCGCGGCCCCAGGTAGGCCACGCAGGGCTCGCCTTCGGCGCGGGCCGCGATGGCCTGGAAGATCGGCGCGACCATGGCGTAGGCATCCTCCTGCCCGCCGGGCATGATCGCCGGACCATGCAGCGCGCCGTATTCGCCGCCCGAGACCCCGGTCCCGATATAGTTGATCTCTTTGGCCGCCAGATCCACGGCTCTGCGTTCGGTGTCCTTGTAGAACGAGTTACCGCCGTCGATGATCAGGTCGCCCTCGTCGATCAGGGGCACCAGTTGCTCAATGACTGCGTCCACCGCGCGGCCGGCCTGCACCATGAGCATGATTTTGCGCGGGCTGGCAAGGGACGCCACAAGTTCGTCCAGCGTCTCGCAGCCCTTGATGCGTTTGCCTTGCGCCTCACCTTCAAGAAACTCGCGTGTGCGCTCGAACGTCCGGTTGTAGACCGCCACCGAAAAGCCATTGCGCTCCATGTTCAGCACCAGGTTCTGGCCCATCACGGCCAGGCCCACCAGTCCGATCGTATAGTCGCCCATTATCTCCTCCTACTGTACTGACCACACCGCCTGTTCGCTCTTGAGCCTGTGAAGCATCTCGCCGGCGCGCGGTACCAGCAGGATGCCCTCATCCTCACGATCCACCCATTCTGACAACTCCAGGCCGTCGGGTTCCAGATAGCCGAGATTCACCCGCTCACAGCGCTCTCGGGAAATGCCCGTGGCCAGAACCACGTTGATCCGCGCGCGCTCGATCCCGTTCTCGTAGGTACCCGCCCCTTTCACCAGCGTCGCATGGGTCATGACTCCGCGCGAGACGCCGGCAAAGCGCTCCATTTGCGCCAGGTAATAATCGCGCACGTGATACCCGATGCGATCCAGCACGGCACCGTGCGTGTACGAAATCTCGTCGATATGCGGGGCGTAGATGATGACGGTGCCGCCATCGGAGACCACCGGCTCCAGTTTGTACATCCCCTTGCTGGCGGTCCAGATGTCATCGTAGAGATCGGGCATCACCGAGATCACGGTGTGGAAGGGATGGTCCATCCAACGGATGTTGACGCGTGCCGAAATCTCCGCCGCGGCCGCCTGGGAAAGCTCCGGCGTGCCCCAGAAGAGCCCCGCCAGGTCGTGATGCCCGACCACCACCATGCTGAAACACGATTTCTCGCCCGGGATCAGGGCCGCGGCGCGGTTCAGCATCTCGCGCACCGGCGTCTCCTGCCGCCCGATGGTCCACAGGTTGGTCAGCAGCGCCCCCAGCCAGTGGCTGACATCGATCACGCCCGGACCGCTGATCCCCGGGTAAAAGTACTTGTTGCCGCCCGAGAATCCGACGATTTCGTGCGGAAAGACGGGACCGCAGATCATCAGATGATCATAGTCCAGCACGCGAGCGTTGATCTCGACGGGCAACTCCTCCCGGAGTATCCCGTCGCTCAGCTCGGCGATCTCCTGCTCCGGGATCGTGCCCAGCAGCTTGAGCCCCGACTGATAGTCATGGTTATAGAGGCCTACCGCTGCATAGCGCGTCGCTCGCTCTTCGGCAGTGATGCCCAGATGCCGGCAGATGCGCTCCTCATCCATGGGCGCGTGCGTCCCGAGCGCAATCAGTACATCCAGCCGCGCCACCTGGCCCAGCATGGCGTCTGCCAGCGTGCGAAAGCAGAGCGGTATCGGGCCGCTGCGCGTGCTGTCGGGCAGGATGAGCAGCACGCGCTTGCCCTGCACCGCGGCCTGCTCCACCCCCTGCCGGAGGATCTCGCCAGCCTCATCCTCGGTGAGAAAGCGATCGCTGAATCCCTTGCCTACAAGCATCTCTGGTCCATCCTTTGCCAGGGTGGTATCTCGGGCAGAGCCCGGAGAAACGTCACCAACAGCTCTCGCTGGTAGTTTGCGTCAAAGGAGCCGCTCACGAACCGGGGCAGTCCCTCGTTGTAGAAACGCTCCCAGCTCGCCTCTTCGCCGCCCGGTACGATCGGGAAGAACAGGCAGCCTGTCTCCTGCGCCGCCGACAGATCGCCGGGTGCGTCGCCGATCATCAGCCGGCGGCCATCGGCGTATCTGCCCTCGGAGGCCTCGGCGAGGTGTTGTGCCTTGCTCCCCAGCTCCTGTCCCGCGATCGCCCGCACATGGCGACCGATCCCGTGCTCCTGCCACTCTCTGGTCAGCGCCTCGGTCGGTGTCTGCGAGACCACCACGACATCGGCCTGCGCCGCGATCGTTTCCAGACTCTCGCGCGCCCACATGAAGGGCACGATACCCGTCACGATGTCGGCAATCGCGGCATTGACCGCCCTGCTCCAGGCCAGCGCCCGTTCCAGCTCGGTGTCACCGGTCTGCGCAATACGCCGGGCCAGGGTGTCGTTACTCAACGTCGGCTCCGTGGCGACAAACTCACGCACCCTGGTCAGCTCCGGAACGGCCACCCCACGCTGCTGTACCTCGGGCCGCTCGCGCAGCAGGTCCAGCGTCTTGATCAGCGCCGGCCAGCGGTTGGTCCCCCGCCAGACGCTGTACAGGTTCACAAACTCGGCGGCCTCGCGGGCGTAACGCGACAAGGCCTGCAGGCCCCAGTGCTTGATCGTCGCCGGAATAAAGCACTCTTTGTGCTTGCACTCCATGGTGTCAAAGACACAGCCATCGGAGTCGATCCCGATAAAGAAAGGGTGCGCCGGACGCAGTTCTCGCAGCTGTCCCTGCACCCGAAACTGCTCCCCCTCACAGTCCGCCATGGCTCGGACCTATATGCCCGCGTAGGCGGTGAGGGCGCCATCGACGACGATCGTCGCCCCATGGACGTAACTGGAGGCGGGCGAGAGCAGCCAGAGCGCTGCCCCTACCAGTTCCTCGGGCCGGCCGTACCGTCCCAGCGGCGTGTGTGACACGATGGCCTGGCCGCGCGGCGTCGGGTCTCCCGTGTCGCGGTCCAGCAGCAGATAACGGTTCTGCTCGGTCAGTACGAACCCGGGCGCGATGGCGTTCACCCGGACGCCCGGCCCGACCTCCTGCGAAAAGTACACCGCAAGCCATTGAGTCAGGTTGATGACCGCCGCCTTGGCAGCATTGTACGCAGGAACCCTCGTCATCGGACGCTGGCCCGAGATTGAAGCGATGTTTACGATCGATCCGGTACCGTTAGCAGCCATCTCGCGCCCAAAAACCTGGCTGGGCAGCCAGGTGGCGAGGCAGTTCAGGTCCATCACGCTGCGAAACGCCTCCGTGGGCAGGTCGAAAAAGGACAGGTCGTCGCCTGTGGTCGCCGCGGGGCGGTTGCCCCCCGCGCCATTGACCAGCCCGTAAACCGTGCCCAAACGCTCCTTGACCTGCTCCAGGGCGCGTTCGACCGAGTCCCTGTCGAGTGCATCGCAGGCCACGCCGAGGGCCTCACCCCCTTCCGCTACGATCGCCGCCGCTGTCCTCTGTGCCGCCTCGGGGCGAATGTCCAGGATCGCTATCCTGGCGCCGGCGCGCCCCAGACCTGTCGCGATGGCAGTTCCGAGCATGCCGCCGCCCCCCGTGACGGCGATTACCTTGCCCGAGACGTCATACAATTGACTCACATAGTCGGTGATCATCGTTCCCTCCCCTGGTCGCTGAAAGGCAGCACGTGCCGCGTCAGGTGTGCCTCGAGGGCGTCATAGTGCGCCTCTTCGTGCTCATCCAGAAACGCATAGATACGGTCACGAAAGCGGGTGCGCCCATCGGCATCGCGGCTGCTGAGCACCAACCCAAAAGTCACGTGCAGCACCTGGCGCGCGTCAAAGGCATCGAGCAATGCGGGCAGGTCCTTGTCTGGGACGCTCTCCGGCGCGGGCACACGGCACAACTCGCCCGAGACGTGATAGCTGCGGCGCTCAGTCTCATAGTTTTCGATGGCAAAGGCCAGGATCTCGCGAAAGAGCCCGGGCTCCAGCCTGGCGACTGCGCGCAGCGCCTCCAGGTAGCTGGTGCCGGCGGTCTTCAAATGGATCAACTCGCCCGCGTGCCGGGCCGCGATGGGATAGATCGAAAACTTGTCCGAGCCCGAATGCAGGCTGAGCTTGTAGGGGCCCAGCGCCCGGGCGATGGCCACATGCCAGGCCCAGTCGCGCTCAAAGGCGGCCAGGTCGCCGATATAGTCCACACCCTTTTCAAAGCGCCCGATGAATCGCGGCGCCAGGCTGACCCACGCGACGCCCAGACGGCGCAGCTCGCGCGCGATGAACCAGTGCTCCGCCGGCCGCGTCGGCGTGTCGGTCTCATCCACCGACACCTCGACCTCCCAGGGCCTGCTGCCGATGGTCGCGCGCAGGTGTTCGTACAGATCCCGAATGTGCGCCAGCGCGGCGCCGTACTTGCAGGCCGCCCGCAGCAGGTCGACCTCGCCCATCACCAGCAGGTGCCGCCCGCCGAGTTCCCAGCTCTGGCCCACGTATCTGTCGGACAGAGTCTGCCGATCAATGTCGAGACGGTCCCAGGGCAGCGCCTCGTACTTGTTCCGGAGCGTTGCCAGATCGGCTGTCTCGGCTTCGTTGTCCACCTGGTCGCGCGGATCAAAGGTGTACATCACATACCCGGCTGCGACGCAGCTGTCTATGTCCGCTGTCGTCTTCAGGTGGTCTGCGTCGGCGCCATAGCCCTCGCGCCAGCCTTCCTGCAGCACGCCCCAGGTGGCGTCGTCCAGCACCTCCTCCGGCGTGCGCACGGTGCGCTCCATCTCGCGGATCGACTGCTGCGCATAGACCGGCATAATCCCTGTGCTATGTCGCATGGCGCGCACGTGCCCGGGCGTGGCCAGGCCCAGCCGGTCGCCCAGGCCGGCGCTCTTGCGCACGCCCACACGGATAGGCGCCGTAAAGGGTAGCAACCCACGGATCCGGCTGGCGTTGCCGTGATCCAGCGGGCCGGTACCCAGCCAGGCAGTTTGCCCTCGCCAGGTAACGGGCTGCAGCGCCAGGTTCAGGCCCAGCGCATCGCCGTCCGGATTGAGCAGCCCCAGCCGGCGCCCGGTCGCGCCGCGAAGCAGAAAGAGCAGTTTGTCCCCAACCCGGTTGACTGAACGCTCATACACGCTCGCAGCGGCCAGCGAGCCCAGGTCTCTGGCGACCGCGCTCTGAGTTCGAAGTGCTGATAAAGATTGCTCCATGTTGCCTCGCTCTCCTGGCGGTCGATCCGTCACGTCTGCCGCAAGGGTATCCGGAACGCCCCGGGCTGTCAACGCGTGCCATGCCCAAAATCACGCCGCCTGGCCTGCAACCCCCGCTTGAGCATCGTCGCGCACCGCGCTATCATATCACCAACGCTCCCGATCAGGAGGCCCTGGAGATGAGCAGCGCCCGTACCTGTTCTGTTCGCGCCGTACACTGTGACCACACCGCCGATGACGAGACGGTCTATCGCTCGCTGGTGCGGGCCACTGATCCACTGGACCGCGTCTGGGCGCGGCTCAGCGGCGCCAAACGGATCACAATCAAGTTCAACCAGGCCTGGGATCCTGCCCGCCTGGTGATGTTCCAGGGACGCTACCAGGAGCACGTGGATCCTGCCGTGGCGCGAGCGGTCCTCCGCCTGCTGCGCGAGCGGACGAGCGCCGAGCTGCGCTGCGTCGAAATCGCCACCATGATCCGTGGGCGCGAGGACCTCAGTTTTGAGCGGGCCATGACCCTGGCCCACGTGCTGGCCGAGTTCGGCATCGAGACCATCAACGGGAACACTGCCCCTCACCGCATCTGCCCTGTGCCGGGCGGCGGCAGCATGTTCTCGCAATACCAGCTCCCCGAGTGCGTGGTGGACACCGACGCCTTTGTCACGGTGCAAAAGATAAAGAACCACAAATTCATGGGCGTCACCCTCGGGCTCAAGAACCTCTTTGGCCTGCCGCCCTACGATCCCTATGGCCGGCCGCGGCAGTACTTTCATCACCTGGTGCGCCTGCCCTACGTGCTGGTGGACCTGGGCCGGATCATCGATCCCGCGCTGACGGTGCTGGATGGCCTGACCTGCCAGTCCGGCGCCGAGTGGGGCGGCCGCGGCCTGGTCGGCGACGTGCTGGTGGCCGGCGACCAGGTGATTGCTACGGACGCCGTGGCTACCCAGTTGATGGGCCACGACCCGCTCGGTGACTGGCCAGCACAGCCCTTTATCCGCGATCGCAACGCACTGCGCCTGGCGCACGAGTCGGGCTTTGGCACCGCCGCGCTGGACGAGATCGATTGGCAGACTGAGGTAAGCGCTCCCATCGGCACCTTTCTCACCGATGTGACCGATCCGCCCGAGCGCGTGCGCGCCTGGCGCCGCTCGACCTGCGAGCAGGCGCTGTACTACCGCGATCACCGCGACGCATTCCTGGAGCACTACGCGGGACTCTGGGTGCTGATCCAGAACGGCACGGTCGTCTGGAGCAGCGACACCCCGGCGCTGCCCACCAGCCGCCGCATCCTGGCGGCCGGCGAGGAGGACAGCGCCCTCTGGTTCAAGTACGTGGACCCGGAGGAGGCCGAGGGCGAACATTATGATGTATACGAACGCGAACTGGCCCGGCTGGGCTAGATGCCCGACAACACCGAGGGAGGTGAAGCAGTGACGACGGCACAGAGGCCGAATATCCTCATCTTTCAGAACGATCAGGAGCAGGGTCTGGTGACGGCGCCCGGACATCCTTGCCGCACGCCTAACGCCGACCGCCTCGCGCGCGAAGGTGTGCGCTTCTCTCGAGCCTACACCATCGCGGCGCACTGCTGCCCTTCCCGCGCCTCGTTCATGTCCGGCCTCGATCCGAGCGGGCACGGCATCTATAACAATGTCCTCAACACCGGAGCGATCCATACGTCGCTGAACGAGGGCGTGACGCTATGGAGCGAGGTCCTGGCAGAGGCGGGCTATGCCCTGGCGTATGCAGGAAAGTGGCACGTCTGCGCCGATGAGGGGCCAGCCGACCGCGGCTGGGTCGACTGTGGCGCCACATCTATCGGCGGCCGTGATTATAACGGCACCACCTGGGAGGGCTGGCGCGAGCGCGCAGAGAGTCCCGAGCCGGATACGCCGCGTGGCCGCGGCGAGGTCTTGCGGCCCGGCTGGGGCCGGCTGCAGCTCTACGGTACGGGAGAGACCACACCCGAGGCCGCCCCCTTTACCGCAGGTGACTACGGGATCGTCCAGAACGGTCTGCGGGCCCTGCAGGACCTGGCCGCCGGCGGGCGCCCCTGGTGTCTCTATATCGGCCCTAACGGCCCGCACGATCCCTACGTCATCCCGGAGCACTATGCGACGATGTATGACCCCGATGAAGTGGAACTGCCGCCGAACTGGCACGATGATCTGAGGGAC
>ENA-OSEO01004441-OSEO01004441.1-sediment-metagenome-genome-assembly--contig:-NODE-4441-length-14763-cov-4.303078_pt1 | contig 14763 bp, 7 predicted proteins | sample MGYA00237883_ERZ534232 | MGnify/ENA metagenome assembly ERZ534232 | reverse complement strand
ATGCGGCTCTGCTTCATCCACGAAATGGCCCGCACCATCCGCAGGCCCTGCTCGACCGCCTCGAAGTTGTCGAGCGAGTTGATCAGGAAGACACCGGGCTTGCGATGGAGTTCGCGGACCATCGGCGCCAGGAGCACGCCCAGCGGCGCCAGCACCACGGTCGGCAGCTTCGTCTCCTCCACGATCCGCGTGATGTGCGACCAGTGCCCCTTCTTGAATGGCACAAGGAACAGCGCATCCGGTGGCTCCGTGTTCACCCGACTGATGAACCGCGCCACGCTATCGGCCTCATCGAGCGGTTCCTGCTCCAGCGCGACCCGAATGTTGAGACCGCGTTCGAGGTTCTGGAGCCGGCCGACGTACTGCGCCTGGCGGCCCTCCGCATCGAAGGTCGACCCCGGCCAACTGTAGTAGCCCGCCTTCTTCAGCGTCTCCGTGGGGGGATAGACGAACGCCGCCCGGATCACCGGCGGATTCTTCTTGAGCCCGGCCGGCTGCGCTGCCGCCAGAGCCCCCAGCCAGCGCTGCGGACCCGCCGACAGAACCGCCGTCGAGCCACCCACCGCCTGCAGAAATGTCCGTCTGGAGAAGCCCCCGGCCCCCAAGGCATGCGTCGAATCCATCATTACCCCTTTCCATAGGTCATGGCAGCCGTCGTTGTCGTTGCACGCGGTCAGAGTATATCCCCACCCTTACCCGGCGACAAGATTCCAGTTCGTAGTGTGTCCGCAAGGACGTATCTTCAGGTCTTGGCGTTTCCCGCGGGAGGAGCGTAGAACATGACGCCTCACGGCGTCACTACGAACCAAGCTCGGCGTCGTGGAGCGAACGCCCATCGGTCGCACAGACTCCGGATGTCCGAGAACTTGCCCGGACGCCGCGATCGACCTCGTGACAGAAAAGGCTGGCGGCCACTGTCCCTTTCCCTTATACTTGTCTGATATGTTGGACGAGACCCGCGAGAACACTGTTTTTGATATCTTCTCTCTGCTCAACGGCAAGAACGGACCCGTGGCAGGAATTGTCCAAGAAGGAACCAGACAGACACGCTGTGCGGGAGGCGATTCACGATGAGCGAGGGGAGCGCATCTCGTTCAGGTCCCGGCGGTCAGGCCGGAATGCGCGGTTATTTGGTCCAGACGCTGATCGCTCTGCTCGATGGTCTGAAGGACGGGAACTCCTTTGTTTCCGTCACTATCGAGCCCGACCACAGGCTGGAGAAGGTTGATATCCTCTGGGAGTATAGGCAGAATCGACGGGTCGTCCAGGTCAAATCGTCCACCAACCAGTTCACCCAGGCGAACGTACGATGTTGGGCTCAGGAACTGAAGGCCAAGAACCCTGGAGCAGATTGGGAGCTGTGTTTGGTGGGCCTGTTTCCTCCTGCGCTGGCCAAGCAGAGCCAACTGGACGCGGTCAGACTCGTGAAACTGAACAACGATCTGCCATCCTTTCGCGAGCAAACCGCTCATCGTCTGGAGGGCTTCCTCCGTGCTCAGAACCTGCCATGCGGCACAGGCACGCACCGCGAGATGCTCGCCGACGCACTGACAGCCCGACTGGCGACATTTTCCACCAGCGGCAAGGCGTTCAGCCGGGATGATTTGACCGGCTTGTTGCGAGACTGGATCGCCGAGAACCCACAGACGCCGAAGGAACCGCCACAGATCTCCCCGACGAGGCTTCGGCATGGAGCCAGAGATCTCGTCGGCCGGGAGAGGGAACTGGCTCGACTGGATGCGGCTTGGCGCGATCCCCGGACTCATATTGTGACCATCGTCGCTTGGGGCGGCGTAGGCAAGACGGCGCTGGTCGTCGAGTGGATGGCGAGAATGGCGAGAGACGGCTGGCCAGGAGTCGAACGGGTCTTCGACTGGTCCTTCTACAGTCAGGGCACAAGCAACACGACCGCGGCCTCGGCCGACCAATTTGTGGCCAGAGCGCTCGAGTTCTTCGGCGACGCGGAGACAGCTCATAGTGCCGCTTCGCCCTGGGACAAAGGCGAGCGATTGGCCCGGCTGATGGCAGAACACAAGACGCTCCTGGTCCTGGACGGCATTGAGCCACTGCAGTACCCTCCTGGCCCGCTCGGAGGCAGACTCAAGGACCCCGCTCTCGAGGCGCTGCTCAAGGGCTTGGCCCTGCACTGCGTGGGCCTATGTCTCGTGACCACGCGCGAACGGCTCACGGATCTGGCGCCCTTTCAAGGCACAACAGCTCCCGAATGGCTCCTGGAACACCTCGACGAAGAGGCCGGCGCACAACTGCTTTTCCGTGCCGGAGTCCAGAAGAAGGACAAGGCGGAGATCGGACCGGACAACCCGGAGTTAAGGGAAGCAGTTCGGGAAGTGCGAGGACACGCCCTGACGCTCCAGTTGCTCGGGCGATACCTGGCAAAGGCCCATAGGGGAGATATCCGGAAGCGAAGTCTCGTGGCTTTTGAGAAGGCAGATGCAAAGATCCACGGTGGCCATGCATTCCGGATGATGGCAACCTATGAGAAATGGCTGGCCAAGGGCGGCGAGGAAGGTCAGAGGCAATTGGCCGTCCTCCATCTTCTGGGTCTCTTTGACCGTCCCGCCGACGCCGACTGCATGGACGCTCTGCGAAGGGCTCCGGCCATCAAAGGGCTCACGGAACCGCTGACCGGCCTCAATGGCGATGACTGGAACACTACGTTGGCGAATCTCCAGGAGTGCAGCCTCATCGGCGTCCATGACGACGCTTCGCATGGCGACGCGCGTCCATCGTTGGATGCCCATCCGCTCGTGCGGGAGTACTTCGACGGACGACTGCGCGAGACACGGCCGAAAGCCTGGCAGGAGGCCCATCGACGGCTCTACGTGCACCTGACGGAGAACACCAAGCCCCATCGGCCGGAGACTCTCACCAGCCTTCAGCCGCTGTACCAGGCCATCGCGCATGGCTGCCGAGCCGGAAAGTACCAGGACGCCTATGAGAAGGTGTACATCGATCGCATCCTGCGAGACCGCCACTTCCACAGTACCTACACGCTGGGGGCCTTCAATCAGGAGCTGTCTGCCCTATCCAGCTTCCATGACCAGCATCTGGAGAACGCCCTCCGAGTGCTCTCTCAGCCTTCCGCGGCGCGGGTCATGCGACAAACGGGGTATTGCCTCCGCCCGCTGGGACGGATGGCTGACTCATTGAGATGGATCCAGTGCAGTCTCGCAATCCATGAACAGCGACACGATTGGCGGGAAGCGGCGATCGATGCCGGGCTGATGAGCACGATCTGCGGGAGTCTCGGCCGATTGCAGGACGCCGTCACCCATGCGGGCAGAGCCCTGCACTTCGCCCGCAAACTGGATGACCTGGTAAGCATCATTGATGCATCGGCACTCTACGGTCACCACCTGTGGCAAGTGGGGGAGTCGTCCGCCGCAAGGAAGGCGTTCCATGCGTGCCGCAAACGGAGCATTCTCATCGACAGCCCGACCTGCGACAGACATTCGCGTTATATTGCGGTTCTGGTCCTGTTTCGCCTGGCGGACGCTACTGATGACGACGGCCAACTGGCCGATATCCGATCCGATGCGGAGGCGCTGCGACGGCGTATGGCCGCGTCCGATCACAAGTACGGCCTCGCGGTGGCCAACCTCACCGCGGCTCTCTGTCTCCTCAAAACCAGTCGTACCTCATCCACAACCCACGCGCGGGCACGCCGTTCGCTCGACCGGGCCGTCAACTTGTTCTATCGGGCCGGTCGTATAGACGTCCTGCCGTTGGCCTTGTCGCTGCGGTCTGAGCTTCACCGTCGCTTGGGAAATCTCTCGGAAGCGTGGCCGGACATCGATCAGGCCGCCGCGGTAGCCGAACGCTACGGAATGCTTACCCGTCAATGCGATTGCCATCTTGAATACCTACGGCTCAAGATGCAGGGAAGACGGCCAGGGCACGTGAGTTCGCCCCCTGCCCCTGCGAGTGCCAATCTGTCAATCCGTGAGCACTATGAGAAAGTGGCATCCCTGGCGGCAGAAACCGGATACCGCCGACGGGACAGCGATTTGGCGGAACTCCGGACCTTGGTCGGTGCCCCACGTGCTGTCACGCCAGAAACGAATTCTCCTTAGTTCATCCCCTCTGTACGTTCCGTCGTTCTTCTCGGCGGTGATTCATATGCTCGCGCGTTCCCCTGGCGCCTGGAACGTCGCCATGCTACTACAGCGCGCAAACCGGCAAGGATAACTATGTACTGCTGACATTCCGCCAGGGATCGGGGGAGATGGGACCTCCAGAGCCTCGACGGCGCCCTGCTCGACCGGGCACGGTACCGGTGAAACGGCTTGTTCGTCGCATGCCCGCAAGGCCACTGTGGCAGGGGCATCTTGCCCGTGGTACTCACGGCCGGGACGGCCGTGCTACGGTAGCGCCTTGCGGCGTCACTACAAACGGGGGTCGGTTAGCGTTGACCCGGACGAGTCCCGTAGTGTATACTCTATCTGTAAGCCGTCGCGGTGCGGGGGACAAAGATGGCCTTTTCGTCTGCCGCCGCACCCGGGGCAGGCCGTATACCGGAGGCTTGCGTGTCGTCTTGGTGATTCGCCCTTGAGGAGAGGTTCGTCACGCTCTTTCGTATTCATCTTTCACCCTCGTTTCACTGATCTCGAAGGAGGCCGGAAATGCGTAGAGACAGAATCCTTCAGGCCCTGCTGGGCGTTGTCGTGAGCCTGACGCTTGTGGGTATTGCCGCGGCGGACATCACGGCCGGTTTGGTCGGCTATTGGCCGCTGGACGGCGACGCCCTGGACGCCAGCGGCAACGAGCTTCACGGGACCATCAACGGGAACGTCGTGCCGGCGCCGGATCGGTTCGGCTTCCCCGATGCCGCCATGATGTTCGACGGCGACGCCGCGTCCAACATCACAATCCCCGATCATCCGCTGCTGAACCTCACGGGTGAGATGACGCTGGCCGCCTGGGTCTTTCTGAACAGCACCAATACGAACAACAGCCGGATCATCGCCAAATCTGGCGCCGGCGGCGCCCGGTCCTGGAGCCTGAACATCGAGGCCACCTCCGGGGGAATCGATCACCCGGCGACCTTCCAAGTGGCCGTGAGCGGCTCGACGAACATCAGCCTGGTCGATACGCAACCGCTGCCGACCGATGAATGGGCGCACATGGCCGGCGTCTACCGGCCCGGCGAAGCGATGGAATTGTACGTCAACGGCGAGCTGCGCCGCACCAATACAGCGGGCGTCCCGGCCAGTCAGTTCAGCGACAACGGCCTGGCCGTAATGATCGGCTCCCGCAACGCCTGCAACAACTGCACGTGGAACGGGTTCCTCGACGAAGCCCGCATCTACGAGCGGGCGTTGTCGGCAGCGGAAGTTGGGGCCGTACTGCGCAGCGGTGGGCTGGAGACCGAATTCGCCAGCGATCCCAGCCCGACCGAGGGCGCGACGGATGTGCCACAGGACGCCGTCTTGAGTTGGAAGGCGGGGAAGTACGCGGCCACGCACGATGTCTACCTGGGCACGGCGTCTGTGGATGTCAACGCCGCCGACCGGGCCAGTGCGGGGACCGTCCTGGTCAGCCAGGGGCAGGCGGACGCGGCTTTCAGTCCCGCGAGTCTCGCATACGGTCAGACCTACTACTGGCGGGTCGACGAGGTGAATGCGACCCCAGACAGCAGTATCTACCAGGGAACCGTCTGGAATTTCACCGTGGAGCCGTTCGCCTATCCGATCGAGACGGTCGCCGCCACGGCCTCCAGCGCCCAGCCGGGGATGGGGCCGGAGAATGTCGTCAATGGCGCCGGGCTCAATCCCAACGACCAACATTCGACCGAATTGACGACCATGTGGCTCAGCGCCGGCACGCAGCCGACGTGGATCCAGTTCGAGTTCGACAAGGTCTACAAAGTGCACGAGCTGTGGGTCTGGAACTCCAACCAGTTGATCGAGGCCTTCGTTGGTTTCGGCGCCAGGGATGTCACTATCGAGTACTCGGTCGATGGGCAGATGTGGGACACATTGGACGACGTGCCGGAATTCGCCCGGGCAAGCGGCCTGCCCACCTACACGGCCAACACGGTCGTCGCATTCGGCGACGTGGACGCCCGGTTCGTCAAGCTGACAATCCACCAGGTCTGGGGCGTCGCGTCCCAGGCGGGTCTGAGCGAAGTCCGCTTCTTCTGCGTTCCGGTGCAGGCCTTTGGGCCGCAGCCGGCAGCAACCGCTACGGAAGTCGGCCTCGACGCCGAGCTGAACTGGCGACCCGGCCGCGAGGCCACATTGCATGAGGTGTACTTTGGCATGGATGAGAACGCTCTGACCCTGGCGGACAGCGTGACCGAGCACAGCTACGTACCCGCCTCCCTGGATTTCGGGACTACCTACTTCTGGAAAGTCAACGAGCTGGGCGGCAACGGTCCCTACGACGGCGAGGTCTGGAGCTTCACCACGCAGGAGTTCGCGGTCGTCGAGGATTTCGAGAGCTACAACGACGACGACAACCGCATCTACGACGCGTGGATCGACGGCTGGGTCAACCACACCGGCTCGCAGGTGGGATATGATGTCTCGCCGTTTGCCGAGCGGATCATCGTTCATGGCGGCAGGCAATCGATGCCCTTCAAGTACAACAACGAGGAGTCGCCCTTCTACAGTGAAGCCGAGCGGGAGTATGCCACCGCGCAGAACTGGGCGGTGAACGGAGCCGACACGCTGAGCCTGTGGGTACAGGACGCCCCGGCGGACCTTTACCTGGCCGTGCAGGACAGCGCCGGCAAGACCGCCACGGTGACCAACGCGCCCGCTGCGACGGCGGGCCAGTGGACTCCGTGGAGGATCCCGTTCAGCGATCTGGCGGGCGTGAACATGAGCCGGATCAAAAAGCTGACCCTCGGCGTGGGCAACAGGGCCGCTCCGGTCGCGGGCGCCGCCGGCACGTTCTACATCGACGACATCGCCTTCGGTCATCCGGCTCAATAGCCGTAGACTCGCCTGCCCAGGGGGCATTCCAGCGGGGCCCGTACCGAGAAGGCACGAGCCCCGCTGCATTGCGCCTCCACGTCACACCCGATGCGTCGTGCGCGGACCCATCTGTCGTCCCATAAGGAACGCGCCATCCGCCCGCGGCCGATAAGATCGCTACGCATCCCGTGACCTCGAATGACCGGCTCATCACCAGGACTTCGTCGCGATGGGCAGGCGGTGTCGGGACGATATACGTCGCAACTCCGCCTGATTCGGCGGGCTTGGGTATGTGTACCCGGCGCTGGCGAAACTCCCAGGGGGCGCATTGAGGATGATGAATCGAGAAAGACGACACTGTGCCAGGAGAAATGCCCCGGAGGCCATTCGACTACCTGTTCTGCGTCCGGTGATCCTGGTGATTCTCGCGCTGCTGGCGGTCTTCACGGTCTGCATCTACTGGCTTGAAGAACGCCGCGTGGACGCCAACGTCCGCGATCGGATCCGCGAAGTCGACACGCTCTGGCAGGAATATCTCGAACAGGACTCCCGGCTGCTGCAGGGATTGACCGAGACCTTGCACAGAAACACGGAGTTGCAGCGTCGCTGGCTCGCAGGGGATCGGCGCGCGCTGCTGGAATATGCCAAGCCGCTCCTGGACGAACTGCGGTCCCGCTACGACGTCACCCATTTCTACTTCCACGACCTGGATCGCGCCTGCTTTCTCCGTGTCCATAGTCCGGAGCGCCACGGCGACCAGATCGACCGCGTCACCCTCGGCCGGGCCGTCCGGGAGGGCCGTTGTTCCTGGGGCGTGGAGATGGGGCCGATGGGCACCCTGACGTTGCGCCTCGTGCAGCCCTGGCGCATCGACGGCGAGTTGGCCGGCTACCTGGAGCTCGGCAAGGAGATTCACGCCGCCCTGCCGGTGCTGAAGCACGTCGCGAATGTGGATCTGGCCGTGATCCTCGAGAAATCACTGCTGAATCGCGCGGACTGGGAGGAAGGCATCCGAATCCTCGGCCGCGACAGCAACTGGGGTCTTCTGCCCAACTCCGTCATCTCAGACCACACGTTCGAGCGGCTGGCCGTCCAGCCGATGGCCCGCGTGGTGTCAGCGCTGGAAGATCGCGGGAACAAGCTCATCGAGCAGACGATGGACACGCGAACATACCGAGGCGGCGCGATCGTCCTGTTCGATGCGGCTGGCAGGCGCGTCGGCAAGATCATCATCCTGAGCGACATCGGCAGCGCCCGCGCCTCCCTCCGGCTGCTGCTCCTGACAATGCTCGATCTGGGCATCGTCGTTGCCGTTTCCCTGGCCGTGCTCTTCGGGCGGTTCATCCGCGATATCGAGTGCCGACTGACCACCGTGTATACCGACCTGAAGGACGAGATCAGCAAGCGTCGAGGTGTCGAAGAGGAACTCCGCGAACACCGGGATCACCTGGAGGATCTGGTTCGCAGGCGCACCGCCGAGCTGGAGGCGGCCAACCGGCATCTCTCGCAAGAAATCGAGGATCGTCTCGCTGCCGAACGTGCCTTGAGCGGGCTCAACGAGGAGCTGCAGAGCACCGTCCGCCAACTCGACGTCGCCAACCACGACCTTCGGGACTTCCTGCACGTCGCCGCTCACGACCTCAAGGCGCCCGTCCGCGCCATCGGGACCCTCGCGGACTGGATTCAGGAGGAGTGCCAGGACAAGCTCAGCGAATCCGGCAACGCTCACCTGGACCTTCTTCTCAAGAGAGCCAAACGGCTGAACCGGCACATCGACTGTCTTCTGGAATTCTCCAATGCTTCCTGTGCCAGCACGGCCACAAGCATGACGGATCTCAGGGCGCTCGTGGGGGTCGTGATTCGGGAGGTTGATCCGCCGCCGGGCATTGAGATCCTTGTCGAAGGCGAGTGGCCGACCGTCCTGGTGGATCCGACCCGAATGGCTTTGGTATTCCAGAACCTCCTGAGCAATGCCGTGCGGTATATGGGCAAACCCAGGGGTACGGTGAAGGTCGGTTGCACCCGCGACGGCGACTGCTGGAGATTCGGCGTGAGCGACGATGGTCCCGGGATCGAAGAGAAGTACTTCTCGAAGATCTTCGAGATGTTCCAGACGCTGTCGCCGCGCGATGAGGTGGAGGCCACGGGTATGGGGTTGTCGATTACGAAGCGGATCGTGGAGCTCTACGGCGGAACGATTTGGGTGGAGTCCGTCGTCGGCTGGGGCAGCACGTTCTACTTCACACTGCCCGTCCAGGCACCCGGACCCATTTCCCCCCCGCCTTCACCGTTCCGCGTGGCCTCCGCGGTGTGATCCACCGGGATGTCCGCTTAACCGGTGGGCGTACCCGGAGCAGTGCCCGGCTTTATCGGACGTGCAGAGAGTGGGCGTCTGCTTTCGTCGTGCCCATGGCCGCCCCCCACCCCTGGAAAACGGCATGCGCCCCTCCCGCAGGAAAGAGTCATGGAGAAACAGCACCCGGATAGCCGAAAAAGGAACAGGACCGACGTAGGGATGATTGACTGTGGATGACAGGGGTATGGGCGCGCGGGCCGGGGCGCGGAACCCTCGTCAAATCATCAATCATCCATCACCAATGATCGATAGTTGGAGTTGTGAGTGCGATGATCCTCAAGAACCTGTTCGTCTATCCCAAGCTGCCGGAGAATCTCAGCAAACTGCACCTGCTGGCCCACAACCTGTGGTGCACGTGGAACTACGAGGCCATCCGGCTGTTCTATCGCATCGACGCCCAACGGTTCCGGGCCGCCAATCACAACCCCATTCAGTTCCTCGTCAGTCTCCCGAAGGAACGCATCCGCCAACTGGCGCATGACCGGGGCTTTCTGTTCGACCTCGAAGAGGTCTGGCAGCAGTTTCAGCAGTACATGCAGTACAATGAACACTACAAGACCACGTACGACGGCACCATCGAGGAGAACGACATCGTGGCCTACTTCGCCATGGAGTTCGGGCTGCACGAGTGCATTCCGATCTACGGCGGCGGGCTCGGCGTGCTGTCCGGCGACTTCCTCAAGGCGGCCTCCGACGTGAACATGCCTCTGGTCGGCGTCGGCCTCGTCTACAAATACGGATACTTCACGCAGCGCATCAACGTCCACGGGGAGCAATACGAGCAGTCCGCCGAGTTTGACAACCACCTCATTCCGATGCACGAGCTGCGCGGCCCCGAGGGGGACATGGCCTACATCGAGCTGCAAATGCTTGACCAGACCGTCAAGGTCAAACTCTGGGAAATCGACGTGGGCAAGACCCGACTCATCCTCCTGGACACGGATCTCGAGGAGAACCCGCCCCACCTGCGAGACATCACGCAGGAACTCTATGTCGCCGACCGGACCAAGCGACTTCAGCAGGAGATCCTCCTGGGCATCGGCGGCGTGCGGGCCCTGGAGCGACTCGGCATCGAACCCAAGATCTACCACATCAACGAGGGGCACTCGGCCTTCCTGATTCTCGCCCGACTCCAGCGACTGATGCAGCGGCAGCATCTCGACTTCACCAGCGCCAAGGCCCTCATCCGTGCGTCCACCGTGTTCACCACCCATACACCGGTGATCGCGGGGAATGAGAGCTTCGACACCGGCCTGGTTCGCCAGTACATCGAGCCCGAGGTCCGTGCGCTGGGGATGTCTTTCGATGACATCGCCTCCCACGCCTTCATCGACGACGACACGAACGTCTTCTGGCTGCCCGCGTTTGCCATGCGGTTCTCCCGACACATCAACGCGGTCTCCAGGATGCACCGGGACGTCTCCCGCCGCATGTGGGCGGGGCTCTTCCCCGACCAGCCCGAGGTGGAGATGCCGATCGACTACGTCACCAACGGCGTCCATCATTCCTGGCTGAGCGAGCCCTTCATCGACCTGCTCAAGAGACACGTCGGACCGGACTACGTCCGCAGCACCTGCGAGACCGAAACCTGGGAGAGAGTCCTGGCCATCCAGGAGGACGAGGTCTGGCAGGCCCACCACCGCAACAAGCAGAGTCTGATCACCTACGTCCGCAAGAAGCTGGCGGACGACCTGGCCTCGCGCGGATACATCGAGTCCAAGATCCTCAAGCTGACGCGGGCCCTGAACCCGGAATTCCTGACCATCGTGTACGCCCGGCGCTTCGCCCGCTACAAGCGCGCGACGCTCATCCTGCGGGACAAGGACCGCCTCGCGAAGATCCTGACGAGTTCCACCAGACCGGTGCAGCTCATTTTTGCCGGCAAGGCCCATCCGGCCGACGCGCTCGGCAAGAGCATGATCCGCGAGATCATCGAGTTCGCCAAGAGCTACCACCTCGAAGACCGCGTCGTCTTCCTGGAGAACTACGATATGAACGTGGCCCGCCACCTGGCTTGGGGCGCGGACGTGTGGCTCAACAACCCGGTGAAGGAGAACGAGGCCAGCGGCACCTCCGGCATCAAAGCGGCGATCAACGGGGTCCTGAACCTGAGCGTCCTCGACGGCTGGTGGCCCGAGGGCTACAATGGCAAGAACGGCTGGGCCATCACCGGCGCCGAGTTCAGCAACCAGTATGAGATGCAGGAGGCTGCCGAGGCCGAGCAGATCTACGACCTGATCGAATCGGAGATCACCGAGCTGTACTACGACCGCGACGAGGCCGGCGTCCCGACCCGCTGGGTCGATATGATGAAGCAATCCCTCTGTTCCGTCTGCTGTCAATTCAACATGAACCGCGTGCTCGCGGAGTACATGGACAAGTTCTACATGCCCTCCAAGATGATGAGCGATGAGCTGGCCCGCAATGACCGGGAGGTCCTGAGGCAGGCCCTGCAGGATTCCCAGCAGATCCTCGGGCAATGGGAGAATGTCGCCATCACCGGCCTGACCACCAGCGTGGACAAGAAGGACGTGGTGGCCGAAGGCGAGCGCGTCGAGGTGGCCTGCCGCGTCGATCTCAACGGCGCCCCGGCCTCGCTGTTCCAGGTGGAATTGTTCTACATGCTGCGTGACACCAGCGAGCACCGGGTCATCCCCATGCGACCCCGAGACACCGCGCACAGACCGATCGTCTTCGAGTGCGGCTTTGAAATCGCCGGCCGGGGCTTGCTGAGCATCAACGCGCGCATCAAGCCCTCGTCGCCGATTCTCCAGGACCTCTACCCAGCCCTCGTAAAGTGGGCCCAGTAGGCCGGACAAGACGAGCCGCCCAACCACGACCGAAGCCCCGGCCGCAAGAAGACCCTGTTCTCTGGCCGCTTGTCTTGACACGCACGCCGGTCTGCCGCTATCGTAGCGGTATCGCTGCGGCCAAAGACCCGCAGGTCTCAGCACAGTGTCATAGACCAAGGTCGGATATGAGAACGGTTCTGATCGTCGAGGACGACCCCGCGATGTTGCGGGGGCTGGAAGACAACTTCAGGAGGAAGGGATACTATGTCCTGACCGCCCTCGACGGCAAACAGGGTCTGGAAACGGCCTTGAAGGAGCACCCCGACCTGATCCTGCTGGATATCATGCTGCCCGAGATCAACGGCTACGAGGTCTGCTCGCACGTCCGCGAGAAGGGCCTCGACATGCCCATCATCATGCTCACTGCGAAGGACCAGGAGGCAGACATCGTGCTGGGCCTGAACCTCGGGGCCGACGACTACGTGACGAAGCCGTTCAGCATCAAGGAGCTGATGGCTCGGGCCGAGGCGTTCATGCGCCGTCGCAAAGATACCGAGCCGCCCATCTACGAGTTTGCCGACTGCCGCGTGAATGTCGGCGCCCGCACGCTCCATCGACAGGAGCAGGAGATTCCGCTCACGCCGGGCGAGTTCAAGATGTTGCACCTGTTTCTGCGCAAGGCCGGTTGCCCGCTGACCCAGGACGAGATCCGCACCACCGTCTTCGGCTACTCGCGCTTCATCACCATGCGGGATATCGACAAGGCCATCGACAGCCTGCGAGGCAAGATCGAGCCGGACCCGGCCCGGCCGCAGTACATCCAGGCCATCCCAAACATCGGATACAGATTCCAGGGCCCCACCGAGGCGCTGCCAACCGATGCAGACCGTGCTCATAGTTGAAGACGATCCGACGATGCTACGGGGCTTGAAGGACAACTTCGAGTTCCACGGTTACCGTACGCTCACCGCCGAGGACGGCGAGGCGGGTCTCAACACCGCCCTGAACGCCCAGCCGGACCTGATCCTGCTGGACATCATGCTGCCGAAAATCAATGGTTACGAGGTCTGCCGGCTCATCCGGCGGGAGAACCTGGGCATGCCGATCATCATGCTCACCGCCAAGGGCGAGGAATCCGACATCGTCCTGGGCCTGAACCTGGGGGCCGACGACTATGTGACGAAGCCCTTCAGCATCAAGGAACTGCTGGCGCGAGCCGAAGCGCTGCTGCGCCGGACGCGCAAGGCCGAACCGGAGGTCTACGAGTTCGGCGACTGCCAGCTCGACCTCCCGGCGCGCAAGTTCACGCGGGCCGAAGAGGAGGTCAAGCTCTCGCCCAAGGAGTTCCGCCTGCTGGAATTGTTCGTCAAGCGTCCCGGCCGGGCGCTAACCCGCGACGAGATCCTGAATCTCGTCTGGGGCTATGACTCGTTCGTCGGCTCACGAAGCATCGACCGGTTCGTCACCACGCTGCGGAACAAGATCGAGCCCGACCCGCACAATCCCGTCTACATCCACACGGTCCGCGAGATCGGCTACAAATTCGAGCCGCCGCCCCAGCCATAACGTGCGTGATCCGATTTGCCCATTGGGCATATACCCCTTATACTGTGTGTAGGTAGCGACAGAGACAGGGGGAATCACCAATTGGGGGCGGAGCGATGTATCGTCTTATAAATCAACACATTGAGCCACTTTTGGGAATATTGCGGCGTGAAAACCTTGTTCCGGACTACGACAGTCTCATGCGTAGGTTCAGGGACCCAGATGAGAAAGTGGACGAGACCTTCCGGAATGACTACAAACGCTTCTGGAGATTCCGCGGGGTGAACCGGGAATGGCAGGCCAGATATTTCAGGCTACTTCAGAACATCAAAAGAAATGGGGCACAACCCGACTGGGAGGAGATATGCGACAAAACGCCCGGCACTCGCCAGGATAGCCCGTCTATCGAATTCTCCTTCGCCACGAAACTGGCCCACATGGTCGATCCGACGCGGCCGATCTACGACGGGAACGTGCGGGCCCTTTATCTTCTCAAAGAACCAAACGGCAACGTGAACTACTGTCACGAAGTGTACAACTTTCTTGTGACTGAATACGCGAGAGTCAAAGGGGACCACTTGCTCGATGAATCGCTGAACCGCTTTCGCCAGGAACTCAATCCTGGCACGTCCTTCACGGACGAGAAGATCATCGATTCGCTGATCTGGGTCTTCGTGAAATGGGCGGGGCCCGCCTTCCTCGAAGGGAAACACCGTTACGAATGACTCGCGGGTGGCTTGTCGCGTCGTTGCCTCCAGCGTGGCTCAAGATGTGCGCAGCACATCCTGGTACCGGTGGCGCGAAAGCGCAAAACTCTCGGCCCGCAGGGCCAGAATCCTGTTCTGCACGGATCAACACGACACTCATTGTCTCGTTGCGATGTCCTCGCACACGACGCGAAAGCCCACGTTGAAGACCCGCTGCCAAGGTGGATAGGCCAGTCGAAATGCGCTGCGGGATCGCTCGGGCCGGTCGAAGAACGAGCCGCCGCGCACGACCCTGCGGCCGTCCCGGACCGAGGTTCCGTAGGTCGAAGAGGTCCACTCGGCCGCGTTGCCATGCATGTCGTGGAGCCCCCAGGCGTTCGGACGAAACCGCCCGACCGGGGCCGTTACGACGAAGCCGTCAT